>JAANMV010000884.1_pt1 | contig 35408 bp, 32 predicted proteins | sample 7279661 | NCBI WGS metagenome assembly JAANMV01 (sample SAMN14094540, study PRJNA606508) | bioreactor metagenome | isolation source: A lab-scale SPAN reactor treating ammonium-rich wastewater day 121 | place: Ireland: Galway | collected 2017-05-16
GGGGCCGGACGCGACCGGAGTCGTGGCGATCTTCGGAGCTCCCGGCGCCGTCCTCCCCGAGGCGGTGGTGACGGGGACCAATATCAGTCACCTCCGAAGCAGATCAGACGGTCGGCCTGTTGCGCCGCCTCGTGCAACTGACCCAGACCGGAAAGCTCCCAGCCCGCGGCCAGATTGGCCGCAGCGCGCGCATAGCGGCGCGCCTCCTGCTCGTCCAGCACACCACGGCGCAGGCCGGCGGCGATGCACACCACGCCGTCCAGCTGGTGTGCAGCGATGAAGCGACTCCACTCACCGGCAACATCCAGCTCGTCCTGTGCGGTCACGATGTTGGCCGACGCGCTGTGTACCCCGTCCTGATAGAAGAACAGGCGAACGATGTCATGCCCGCCGGCCAGCACCGCTTCGGCAAAGCGCAAGGCGCGGCGCGAGGCCGGCGCATGAGGAGGAGAAAACAGGGCGATCGCGAATTTCATGGCTCACCAGTGGGGTTGCTGGGCCGACATGATACGCGAGCCGGAAAAACGAAAAAGCCCGCCGAAGCGGGCTCCATCGATCCGGCGCGCGATCAGTCGTCGCCGCCGAAGATGCCCAGCAGCTGCAGCAGGCTGAGGAACAGGTTGTACAGCGAAACGTACAGGCCGATGGTGGCCATGATGTAGTTACGCTCGCCGCCGTGGATGATCGCGCTGGTCTGGAACAGGATGCAGGCCGAGGAGAACAGCACGAAGCCGGCACTGATCGCCAGTTGCAGCCCGGTGATCTCGAAGAAGAAGCCGGCCAGCATGGCGCCGAGCAGAACGAAGAAGCCTGCGGTGATGAAGCCGCTGAGGAAGCTCATGTCCTTACGGGTGATCAGCACGTAGGCCGACAAGCCGAAGAACACCAGCGCCGTCATCGACAGCGCCGAGCTGATCAGCTCGCCGCCGTTGCTCAGGCCCAGGTACATGTTCAGCACCGGACCGAGGGTATAGCCCATAAAACCGGTCAGGGCGAAGGTGGAAACCAGGCCCCAGGCCGAATTGCGCAGTTTGGCGGTCAGGAAGAACAAACCGTAGAAGCCGATCAGCACCACGAAGATGTTCGGATACGCGGCGTTGGCCTGCATGGCGAGGTATGCGATCAGGCCGCTGAAGGCCAGCGTCATGGCCAGCAGGCCATAGGTGTTGCGCAGGACCTTGCTGACTTCGCGCTGTTCGACCTGCGTGTGGCTAAGCGCGTATTCGTGTTCGTGCATGGCGACACTCCCGAGGATGAAAACGATTCGTCGGTGACTATAACAGAGCACCGGGAGCAGTTTGACGCGCAGTGTTTGACAGTGTGTTTCGATCCGGTACTATGGCGCCCGCTTCATGCGGAGGTGTGGCCGAGTGGTTGAAGGCAGCGGTCTTGAAAACCGCCGAAGGGGAGACTCTTCCGTGAGTTCGAATCTCACCGCCTCCGCCATCTGCATGATGAAAAAGCCCCGGTAATCCGGGGCTTTTTCATTTCTGGCGAGCGTCAGGCCTCGGCACCTTCGAACCAGGCCAGCTTTTCACGCAACTGCACCACCTCGCCGACGATCAGCAGAGTCGGCGCCTGCACTTCCTGCGCGGCGATCAGCTCCGGCAGTTCGGCCAGCGTGCCGGTGAACACCCGCTGGGTGCGCGTCGTACCCTGCTGCACCAGCGCGGCGGGCGTGTGCGCAGCGCGGCCGTGCGCGATCAGTTCGCGGCAGATCATCGGCAACCCGACCAGCCCCATGTAGAACACCAGCGTCTGCGCCGGCGCCGCCAGCTCCGTCCACGGCAGATCGCAGGTGCCGTCCTTGAGATGGCCGGTGACGAAGCGCACCGATTGCGCATGGTCGCGATGGGTCAGCGGAATCCCCGCGTAGGCGGCGCAACCGCTGGCCGCCGTGATGCCTGGGACCACCTGGAACGGCACGCCGTTGGCGGCCAGTTCTTCGATCTCCTCGCCGCCACGACCGAAGATGAACGGATCACCGCCCTTCAGACGCAGCACGCGCTTGCCCTGCCGGGCCAGCTCGACGAGCTTCTGGTTGATCTGGTCCTGCGGCACCGCATGCTCGGAGCGCTGCTTGCCGACGTAGATGCGGTCGGCGTCGCGCCGGCACAGGTCGACGATCGCCGGCGCCACCAGGCGGTCGTAAAGCACCACGTCGGCCTGCTGCATCAGCCGCAGCGCACGAAAGGTCAGCAGATCGGGATCGCCCGGACCGGCGCCGACTAGGTAGACCTCGCCCAGTGCCCGCGGCGCGGCACCGGCGAGTTTCTCCGCCAGCAGGCGCTCGGCCTCGGCGGTGCGACCGGCCAGCGCCTGTTCGGCGATGGGCCCCTGGAACGCCTCCTCCCAGAACACCCGGCGCTGTTGGACGTCGGAAAACCTCGCCTTGACCTGGGCACGAAACTGCTTGGCCAGCCCGGCGAGCTGACCATAGGCCGCCGGAATCCAGGTTTCGATACGCGCGCGGATCAATCGGGCCAGCACCGGAGCATCGCCACCGCTGGAGACTGCGATCACCAGCGGCGAGCGATCGACGATGGCCGGAAAGATCACGCTGCACAACTCGGGCGAATCCACCACGTTGACCGGTACGCCCAGCGCGCGGGCATCCTGCGAGACGCGTGCATTGAGCGGCTGGTCGTCAGTGGCGGCAATCGCCAGCACACAACCGGCCAGGTCGCCATCGGCATAGCCGCGCGGCGCGATCGTGCCGCCCTGCTGCTCCACCAGCGCGACCAGCTGCGGATCGAGCTGTGGCGCAACCACCCGTAGAACCGCGCCTGCCTCGGACAGCAGCCGCGCCTTGCGCAAGGCGATATCGCCACCGCCGACGACCAGAACCAGACGGCCCTGGAGATTGTGGAACAGAGGAAGGTAATCCATGCGGCTCGATCCCGATTTCAGCTCAGTAGATAGGGGCATCTGAGCCGATCGGCATCGGCCTGCCCCTGTCGAAAATCAAGGATGGGCCATTTGCCGCAACGCCACGCGTGGGTCGCGCGGCGTCCGCACCCATCTGCGCGAGGCTTAGCCGATGAGCTCGATACCGCCCATGTACGGCTTGAGCACATCCGGCACGCGGATGCTGCCGTCGGCCTGCTGGTAGTTTTCCAGCACCGCGACCAGCGTGCGCCCCACGGCGAGGCCGGAACCGTTGAGGGTGTGCACCAGCTCCGGCTTGCCGGTCTCCGGGTTGCGATAACGCGCCTGCATGCGCCGGGCCTGGAAGTCGCCGCAGTTGGAGCACGAGGAAATCTCGCGGTACTTGTCCTGGCTCGGCACCCAGACCTCGAGATCGTAGGTCTTAGTCGCGCCGAAGCCCATGTCGCCGGTGCATAGCGCCAGTACGCGGTACGGCAGGCCCAGCAGCTGCAGGACCTTCTCAGCGTTGCCAGTCAGGCTCTCCAGCGCCTCGAAGGATTTCGACGGCTCGACGATCTGCACCATCTCGACCTTGTCGAACTGGTGCTGGCGGATCATGCCGCGGGTGTCGCGTCCAGAAGCACCGGCCTCGCTGCGAAAGCACGGCGTGTGCGCGACGAGCTTCAGCGGCAGCTCTTTGGCATCGAGAATCTCGCCGGCGACGATATTGGTCAGCGAGACCTCGGCGGTCGGGATCAGGTAGAAATCGGCCTCGCCTTCTCGGCTGATCTTGAACAGGTCTTCCTCGAACTTCGGCAACTGGCCGGTGCCTTGCAGCGCCGGAGCCTGCACGAGATAAGGCGTGTAGGCCTCTTCGTAGCCGTGTTCACGGGTGTGCAGGTCAATCATGAACTGCGCCAGCGCGCGGTGCAGGCGAGCGATCGGCCCGCGCATGAGGGCGAAACGGGCACCGGATAGCTTGGCGGCGGTCTCGAAGTCCAGCCAGCCATGCTGCTCGCCTAGCGCGACATGATCCTGCACGGGGAAGTCGAAGGCCGTCGGCGTACCCCAGCGGCGTACCTCGACGTTCCCCTCTTCATCCTCGCCGACCGGTACCGACTCGTGCGGCAGGTTGGGAATGCTGAGCATCAGCTGATCCAACTCGCCCTGGATGCGGTCCAGCTCCTGCTTGCCGGATTCGAGCTCCGAGCCCATGCGATCCACGTCGGCGAGCAGCGGCGCGATGTCTTCGCCGCGCTGCTTGGCCTGGCCGATGGATTTGGAGCGCGCATTGCGCTCGGCCTGCAGTTGCTCGGTGCGGGTCTGCACCACCTTGCGCTGGGCTTCCAGCGCCTCGATGCGCGCCACGTCCAGCTGGTAGCCGCGGGTGGCCAGGCGGGCCGCCACGTCCTGTAGCTGTGTGCGTACCAGTTTCGAATCAAGCATGGTGGGTCTCGTCTGTGAAAGCTTGGATGAAAGGCGAAGAGGGAACGGAGTTTACTTGAAGCCGCGCGGGTTCATAACCTTGCCAGCGCCAGCCCGGCCCAGGCTGCCAGCAGGCCGCCGAGTACGCTGCAAGCGAGATAGCCGAAGGCGATTGCGATCTGCCCACTCTCCAGCAGTCGCAAGGCATCCAGCGAGAAGCTCGAGAAGGTCGTCAGCGCACCGAGAAAACCGATGATCAGCGCCCCCCGCAGCTCCGGCGAGATCTCCGGACGCAGCAGAAAGGTCGCGTAGAGATAGCCGATCAGCAGGCACCCGATGAGATTGACCGCCAGCGTGGCCAGATAGAACTGCCGCGGCCACTGGGTGCTGACCCAGGTGGAGATGGCAAAGCGCAGCAGCGTGCCGATCACGCCGCCACAGGTGACGGCCAGAACCATGCGGATCATGGCTTTCTCCGTTGCAGCGGACTTTCGCGATCGAGCCGCGCCAAATGTTCGAGCTTGTCGCGAATCTTGCTTTCCAGTCCGCGCGGAACCGGGTGGTAATAGCGGCGCGGCTCCATCGCCTCGGGGAAGTAATCCTCGCCCGCGGCATAGGCGTCCGGCTCGTCGTGGGCGTAGCGGTACTCGTTGCCGTACCCCAAGTCCTTCATCAATCGCGTCGGGGCGTTACGCAGGTGCAGCGGCACCTCTTGCGAGCCGTTCTCGGCAGCATCGCGCATGGCGGCCTTGAACGCGGTGTAGACGGCGTTGCTCTTGGGCGCGCAGGCGAGATAGACGATCGCCTGCGCCACCGCCAGCTCGCCCTCCGGGCTGCCCAGGCGCTCCTGCACGTCCCAGGCGTTCAGGCACAGTGGCAGCGCCCGCGGATCGGCGTTACCGATTTCCTCGCTGGCCATGCGCACCACGCGGCGGGCGATGTACAGCGGATCGCAGCCGCCATCGAGCATGCGCGCGAACCAATAGAGCGCGGCGTCCGGGTTGGACCCGCGCACCGATTTGTGCAACGCCGAGATCTGGTCGTAGAACGCCTCGCCGCCCTTGTCGAAGCGCCGGCGACTATCGCCGAGCAGATCCCGCAGCAGGTCGGGCCCGATCGAACCGCCCTCCTCGGCCAGATCCGAGGCATTCTCCAGCAGGTTGAGCAGGCGACGGCCATCGCCATCGGCAGCCGCCAGCAGCATCTGGAAGCTCTCTTCCGGCAGTTCGAGATGCAGATCGCCAAGCCCCTTCGGCTCGTTCAGCGCCCGCCCGACCAGCTTGCGCAGTGCGGCTTCGTCGAGGCTCTTGAGCACATAGACGCGCGCCCGCGAGAGCAGTGCGTTGTTCAGCTCGAAGGAAGGATTTTCCGTGGTGGCACCGATGAAAATCAGCGTGCCGTCTTCCACGTAGGGCAGAAACGCATCCTGCTGCGATTTGTTGAAGCGATGCACCTCGTCGACGAACAGGATCGTGCGCCGACCGTACTGCGCTGCCTGCTGCTTGGCGATCTCTACCGCCTGGCGAATCTCCTTGACCCCGGCCAGCACCGCCGAAACCGTCTCGAAATGCGCGTCGGAAACCTTGGCCAACAGCCGGGCCAGCGTGGTCTTGCCGACACCCGGCGGCCCCCAGAAGACCATCGAATGCAAGGCGCCCTGCTCCAGCGCCTCACGCAGCGGCTTACCACGCGCGAGCAGATGCTCCTGCCCGACGTACTCGTCGAGGCTGGCCGGGCGCAACCGCGCGGCGAGCGGCTGGGCAACAGGTTCGCGGCTGAACAGGTCCATCGCGGACGGCTACCTCTGCTGGCAAGGCCCGGAACATTCGGGCCTCGGGGAACGGCCGGTCACTCGGAAATGACGTCGGCGCCTTCGGGAATCTCGAAGGTGAACAGATCGGCCTTCAGCGGCTGGTTCATCTTCACGCCCATGAACAGGATGTTGGTGCGCTGTCCGACGCTGTCGATCAGCTGCATGTCGTTGATCACGCCGCCGCGGAACGACAGGCGCAGGTTGTCGAACAGCGTGTCCTTGGCCTTGGGCTTGAGCGTGAAGTCGACCACATCGCCCGCCTCCTTGTGGGAGACCTCGAAGTTCTCGCTGATGGTCGATACGTCGCCCGACAGCAGCAGCGCCGGCGTATGGGTCAGGCGCTGGTCGAGCTTCTGGATGGTGACCTGCTCCAAGTCCGGGTCATACAGCCAGACCTTTTCGCCGTTGGAGACCAGCAGCTGCTCCATCGGCGCGTCGGTATGCCAGCGAAACTGTCCGGGGCGCTTGAGCGCCAGCTCGCCGGAGGTTTCCTGCAGTTGGGTGCCGCTACCATCGAGTGACAGCTGGGAGAAGCGCCCGGTCAGAGTCTCGGCCTGGCTGAGCAGCCCGGTGAGTCGCTTGGTCGATGCAGCCTGGTCGGCATGCGCCGGGGCCAGCGCGACCAGCAGGACGGATGCACACAGCAAACGGATCAATTGCATGAAGCCCTCGAAGCGAGTCAATCGCGCATAGGTGGCGGCGCGATGACTTCGCGCGAGCCATTGGTGTTCATGGAAGTCACCACGCCGGCCATTTCCATGGCCTCGATCATCCGCGCGGCGCGGTTGTAACCGATCTTCAACTTGCGCTGCACGGCGGAGATCGACGCGCGGCGGCTTTCGGTAACGAAGCGTACGGCCTCGTCGTACAGCGGATCTTCCTCGCTGCCTTCGCCACCGCCCTCGCCTGCACCGCCGTCGAAGCCACTGCCGGATTCTTCCACGCCAACGAGGATTTCTTCGATGTAATCCGGTGCGCCACGGGCCTTCCAGGCTTCGACCACACGGTGCACTTCGTCATCGGAGACGAAGGCGCCATGCACGCGGATCGGCAGGCCGGTGCCCGGCGGCAGGTAGAGCATGTCGCCGTGGCCGAGCAGTTGTTCGGCGCCGCCCTGGTCGAGAATGGTGCGCGAGTCGATCTTGCTCGAGACCTGAAACGCCATGCGGGTCGGAATGTTCGCCTTGATCAGGCCGGTGATCACGTCGACCGACGGCCGCTGGGTGGCGAGGATCAGGTGGATGCCCGCCGCACGTGCCTTCTGGGCGATACGCGCAATCAGCTCTTCGACCTTCTTGCCGACGATCATCATCATATCGGCGAATTCGTCGACGACCACGACGATGGTCGGCAGCGCCTTCAGCAGCGGCGGCTGGTCGTCCATGCTCTCGCGGCGGAACAGCGGATCGGTCAGCGGTGTGCCCGCTTCCTCGGCTTCCTTGATCTTGCGATTGAAGCCGGCCAGGTTACGCACGCCCATCGCCGCCATCAGCTTGTAGCGCCGTTCCATCTCGGCGACGCTCCAGCGCAACGCATTGGCGGCCTCCTTCATGTCGGTGACCACCGGGCAGAGCAAGTGCGGGATACCCTCGTAGATCGACAGCTCGAGCATCTTCGGATCGATCATGATCAGCCGCGCCTCTTCGGGCGTGGACTTGAACAGGATCGACAAGATCATCGCGTTGACCCCTACCGACTTACCGGAGCCAGTAGTACCGGCCACCAACAGGTGCGGCATCTTCGCCAGATCGGCGATGACCGGCTTACCGCCGATATCGTGGCCGAGCGCCAGGGTGACCGGCGACTTGGCGTCGTCATACGGCGCCGACGACAGCACCTCGGAGAAGCGCACGATCTGGCGATCCTCGTTGGGAATCTCGATGCCGACGGTGGTCTTGCCGGGAATCACTTCCACCACCCGCACGCTGATCACCGCCAGCGATCGCGCCAGGTCCTTGGCCAGGTTGGAGATACGGCTGACCTTGACGCCCGCCGCCGGCTGAATTTCGAAGCGAGTGATCACCGGCCCCGGATGCACGGACTCGACGACCACCTCGACGCCGAATTCCTTGAGCTTGATCTCCAGCAGCCGCGACATCGCTTCGAGGGATTCCGGCGAATACTGCTTCTGCTGCTTCTCGGCCGCGTCGAGCAGCGAGATCGGCGGCAAACTGCCTTCGACCAGTGGATCGACGAACAGCGTGGCCTGCTTTTCCTTGAGCACGCGCTTGCTCGGCTCGGAGGCTTTCGGCGGTGGTGGCGGTGCGATCACCGGCGCGACGCGCTTGTCGCGCTCGCTCATGTGCCGGGCCAGCGCCTCGTCACGCTCGATGATGCGTTCCTTGACCTTGGCCTGCTCGCGACGGTCACGAACCATCGGCGCGGCCACTTCGCTCACCACGTCGTCGACCTCGCGCAACTGCGCGACCAGCTGCTTGCGTTCGGCGCGGGCGTTCCACCAGCGGCTGAAGAAGCTCTGGATCAGCTCGATGAGATCCAGCGTGATCTTGCCTGTCAGGTCCATGACCTTGAACCACGACAGATCGGTAAAGACGGTCAGACCGAACAGGAACAACGCCAGCAGAGCGAGCGTGCTGCCCTGCACGTTCAGCGCGAGAACCGCGAACTGACCCAGACTTTCGCCCAGTGCGCCCCCGGATGAGGCCGGCAGCCCTTCGGCTGACTGGAAATGGATATAGGCCAGCGCCGAGCCGGAAAGGATCAGAATCACCAGGCCGATCAACCGCCAGGAAAACAGCCAGCCATTCCACCGCCAGGCCTCATGCCGCGCGCGGAACACCTGCCAGGTTTTGACTCCCAGCAACAACGGGAACACATAGGCGAAGTAGCCCAGCACCATGAACAGCACATCGGCGAACCAGGCACCGGCTCGGCCGGCGGCGTTCTGCACCTGCTGAACATTGCTGGTGTGGGTCCAGCCCGGATCGGATGGATCGTAGGTGAGCAACGCCATCCAGAGGTAGGCACACAGGGCACCCAGGGCGATCAGTGCGCCCTCCTTCAGGCGGTAATGCAACTGCTGGCGCCAGACGACTGCTGGCGCAGTAGAGGAGGAATTCTTCAAAACGCTGTATTTCCTGCGCCTGCGGCGCCTCGATGAACCGTAGTCAGCCAGAATCTCGGCATTGTACGGGTTTGTCGGTTCGATCGCATGCCGGTTCCGCGCCGGCTTGGGCTTTTGGCGATGCTTCGGTGTAGCATAAACGCCGGTTTTCGCAGCGCGGCTCGACTGGAGCACGCTTCTCTATTCGCAACAAAGGCTTATGAGGGCTTTTTATGGGTGAAGTCAAGCATTCGCGTCTGATCATTCTCGGCTCGGGCCCTGCCGGATATACCGCCGCGGTGTACGCCGCGCGCGCCAACCTGAAGCCGCTGATGATCACCGGCATCCAGCCCGGCGGCCAGCTGACGACCACCACCGAAGTCGACAACTGGCCCGGTGACGTCGAGGGCCTCACCGGGCCGGACCTGATGGTTCGCATGCAGAAGCACGCCGAGCGCTTCGACACCGAGATCGTCTTCGATCACATCCATACCGCACAGTTGCAGCAGCGTCCCTTCACGCTCAAGGGTGACAGTGGCACCTATACCTGCGATGCGCTGATCATCGCCACGGGCGCCTCCGCGCAGTATCTCGGCCTACCCTCCGAAGAGGCCTTCTCCGGGCGCGGCGTATCCGCTTGCGCGACCTGCGACGGTTTCTTCTATCGCAATCAGGTGGTCGCCGTGATCGGCGGCGGCAATACTGCCGTCGAAGAGGCGTTGTACCTGTCGAATATCGCCAAGGAAGTCCACCTGATCCACCGCCGGGATAAGCTGCGCTCGGAGAAGATCCTGCAGGACAAGATCATGGAGAAGGCCGCCAACGGCAATATCCGCCTGCACTGGAACCATACCCTCGAGGAAGTTCTGGGCGATGCCAGCGGCGTCACCGGCGTACGCCTGAAGAACACGTTGACCAGTGAGGAATCGACGCTCGATCTGACTGGAGTATTCATCGCCATCGGCCACAAGCCCAACACCGATCTGTTCCAGGGACAGCTCGACATGAAGGATGGCTACCTGAAGATCAAGGGCGGCGGTGACGGCGATGCCACCTGCACCAGCATTCCAGGCGTGTTCGCCGCGGGCGACGTGGCCGATCATGTCTACCGCCAGGCGATCACTTCTGCCGGCGCTGGCTGCATGGCCGCGCTGGACGCCGAAAAGTTTCTCGATAATTGATCCTTCGGCGGGGCTGTCGCCCCGCCCTCTCCCCCTATGCTGACTTGGCTGCAACGCGATTCAGTCGCCTTCCCCCCACTGGAAAAGGCGCTACGTGAACCCAACGGCTTGCTGGCGGCCGGCGGCGATCTGAGCCCACAACGCCTGCTCGCCGCGTATCGTCACGGCTGCTTCCCCTGGTATCAACAGGGTCAGCCGCTGCTGTGGTGGTCCCCCGACCCGCGAACGGTGCTTTATCCGCACGAACTGCATGTTTCGCGGAGTCTGCGCAAGCGCATGCGCCAGGGCACCTATCGAGTCACCTTCGATCAGGCTTTTCGCGCTGTGATCGAAAGCTGCGCGGCGCCGCGCAGCTACGCCGACGGCACCTGGATCACCCGCGAGATGCAACTCGCCTATTGCGAACTCCATGACATGGGCGTTGCACACTCCGTGGAAGTCTGGCGCAACGACGAACTGGTCGGCGGGCTCTATGGATTGGCCCTTGGTCGCCTGTTCTTCGGTGAATCCATGTTCAGCCGCGCCACAGACGCCTCGAAAGTGGGCTTCGCGACCCTGGTCGAGCATTTGCGCAACTGGAGTTTCGAACTGATCGATTGCCAGATGCCAACGCAGCATCTGGCCAGTTTCGGTGCCAGAGCAATACCGCGCTCGACGTTTGCGCAGGCGCTCGCGACATATATCGATCAGCCCAGCCAAGCCGACTGGAGCGCCTAGTCGGCCATGACAAGCTGACCTACACTGATCGCAAGATTTGCGAGAGTTGACCATGACTTCCCTGGCCCGCCTCAAGTTCTACGCGACCCAGCCGCACCCCTGCAGTTACCTGCCCGACGAGCAGGCAACCACGCTGTTTCTCGACCCCAGCCAGCCCATGGATGTGCAGGTCTACGCAGAACTCTCGGAGATGGGCTTTCGACGCAGCGGCGACCACCTGTATCGCCCTCACTGCCAGCGCTGCTCGGCCTGTATTCCGGCGCGCATTCCGGCCACAGGCATCAATCTGAGCCGTCAGCAGAGGCGCATCCTCAAGCGAAACGCCGACCTGCAAGTCAGGCCCGTCAAGCCGGCGTTCACCGAGGAGTATTACGCTCTTTACGCCAGCTATATCGAGAAACGCCACTCCGACGGCGACATGTACCCCCCGAGCCGCGACCAGTTCAACACGTTTCTCGTTCGCGACCTGTCGTTCTGCCGATTCTATGAGTTTCGTCTCGATGGCCTCCTGAAGGCCCTGGCAGTCACCGACGTGCTGCCCAACGGCCTGTCGGCGGTGTACACCTTCTACGATGCCTCGGACGAACGGCGCAGCCTGGGCCGCTATGCCATCCTCTGGCAGATCGGCGAAGCCGCTCGCCTCGGCCTGAAAGCGGTCTATTTAGGCTATTGGATCAAGAACTGCCGCAAGATGAATTACAAGACCGAGTACCGCCCCATCGAGCTGCTGGTCAACCAGCGCTGGGTGACGCTCAGCTGAAGCCCTTGGCTCATCCTGCCATTTCGGGCACAATGCTTGCCGCTTTTGCCTGGGCGTGCTTGCACCGGGCTCTTCTTGATATATCGAGGACTTTACTGAATGTCGAAAGAAGACAGCTTCGAAATGGAAGGTACTGTCGTCGACACCCTACCTAACACCATGTTTCGCGTGGAGTTGGAAAATGGGCACGTCGTTACTGCGCACATCTCCGGAAAGATGCGCAAGAACTACATCCGGATTCTTACCGGTGATAAGGTTCGCGTGGAGCTGACCCCCTACGATCTGAGCAAGGGGCGCATCACCTACCGCGCTCGCTAAGCGAGTCGCGAGAAAAACGCCCGGTCTTTCCGGGCTTTTTTGTATCTGCAGATCAATCGGTAATCCGAAAAGCAAAACGCCCGGCCGAAGCCAGGCGCTCGCCAAGGTTATCGATCAAGCCAGTTCGACAGTCGTCTCGAAGTCAAAAAACAGCTCGCCGTCACGCATATCGACATGCACGATGCCGCCGTGCTCGGCCAACTCCCCGAAGAGAATCTCCTCCGCCAGCGGGCGCTTGATCTTGTCCTGAATCAGCCTAGCCATCGGACGTGCCCCCATACGCGCATCGTAACCGTGCTCAGCCAACCAGCCCCGTGCAGCGTCGGTGACCTCAAGCGTCACGTGTTTGTCCTCAAGTTGCGCCTGCAACTCGATGAGGAACTTGTCGACGATGCTCTTGATGACGTCATGGCTCAGCCGACCGAACTGGATAATGGTATCCAGGCGGTTGCGGAACTCCGGCGTGAAGCTCTTCTTGATGACCTCCATCGCATCCGAAGCATGATCCTGCAGGGTGAAGCCGATGGAGGCTCGTGCAGCGGTTTCCGCTCCCGCATTGGTGGTCATGATGATGATCACATTGCGGAAATCAGCCTTGCGCCCGTTGTTGTCGGTCAGCGTGCCGTGGTCCATGACCTGCAGCAGTAGGTTGAAGACCTCGGGATGCGCCTTCTCGATCTCGTCGAGCAACAGCACGCAGTGCGGCTGCTTGGTAATGGCCTCGGTCAGCAAACCACCCTGGTCGAAACCGACATACCCCGGAGGCGCACCAATCAGACGCGACACCGTATGCCGCTCCATATACTCAGACATATCGAATCGAATCAGTTCGATCCCCAACGCCCGAGCCAACTGCCTGGCTGCCTCGGTCTTGCCGACACCTGTCGGGCCGGCGAAAAGGAACGAACCAACCGGCTTGTCAGGCGCCTTCAACCCTGCACGTGAAAGCTTGATCGCGGTTGCGAGCGAATCGATCGCATCATCCTGACCGAACACCGTGAGCTTCAGATCACGCTCCAGGTTGCGCAGCAGCTCTTTGTCGGAACTGCTCACATGCTTCGGAGGAATGCGCGCAATCTTGGCAACGATGTCCTCGATCTGCGGGACATCGATCAGTTTCACCCGGCGCTCCTCGGGCTGCAGACGCTGGAACGCACCGGCCTCGTCGACGACATCGATCGCCTTGTCGGGCATATGACGATCATTGATGTAACGCGAAGCCAGCTCGGCCGCGGCCCGAAGCGCCTCGTCGCTGTATTCGATGTGGTGATGCTGCTCGAAACGCCCCTTCAGGCCGCGCAGGATGCCCACGGTATCTTCCACCGAGGGCTCCGATACATCGACTTTCTGGAAGCGTCGGGCCAGCGCGCGATCCTTCTCGAAGATTCCGCGAAACTCATGGAACGTCGTCGAGCCAATGCAACGAATCTCACCGGAGGAAAGCAGGGGCTTGAGCAGATTGGACGCATCCATCACACCGCCCGATGCCGCTCCGGCGCCAATAATGGTGTGGATTTCGTCGATGAAAAGAATGGCCTGCGGCCGCTTGCGCAGTTCGTGCAGCAATGCCTTGAAGCGCTTCTCGAAATCACCGCGATACTTCGTGCCCGCCAGCAGCGCACCGAGATCGAGTGAGTACACGACGCTGTCGCTCAACAGGTCCGGAACCTGATTGTCGACGATTCGCTTGGCAAGCCCCTCGGCAATGGCGGTTTTACCGACGCCGGCCTCACCTACCAGCAGCGGATTGTTCTTGCGACGACGCGCGAGAATCTGCGCGACGCGCTCGACCTCATGCTCGCGCCCTACCAAAGGATCTATCCGCCCCTGGCGCGCTAGCTCATTGAGATTGCTGGCATAGGCATCCAGCGGATTGCTCGTGGCGGCCGAATCGCTCCCCTCGTCATCCTGCATCTCGGCATCGTTCTCAGGATTCCCCGCGTTGCCGGGAACCTTGGAGATTCCGTGCGCGATGTAATTGACCACATCGATGCGGGCCACATTCTGTTGTTTGAGGAGGAATACCGCCTGACTTTCCTGCTCGCTGAAGATAGCCACCAGAACGTTGGCACCGGTGACTTCGCGCTTGCCGGAACTTTGAACATGAAAAACTGCACGCTGCAGAACACGCTGGAACCCAAGCGTAGGCTGCGTCTCCCGCTCCTCATCGTGCGGAGGAATCAGGGGCGTAGTGGAGTCAATGAATTCCTGCAGATCACGCCGCAACTTGTCCAGACTGGCACCGCACGCACGCAATACCGTTGCGGCTGCTTCGTTGTCCAGCAAAGCCAACAGGAGGTGTTCGACCGTCATGAATTCATGACGCTTGGCGCGGGCCTCTTTGAAAGCCAGATTCAGAGTGACTTCGAGCTCACGGTTCAACATAGCTTCACCTCTTCCCCAGCAATCGGAGTTAACCGTCCTTCTCGATCTCACAAAGCAGCGGGTGCTGGCATTCCCTTGCATATTGATTGACTTGCAGCGCTTTGGTTTCAGCCACATCTCGTGTGTACGTACCACACACCGCGCGGCCCTCCGTGTGCACCGCCAACATGATCCGCGTCGCCACTTCCCGATTGTGATTGAAGATGCCTTCCAGCACCTCGACGACAAAATCCATTGGCGTGTAGTCGTCATTGAACATGACCACCTTATACATCGGTGGTGCCTTCAATTCCGGCTTGGCTTCCTGCACGGCCAAGCCGGAAGCATCGTCCTCTTCTCGGTCGGAATCCTGATTGAATGTTAGTCGAATCTGAGCAAATGCACGCATGCGGATACGGTTCTGGTCGTGGCGCCGAGGCCAGGTAAATGAACGGGCTAACAGCCAGCTGACGAGTCGCCTTGACTATCGGCAAAACGATGATACAAACAGTAAGTGCCTATATCGGGCAAATGGGTTGCGCGCAATGAAGGCCCAAGGCTGCAAGCGCGGAATGAAATGGATGTTACTCCACTAGTGGACTCCTTTGCAGAGGGACAACAGCATGCTAAGCGGTAAGGTCAAGTGGTTCAACAACGCCAAAGGTTACGGTTTCATCGTAGCAGACGGCGGTGATGAGGACCTGTTCGCCCACTACTCCGCCATCCAAATGGAAGGCTATCGGACACTCAAAGCTGGGCAAGCAGTCATGTTCAATATCCTGCAGGGTCCGAAGGGCCTTCACGCAACAGATATCCGGCCTCAGCAGGTGTCGGCGGATGTCGCAGCTCCGACAATTCAGGCCGCCACTCCGGTAGACGCCTGAGCGCCAGCCGAACGCAAAAAGGCCGATCCATGATCGGCCTTTTTGTTTTTGCCATCGGAAGACTCGCTCTGAACCGGGCCCGCCCACAGGCGGCCGGTTTAGCGAGTGCCTTTTCAGGCGGCTGATTACATGTGCTTGATCATCGCATCGCCGAACTGCGAGCAGGACATCAACTGCGCACCCTCCATCAGACGCTCGAAATCGTAGGTGACGGTTTTCGCAGCAATGGCGCCCTCGGTTGCCTTGATGATCAGATCGGCCGCTTCGACCCAGCCCATGTGACGCAGCATCATCTCTGCGGAGAGGATCAGCGAACCAGGGTTGACCTTGTCCTGACCGGCATACTTCGGCGCAGTACCGTGAGTGGCTTCGAACATGGCGACCGTGTCGGAAAGGTTGGCCCCCGGCGCGATACCGATGCCTCCCACCTCAGCCGCCAGAGCATCGGATAGATAGTCGCCATTCAGGTTGAGGGTAGCGATCACGTCATACTCAGCCGGACGCAGCAGGATCTGCTGCAGCATGGCGTCGGCAATCGCGTCTTTAACGACGATGTTTTTGCCAGTGTTCGGATTCTTGAACTGCATCCACGGACCACCATCGAGCAGTTCGGCGCCGAATTCGTCCCGCGCCACTTCGTAGCCCCATTCCTTGAAGGCACCTTCGGTGAACTTCATGATGTTGCCTTTATGGACGATGGTCACCGAGCTGCGATCGTTGTCCACGGCATACTGCAGGGCTTTGCGAACCAGACGCTTGGTGCCGTCGAGCGATACCGGCTTGATGCCGATGCCACAATTCTCGGTAAAGCGGATCTTCTTGACCCCCATTTCCTCGGTGAGAAACTTGATCACCTTTTCGCACTCAGGCGAACCCGCCTTCCACTCGACGCCCGCATAGATGTCTTCCGAGTTCTCACGGAAGATCACCATATCGACGTCGCCAGGCTTCTTCACCGGGCTGGGCACGCCAGTGAACCAGCGTACCGGACGCTGACAGACATACAGGTCGAGTTCCTGACGCAGAGCTACGTTCAACGAACGGATACCACCGCCAACGGGCGTGGTCAGCGGCCCCTTGATGGATACGACATAGTCACGAACGGCCTCCAGCGTCTCTTTCGGCAGCCAGGTATCCTGATCATAAACCTGGGTGGCCTTCTCGCCGGCGAACACTTCCATCCAGGCGATCTTGCGCTTTCCGCCATAGGCTTTCTCGACGGCAGCATCGACGACCTTGATCATCACCGGGCTGATATCGACACCAATGCCGTCGCCCTCGATGTAAGGAATGATCGGGTTATCGGGAACATTCAGAGTGTTATCGGCATTGACGGTGATTTTGTCACCGCTGGCTGGCACCTGGATCTTTTGGTATCCCATGCTGGACTCCGTTTCGTGGTTGACAATGGTCAGCGCCCGAGGTTAACCCACTTGAATCCAGCCAGACCACATGTTCGTTCGTCTTATGCGACGACATTCTTCGACGTACCGGCACGATGGTATACTGCGTAGGTGACTAACGAGTCATAAGGAGCGCCTGTCCGGATCGAGACGCCGCTTCTTGAAGCCGTCGCACTGCTACCGCGGCCTGACGGATCAAATGCTCCACACTCTACTGATGCACCCAACATCACCGCGGCGAACCCTTGACTTCCGGCTCGACGAAACGGAGAGCCATAGCGCCTACCTGCGCATTTCGAGGATTTGAGCACGCCCAGCAAAGAAGAGAGTCAACACGATATGCCCACCCGTTCGAAGATCATTTACACCTTCACCGACGAAGCCCCTGCTCTCGCCACCTACTCGCTTCTGCCTATCGTCGAAGCGTTCGCCGCCTCCGCAGACATCGCCGTCGAAACCAGCGACATCTCTCTTGCAGGGCGCATCCTTGCGAATTTTGCCGACCACCTGGACGCCGACAAGCGTGTCGAGGACAGTCTCGCCGCACTCGCCGAGCTGACCATGCAGCCGGATGCAAACATCGTCAAACTGCCGAACATCAGCGCCTCGGTCCCCCAGCTCAAGGCGGCCATCGCTGAGCTACAGGCACTCGGCTACAACGTGCCGAACTATCCGGAAGATCCGCAGACCGACGTCGAGAAAGAAATTCGCGCGCGCTACGGCAAGGTGCTCGGCAGCGCCGTCAACCCGGTGCTGCGTGAAGGCAACTCCGACCGTCGTGCCCCTGCGGCCGTCAAAGCGTATGCGCGCAAGCACCCGCACTCCATGGGCAAGTGGAGCAAGGCTTCGCAGTCGCATGCCGACTACATGCGCGGTGGCGACTTCTTCTCCAGCGAGAAATCCATCACGATGGAGAAGGCTGGTGACGTGCGCCTTGAGTTCGTCGGCAAGGACGGCCAGGTTCAGGTCAAGAAACAACTCTCCCTGCTCGAGGGCGAAGTGCTCGACGGCATGTTCATGAGCTGCAAGAAACTGCGGGACTTCTTCGAAGACACCCTGCAGGACTGCAAGGAAACCGGCGTGATGTGGTCCCTGCACGTCAAAGCCACGATGATGAAGATTTCCCACCCGATCGTCTTCGGCCACGCCGTCAGCGTCTACTACAAAGACGTGTTCGACAAATACGGCAAGCTGTTCGACGAACTGGGCGTCAACCCGAACAACGGCATCAGCAGCGTCTACGACAAGATCAAATCGCTGCCTGCCTCGCAGCAGGAAGAAATCCTGCACGACATCCACGAGGTATACAGCCACCGTCCGGAAATGGCGATGGTCGACTCGGTCAAAGGCATTACCAACCTGCACATTCCGAGCGACGTCATCGTTGATGCCTCGATGCCGGCCATGATCCGCAACTCCGGCCAGATGTGGGGCAAGGATGGCAAGCAGAAGGACACCAAAGCGGTAATGCCGGAAAGCACCTACGCCCGCATCTACCAGGAGATGATCAACTTCTGCAAAACCAACGGCGCATTCGATCCGGTGACGATGGGCAGCGTGCCGAACGTTGGCCTGATGGCCCAGCAGGCTGAAGAATACGGCTCGCACGACAAGACCTTCGAGATGACCGCCGACGGCACCATGCGCGTCGTACTGGCCGACGGCACCGTGCTGATGCAGCACGAAGTCGAGAAAGGCGATATCTGGCGCGCCTGCCAGACCAAGGACGCGCCGATCCGCGACTGGGTCAAGCTGGCCGTTACCCGCGCCCGTCAGTCCAACACCCCGGCAATCTTCTGGCTCGACCCGGAGCGCGCCCACGACCGCGAACTGCAGAAGAAGGTCGAGAAGTATCTGAAAGAGCACGACCTCAGCGGCCTGGATATCAGCATCATGGGCTACAACGAGGCCATCCGCGTCAGCATGGAGCGCATGATCCGTGGCCGTGACACCATCTCGGTAACCGGCAACGTACTGCGTGACTACCTGACCGACCTGTTCCCGATCATGGAACTGGGCACTTCGGCCAAGATGCTGTCCATCGTTCCGCTGATGGCCGGCGGCGGCATGTACGAAACTGGCGCCGGCGGCTCGGCACCCAAGCATGTGCAGCAGCTGATCGAAGAAAACCACCTGCGCTGGGATTCGCTCGGCGAGTTCCTGGCGCTGGCGGTCTCCCTGGAAGAAACCGGCATCAAGACCAACAACGCGAAAGCCAAGCTGCTGGGCAAGACGCTGGATGCAGCGACCGGCAAACTGCTCGACAACAACAAGTCGCCGTCGCGCAAGACGGGTGAGCTGGACAACCGTGGCAGCCACTTCTATCTGGCAATGTACTGGGCTCAGGAACTGGCCGCGCAGACTGAAGACCTCGAGCTGCAGGCACGCTTCGCTCCGCTGGCCAAAACGCTGACCGAGAACGAAGCGGCCATCGTTGCCGAACTCAACGCCGCGCAGGGCAAGCCGGTCGATATCGGCGGCTACTACCGCTCCAACCCGGAGCTGACCAGCAAGGTCATGCGTCCGAGCCAGACCTTCAACAACGCGCTCGCAGCGCTGCGTTAAAGGAAGGCGCGGGCCGTCCCCGGCCCGCCCAAGGAAAACCCCGGCCCTCGCGCCGGGGTTTTTCCGTTTTACACCCACCAGCGACAATTGCGACTGTTACGTTCGCGCAGTGTCTTACGAGGAATTTTTTATGGACTGGTGCCCCCATGTAACCGTGGCCACGATCATCGAGGATTCAGGTCGTTTCCTTCTCGTCGAGGAACTGAAGGCCGGACGCCTGGTGCTCAACCAGCCCGCCGGCCATCTGGAGGCCAACGAAACCCTGCGCCAGGCCGCGATACGGGAAACGCTCGAAGAAACCGGCTGGGACGTGGAGCTTACCGGCGTGACCGGCATCTATCTCTACACCGCACCGAGCAATGGTGTGACCTACCAGCGCGTCTGCTTCACCGCCAAGGCGATCCGGCACGATCCGCAACGCGAGCTGGATGACGGCATCGTCGCGGCCACCTGGCTCAGTCGCAATGAGCTGGCCGCGCAACCTGGACGCTGGCGCAGTGAACTCGTCCTGCGCTGCATCGACGACTATCTGCGTGGCCCGATACACGCGCTGGACGTCGTTCGCGACTGACACGATTTCAACATGTGTTCGGCAGCCTGTTAGAATCCGGTCCTTTTTGCAGATCCCGCCAGCGAAATCCCTATGCCTGCTTCAGCCATCACCGCCCCGGAAAACACCCGCGTCATTGTCGGCATGTCCGGCGGCGTGGACTCCTCCGTTTCCGCCCTTCTGCTGCTCGAACAGGGGTATCAGGTAGAAGGCCTGTTCATGAAGAATTGGGAGGAAGACGACGGTACCGAGTACTGCACCGCCAAGGAAGATCTCGCCGACGCGCAGGCCGTCTGCGACAGGATCGGCATCAAGCTGCACACCGCCAATTTCGCCGCCGAATACTGGGACAACGTCTTCGAGCACTTCCTCGCCGAGTACAAGGCCGGACGTACGCCCAACCCGGACATCCTCTGCAACCGCGAAATCAAGTTCAAGGCGTTCCTCGACTATGCCCTGATGCTCGGCGCCGATCTGATCGCCACCGGCCATTATGTACGTCGCCGCGACGTGGACGGACGCAGCGAGCTGCTCAAGGGCCTGGATCCGAACAAGGACCAGAGTTACTTCCTGCACGCCGTCGGCGGCGCCCAATTGGGCAAGACACTCTTCCCCGTCGGCGAGCTGGAAAAGCCTGCGGTGCGGGCAATCGCCGAGAAATACGGGCTGGCTACGGCGAAGAAAAAGGATTCCACCGGCATCTGCTTTATTGGAGAACGCCGTTTCAGCGATTTCCTCAAGCAGTACCTCCCCGCTCAGCCGGGTAACATCGAAACCATCGACGGCGAAGTCATCGGCCGCCACCACGGTCTGATGTACCACACCATCGGTCAACGCCAGGGCCTGGGCATCGGCGGCCTCAAGGACGCCTCGGACGAACCTTGGTATGTGCTCAGCAAGGACCTGCAACGCAACGTGCTGATCGTCGGCCAAGGCAACGATCACCCCTGGCTGTTTTCCCGCGCTCTGCTCGCCTCGGAAATCTATTGGGTCAATCCGCTGGATATCAGCGCCCCGCGCCGATTGACCGCCAAGGTGCGCTACCGTCAGGCAGATCAAGGCTGCACATTGGAGAAAACTGCACAGGGCTACCGGGTGGTCTTCGACGCTCCGCAGCGCGCCGTGACCCCTGGCCAGTCGGTGGTCTTCTACGATGGCGAAATCTGCCTGGGGGGCGGCGTGATTGAGCGCGCCGAACCCTGGTTCGAAGGAGTCCACCCATGAGCGCCGTCCAAGAGCAACTGATCGCGCTCGGCGCCGTCTTCGAGGCTGCCGTGCTGGTCGATCGTATCGCCCGCACTGGCCAGGCTCCCACCGCACAGGTTGCCTGCATGCTCGGCAGTCTGCTGGCACGCAACCCGCAGACGACGCTGGAAATCTACGGCGGCGACGACCTCAATCTGCGCGACGGCTATCGCGCCCTGGTAGGCGCGCTGGAGCGCGACAGCAGCAGCCTGCAACGCGAACCGCTGCGCTACGCCCTAGCGATGGTCGGTCTCGAGCGTCAGCTGGACAAGCGTGGCGACATGCTGCAGGTCATCGGCAGCCGGCTCGATCAGATCCAGCAACAGGTCGAGCACTTCGGCCTGACGCATGAAAATGTCATCGCCTCATTCGGCGGCCTGTATCAGGACACTCTGAGCACCTTCCGCCAGCGCATTCAGGTGCAAGGGGACATGCGCCACCTGCAGCAGCCGGACAACGCCGCGAAAATTCGCGCGCTGCTGCTGTCCGGCATCCGCTCGGCCCGCCTGTGGCGGCAGCTTGGTGGGCATCGCTGGCAGATGATTATCAGCCGACGCAAACTGCTCGACGCGCTGTATCCCAAGGTCCGCTCGCAGACCGATATCCACTGACGGCACGTTAACCGCCCAACCACATCGGTTTCGCTGCCGACAGCGCCGGCAGACGAAAGTCGTTCAGGACCGGCGCATTCATCCACGCGTGCGGTCCGGCGGCCAGCGCTTTCGTGTATAATCTGCGCCCTTTTCGTTGCCCGACTGTCCGAGAATGCCCTCTATGCAGCTTTCTTCGCTCACGGCGGTTTCCCCCGTCGATGGCCGCTACGCCGGCAAAACCAGCGCCCTGCGCCCGATCTTCAGCGAATTCGGCCTGATCCGTTGCCGTGTCCAGGTCGAAGTGCGCTGGCTCCAGCGCCTGGCGGCCCACCCGGGTATCCCGGAAGTCGCGCCGTTCTCTGCCGAAGCCAATGCGCTGCTGGATAAGTTGGCGGAGAATTTCCAGCTGGAGCACGCCGAGCGCGTCAAAGAGTTCGAGCGCACCACCAATCACGACGTGAAAGCCGTCGAGTACCTGCTCAAGGAGCAGGCAAAGCAGCTGCCGGAACTGGCCGCCGTCAACGAATTCATTCACTTCGCCTGCACCAGCGAGGACATCAACAACCTGTCCCATGCGCTGATGCTGCGCGAAGGTCGCGACCAGGTACTGCTGCCGCTGATGCGCCAGATTGCCGAGGCGATTCGCGCGCTGGCCGTCAAGTTCGCCGACGTGCCGATGCTCTCCCGCACCCACGGGCAGCCAGCCTCGCCGACCACGCTCGGCAAAGAGCTGGCCAACGTGGTGTACCGCCTGGAGCGACAGATCAAGCAGGTCAGCGAAGTGCCCCTGCTGGGCAAGATCAACGGCGCCGTGGGCAACTACAACGCGCACCTGTCCGCTTATCCGCAGGTGGACTGGGAAGCCAACGCCCGCGAATTCATCGAACAGGACCTGGGCCTGACCTGGAACCCCTACACCACCCAGATCGAGCCGCACGACTACATCGCCGAGCTGTTCGACGCCATCGCACGTTTCAACACCATCCTCATCGACTTCGACCGCGATGTCTGGGGCTACATCTCCCTCGGTTACTTCAAGCAGAAGACCGTGGCCGGCGAGATCGGCTCTTCGACCATGCCGCACAAGGTCAACCCGATCGACTTCGAAAACTCCGAAGGCAACCTCGGCATCGCCAACGCCATCCTCCAGCATTTGGCCAGCAAACTGCCGATCTCCCGCTGGCAGCGCGACCTGACCGACTCCACGGTCCTGCGCAACCTGGGCGTAGGCTTCGCCCACAGCGTCATCGCCTACGAAGCCAGCCTCAAGGGCATCGGCAAGCTGGAGCTGAACGCTGCGCGTATCGCCGACGACCTAGACAACTGCTGGGAAGTGCTGGCCGAGCCGGTGCAGACCGTCATGCGTCGTTATGCCGTGGAAAACGCCTACGAAAAACTCAAGGATCTCACCCGCGGCAAGGGCATCACTCCGGACGCCTTGCTGGCCTTCATCGACGCGCTGCAGATCCCGGCCGAAGCCAAAGCCGAACTGCGCAAACTGACTCCGGCCAGCTACATCGGCAACGCCGGCGATCAGGCCAAGCGCGTCTGAGCGATTTCCCTATACGCACGCCCGGCTGCGCCGGGCGTTTTTATTTGCAGCTCTGCATATAGAGCAAGGTGTTACGCATGACTTCTGATGTTCCACTTCAAATCCTGGGCGGCCTCAGCGCGCGGGAGTTCCTCCGTGACTACTGGCAGAAGAAGCCGCTGCTGATCCGCCAGGCCATCCCGGATTTCCAAAGCCCCATCTCGCCGGACGAGCTGGCCGGTCTTTCCCTCGAGGAGGAAGTCGAGTCGCGTCTGGTCATCGAGCATGGTGACAGCCCGTGGGAGCTGCGCCGCGGTCCCTTCGCCGAAGACACCTACCAGCAGCTGCCCGAGCGTGACTGGACGCTGCTGGTCCAGGCCGTCGATCAGCTGGCACCCGAGGTCGCCGAGCTGCTTGGACAGTTCCGCTTTCTCCCGAACTGGCGCATCGACGATGTGATGATCAGCTACGCCGCGCCGGGTGGCGGCGTCGGCCCGCATTTCGACAACTACGACGTGTTCCTGCTGCAGGCCCACGGCCAGCGGCGCTGGCGCATCGGCCAGATGTGCGACAGCGACAGCGCGCTGCTCGAACATGGCGACCTGCGTATCCTCGCCGACTTCCAGGGCACCGACGAATGGGTTCTGGAGCCCGGCGACATGCTGTACCTGCCGCCGCGCCTGGCGCACTTCGGCACGGCCGAGGATGCCTGCATGACCTATTCGGTAGGCTTCCGCGCGCCCAGCGCCGCTGAGGTACTGACCCACTTCACCGATTTCCTCGCCCAGTTCCTGCCGGACGAAGAGCGCTACGGCGATGCCGATCTGCAACCGAGCGACGATCCCTACCAAATTCAGAGCGACGCGCTGGAGCGTCTGAAGGCGCTGCTGGCCGAGCACATGGGCGACGAGCGACTGTTGCTAACCTGGTTCGGCCAGTTCATGACCGAGCCACGCTATCCCGAGCGGATAGAAGGCGTCGAACTGACCGAGCAGGATCTGCGCGCGGCGCTCGCCGATGGCGCCGTGCTGGTACGCAATCCCGCGGCGCGCATGGCCTGGAGTGAGATCGATCTCGGGCTGCTGCTGTTCGCCAGCGGCCAGAGTCGTCTGCTGCCCGCTCAACTGCGCGATCTGCTCAAGCTGATCTGCTCGGCCGACGCTCTGCACGAGGACAATCTTGCTCCGTGGCTTGGCGATGACGACGGGCGTAAGCTGCTGCAGGAATTGATCAAACAGGGAAGCCTGGAGTTCGCTGATGAATAACATCCAAGTACGCATCGCCGATTGGCAGAAGGACAACGCCGACCTGCGGCGCATACGCGAAGCGGTGTTCATCGCCGAACAGGCCGTCCCGCCGGAGCAGGAATGGGATGCCGACGATGTCGAGGCCGTGCATTTCCTTGCGCTCGAGGACGGTTACGCCATCGGTACCGCACGGCTGCTCGCGGACGGCCAGATCGGTCGTGTCGCCGTTCTGCGCGACTGGCGCGGAATGAATGTGGGCGACGCGCTGATGCAGGCGGTAATCGCCGAAGCCGAACGCCGCGGCCTGCGTGAACAGAAACTCACCGCTCAGGTACACGCGACCCGCTTCTACGAGCGACTGGGTTTCGAGGTCGTCAGCGAGGAGTTTCTCGAAGCCGGCATCCCCCACGTGGACATGCTACGCAAGAGCCACTGAGGTTCGTTATGCACGACAACGCCGAGGATGACCGGGACGATACAGGCGAGCCGCTGGTCATCGACTTCCAATCGCCAGGGCGGTTCGACGTGCATAATCCGCTGCCGGACCAGCCTCAGCCGACGCCCTGGCTGCCCGCGTCGGCGCGGCTCGGCGAGGACGCCGACGTGCAGCATTTCAGTAGCCCCGACCAGGTGCGCGCTCACGCGCTGGCGTTTTTCCAGCAGGCGCAGCGCAACCTGTGTCTCTACAGCCCTGACCTGGAACCCTGGCTGTTTCACCACAGCAGTATCCAGCAGGCCTGCACACGCTTTCTGTTGGCGCACCCGCGCAACCGGTTGCGCATCCTCATCGAGGACTCCACCCGGGCCGTGCAGAGCGGTCACCGCCTACTGACGCTGGTCAGGCGCCTCAGCAGCAATGCCCAGATTCGCAAGGTCAATCCCGAGTATCCGCGCGAAGAGGACACCTATCTGATCGCGGACAAAAGCGGCCTGCTGATACGTCCCCATCGCGATCCCCATAACGGGTATGCGTTGTACAACAACCCGGCGCGGGTCCGTCTGAGCCAGTCGAGCTTCGACCAGGCCTGGGAACGCAGCCTGCCCGATGCCAACCTGCGGAGCTTTCTGCTATGACCGTACGCCGCCATCTTGCCGCACTCGCTCTGGCCGTCTGCCTGCCATTGCACGCCGCCACTGAGGTCATTCCGCTGCAATACCGGATGGCTGAGGATGTCCTGCCGGTAGCCCAATCGGTGATCGGTAAGCAGGGTCGGGTCAATGCTTACGGCAATCAGTTGATCGTTAATGCGCCGCAAGCGGCGATCACAGAACTTCGGCAGGTACTCGAGCAGCTCGACAGCGAACCCAAGCGCCTGCTTATCAGTGTCGACACCCAGGATTCGGCTGCTGGCAACGCCAGCGGCTACGGCGTGGATGGTTCGATCCGCGCCGGGGATGTCGAGTTCGAGACAGGCCGTGGCGAACGTCATGGCCGCGACCAGGTGCGTATCATCCGGCGCTCCACCAGCAGCCAGGGCGGCGGCATCCAGCGGATCCAGACCAGTGAGGGCTATCCGGCACTGATCCAGGTCGGTCAGAGCGTACCGCTGACCACCAGCGGCACCGACGGCTACGGCCGGATCTACCAGCAGACGCAGTATCGCGACGTCACCCGCGGCTTCTACGTGACGGCCAATCTCATCGGCGATCGCGTTCAGATCACCGTCAGCAGCAACCGTGATCGCGTCAATCAGATGAATCCGAATGTGATCGAAACGCAGCTCGCCGATACCCGCGTCAGTGGTCGCGTTGGCGAATGGATCAGCCTGGGCGGCATCGACGAAAGCGCCTCGTCACAACACGACGGCACCTTGCGACGCTACAGCACGCAGGGCCAGCAAGACCTTTCGCTGCGACTGAAAGTCGACGTGCTGGAGTAACAGCGCTGCGCGGAAGTGGCCGCGCCCCGCTTTTGTAGTGCCACAAAAAAAACACTACAAAATGATTGACGAGACTTTCCCGGCAGCGCATCATTGCCCCGCTCCCGCTAACCAGAGGCTCTGGAAAGGGTCTCCGGGGCGCGCTCCAGCCAACCAGCCGAGCCGCTCCGTGACTGTACTGCCCACAAGGCGGACTGACGAGGTTGCGACTGGAACGAGTCGTCCTGAGGGACGGGGAAGCGATTAACGTATCAGTCAGACTGTAGTCTCGACGTTGTCGAGCCCCACGGCAGCCACGCCATCCGGGAGCTTCGCAACCAAGAGCCAGCCCGGCGATCGTGTCCATACCCTCCTCCTCGGTTTCAATCCTCGTCCTGGTCGCAGTTCGACGCTCTGCCGCGTGTTGCTCGCATTGATCCGTTAGCACGCAGTTTTTGGTGGGAAAGTCGGTGCTCAACCAAATTCACATCTATGAAGGATTGACCATGTCCGCATATCAAGACGACATCAAGGCAGTTGCCGCCCTGAAAGAGAAGTTCGGCAGCAGCTGGAGCGCTATCAACCCGGAATCCGTGGCCCGCATGCGCGCCCAGAACCGCTTCAAGACCGGTCTGGAAATCGCTCAGTACACCGCCGACATCATGCGCAAGGACATGGCCGAGTACGATGCCGACTCGTCCGTCTACACCCAGTCGCTGGGTTGCTGGCATGGCTTCATCGGTCAGCAGAAGCTGATCTCCATCAAGAAGCACCTGAAGACCACCAACAAGCGCTACCTCTACCTGTCCGGCTGGATGGTTGCCGCTCTGCGCTCCGAGTTCGGCCCGCTGCCGGACCAGTCGATGCACGAGAAGACCGCCGTCTCCAACCTGATCGAAGAGCTGTACACCTTCCTGCGTCAGGCCGATAGCCGCGAACTGGACCTGCTGTTCACCGCCCTGGACGCCGCTCGCGAAGCCGGTGACAGCGCCAAGGCTGCCGAGATCCAGAACCAGATCGACAACTACGAAACCCACATCGTCCCGATCATCGCCGACATCGACGCTGGCTTCGGTAACCCGGAAGCTACCTACCTGCTGGCCAAGCGCATGATCGAAGCCGGTGCTTGCTGCATCCAGATCGAGAACCAGGTTTCCGACGAGAAGCAGTGCGGCCACCAGGACGGTAAAGTGACCGTTCCGCACGCCGACTTCCTCGCCAAGATCGCTGCCGTCCGCTACGCCTTCCTTGAGCTGGGTATCGACAACGGCGTGATCGTTGCTCGTACCGACTCTCTGGGTGCCGGCCTGACCAAGCAGATCGCCGTGACCAAAGAGCCGGGCGATCTGGGCGACCTGTACAACAGCTTCCTGGATTGCGAAGAAGTCTCCGCTGCCGACCTGGGCAACGGCGATGTCGTCATCAACCGTGGCGGCAAGCTGCTGCGTCCGAAGCGTCTGCCTTCCAACCTGTTCCAGTTCCGTAAGGGCACCGGCGAAGAGCGTTGCGTACTGGACTGCATCACCTCGCTGCAGAACGGCGCCGACCTGCTGTGGATCGAAACCGAGAAGCCGCACGTTGGCCAGATCGCTGCCATGGTCGACGAGATCCGCAAGGTAATCCCGGACGCCAAGCTGGTTTACAACAACAGCCCGTCGTTCAACTGGACTCTGAACTTCCGCCAGCAGGTGTTCGATGCATTCGTTGCCGAAGGCAAGGACGTTTCCGCCTACGATCGCGCCAAGCTGATGAGCGTCGAGTACGACGAAACCGAGCTGGCTAAGATTGCAGACGAGAAGATCCGTACCTTCCAGAAGGACGGCTCCGCTAACGCCGGCATCTTCCACCACCTGATCACGCTGCCGACCTACCACACCGCCGCGCTGTCCACCGACAACCTGGCCAAGGGCTACTTCGCCGACCAGGGTATGCTGGCCTACGTGAAGGGCGTTCAGCGTGAAGAACTGCGTCAGGGCATCGCCTGCGTCAAGCACCAGAACATGGCTGGTTCGGACATCGGCGACAACCACAAAGAGTACTTCGCTGGCGAAGCAGCTCTGAAGGCGAGCGGTAAAGACAACACCATGAACCAGTTCCACTAAGGAACGGTTTCAGCCTGGCAACAGGCTGCGGTGTAGCAAAGGCCCCGGCATATAGCCGGGGCCTTTGCGTTTCGGGCGTTCCTGTTGTTCGTCGCCCTGCGGAGTGGTGTCATATAGCTGTCTCACGACAAAACTAGAGTCAGGATTCCGTCAATCGACTCAGGGAACGCGACGTGAGCACTGACAACGACAATATTCTTTTCGGTAACGGCGATGAGCTACCCAGCAACCGTTCCGGGAACCCCCATATTCAGGATGTGATCAACCTCGGCCGCCGCCAGGTACTGGCAGGTGGCGCCTCGCTAGGCGCGCTGGCCTTCTTGGGGGCGACACTTCCGGGCGCAGTCCAGGCCGCCGGCCAATCGGCAGAGCGGCTCAAGGATTTTCCGCTGAAACGCCGCAGTCGGCTTCCATTTTCAGCGGTTCCAGTTACTCGCCACGATGGCATCAGCGTCCCGCCGGGATACACCGCAACGACGTTCATCCCGTGGGGCACCCCCATCAGCGGGCGCTATCCGGCCTATCTGGAGGACGCCAGTAACAGCGCCGAGGACCAGGCGCACCAGACCGGCATGCATCACGATGGCATGCATTTCTTCCCAATCAATGCCAAATACGGCGGGCACCAGAGCGATCACGGATTGCTGGTGGTGAATCACGAGTACATCGATGCGCCGCTGCTGCACCCTAACGGGCCGACCGTGGTCGACGGCAAGCGCACCGTAGTCGACGAAGTCCGTAAGGAAATCAATGCGCACGGGGTTTCCGTAGTGGAGATCCGTCGCGGCGTACGCGGCGATTGGTCCGTACTGCCATCTGCCCGCAATCGCCGCATCACCGGCGCCACCCCCATGCGGATTGAAGGCCCCGCCAAGGGGCATGCCTTGCTGCGAACCCGCTACAGCCCGAGCGGCACCTCGACCCGCGGCACACTGAACAACTGCGCGAACGGCTTTACCCCGTGGGGCACCTATTTGACCTGCGAAGAGAACTGGGCCGGTTACTTTGCCAGCCAGGACAGTGAGCTACCGCGTGAACTCAGCCGTTACGGCGTACGTGATACCAGCCGCTATGCCTGGGAGACCATCGCTGGCGATGAGTTTCAGCGTTTCGATGCGACACGCCGCGGCACCGATGCGCAGTCCGACTATCGCAACGAGCCGAACACCTTCGGCTGGATCGTGGAGATTGATCCGTTCGATCCGGACGCCATGCCGGTAAAACGCACCGCGCTCGGCCGCTTTGCGCACGAAGGGCTGGTGTTTGCGCCTGTCAAACCGGGTCGCCCGCTGGTGTGCTACTCCGGTGACGACTCGCAGAACGAATACATTTACAAGTATGTCAGCCGTGACCGCTACCGCCCGCTGCGTAGCGATGGTCGTCTGCTGGATGCGGGAACGCTCTACGTAGCGCGCTTCAATGCAGATGGCAGCGGCGACTGGCTGGCGTTGGACATTGACGACCCGGCATTTCAGCAGGCCTGCGCAGCGGCCGGCGTGAGCTTTGCCGATCAGGGCGAAGTACTGATCAACACCCGTCTGGCTGCCGACATCGCCGGCGCCACGCGAATGGATCGCCCGGAATGGGGTGCCGTTCATCCGGATAACGGTGATGTCTATTTCACCCTCACCAACAACAGCGCGCGTAGCGAGGCCGATGCGGCCAATCCGCGCGCTCCCAATCCTTACGGTCATATCATTCGCTGGTCGGAAGAAAGCCGCGACTACGCGGGAACCCGCTTTCGCTGGAACATCTACCTGATGGCCGGCCCACAGGGCGACAGCAGAACGCCGAAGGGCCGAACTCTGGACGACAGCAACATCCTGGCCAGTCCGGATGGGCTGTGGTTCGATGACGAAGGCCGGCTCTGGATCCAGACCGACATGAGCGGCAGCCAGCTGAAATCGGGCCCGTTCGGTAACAATCAGATGCTGGTATCCGATCCCAGAACCGGCGAAACCAAGCGCTTCCTGGTCGGGCCGCTAGGCGCTGAGGTGACCGGCATCACCGCAACGCCCGATTTCCGCACGCTGTTCGTGAACATCCAGCATCCAGGTGAGGGTTCTACGCCGGGCAATTACAGCAGCAGCTGGCCTGATGGCCCGGGCCTGCGGCCGCGTTCTGCAACGGTCATCATCAGCCGCAAAGACGGTAAACGACTGATGTAAGGCGCACCCAGATCAAGGCCGGCTCCGCCGGCCCTTGATTGAAAAACACGGCGCTCATTCACGCGTATCGGCTGAACTGAATCGCCCCTAGTTTCGTAGACACCTCCAAGCCTCATAATGAGGCCCAACAGGAGGTGCCATGAGCAACCAGCGTTACCCTGAAGAATTCAAGATTGAAGCGGTCAAGCACATCACTGAACGCGGCTTGCGCGTTGCCGAAGTAGCAGAGCGTCTAGGCGTGTCCGCGCACAGCCTGTACGCCTGGGTAAAGCGCTACAGCAAACCCCAAGTACAGCGGCAGCAGGTAGATGATCAGCAGGCTGAGCTGCGTCGCTTGCGCGCGGAACTCAAGCGGGTGACCGAAGAGCGAGACATTCTAAAAAAGGCCGCCGCGTACTTTGCCAAGGAGTCAGGCTGAAGTACGCCTTCATCAGCAAACTGTCGGTGGAGTACCCGGTGCGGCGTCTCTGCCAGACCCTCAAGGTGCATCCCAGCGGTTACTACGCCTGGCTGGTCGAGCCGAAATCGGTACGCGCCAAGGAAGATCAACGCCTGCTCGGATTGATCAAGCATGCCTGGTTGGAAAGCGGCGGGGTCTACGGCTACCGCAAGATCCACGACGACCTGCGTGAGCTGGGCGAGCCCTGTGGCCGGCACCGTGTGGCTCGCCTGATGAGGAGAGAGGGGCTGCGCTCGCAGACCGGTTATCGCCGGCGCCCCGGGTACTACGGTGGCAAGCCGCCAGTGGCCTCGCCCAACCGTCTAGAGCGGCAGTTCAATGTCAGTGAACCGAACAAGGTCTGGGTCACCGACATCACTTACATCCGCACGTATGAGGGCTGGTTGTACTTGGCAGTGGTTCTGGATCTGTTTTCTCGCCAAGTGATCGGCTGGTCGATGAAGCCTCGGATGTGCAGCGACCTGGCCATTGATGCGTTGCTGATGGCTGTGTGGCGGCGCAAGCCCAAGCAGGAAGTGATGATCCATTCCGACCAGGGCAGCCAGTTCAGCAGCTCGGACTGGCAGAGTTTCCTCAAGGCCAACAACCTGATCAGCAGCATGAGTCGACGCGGTAACTGTCACGACAACGCGGTCGCGGAAAGCTTTTTCCAGTTGCTGAAGCGGGAACGCATCCGACGGAAAACCTACGGAACCCGCGAAGAAGCCCGCAGTGATGTGTTCGATTACATCGAGATGTTCTATAACCCCAAGCGCCGGCACAGCAGCGCTATGCAGCTATCGCCAGTGGAGTTTGAAAAGCGCTATTTCCAGAGCTTGGAGAGTGTCTAGGAAAGCTGGGGCGATTCACCTCGAGGCCGATCGCCATTGGTAAATAGCCCCCACGACGAGATGAACAACGCCGCGATAAGTGGCCCGATCACGAAGCCATTCAGCCCAAACAGAGCGAGCCCGCCGAGGGTGGAAATCAGGACAAGGTAATCCGGCATCTTGGTGTCCTTGCCCACCAAGATCGGACGAAGGATGTTATCCACCAAGCCGATGACCATTACCCCATACAGGATCAGAACCACGCCCTGCCAGACTGCGCCGCTGAATAGGAAGTAGATCGCGACGGGCGTCCAAATCAACCCGGCGCCTACGGCGGGAAGCAGTGACAGGAACGCCATCAATACCGCCCAGAGCAGGGCACCGGATATACCGAGCACCGCGAAAATCACTCCGCCGAGCGCGCCCTGTGTAATCGCGACGATGACATTGCCCTTCACAGTGGCGCGCACCACTCGGGTGAACTTATTAAATAAGCGTCGTTTCTGGGTATCGCTCAGCGGCAGCGCCTGCCGAATCCGCAACACCAGCTCACGCCCGTCGCGAATGAAGAAGAACAGCAGGTAGAGCATCACGCAGAAGCTCACCAGAAACTGAAACGTACCCTGCCCAAAGCTAAATGCTTTCGTCGCTAGAAACTGACTGCCTTCCAACGCACCGCTGGAAAGTTTTTCCCGCAGGCTGTCGAGATCGCCGAAGCCGAATTGCTGGAGCTGTGCTTGCAGACCATCCGGCATCATTGACTTCAGCTGTGCCAGGTAACTGCCGACATCCAGCTCGCCGGTCTCGATGCGCTGGTATAGCGCAGCACCTTCTTGCACGAGCATTCCGGTAATAACGATTACCGGAATAACCGCCACCAACAGACATATCAGTAAAGTCAGCAATGCGGCGACATTCGGGCGCCCTACGAAGCGCTGCTGCAGTCGGCGCTGCAATGGCGAGAAGAGTATGGCAAGCACCGCTGCCCAGAACACCGCGCCATAGAACGGCAGGAGGATCCATCCGAATGCCAGGGAAACCAGCACCAGTAATACGAGGAATGTCTTCTGCTCGAGCGTCGATTTGATCATGCCTCACCCAGAAATCCGTTGTGCTATCCAGTTAGTCAACATACGGATTGGCGAGTGCGCAGCTTTTCTATTCGAGCAAAAAAGAAAGGCAGGAATTACCCTGCCCTCTTCGTTCGATCCTATCGAATCACAGGATCATTGCTGCCACCCAGCCAAAGGCGAGCAGCGGCAAGTTGTAGTGGAGAAACGTTGGAACCACAGTGTCCCAGATATGGTTGTGCTGGCCATCGACGTTGAGGCCAGCGGTCGGCCCCAGGGTCGAATCCGACGCGGGAGAGCCACCGTCGCCCAATGCGCCCGCCGTGCCCACCAGGCTCACGATCGCAAGCGGGCTGAAACCCAGCTCCACCCCTAGCGGCACGAAGATCGCCGCAATAATCGGTACCGTCGAGAACGACGAACCGATACCCATGGTTACCAAAAGGCCAACCAATAGCATCAGCAGCGCAGCCACAGCCTTGCTGTCGCCGATCCACGCGGCGGAGGCGTCTACCAGCGATTTCACCTGACCGGTCTCTCGCATGACCTCGGCGAACCCCGCCGCAGCAATCATGATGAAGCCGATCATGGCCATCATCTTCATACCCTCGGTGAAGAGGTCGTCCGCCTCACGCCAACGCACCACACCGGAGGCGGAGAAGATCACGAACCCGGCAAGCGCACCGATAATCATCGAATCCAGCCACAGCTGCACAATGAACGCAGCACCAATGGCAATTGCCGCCACGAGCAATGTGACGGGGCTGTAGGTTGCGTTGACCCGCTCTACCGCGTCTATTCGGCTCAGATCGTAATCACGCGGCTTGCGATAACTGAAGAAGGCGATGATCAGCCCAGCGACCATCCCAAGCGCCGGGATCAGCATCGCCTCCGTCACCTTTACCTGAGATACGTCCACTCCACCTTTCGCAACGTTGGCGAGCAATATCTCGTTGAGGAAAATGTTGCCAAAACCGACCGGTAAAAACATGTAAGGCGTGATCAACCCAAAAGCCAGCACACATGCGATCAAACGACGGTCGATGCGCAAGCTGGACAGCACAGACAACAAGGGCGGAACCAGCAGCGGGATGAAGGCGATGTGAATGGGCAAAATATTCTGGGAAGAGATCGCAACCACCAGCAACAAGGCAATCACTATCCATTTGACGGACTGCCCCGTATGGGCTGTCCGGTTTCCAACCATCATCAGCGCCTTGTCAGCCAACGCATGAGCGAGACCGCTCTTACCGATGGCCACGGCGAATGCTCCCAACAGCGCGTAGGACAGCGCAACCGTTGCGCCCCCTCCGAGTCCTTTATTGAATGCGGCAAGCGTGGACTCGATGCCCAATCCACCAAGAAGCCCACCGCACAGCGCACCGGCGATTAACGCAACCACAACGTGCACTCGGCACAAACTCAAGATCAGCATGACGCCGACCGCAACCACCACTGCATTCATCAAACTTCACCGTTACGCGAGCCAGACTTGAGAGAAAGGGGCGTACTCTGCAATAACGCATTATCCGTGTCCAGCTCGCACATTTGAGCGCCAGCCCTACCCGTCAAGTTCCTTAGCACTCTTGGACCAGGCTGGTCGGCTATTCGCGACGGCTCCCAGTAAAGGCAGTAAAATCATCACATTGTCGGCTCATCATTTAGCGAGTTTCTTGTGGAAATTTTCAAAGAGTTCACTTTCGAATCTGCTCATCGGCTTCCGAATGTGCCCGCCGGTCACAAATGCGGACGCCTCCATGGCCACTCTTTTCGTGTGGCCATCTACATTGCTGGCGAAGTAGACCCATTTACCGGCTGGATTCGGGATTTCAGCGAGCTCAAAGCGATCTTCCGCCCCATCTATGAACGGCTGGATCACAACTATCTCAACGACCTTGCGGGCCTCGAAAATCCAACCAGCGAAAATCTCGCCAAATGGATCTGGAACGAACTAAAACCGCTCCTTCCAGAGCTCTCGCGCATACGTATCCACGAAACCTGCACCAGTGGTTGCGAATATCGCGGTGAGTGATCTCTCGCAGGAATCCGTACGTTCGTAGCCTGTCTGCTCCTTGGTAACCTGCAGATAGCCGGTGAACATGCAGGGCAATAACGCGCCACCCAGACTGATGCATCTAAGATCTCAGCCTTAAGGGTACGTCAGGCCACGGACTCCCTAATGGACTCTTATATGTTGCCCCGAGCGCGACTAGTAGTCGTAAACGAACAGGCAATACAGCGTCGACGCTCGGGATCGCTGCCGCACTGCCATCGACCCACAGGCCGGCGCAGAAAACCACAAGGCTGATGGTGGACGGCTCTTTTCAGAAAGAGAACGAGCGCATGCCCTCGTAAACCTGACCCGCATCGCGGCGCGCGGCTCGAAATAGTCACGCAGCATTTCTTTCGCAC
>JAANMV010000888.1_pt1 | contig 35178 bp, 26 predicted proteins | sample 7279661 | NCBI WGS metagenome assembly JAANMV01 (sample SAMN14094540, study PRJNA606508) | bioreactor metagenome | isolation source: A lab-scale SPAN reactor treating ammonium-rich wastewater day 121 | place: Ireland: Galway | collected 2017-05-16
ACCGTCTTCAGCTTTTGGAGGTGCCTCGTAAAACCCCTTTTCCAAAATATCTGCTACTCCGTTTTCGTTAGAATCTTCTTCTTCCAAGGTTTTCATCCCCTTACATTCTGGATAACGTGTACAACTTAAAAATTTTCCATATTTTCCTAATTTGATAACCATTTTGGAACCACATTCCGGACACTTTTCGTCACTGGCGCCTAATTCGGTAAATTCACTTCTAGCAATTGTTTTTTCTTTTTCCAAAATATTTTTTTCGATCTGATCAAGATATTCAACTACTTTGGAATCATTATATTTTTCCTGAAGATTATCAATTATTCCTTTTACAACATTTACTATGCTTCCTCTTTCAAGTGCCTGCAATTTTTCCTGGAATTCTTCACTCGTTTTCAATCCTTTTTTGAAAAGTATCTGTAACTCCTGCTGATGGTCATTATATTTTTTTACTAATTCCTGCGCTTCTTCTTTTGTGATGTTGCCTTGTTCAATTTGTTCATTTAATTGAAAAACAGGAACAAGCTTATCTTTTATTATTGGCATTAAGTCAGGTCTCGCAATTTCACCGACTTTTACCTGACCAAGCGAGAACCCAACTTTTCTCATCTTCTCATCAAAGTCATGCATCAATTCCTGTTCACGCTCAGAATAATCTGAAACAATTTTTTTCTTTCTCTCCAGATAATCTTCGCTTTCAAGCGCCTGTGGAATTTTTCGCTTCAGAATTTCAATTGCATGAAATAAATTTCTTTTGAAAACTTTTGCTTTACCTTTTGAGAACTTGAGCAGAATTGGTCTGTCGGGATCTTTAAAGTTATTTACATACGCATAATCAAAAAGCGGAGGACAATCAGCCCCGATTGTTTCCAGCACTTGTTTAACTGTTGTTGCTTTTCCAGAACCAGACATTCCACAAATAAAAATGTTATAACCCGGTGCTCGCATTTCAACTCCTAATCTCATTGCTTTCAGAGCACGCTCCTGACCAAGAATTCCTTCTATCGGTTTTAAGTCTTGAGTAGAATCGAATTCAAGTAAATCCGGGTTGCATTTCCATCTTAAATCTTCAAGAGAAAGTTCTTTATGCTTTTGTGATTTTGGGTAAGTCATCTTTTATACCTTATTATTTGAATATGGTTGGTATTTTTCGGTATTTGATTGTAAAATCTTATATCAAAATTAATTATTATTGACGCTAATATCAACGAAGGAAAAATTGATATGAATCTTGAATTGCTGGAAAAAGCCAGAAATTATTTCCCTTACCTGAAGCATGGAATTATTTATTTCAATCACGCATCAACTTCACCAATTAATACTTTAATAAAAAGCAGGATAGATGAATTTATTAAAGAGAGAGGCGAATATGCTTCAGATGATTATCAGGCATTTCGAGCTGTTACTGAGGAAACCAAATCAATGATAAGTGAAATGATTAATTGCGAAAGCGACAGAATTGCATTTCTTGATAATACTACGAACGGAATAATCTGGTTGACACTTGGAATAGATTGGAAAGCGGGTGACAGAATTATTTTAAATGATGTTGAATTTCCTGCGAATGTTTATCCATTCCTTCAACTAAAAGAAAAAGGTGTTGAGGTTGATTTCGTCAAATCAAATAATGGAATCGTAACTTCCGAAGAAATTATTTCCGCAGTTAAACCCGGTACAAAGTTAATCTCAGTCAGCTTTGTACAGTTTTTATCCGGCTACAGAATCGATCTTGAAAAAATCGGAAAAGTCTGCAAAGAGAAAGGAATTATTTTTTGCGTTGACTCTATTCAAGGTTTGGGTGCTATTAATCTTGATGTTGAAAAATGTAATATAGATTACCTTTCAAACGGAACACAAAAATGGATGCTCGGTTTACAGGGATTGGCTTTTATTTATGTGAGAAAAGCACTTCAGGAAAAAATGAAATCGGCACCGATTGGCTGGCTTGCAGTCAAAGATGCCTGGGATTTATTAAAATTTGATCTGACGACAAAAGAAACTGCTGAAAGATTTCAACCCGGGACATTAAATAACATTGGTATTTATGCTTTTAATTCATCGATGAAATTATTCAAGGAATTTGATATTGATGAAATTGAAAGACATGTTGTAAGTAACTCAAAATATTTTATTGAGGAGCTTGCAAAGATTGGCTATAAATCGCCTTTGCTATCTTTATCAGAGAATCATTTATCAGGTATAGTAAGTTTCAAAACAGATAATGGGCAAAAAATATTTGATCATCTGAAGCAAAAAAAAATAGTTTGCTCGTTACGTGAAGGATATATTAGATTTGCACCGCATTTCTACAATACGAAACAAGAAATAGATTATGTAGTTGATGCACTAAAATTCATTTAAAGAATTATTTTTTTGATATAAAGGGTATAAGTATGAAAATGATTAAACGTATGTTTCCATTATCCACATTATTATTAGTTATATTTTTAATTGGAATCTATTCGATAAATAACTTCTCACAGAAAAAAGAAGAAGTACGAATAAGTCCGAAAGCATTAGTTGAACAGACAGTAGGTTATACTGAAGTTAAAATAGAATACGGCAGACCGGGTGTCAAAGGGAGAGCAATCTGGGGCGGATTAGTTCCTTACAACGCTGTCTGGCGTGCAGGTGCAAATGAAGCTACAAAAATAACTTTCTCTACCGATGTGAAAATTGACGGGAAAAAACTTAATGCAGGCAGTTACAGTTTCTTTGCAATTCCGACAGCAAAAACATGGACTTTAATATTCAACAAGGTAGCTAACCAATGGGGTGCATTTGAATACAATGACGTTGAAGATGCTTTGCGTATTGAAGTTACTCCAATGCAGAATATTTGCTGGCAGGAATGGCTGGCATATTCAATTAATAAAAGCTCCGATAAGAAAGCAGTTGTAATGCTCGAATGGGAAAAATTAAAAGTGCCGTTTAATGTTGAAGTAGAGATATAAATTTAATATCAGTTATCATGGACGATGAGACTGTCTGAGAATTAAAAATTTGTCAACCTGAACTTGCCTGCCTGACAGCAAGGCAGGTTTCAGGTTCTCATTTCCGTTAACATTCGAATTATTTGATTCCGAAATAAATTCGGATTGACAGTATTCGGACAGACTCCGATTCCGTGAAAACTTCGTTTAGCTTCTTATAATCTTTAACAACTCATCCGTTTTTTGTTTCAAAAGTTTCTCATCACCACGACTTTCTACATTCAGACGGAGTATTGGCTCTGTGTTACTCATTCTCAAGTTAAATCTCCAATCAGGATATTCAATAGAAACACCATCAAGATGATCAATCTTTCCATCTGAATATTTCTTTTCAATCTCTTTAATTTTTCCAGCAGGGTCGTTTATTGTAGAATTAATTTCTCCCGAACAAGGATAATCAGCGATCATTTCATCAACGAGTTCTGAGAGCTTTTTCTTTTCTTCAGACATCAACTGAAGAATCAAAAGAAACGGAATCATTCCGCTGTCACTGTAAGCGTTTTCTCTGAAATAATGATGTGCAGACATTTCGCCTCCGTAGATCGAGTTTACTTCTCTCATTTTTTGTTTTATGAATGCGTGTCCGCTTTTTGAAACAACAGTTTTTCCACCGGACTTTTCTACAACTTCTATTGTATTCCAGACAAGTCTTGGATCGTGAACAATTTTTTCACCGGGATGATTTTTAAGAATTGATTTTGCAAGAAGACCGATTATGTAATAACCTTCGATAAAATTTCCGTGTTCATCAAAAAAGAAACAACGGTCATAATCACCATCCCACGCAACTCCGAGATCAGCATTTTCCCTTTTAATGATTTCGATAGTTGGTTTCCTGTTTTCCTCGAGCATTGGATTTGGAACTCCATTCGGGAAATTGCCATCTGGATTATTGAACATTTTTATCATCTTTACTGGCAGTTTAGATTCAAGAGAATCCAATGCTAGTCCCGCACATCCGTCTCCAGCATTAACAACTACTTTCAGTGAGTTTATTTTTTTTGCATCATAGAATTGTGAAAGATGAGTAATAAATTCTTTCATCACTTCTTTTTTAGTAACTGTTCCTTTGGTTTTGCTGATTTCTCCCAGTTCATTATTTACAATCATCTTTTCAACTTCATTCAAACCTGAATCATACCCAACCGGGACAGAACCTTTTGCTACGAATTTCATTCCATTATATTCGGATGGATTATGACTTGCGGTTATCATTATTCCACCATCAGCATCAAAAAATGGTGTTGAAAAATAAATCATCTCCGTTCCACAAAGACCAATATCAATCACATCGGCTCCACTGTCTGTTAATCCGTTTTTCAGAGCTTCAGAAATTTCCAAAGATGATTTTCTTATATCATAACCAATAACAATTTTTTTTGCTTGTGTCAGTTTTGAAAATGCTCTGCCGATTTTATAACCTAGCTCATTATTCAACTCTGAAGGAACTTTGCCTCTAATATCATAAGCCTTAAAGCAAGCTATTTTACTCATTATTTCTCCGTTTTTGCTTGGTGTGGATAAGATTTTCAAGTACAAAGATAGGTATTTTTTAGTCCGGTAAGTTGGCATAAGTTTGGTTTTGTAAATGCATAATATTTGTTGGAGAAAAAGTTTTTGGGAGAAAAATTTTTTAGTGGACTTTTAATAATGAACTCATTACATTGGAGATACAAAAATTGTGGAGAGCGTTATCGAAACTAAAGATACTGTTAAGTGGCACTTCGCTAAATGCAACAACATAAAATGTAACTCAATATTCCTGGTGGATCCGGAAGAATCACAGGGTGAATTGGGGTATTTGTGTCCTGATTGCAGCAGAAAAACAACTTCATCACACATCGTTCAATGTTCAAGCTGCAAAACAGTATTGAACTTCGTTCGTGCAGCGCCAAGTGAAGAGAAAGTTGTATTTAACGTGACTAAATGTTCACATTGCATCGGAACAATTGAAGATGAATGGGAAATAGAACCTCTTTATTTTCCGGATTCTTACATTTAATTTTTACGTCACACATTATATTGCGAAGAAATATTTTACCGGGTGGATTTATTCATCCGGTTTTTTTATTCATCTGCAGTATCATTCCAGCGAAGTTCTGAAGGAACAAGTCAGGAACCTAACTGTTGAAAATAATCCCTGGATTCTGGACAAGCCAGAATTACATTACTTTATCAATTCAACTTTTCAAATATTTGAAGGAATAATAATATCCTTTCGTCCACCTGTTATTTCTGTGTAATTTTGAACTATCAAAACGTTATTACATTCTATATAAAACATGGACTAAAATGAAATTCACTTCTGCTTTTTTCCGATTTAAAATTATAATTATTCTTCTCATTTTTCTATCCTATCAAAACGCCTTCTCTCAAACTCAGGATTGGAGTGATATCGATTCAATTAAAGCCGGAAAATTTGATACAGGGAAGATGTGGACTTTCGAATATCCCCCTGCAAAATATTTTGAAGAGGAATATGGATTTAGACCTGATGAAGAATGGTTTAAACACGTGCAGCTTTCAACATTAAAATTTGCTGATTACTGTTCCGCTTCTTTTGTCTCGGAAGATGGATTGATTATGTCCAACAATCACTGTGCACGTCAAAGTATAACAGAAGTAAATCGTGACGGAGAAGATCTTCACAAAGATGGATTTATTGCATGGGAATTTGAAGACGAAAGACAAGTACCTGGTTTGTTTGTTGAACAATGCATCAGCATAGAGGATGTTACGGAAGAAATTCATAAAGCTCTTGAGTCAGCAAAATCAGATAGCGAAAGACTTGAAATAGAAACACAAAAAATTACTGAGATTGAAAACAGGTTCCGTAATGATGAGGAAACCTTTACGAAAGTTACTCCACTTTATTTTGGTGGAAAGTATTCTCTTTATAAATATAAAAGATATAACGATGTCCGGCTGGTCTTTGCTCCTGAAATGCAGGCTGGTTATTTCGGAGGTGATTATGATAACTTTACATATCCTCGTTACAATCTAGATTGTTCCTTCTTCCGTGTTTATGATAAAGGAATTCCGCTAAAAGTTAATCATTATTTTACATGGAGTAAAAACGGAGCCGAAGAAGGAGAATTAGTTTTTGTTCCGGGAAATCCCGGCTCAACAAACCGGCTTAGCACAGTTGCGCAGCTTGAGTATGCGAGAGATTTTATTTATCCACAAACTATCCAGCTTATTGACAGCTTTATTGAATTCCTGCAGGGAATAATTGAGGAAGATTCAGAGTCAGCTAATTATCTCACCGACCAATTATTGAACTATTACAATTCCAAGAAAGCTTATAAAGGAATGCTTGATGGATTGAGAGATCCGGTAATGATGCAGAAGAAAAAAGATTTTGAAAATATTCTGAAGGAAAAAGTGCAGACTGATGCAAAACTGAATGAAAAATATGGAACTTTATGGACAGATATAGAAAATGTTATTAATGAAATGAAAAAATTAACTGCAGAGCAGTCAGCGCTATCTTATGATAATTATGATTCGCCGGAATATTTTTCGATTGCTGATCAGCTTGTCGGACTCGCTGAAGAGCTGAAGCTCGCCGAAACGGATTCAACTTATGCTTACACAGAATATGAAATAGATGAATTGATTAACACATTGCTACCGGATGATTTTGATTTTGCAAAGAATAAAAAGTTATTGAAAAATAAAATTGATTTCCTGTATGCTGAGTTTGGTGATGTTGAATTCTTAAACAAATTCACAAACGGTAAAAAAGGTAACGAAGCAGTTGATGATATTTTATCACGCACTGTTTTAACTTCAAATGAAAGTATCAAACTTTTAATTAATCAGGGACCTGAAGCAATCTTCAACAGTGACGACCCTTTTATTAAATTCGTTCAGATCTCCGGTGAGGAATCCAAAAATATTTCTATGCAAATTGATGAGCTTACCGTAAAGGAAACAATCACGAATCAGAAACTTGGTAGAGCAATATTTGAAGTTTACGGTACTTCTATTCCGCCAGATGCAACTTTCACTTTGAGAATTTCTGATGGAATTGTAAAAGGTTTTAATTACAACGGAACATTTGCACCACCAATTACAACATTTTATGGGATGCTTGATCGTTATTATTCTTTCGATGGTAAGTTTCCGTGGAATCTTCACGAACGCTGGCTTGATGCACCGGAAGAATTTGATTTCTCAACTCCGTTTAATTTTGTGGCTACTTGCGATGTTGTCGGAGGAAACTCAGGAAGCCCGATAATTAATAAAGATGCAGAAATAGTTGGCGTAGCATTCGATGGAAATATACAAAGTCTTGCCGGTGATTTTATTTACGATCCTGATGTAAACAGGTCGGTTGGTGTTCATTCAGCCGGAATGCTGGAAGCAATTAAAGATTTATATAAGTTTGAAAGACTTGCTGAAGAGCTTAAACTGTCTAAGATGGAAAGTGAGTATACCGAATAGTAAAAATCTCTGAACTACTTTAACATTTTTACTTCACAGAAAATTTTTATGTTGTATTATGAGTAAAAAATAAACTATCTTTACGTGAGACTCACCTCGAAGGTGAGCCTCACATTGGTTTTGCTTTGTAGCACAGATTAGTGGCAAAGCCATTCCTTCGGAATGATCTGTGCTATTTTTTAAACATACGATAGCATCCGTCAATTACCGGAGGTTATCTCTTTAGCAGCAAACTAAAAAGTATATTGAACAAACAGATGTATTGACGAATACTGCGGTAATGCATTTGTAAAAGTGATTCCGTATTCAGCACCGGCGCCGAGCTTGAATCCATCGAGATTAAATCCTCTCAAATCAAAACCACCGTTAATAGAAAGAGCAACTCCGTAATTCCAGTTGTCAGTATCGCTGAAAGTTCTGTCGTTCAGTGCAAGCAAGCCGACACCTTCTTCAAGAAAATATCTGCCGTCAAAATATTGAGTCGTAATACCTTTAAAAGTTATTCCCTGCACCCACGGGAAGTATGGTTTCTCAACATTCGGAATGATTGCATTAAAATCCTTTGCGAAGATAAAACTGAGTCTGGGAAAAACTTCCTCGAAAAGAACCGTGTTGGTTTCAATAAAAACAGAAGTTGTAAATGTTCCGACAGATGGCGAATTACTCTGAATAAATCCACCACCAACAGTTGCACCTGCCGAAAACATAAACTGAGCACTTGCGGTCACAAAAATTCCTGAGAACAGGATTAAGTAAAACAATAATCGTATTTGCAAATAGAATTTTTTCAATTAACTTCAGAAAAGTTTATCATAAAATTATTTATCAACACACAAAGATAAAGGTAAAAAATGGAGCACACACTATATCATTACAAAGCAATCGTAACTTCTGTTTACGATGGTGATACCTGCACAGTTGATATTGATCTCGGGCTCAGTGCCTGGATTCGTGGAGAAAAACTTCGACTAAACAGAATCAACGCACCAGAGCTAACTGGAAAAGAAAGACCAGAAGGAATAAAGTCGCGTGATTTTCTTAAAGGAAAAATAGAAGGAAAAGAAATAACAATTGAAACAATTAAAGACAGAAGAGAAAAGTATGGGAGATATCTTGCAGAAATCTGGCTTGAAGATAAAAAAGGAAAGTTTATAAATATGAATGACCTAATGGTAAGTGAAGGATTTGCAAAATATCAGAAGTATTGAATTGTCATTCCGGCCCTGCCTATCCGGCAGGCAGGTTGTCCGGAATCAAAGTTTATTTTCATAGACAGATTCTGGACTCGTTCTGCCAGTGCAGGACATCTCCAGAATGACACTAGGTATTCAATTTCTTCTTTCCGAACTCAGGATCAATTTTGATAAACTTTGTAATTATGAATGCCGGAATTGTTGAAATGCAAACCCACATAAAAAAATTAAGATAACCAACTTGTTCTTGTATCCATCCGCTGATCATTCCTGGTAACATCATTCCCAATGCCATTAAACCGGTTGCGATTGCAAAGTGTGCAGTTTTATATTCGCCATCAGAAATTAAAATAAGATAAAGCATAAACGCTGTAAATCCGAATCCATAACCAAATTGTTCAATTGCAACGCAGATGTTGATCAAAATAAAATTTGAAGTTTGAGTTGCCGCGAGATAAACATAAACAAGATCAGGTAAGTTGATTGCAATCAACATCCACCACAGCCAGAACTTTAATCCGTGTCGCGATGCAGCAATTCCACCTAAAATTCCTCCAAGAGAAAGTGCAATTACTCCGACAGTTCCGTAAACAAATCCGACATCACTTGTTGAAAGACCAAGTCCGCCAACTTCTTTGCTATCAAGTAAAAACGGAGAAGCCAATTTAATAAGCTGAGATTCACCAAGCCTGTAAAGAAGAATGAAAAGAACGATCACTAAAATTTCTTTCTTCCTGAAAAATGAAACAAATGTTCTGATAAATTCATTGGTAAAATGATTTAACGTAATTTTCTCTCTGTGTGAATCGCTCTTTGGCTTTGGAATAATAAATAAATGATAAATGAAAAACAGAAAAAATAAAGCAGCGATGATTAAAAAAGTTATCTGCCAAGCAAAATGAATTTTGCCAGAACTTTCTTCAAGATGTCCTGCAAGAATGACAAGCAATCCTTGTCCGGCAAGCATTGCAATTCTATAAAACGTTGATCTTATCCCAACAAAATATGCCTGTAGATGCTGTTTCAGTCCGAGCATATAAAAACCGTCCGCAGCAATGTCGTGTGTTGCAGAACTGAATGCAAGCAGCCAGAAAAAAGCAAGTGTGTATTGAAAAAAATTATTTGTTGGAAGTGTGAATGCAACTCCGGCAAGTCCTGCACCGATAACAAGCTGCAATATTATTATCCAGAATCTTTTTGTTTTAAGCAGATCAACTATCGGACTCCAGAATGGTTTTAATACCCAAGGCAGATAAAGCCAGCTTGTATAAAGTGCAATTTCAGTGTTTGAGATTTCAAGCCGCTTATACATAATGACAGAAACTGTCATCACAACAACATAAGGCAAACCTTCAGCAAGATAGAGAGAAGGAATCCAAAGCCAGGGATTTCTTTCTCCTAATTTATTTTTCATCCCTGCCCGCCTTTGGCGGATGATAATTTTTTTGCGAACAGAATTGCACCTCCGATTGGAGAAAGTACGGCTTGAGTTATTTTCACATTTGGTAATGTGGATTTGATTTTTCGTTTGAGCAGATCGGAATAAAAATTTTCATTATCAATCAGACTGCCGGAAAATGCAACACTTAGAATGTTTGTTCGGAATTTTTCAATAAGAGACCGGATATGAAGAACTAATTCATCGGCTTCTTCATCGAGAATATCTTCAGCAATCAGATCACCTTCTTCCGCAGCTTCAATTACAATTTTTGCTACTGAAGCAACATCGAGTTTTTCATTGTAAACTTTATTGATAATCGCATTTGCGGAACCTGAATTCATTTTTGAATTCAATAATTCTGAAATCAAAGTTTCTTCACCTCTGCCGTCAGATGATTTTGAAACGGCGTTCAATGCTTTCCTGCCGATTGAGTAACCGCTTCCTTCATCACCTATCAATCTGCCGAATCCACCAACACGATGAATTACACCTTTCTCATCTTTGCCAAAAAGAATTGAACCTGTACCAGCAATTAAAATACATCCGGCAGAATCAGGAAATGCGCCTTCGAGTGCGATGTGTGCATCGCTTATAACTTTTACACCTTTGAAATGAATTCCTTCTTCATCCGCAAAATCTTTAAATCCTTTTTCGAGAAGCTTCGCATCCTCATCACGACCAGCACCGGCAACACCAATCACAATTTGTTTTACATCCGAAAAATCTCCTTCAAGCGCAAAAATATTTTCTTCAATCAAAGCAAAAATATTTCTGACAGTTTCCTTAACTCCGATGATGAGGAAGTTGGAAGGTTTGCCAGATGACTGTTGTATAATTTTCCCTGACAAATCTGCAATTGCACAGTCTGTCTTTGTTCCGCCGCCGTCTATTCCGATTAAGTATTTCATAATTTAAAAGCTTGTATTCTGAATGTAAAAATAAAGAAAAAGCGGAATAGCTTAAACAAGATTTATATAATTGAGATTTCTGAAAAATTACTCTATTGTCATTCTGAACAAAGTGAAGAGTCTCTTTTCAAAACAAATTTAAGATATTTCGCTTCGCTCAATATGACAATTATTAGTTATTCAGAAGTCTCATTATTGATATCGAAAGATAAAGGAATAGAGTTTTTTCAAACTTACTTGGTGACCGGCAACTAAAATTTATTCGCGAGACGTTGCTTCTGATCTTATTTTGACTAAATTTTAGAAAGCAAAAAGGAAAAGTTCTGATGAGAATAACAATTGAATCTGAATATCTTCCGAACTCACTAAGTAATTGCGAATCTTCAGGGAGAAAACATATTAGACCATTCCACAGTGATGTGCGGATTGACACCAGTCATATAATATTTTCAGACTTAAATGAGTGAGTTATAGAGATGAAAAATCTTTTACTTGTCATCATACTTATAATAATCACCGGCATTAAACTTTTTTCCCAATGGTCAACTGATCCCAACAATAATTTGATAGTTGGTTACGGATTAGACCCGCACATTTGCAGCGATAGCGCTGGCGGATGTTATATAACTTATGATTACCACAGTACAGCTTATCCGCGTTGGCTTGCAATTGAAAAATTGGATTTGTATGGCTACAAACCCTGGGGTATAAATAAGCGAATACTAGGAGAATCTCCAGAACAATCAGGTGCAGAAATAATTGAAGACGGTGAAGGTGGAGTAATTGTGAGTTACATCGACCGTTACGAAAATCTTCCTTACTGGACACAGAGAGTGAGAGTGCAAAAAATTGACAGCAATGGTAACTTTTTGTGGGAACCAACAGGAGTTAAGGTAACACTTGATGAAATTAATCAAAGTTCACAAAAAATTGTAAATGACGGTGAAGGAGGAGCAGTTGTAATATGGGTAAATACACAAGCAAAATATAAAGTTAACAGAATAAGCAGCGATGGACAAAGAATATGGGGAGACAGTGGAGTTGTAGCTGGGATAAATGGATGGTATGATCCTGCACTGCTAGCTAGAACTACAGCTAACAAGTACGTTGTAAGTGCTGAGAGAAACAAAATTAAATACTTTGATGAAAATGGAAGTGCATTTTACAATGATAGTTTAGATTTTTGGTTATTTAATATAATTTCAGACGGAGTGGGTGGAATAATAGTAAGCGGCAAAGTTTGGAATGGTATGATTCCAAAACTTGTAGCACAAAGAAAAGACTCACTTGGTAATAACCTCTGGCAGGAACCTTATGTTGAAGTTGCTGATAGTCTTTATATAAACACATCATTAAGCATAAAGCAAAATAAAAATAATATTTACTGTGGCTGGACGGGGAAAAGAAACGGTATCGATAAAGTGGCTCAGTTTCAGGTATTGAGGTTGGACGGAAGCATGCTCTTTCCTGATGAAAGTATTCAAGTTGGTATTCCACCTTTAAACGGTACGATTGTTCAACCTTTAGAAGAAAACAGAACAGCATTTATTTATTATAGTTCTGATTTTTTACCTGACTCATTATTAGTTCAATCTTATGATACACTAGGTAACAAATTATGGAATGAAGAAGGAATTCTCATTGCACATCCACCTATTGAATATCAGTCATATACAACAGACGGTAATGGTGGATTTATTATAGGAGGAGTAATAAGCAACTTTACGGTTGTAGCACAACAAGTTAATAAATTTGGAAACTTGGGAGAAATCATTACTTCAATGCATCAAGAATGTCAAGAAATATTTCCAACAGAAATGATTCTATACCAAAACTATCCCAATCCATTTAATTCAAGTACGGTTATAAGTTATTCAATTACATTTGAGGAAAATATTTCTATAAAAATTTATAATTCTTTAGGAGAACTAATTAAAACAATTACAAATGGGTTAGTAAGATCAGGAATTCACACAGTAAATTTATCATCTGACGATTTACCATCAGGCGTTTATATCTATAAATTACAAACGGAAACTAAATTCTTAACTAAAAAATTATTAATCATTAAGTGAAAGGGATTCACTGTGAAAAATTTGTTTAAAATATTGTTATGTGTTTTAATTCTATTCACAGAAATAGAAATTAAATCGGCACCATTCGACACAGGAATGATCACACTCACTCAGCCCAACGATGTTACCTTTATTGGGCAGATTTGGGGTGATGAATTTATTTACTGGATGGAAACGGAAGATGGTTACCGTTTTATTGAAACTTATAGCGGTTGGTATTATTACGCAGCATTAGATCAAAACGGTGAATATGCACCAACAAATTATAAAGTCGGAATAGATTCACCTCCTGCATCATCTTACAAACTTGAAAGATCTCAAGCGAGAATAAATGAAATAGTTGAACAGATTGAACAATTCAATGAACAAATTGAAATTAATAGGCAATGGTTTGCACAGAAGCAAGCAGAAGCACAAGGGCAGCCTGTTACTTTAAAAGTAGGTGTTATTTTAATTGGATTCACAGATACTTTGCATTATCAAGGTGGAAACAGACCAAACGGCTACCTGACAGCAGATTTTGATAGTTTGATGTTCTCTTACAATTATTGGATTGGTTCTGGCGTTAATAGTCCTCATCCCGAGGAAGAAGAAGTATTTGGTAGTTTCAGAGATTACTGGCATCAAATATCAAAAGGTAAATTAAGAATAGAAGGACGTGTAGCAAATCCAACAGACCAGAACGGTGTACCCAAATGGTTAAGAGCAAACTATAATAAACAACATTATTATGATTCGGGTAATTGGCAGGAACTATCAAACGAAGCAATTACTAAAGCGTTAGATTCAATGTATATTGATACAACAAATACTAACTCACCTAACTACTTTGATAAATTAGTAATTGTTTATGCGGGTGTAGTAAGATTTCATGGTGCTTTACTTGTAAACGGTCATCGTCTAGGGGGAAAATATATTTTGCTTGCCGAACGTAGTTCAAAAAAATTACATCACAGCCCAGATTGGTCATTTACTCATATAGGAATTTATGCTCATGAATTTGGGCATAATTTAGGAATAAACGATGAATATTCTGGCTATTATGAATACACAGATATACTAAATTACTGCTTAATGGGACATGGGATTTATAACGGTCCTCTTGAAAAAGGAGAATGCCCAGCTACACTATCACCTTATCATAGATTAAACAAAAATTGGGTGAGTGCAATTCCTATTGAGAATGATACAATTGATTTTATTGTTGAATATGACTATGATAATCCCAAACTATACAGAATCGATCCCATCAATGCTACTAACGGTGAACATTACATAATAGAATCAAGAAATAGGGAAGGATTCGATTTATATACCCCATCGGATCCCGCAGACACAGTTGATCAACCTGGAAGATTATTAGTCTGGCATCACGATATTGATCCATATCCATTTGATGAAGACAAGGATCGTATAATGGTTAAGCCTGCTGATAATGAACTTGAGGATGATTCTAAATTAACAGACTTCTTTCCAAGACAAATTAATCCAAATAGCCAGGATTTAACCGATATTACAATACCATCTTCAACTCTTGGTAGAATAGGCTCTAACTTCTCAAATGAAAGACCTGCTCATTTTTCTTTATCTGGAATTCAAAAATTATCAAATGGAAACACTCTAATTGATGAAGTAATATTAGATAATAATTTATCATCAGATACAATTACAGTAGTGAGAAACTATCAAAGCGGATGGCGTTTTGCAAGTGTTCCGGTCGTAATTTCTGATTATTCTGTTCAATCAGTTTTCCCTACTGCAGATACCAATAGCGTTTATAAATATTTATTCGGTTACATTAAAGTTAACACATTAGAAAATGGTCTTGGTTATTGGGTAAAATTCTTGTCATCAGCACAGAAATCTTTTTTTGGTTGGCCATTAAACTATCTTGACATAATAGTGTTTCCGGGCTGGAATATTACAGGCACTCTCTCGAGCAATTTCCTGATATCAAATATTTGCACAGAGCCCGAAAATATAATCGACTATATATATGGATATGAGAACGGATATGTTCTTATGACCAAAGACAGTTCTTTTATTCCTGGAAAGGGTTATTGGGTTAAAACTAAAAACTTAACTAGCACAGGTCATTTAATCTTGAATAAGTATGGTGATCCTTGCTGGATGCCCAAGATTACTTCTTCTTTCGACTTAGATTTATCCAAAATGGATAAATTTATTGTTACAGACTCTACAGGATACTCGCAAACTCTTTATGTCTCGAACACTGATGTTGATACTTTGATGTTGAATCTAAACTTAGATCTTCCACCTATATTCTCGGAAATAGATTTTGATTCGAGATTTGAATACAACGAGTATGTAAAAAAAGTTTCTGCCGATAGTGGTTCAATAGATTTAAATATCCTGGTTCATACAAATTCATATCCGGTAAGTCTAGTATGGGAATTAAATCCGGAGAATGGTATTAATTATTCATTCATAAATGATAGTGGGACGGGAAAAATTTCAGCTTCTCTTAACGAATTAAGCCAATTAACTTTTTATAATCTAAATGATAATATGATTAAACTATCGGCAATGGCAACTGATAGAAATGGTTTATCAAATACTCCTCTAAAGTTTGACTTATATCAAAATTATCCTAATCCATTTAATCCTGTTACAATAATAAAGTATGATATTGTTAAAGTGCAGGATGTGAAAGTTACAATTTATGATATTCTTGGGCGAGAAGTGAAAACATTGGTAAATGAACAACAGCAACCAGGGAGTTATACAATAAAGTGGGATGCATCAAATGTATCAAGCGGTGTATATTTTTATCAGCTTAAATCGAAAGACTATATTAATACAAAGAAAATGATATTGTTGAAGTAAGGAGGTGTAAGATGAAATACTTAATCTTAGTTTTAAGTTTAATTTTCTATAGCTATTCAAATTGTCAAACTCAAATTCCTGATTTGGTTATCCCTATTCAATTTACCTTCCAGCTTGGAGGTGGGCCTATAAATATGCAGGTAGGTTTGGATTCTACAGCAACCAATTGTCTTGATCCTCAAATTGGAGAATCAGAATTACCGCCAATACCGCCACCAGGCTGGGAAGCTTTGATTGAATTACCATATCCTGAATGTCAAAACAGCTTTGGTTCTCCAATAGCAGTTCACAAAGATTTTAGATTTGGTGAACTGCCTTTTACCGGTACAAAAACCCATAAATTTTGGTTTCGGCAGGAACTTGGTGTAACCATTCATTGGAATTTACCAAGCGGAGTAACCGGATTGTTAGAGGATGTATTAACCGGTGGTAATATTATAAATTATCCTATGGCTGGGCAGGATACTTTTTATGTGTCGTATAATTTTATCAATGAAATAAATATGATATTGAATTATGATAACGTTATACCGGTTGAGTTTGATTTGTTCACAGCTTCAGTATTACAAAATGAAAAAGAAGTTCGGCTTAATTGGACAACAGCAACTGAAACAAATAACTCAGGCTTTGAGATTCTTCGCATTGCTCAGAATGAAAATGTGTGGGGAACAATTGGTTTTGTTCCGGGATTTGGAACTACAACAGAGCCAAAATCATATTCTTTTACTGATGAGAATATTACAGCCGGAAATTATAAATACCGGCTTAAGCAAATTGACTTTGATGGAACATTCAAATATTCAAATGAAATAGAAGTCACAGTAGATTTTACTCCGAAAGAATTGGTGCTTTACCAGAATTACCCAAATCCGTTCAATCCTATTACTATAATTCGTTTCGAGATTCCGAGTCAAACCCGAAATGTCAATGTGTTTGTAACGTTAAAAGTTTACGATGTACTTGGCAATGAAGTTGCAATATTAGTTAATGAAGAAAAACAACTCGGTGCATATGAAGTTGAATTTAATGGTTCTCAACTATCGAGCGGAATTTATTACTACACTTTAACCTCCGGTAATTTTTCATCAACAAAAAAACTTATCTTGTTCAAGTAGTTCATATTAAGCCCCGTTGAATCAACGGGGCTATTCTTCCATAAATCCGTTGGTGCTTTCCTTTCCTCAATTCATTATATTCACATGCCAAAAGATAAAAAGTTGAATTAAGACAATGAACAAATTAGAACAATATTTCGCTCCATTCAGAGAAAATATTGTAGGTTATAATAAAACATTCACTTCGCCTTATGGTGAAAAGAGAATTATTTATGCCGACTGGATAGCTAGCGGACGTTTATACAAACCAATCGAAGAAAAAATAAGTGAAGTATTCGGACCACTCGTCGGCAATACTCACTCAGAAGCAAGTGAAACCGGCACATCAATGACTCACTCATATCACGAAGCTCACGAGATAATTAAAAAACATTGCAATGCTTCAAAAGATGATGTGATAATTACAACCGGTTCGGGAATGACAGGAGTTATCTGCAAGTTCCAAAGATTACTTGGTCTAAAAATTCCAGAGCAATTGCATGACTATCTGAAACTTCCTGAAGAACTTCGACCGATTGTTTTTGTAACACACATAGAACATCATTCAAATCAAACTACCTGGCTTGAAACAATTGCAGATGTAATTGTTATTTCTCCAACAGATGAAGGTTTGGTTGATGAGAACGATCTCGAAAGATTATTAGTCAAATATAAAAATCGTCAATTAAAAATCGGTGCATTCTCTGCTTGCTCAAATGTTACAGGAATTGAACTGCCTGTTCACAAGCTTGCAAAGATTGTTCACAAACACGGCGGATATTGTTTTGTTGATTTTGCTTGCTCAGCGCCCTATGTAAAAATTGATATGCATCCACCTGATCCATCAGAAAAACTTGATGCAATTTATTTTTCACCTCATAAGTTTCTTGGTGGACCTGGGTCCTCTGGAGTTTTAATTTTTGATTCACAGCTTTATAAAAATAAAGTTCCGGATCAGCCCGGCGGTGGAACAGTTGACTGGACAAATCCGTGGGGTCAGCATAAATTTGTTTCCAATATTGAATTACGAGAAGATGGTGGAACTCCGGCTTTTCTTCAGGCAATTAAAGCTGCACTTTGTATAAAGTTGAAAGAAGAAATGTCAGTTGATAAAATGAGAAAGAGGGAAGAAGAATTAATTGATATTGCATTTGAAGAGATGAGTAAAATCCCCGGTTTACACATTCTTGCTCAACATATCAAACATCGGCTTGGTGCAATTTCATTTTATGTGGACGATATTCATTACAACCTTATTGTCAGATTATTGAATGACCGATACGGAATTCAAACACGAGGGGGTTGTTCCTGTGCAGGAACTTACGGACATTATCTTCTCCACGTTGATCCACAAAGATCAAAAAGAATAACAGATAAAATTGATTCAGGTGATCTTTCAGAAAAACCCGGATGGGTGAGGATGTCAATTCATCCAACAATGACAAACGATGAATTGTATCTTATCACAAATGCCATAAAAGAAATTGTAGAAAATATTGACAAATGGCAAAAAGATTATACGTATGACATTCACAAAAATGAATACTTACACAATTCGTCAAACGGAGAAGATAAAAAAAGAGTTAAAAGCTGGTTCGATCTTTCACAGAAAGAATCAATTGAGAAAGACTGAAGCTTTCCTAAAATATGAATGGGCTAAAGCTCTGTCATTTTAGCTTGATTTCTTTCTCCCCGACCTGCCCGTCTAACCTCGGTGAGCCAGGTGGAAAGGTCGCGGCTAATTGCCACGTCCTTCAGGACGTGGATTATTTGATAAAAACAGAAGTGTATAGGCTTTAGCCAAATACTCAACATCTCAAAGTTGTATTTCTTCATTTTAAAATTATATTATTTATTGTATGTTGGAAATAATTTTGGAGTTTATCATTAATAATTTTTATGAGAGAAATAAATTAGGTTTTGTTTATGCTGAATCATTCAGCGCTTAATTTAGAAAGGAGAAAATTTAAATGGCAATCGGAGTTTACGAAAAAAGCAAACGATATATAGGATCCAACACACAAAAACCGGATCAGCAAAAACACAAAAAAGGTGTTTATCCGTGTATTACTATCTCTCGTCAGACGGGTGCAGGTTCAAAAGTGGTTTGCGAAAAGTTGATAGAAATAATGGATAATTATTCAGAGTTTGAAGGTGTGAAGTGGGCGTACTTTGATCAAAATCTTATTGAAAGAGTTCTTGAGGATCACCATCTTCCGCAACAAATTTCAGAATATATGAAAGAAGAAAAGTTTAAGAATATTGATGCTGTTGTTTATGAGATGCTTGGATTGAAACCATCTGAATGGACAATCGTACACAAAACAACTGAAACTATTTTGCAGCTTGCGCGAATGGGTAATGTTGTGATTGTTGGAAGAGGTGCTCCATTCATTACCGCAAAATTAAAAAATGCATTTCATGTCAGACTTATTGCTTCACTTGAGAAAAGAGTTGAGCATATAAAAACATTAATGAACCTGAATGAAAAAGAAGCATTAGCTCATATTAAAAAGGAAGATGAAGATAGAAAGAAATATCTGAAATCTTATTTCCATGTAGATGTTGACGATCCGTTGCTCTATCATCTGACAATCAATACAGAATTATTAACTCACGATGCTGCTGCTCATTTAATTGCGGAAGCTGTTGTGCAAAAGTTCCCGGATTTGTTTCCGCAGTTTGCGCATTGAAGAGGTTTAAAGATGACATCTTTTTAATAAGATGTCATCTTTAAAAGTCACTTAAACTCTTCAATTATTTTTTTAATCTCTACCTCAGAAATTCCTGTTCCGTAAGTAATTGGTTTGGTTGGTTCTAATTTCTCTTCGGTTGGTTTTTCTTTTTCAGAGTAAGTGTAAACATCTTTTAACGGAAGATTACCTGCACGTTCACGAAGTCTCTCTTCAATTTCTTTTATGAACCAATCTTTTCCACCTTTGTATTTCTGAACTTCGAACTTAACTACACTTTTTCCTTTATTGATTGGATTAGTTTCAAAAGCAAGCGATTTAATATTCAGAAGATGTTTTGCACTAACATTATCTGAAATAATTGAACCACCCCAGGTTCCAGGTCCGAGTGTCATTGAAGGTTCAAGTGCTGTTGTGTAACCAACCGCACCGATTGATGCAACTGTATTGACCAGAATTCTGAATGCCGGTTTCTCGAGTGCAAATTTCATTATTATCGGTTCATCATTGGAATGGATTACAAGTGTATGTCCGATTCCACCAAACTGCAGAAGATCAATACAACGATGACATCCTTCAAGCCAGCCATCAGCAATATAAAAAGATAATATTGGCGAAAGTTTTTCTATGGACAGCGGTTCTTTCTTACCAACTTCATAACAAGTTGCGATTAATACTTGTGTGTTCTCAGGAACTTCAAACCCTGCATACTTGGCAATAAACTTGGCAGGCTTTCCAACTATTTCAGGATTGATATGAAGATTTGTCTGTACTGCTTTTGTAAGTTTTTCTTTTTCTTCTGCATTAACAAAATAGCAGCCTTGTGCAATTGCTTCTTCAATAACTTTTTCTTTTAACGGAAGATCAACAATCATTGATTGTTCGGATGAACACAAAGTTCCGTTGTCGAAAGTTGTTCCGTAAACAATATCGGCAACAGCTTTTCGATAATCAGCAGTTCGTTCAATGAATGCAGGAACATTGCCAGGTCCGACTCCGTACGCAGGTTTGCCTGAACTATAAGCTGATTTTACCATCTGAGAACTTCCTGTTGCTAGAATAACAGAAATATTTTTATCGTGCATCAATGCATCTGTTCCTTCAATCGTCGGCTCACTCATACATTGAATTAATCCTTTTGGTGTACCGACTTTTTCAGCAGCATCAGATAAAATCTTTAACGCTTCAATCGTACACTTTGCAGTTTTAGGATGTGGACTTGCAACGATTGCATTTCTGCTCTTCAAAGAAATTAATGCTTTGAACATTGCAGTTGAGGTTGGATTTGTAGAAGGAACAAGTGCACACACAACTCCCATCGGTTCTGCAATTTTTAAAACTTTTCCGTTTGCTTCCTCTGAAACTATACCGACTGTTTTTAAATTCTTTATCGACTCGTAAACATTCTTTGTTGCAAATTGATTTTTGATAATCTTGTCTTCAAATTTTCCAAAACCGCTTTCATCGCAAGCCATCTTTGCAAGTTTTTCCGATGCAGAATAACCAGCTTCTGCCATAGCTTTTACAATTTTATCAACTTGCTGTTGTGAGAAGTGTTTGTATTCAAGCTGCGCTTCTTTGGCTTTTGCAGCCAGGCTGCGGGCTTCCTGGATTGAAAGTAAATCTTTGTCAAGTATCATTTTATTCCTTGTGAATGGTCAGGGCAAATATATTTATGAAAGTGGAGAGATTCAATTGGTTCGGAGGTAATCAGTGATTGGTAATCAGTAATCAGTAATCGGTAATATGTGTTTAGTTAATATTAATTTTGACTTTTGTAAGTATTAAGTAATAAAATCTTTACAAAATAAATTCGATTTGTTAATCATTCCATTTAACATTTTCCCTACTGTTTCACTTTTATTCAACAGATTATCAAGTGTAGGTTTATCTAAATAATTACAATCGAATGCAGTTTCCAGCCAATGCTGTGTTTATTGTTGTTCACCATCTGCATCTGTTAATTTGCTCGTGAAGTGTTTTTCATATCTCCTTTTAGCCCAGGCTTATTTGAGCACCAATTGAGCGTGAAGACCGTCTCACATGATCTGTAAGTGAATATGTTTCTTCCTTCGGAAAAATTTTCGATAATAAGAAAATATCTCTTGATAACTCACGGGCTAATTTATACACATCTAACTCTCTGAAACTTTTTACATAAGTCATTTTGCCTCCACTATTATAAATACTGATTACCGATTACTGGTCACTGTTTACTACTGTAATTAAAGTGTGTTTCTCAGCTTTGTCAATCCTGTCTTACTAACGGGAAGCTGTTTACTGTTCTTCAGAATAATTTGGTAGGATTCTTTTCCGGTTTGTTCAAGGTGCTGAATAAAATCAACATTGATGATATATGAACGATGAATTCTTATAAAATTATTTTCATTAAGATGGTTCTCGAAATATTTCATCGTCTTTTGTTTGAGGAATCTTCCCTGATCGCAGTTTATCATCACATAATCGTCCTGAGCTTCCAGCCATTTTATTGTTTCCACAGGAATGATTGAGATTTTTGAACCTTCTTTAATAACAACTCTTTCAAGATACTCTATCTTTTCATCTTTATAATCAATAATATTTTTAATTACAGTATCGTGTTCAAATTTATCCTGCAGGAAATTTAAAGATTTTTTTAGTGCATCATTAAAACGTTCTTCAGAAAAAGGTTTGAGCAGATAATCTGCTGCACTCACTTCAAATGCTTTGATTGCATAATGATCGAAAGCAGTTGTGAAAATTATTACGGGTGGTTCTTCGAGAAGTTCAAGCATTTCAAAGCCGCTAATTTTTGGCATTTGAATATCGAGGAAAATTATGTCCGGTTTTAGCTCATTGATTTTTTTTATTGCATCAAATCCATTTGAACATTCTGCAACAATCTCAACTTCGGGATGATTTTTCAGATAGCCTTTTGTTATTTCACGGGCTAACTTTTCATCATCGATTATGATGGCTGTGATTTTACTTTTTGGCATAATTTGTATGAGTTTTATTTTGTGACTATTCGTGAAATTAGTGGCTGATGCGGTTGCCACGAATTACACTAATTAACACAAATTATAATACCAATCTTTGAAATTTTAGAGAATCTTCTCCGAAATTTACGATAATACCTAGTTTATTTTTGGATGCACTTAAGTAATTTAATGTTTGTTTAGTGAATCCTTCTATAATTCCGCTCACTGCTTTTACTTCTAAAATTATTTTATCGTAAACTACAAAATCTGCATGATATTTGTGAGGTAAGATTATCTCTTTGTATGGTATAGAATATTCTTTTTCTCTTTCGTATGGAATAATGTTTTTCTTAAATTCAAATTCAATTGCATCCTTATAAATTATTTCTAAAAATCCCCGACCAAGAGTTCTATGTACTTCCATACAAATTCCAATAATTTTATAAAATTCATCTTTATATATCAATTCAGCCATAGTTTATTTTTTTAGTGAAAATTAGTGAGATTCGTGGCTATGGTTTGGTTTCTAATTATTACGAATATCTTCCTCAATTGGTATAAATAAAGTCACACTAAAAATACCTTTTTCTTTTTTTACTTCCATCAAGTCATTTCGTTTATAAATAAGATTTAATCTGTCGTTTATATTTTTAAGTCCCACGCCCGTACCTTTTCTTGATTTGGTTGATTCATCAAAATTATTGATCAACTGGATTTTTAAATATCCTTCATCTCCGGATGATTTCATTCGGACAAAACTACACTTTAAAGTTAGTAATACTTTATCAAAAGTTTCATAAACAGCGTGCTTGATTACATTCTCAAATAACGGTTGAAGAATCATATTCGGTATTTCAATTTTGCTGCAATCATCATTTAACTCTTCCCTGTAATCAAACTTATCTTCAAAGCGAATCTTTTCGATATCAAGATAAAGACGAATATTTTTTAATTCCTCACTTAACTTATTTTTCTCTCTTTCGTTTGTAGCCAGTATATACCTGAGAAAATCAGCAAGCTTTATTATCATCTCTTTTGCTTTTTTTGGATCGATTTCTGTTAAAGCACTCATTGAATTCATACTATTAAAAATAAAATGAGGATTGATTTGAAACTTCAGTGATCTTAATTCTGCTTGTGTTACCAGATTTTTTAATTCTGATTCTTTAAGGGATCTTTCCTGCAGTTCAGAATAATATGAAACTAGATAGTAAAAAGAAACTACGATTGCATAAAGAAGAAACCCAACGAGAAATCGCCAAAGAATAGTTTTGTAAAAATAATTTTCGTATCTATCACCAAACCCAATTATCGGAACCATTAACAGATAGATAAACAGCACCCATAAACCCGAAGAAATAATCGCACTGATGGTATGACTAATAAAAATTTTAAATAGATGATTTTGCTCAATCGAAATATATTTTGCGGGATAATGCCAGATGATTGTTAACCCAGATAGCAATATGGCAGAAACAAGACTTTCTACAACAGATGCATACAGATCAAGTTTCAGACCGAAAAACAAAATCAGAAAACTGATAACCGCGAATGAAACGGAATACAGCAGAAGAATTATTATGTTCCTGAAATTCCGGAGAATGGGATTGTCTTGCATCAGTCAGACAGCTTACAAATAAGTTTTAACTTCGCCGCCGCCAAACATCGCCAAACCTTTGATATGCAAGGTTCTGGTTTGATCAATTACAATACTTGGATTCCTGACTGCTTTGTTTGAAAATCCACCCAGTATTGAAGTTACATTTATTACAACGTTCCATTCTTTGGGCAGAATTATCGTTGTCCCTCCAAAAATGCAAAGCACATCGAGAACATTATCACCTTCAGCAAGCTGACAATTGATAAGATTAATTTCTGAACCGCCGAAAATGGCTGTGATATTTCCTCCCTGAAAATTACCTGATGAAATTATCTTGGTCCCACCACCGAAAATTGATACATCATCAATTTTATCTTTGTTCACATTAAAAGTACCCGACTCACTTCCTGTTTCGGAATCAATTTTTCTTTTTCTAAGTATAATGTAAATGCCAAGAATGATAAAGAAAATCGGAAGAATGATTCCGCCATCGTAATCAACTTCCGGGAAGATTTTTGGTATGAGGAAGAGAAAACCTATTCCTGTTAAAATTCCTCCAAGAAATTTTTTCTCAGTATTTACTAGCACGAACAATCCGATCACAAACATTATGAACGACCAGGAAAAAATAACATGAGCAATTCTGAAATGAAGAATGTTCATTGTGTTGAGAAGAAATATCCCACCAAGAAATATTAATATTCCACCAAGTAAAACCCTTTTATCCATAGATCTTTTATTTTCAGACATTTTTTGCTCCTTTAATTAAATCTCTGCCAAAACGTATGCAAAATAAACAATGTATGAAAGAAAAAATCGGTGAGTTGTGGAAAAAGCTCGGTGAAAGGGGTTTGAAAACAGTATGGTTGTATGAATGTATGATTTAATAATTCCATACATCCATACAGTCATACAAATAATAGTTTAAATTCGTTCTGCTTCCGCTTCAATGAAATGAGCTTCTTTTACTTTTTCAAGAGCTTGTTCGAGATCAGAGATAAGGTCATCAACATTTTCGATGCCTACTGATAGTCTAACTAATCCATCTGAAATTCCTCCAGCCAATCTTGCTTCTTTTCCCATTGAGAAATGAGTCATACTTGCCGGATGTTGAATTAATGTTTCAACACCACCAAGACTTACGGCAAGCTGACAAAGATGAAGTGAGTTCATAAGAATTTTTCCTGCTTCAATTCCACCATTAACTTCAAAAGTTATCATTCCACCTGAACCTTTGTGTTGTTTTAACCCAACTACATATTGTGGATGATTTTTTAAACCGGGATAAGCAATGCTTTTAACCATTGGATGTTTCTCAAGCCATTCGGCAATCTTCTGTGCGCTTTCACAATGACGCTGCATTCTTAACCCAAGTGTTTTCAATCCGCGGTGTACCAGAAAAGAGTTGAACGGATCAATTACACCCCCGAGTTGGTTGAGAGTTTTTCTGAAATGTTTATAAGTCTCTTCATCTTTTACGACAATAATTCCTCCGACAACATCAGCGTGTCCATTTAAAAATTTAGTCAGACTGTGCATAACTACATCAGCACCAAGCAGCAAAGGATTTTGAAGTGCAGGGCTCATGAATGTGTTATCGACAACAACTTTTGCTTTAATCTTGTGAGCTATTTTTGAAATTTCTTCTATATCAGAGATGCACAGAGTCGGATTACCGGGTGTTTCGAGATAAACAACTTTTGTGTTTGGCTTGATTGCATCTTTAACATTTTCAATCTCTGAAGTGTCAACGAATGTAGTATCAACTCCAAATTTTTTCATTACAGTATTCAATAAAGTAGTTGTTGGTCCGTAAACTGCGGCAGAACAAACAACGTGATCACCAGTTGAAAGCAGTGAAGCAAAAATCGTATGAACCGCAGCCATTCCACTTCCGCAGCCGAGAGCTTTATGTCCACCTTCGAGTTCTGCAATAGCATTTTCCATCGCTTCAATTGTTGGGTTGAGCATTCTTGTATAGATATATCCTTTTTCTTCGCCAGAAAAAAGTGAAGCACCATGTTGAGCAGATTTAAATTTGAATGTTGATGTCTGGTAAATTGGCGGAACTACTGAACCGTATTCATATTCATCAATTCCTGAGTGTACACATTTTGTTTGGAAGTCGAGTTTGGAATGGTTTTTCATAACTGATTTGATCCCATTTTTATGTAGTAAATTTTAAAACAATAAATAATCCGCTACAAAGTTACAGATTTTATGGAAGAATTTGCGAGGGGATGTAATATTGAAATTCAAATTCACTACAAAATCTTTATATTTCTCTCCAATATTTTGAAATTCATTCTGTAAGCAAATCATTTGAGTAAAGAAAAAGTATTAGTTACATCAGCTCTTCCGTATGCAAACGGACCGATTCATCTTGGACATCTCAGCGGTGCATATCTTCCGGCGGATATTTATGTTCGCTATAAAAGATTAAACGGCGACGATGTTTTATATATTTGTGGTTCGGATGAACATGGCGTTCCAATAACGATCACAGCAGATAAAGAAAAAGTTTCTCCTCAGGTAATTATTGATCGTTACCACGAATCAAATAAAAAAGCTTTTAAGCGATTCGGGATGAGTTTTGATAATTACTCAAGAACAAGTCTTCCAATTCATCACGAAACTGCAAAAGAATTTTTCCTCGAGTTTTATAATCGCGGACTTTTCATTGAGAAGAAATCTAATCAGTTCTATGATGAAAAAGCTAAAATGTTTTTGCCTGACAGATATGTTGAAGGAACTTGCCCCCGATGTGGAAATGAACAGGCACGAAGTGATGAATGTGAAAACTGCGGTTCACTTTATGATCCATCTGAATTGATTAATCCGAAAAGCAAAGTAACCGGTGAAACTCCGGTTCTGAAAGAAACCACTCACTATTATTTTCCGCTTGGAAAATATCAGCCTGCATTAGAAAATTATGTTAATGAGATGAATGAAAAATATGGCTGGAAAGAAAATGTTCTTCAATATTGTCGCGGTTGGTTTAAAGAAGGATTAAAGGATAGAGCAATAACTCGTGATCTTGATTGGGGAGTTAAAGTTCCAGTTGATAGTGCTGCCGGAAAAGTAATTTATGTTTGGTTCGAAGCTGTGCTTGGATACATTTCATCCACAAAAGAATTTTCGCAATTAAAAAAACAGCCCGATCTCTGGAAAAAATACTGGCAGGATATAAAAACAAAATACATTGCGTTTATTGGAAAAGATAATGTTGTATTTCATACAATAATTTTCCCGGCAATTCTTATGGCATGGAATGAAGGGAAGAACGAAAAATATTGTCTTCCGCAGAATGTTCCGGCTAATGAATTCCTGAATTTTGAAGGGAAAAAATTTTCCAAGAGTCGCGGCTGGGGAATTGATGTTGATGAATTTCTGAATATTTTTCCACCAGATCCATTGCGGTACACACTCGCAGCGAATCTTCCTGAGAATAAAGACACGGATTTTTATTGGAAGGAATTTCAGTTAAGAAATAACAGCGAACTTGCAGACATACTTGGTAATTTTATCAACCGGACATTTACATTTATCCACAAGCATTTTGATGGAAAAGTTCCGGCAAAAGGGAAGCCGGAAAAAATTGATAATGATATGCTTATCGAAATATCTGAATACCCGGGAAGAATTGCCGAACTATTTGAAAGGTATAAAATAAAAGATGGTGTTAACGAAATGATGAATCTCGCCCGGGATGGTAACAAATATTTTAATGACTCTGAACCCTGGGTAACCATCAAATCAAATAAGGAGAAGTGTGGAACAACATTGAACATTTGTCTTCAGGCAATTTATACACTTGCGGAATTGTTCTATCCTGTTTTACCTTTCTCTTCAGAAAAATTATTTAAAATGTTAAACGCTGAACCTGTTGATTGGAGAGAAAGCGGAAAATCTTTATTGAAAGAAGGACATCAAATCAACAATGCAGAAATATTATTTCCTAAAATAGAGGATGAAGTGATAGAAGAACAAATATCAAAACTTGGTCATACAGAAACACAAGCTGATAAGAAACCAGATGAATTAATTTCATACGAGGACTTTATGAAAACAAAATTGAAAGTTGCTGAAGTTTTATCGGCTGAAAAAATTACAAAAAGTAAGAAGCTGATGAAGATAAAAGTGATGCTTGACGATGGAGAAAGACAATTAGTTGCAGGTATTGCTGAACACTATAACCCGGAAGATTTAATCGGTAAAAAGGTTGTTGTCGTTGCAAATCTTCAGCCTGCAAAATTGATGGGTGAAGAATCCTGTGGTATGATTTTAGCCGTTGATAAAGAACCGAATGGACTGCAAGTTTTAATTGTTGATGATTCTGTTAAAATTGGAACAAGAGTTAAATAATTTTTCAAATAATATTTAAAGGTATAAAATGAAGTATCTGGTAATGTCTTTTATTCTTTTTTCAGGGGCGATTTTAGCTCAATCTTCTGTTGAAAAATTCACACCGCAATTAAATACTGTTGTGGAAAACTCAAATCCAACTGAAGAGTTGTTGGTTTGGGTTTTCTTTTCTGACAAGGGGAATCAAACACAAAACTATTTTCTTGAACCATCCACAGTGGTTAGTGAAAAATCACTGAAGAGAAGAGCAAAAGTTCTTACTGCAGATAAAATTATTTCTCAAAGAGATCTGCCGGTCAATCAAAGTTACGTTGATCAGCTTCTTGCAGTGGGTTTCGTTCTAAAACAAAAATCAAAATGGTTCAATGGAGTCAGCGGCTGGATAAAATCTTCTGAGCTTCCTCAAATAGCAAACTTGTCATTCGTAAATCAATTGGATATTGTTTATCGGTTTCGGTCTGATAAATTCGAAGAAGAAATAATTAGTGATTCGCCGGATGAATCAAACCAAAATTTATTAAAACCACAGGAAATTTATTCTTATAATTACGGTCAGTCATTAACCCAATTAAATATTATATCAGTTCCTCAGGTTCACGATTTAGGATATACCGGTACTGGCGTAACTATTTGTATGATGGATGCAGGTTTTGATTTATGGACAACACATCAGGTATTTAGTTCTATGAATGTAATAGCTACGTGGGATTTCGTTAATGGTGATGCGGATGTTGAAAATGGAAGTGATATGGGTAATGGCTCGCACGGTACATCAACGTTATCATTAATCGGTGGATTTTATGAAGGAGAACTTATCGGTCCTGCTTTCAATGCAGATTTTATACTTGCAAAAACTGAAAACACTGATACCGAAACTCCGATTGAAGAAGATAATTGGATAGCAGCAATGGAATGGGCAGATAGTATTGGTGTGGATATTACCTCAACTTCATTAGGTTACCTTGATTTCGATCCACCGTATCCGAGCTATACATGGGAAGATATGGATGGTAATACAGCTCGGATAACAAATGGAGCTGATTATGCAGTCAGCCTTGGAATTTTTGTTGTTAACTCCGCCGGTAATAGTGGTTATGATGTACATAATACGCTTGGCGCGCCAGCAGATGGCGATAGTGTAATTGCGATTGGAGCCGTTAACAGTGGTGGGACCAGAGCTGCATTTAGTAGTGTTGGACCAACAGTAGATGGCAGAATAAAACCTGATCTTATGGCAATGGGTTCCGCTAACTACACAGCTTGCAACGGCTCAAATAATTGTTACAGCAGTTGGGGAAGTGGAACTTCCTGGAGTTGTCCTATGGCTGCTGGTGCTGCAGCATTGTTATTGGAAGCAGATCCAAGTATGACTCCGATGCAGTTAGCTGAATTAATGAAAAACACTGCTTCACAAAGTGGCAGCCCGGATAATCTGATGGGTTGGGGAATTGTAAATACATACGCAGCACTTCAATCACTTCTCACAAATAACAACGAAACAAACCAGTTCCCGGAAAATTATTATTTGTTACAGAGTTATCCCAATCCATTCAATCCCACGACAAAAATCAGATTTGCAGTTCCTGAAAAATCAAATGTAAAACTTTATTTATATGATATTCTTGGGAATGAATTGTCGGTTCTTTTTAATGAAGAAGTTACTCCGGGTATTAAAGAAATTGAACTTAATGGTAATAACCTGGCAAGCGGAATTTATCTCGTTAAAATGTTGACTAACAATTACCAGAATACCATCAAAATATCACTTCTCAAATAAATTATCTCAGCCTGATCTTGCAACTAAAACAAGCAGGTCAGGCTGAATTTCCCTTGATTTTCAGGAACGCTATACCTAAAATTCCTCTCTCATTTTTCAGAAATTTTTAGGAGTAGGTACAAAATGTGGCGAAATTATTTTCTTATTTCATTTATCCTTATTCAATTATCTGTAGTAGTTGATATATCTGCACAGGTTGTCGCAGAATTTGGTAAATATGAAATTACTTTGGATGAATTCGAGCATGCTTACGCAAAAAATGTAGGCGGCTGGGAAAATGCAATCAATAAAGATTTGCAGGAATACAAAAACTTTTTAGATCTTTATGTTAAGTTCAAAATGAAACTCAGAGATGCTCAGGTTAGAGCGTACGATAAAGATGAGGATTTAATGAATGAACTTAAAGATTATCAGAAACAGGTTGGTGTATCGTACATACTTGAAAAGAAAATTAATGAACCAGGCGTAAAACAACTTTACGATAGAAGAAAGGAAGAATTTAGAGTAAGTCATATTATGATCAGACCAGATTCCTTGGGCGATGAAGCTGCCAGACTAAAAGCTCAGGCGATTTTAGACAGCATTAAGAACGGTCAGAGTTTTGAAAATATGGCTATGAAATATTCCGATGATAAATTCTCAGGGGTTGCCGGAGGTGATATTTATTTTATAACAGCCGGATTGCTTCCTTATGAATTTGAAGATCCGATGTACACATTAAAAGCCGGTGAAATTTATCCTGATGTTGTAAAAACCAGATACGGTTATCACCTGATTAAAGTGACACAAAGACAACATCGGTTTCCTAAAATAAAAGCAAGTCATATACTTATTGGTTACCATAACAGTGAAGGACAAATCGATACGGCTTTTGCCAAACTTCGCGCTGATTCTGTTTTAGCTCAGCTAAATGCCGGAGCTTCTTTTGAGGAAATGGCATTAAAATATTCTGATGATCCTGGATCAAAAGAAAAAGGCGGCGACCTTGGCTACTTTGAAAGAAGAATGATGGTTAAGGAGTTTGATGAAGTCGCTTTTCAAATGGAAGTTGGTCAGATTTCAGATCTTGTTCAGACAAACTTCGGTTACCACATTATTAAACTTACCGACAAAATGGATACTCAACCCTACGAAGCTGAGTATGAAAATCTCAAGGGCATTTTCAATAAGCAAAGATATGCTCATGAACTAGAAGTACTTGTTGAATCTCTGAAACAAAAATATAATTTCAGTATTGATGAAGATAATTTACTTACATTTGTTGTTAACAGTGATTCATTAAGATTTGGAATGGTTCATCCAAAGTATGATGAACTTGCCAATGATGTTTTATTCTCTTATGCTGGTAAAAATGTTACTATTGGTAATTTTCTTGAAGCAGCAAGTCAGAATTCAAAAATAAGTGCCAAACCGATGGATGATGCTGCTGAAGTTACAAATGCTATCAATATTCTTGCAGAAAATTTACTGCTCGAAGAAGAAGCAATGAACCTTGATAAAGAAGACTCACAATTTGCTCAGCTTATGAACGATTACCGTGATGGTATCTTCATATTTAAAATTCAGGAAGATGAAGTCTGGAACAAAGTGAAAATTGATAGCGCTGATGTTCATAATTACTGGAGTACTAACAAAGAAAAATATTCCTGGCCGGAAAGAATAAGTTTTACGGAAATATATTCGACACAGGATTCAACGATTCAAAAATATTACAGCATGCTTAAAGACGGTGCTTCATTTGATACTCTTGCTGCACTTTATACCGAACGAGGTACAAAAAAGAAAGATAAAGGACAATATGATTTGCAGGCGGTTGACTATACAGATGTTTATAAAGAAGCAAATAAAATTGCAAATGCAGGAGATTATTCGCAGCCAACTGCATTCAGCGGTGGATTTGTAATGTTTAAATTGAATGACAGGCAACCAGCAAGAATTAAAACTTTCGAAGAAGCAAAAGCTGAAGTTTCCGGAGAATACCAGGAAATGATAAGTAAAAAACTGGAGAATGATTATTTGGTAAATCTGGAAAAGAGATACGAACCAAAATTATATTATGATAAACTTGAGAATGCATTTAAGCAGAAAGAAAATAATTAAAGGAATAACTCTCTTATTTGTATTTTTTCTTGCTTGCAATAAACCGGAAACGCCTGAAAATTATGTAGCGCGAGTTAATAACTCATATCTTTCAGAATCCGAACTTCAGGATATGGTTGACTCGCAATACGTTTCTGAAAAATATAAATCGGTAATAATTAAGAACTGGGTCCGGCTGGAAATTCTTTATCAGGAAGCTGTTAAGCAGGGCATTACAGATTCGAAGGATTTCAAAGTGTCAATTGAAAATTCTAAAAAAGAATTAGCATCTTCAATACTTCTTGAAAAATTTTCTAATTCAACACAACAAGTTGTAACACCGGAAGAACTGGAAAATTATTATGATGAAAATCAATCAAGTTTCCGGCTGCCTTTTAATTCTTATTTCTTAAACCGTGCAACTTTTACAGACAGAGAATCAGCTGTGATGTTTCGGACTGATGTAATTATGAATGGTTGGCAATCGGCTGCTGCAAAAATTAAAAAGAGTTCATCAATTGCAAGTTTAGATGAAGAAGACCTGGTTCCTGAACAGGATATTTATCCGACAAGGTTAATCGGAATTTTAGATGGGCTTTACCCACTGGAAATTAGCATTGTCATTCCTGACGACAAGAGCTATTATACAGTTGTACAGCTTTTGGATAAATATACGGCTCAATCGATTCCTCCGTTTCAGGCTGTAAAAAATGAAGTTGAAAGAAGATACAAATCTGCTTTAACCGAACTGGCACTGGAAAACTATATAAGCGATTTGTATTCATTAAATGAAGTTGAAATTAAATGATTAATATGATTAATATGATAACCAAAACTATAGCTGTCATTTGTTTTTATGCGGGATTTATATTTGGTCAAACAGGTGTTATAGATAAAATAGTTGCTGTGATTGATAATGAAATTATTCTTCAGAGTGAACTTGATTTTCAGGTAGCGATTTACGCATCCCAAAGAAGTCTTGATCCAAAATCTCCTGAACTTAAAAGACACATACTCAATACGATGATTGATGAAAAGCTGGTCTATGCGCAGGCAGAACTTGATTCTATTACTGTTACTGATGCTGAAGTATCGCAAAGAATCGAATATCAGATCAATGTTTTGAAACAGCAATACGGATCGGAAGCAAATATTGAAAAGATGTATGGGATGAGTCTTGATAAAATAAAAAGAGAATTGCGTGATGATGTTAGAAAAAATTTGATGGTTCAACGCTTGCGTGAAAAGAATTTTGCACCTGTTGAAGCATCACGGCGTGAAGTTGAAGAATTCTACCACAATTTCAAAGATAGCCTTGGTATGATACCGGAGAAACTGCACATATTTCATATCTTCCGAAATCCAAAAACAACCGACAGGCTTAAAACACAATTACGTGAATTCGCTCAGTCTGTGCTTGACTCAATAAAGCAAGGTGCAAGTTTTGAAGATATGGCAAAAAAATATTCTGAAGATCCGGGAAGTAAAGCTTACGGTGGTGATCTTGGTTTTGTGAAGAAAGGTGTTTTCTATCCTGAGTTTGAAGCCGCTGCATTTGCACTTGAAGTTGGTGAAATCTCCGATGTTGTTGAAACTCCTGTTGGATATCACATCATTGAACTTCTGGAAAGAAGAGGTGAATCTATCAGAACCAGACATATTCTCTTCAAATTTAAAACTGATGAAGGCGCCGATCTGGAGACAATTGAATTCCTTACTGAAATCAGAGACAGTATTGTAAATGGTGTTAATACATTTCAATATTATGCAAAAAAATATAGTGAGGATAAGGAAACTGCTCCGTTTTCGGGTGATCTCGGAACTTTCTATATAAACCAGCTTGATAAAAATCTGCTCGACGTTGTTTCCAAAATGAAGCAAGATGAAATCAGTTTCCCGAAAAGAATAGATTATGGGCAGGGTGTCTATGGATATCATATAGTTTATCTTCAATCAAGAGTACCGCAGCATCCTGCAAGTCTCGAAGAAGATTATGCTGAACTCAAAAGACTTGCTGATGAATACAAAAAGCAGAAACAATATGATAACTGGGTTGCTTCACTCAGAGATAAGATTTACTGGGAAGTAAGGTTGTAATCAGAATAAAAAGATTAAGGTAAAAAGTTTTTAAGGAAATAAATTTGAAAGAAAATCCTGCCGGAATAAAAGACGTTGAGCTTGTTGAGAAACTTGCTGAAAAAATCAAGAGAGTTAAATTAGAAATTGCAAAAGTAATTGTTGGTCAGGATGAAATTGTTGATCAACTTTTAATCTCATTATTTTCAAAAGGGCATTGCCTCCTCGTTGGAGTTCCCGGTCTTGCTAAAACACTTCTGATAAAAACTGTTGCCGAAGTTCTTGATTTAAAATTTAGCAGAATACAATTCACACCTGATTTGATGCCAAGTGATATTACCGGTACTGAAATAATTGAGGAAGATGCAGTATCGAAAAAAAGAAATTTTAAATTTATTTCAGGACCCATCTTTGCGAACATCATTCTTGCGGATGAAATAAACAGAACTCCTCCTAAAACACAAGCGGCGCTTCTTGAAGCAATGCAGGAATATAACGTAACGGCTGCCGGTGTAAAATATCAGTTACCACAACCGTTTTTTGTTTTAGCAACACAAAATCCAATTGAGCAGGAAGGAACTTATCCTTTACCTGAAGCTCAGCTTGATAGATTTATGTTCAATCTTTGGCT
>JAANMV010000892.1_pt1 | contig 35101 bp, 32 predicted proteins | sample 7279661 | NCBI WGS metagenome assembly JAANMV01 (sample SAMN14094540, study PRJNA606508) | bioreactor metagenome | isolation source: A lab-scale SPAN reactor treating ammonium-rich wastewater day 121 | place: Ireland: Galway | collected 2017-05-16
GGCCGCGACTTATCAGTCGCGGATATACTGGAGCGCAGTCTGCTCGCCACCGTGCAAGAAGAGGCTTCAATGAGGCCGCGACTTATCAGTCGCGGATATGATATGTGCTCAGGGTGGCTCCGCCACAGCCGGAGCTTCGCTTCAATGAGGCCGCGACTTATCAGTCGCGGATATAGTGTGACGACATGTTGCCGTGCTTCATCCCGTGCAGCGCTTCAATGAGGCCGCGACTTATCAGTCGCGGATATGTGCCGCTTCAATGAGGCCGCGACTTATCAGTCGCGGATATGTCGAGACTGACTCCTGTCGGTACAGTGTGGGTACCGACGCTTCAATGAGGCCGCGACTTATCAGTCGCGGATATACACGAGCACTTCCCCAATAAAAAGAGGAGGATTTATGGAGCTTCAATGAGGCCGCGACTTATCAGTCGCGGATATCATTAGAGATTCGACTTCACCAATCGACCACATCAGCCGAGCTTCAATGAGGCCGCGACTTATCAGTCGCGGATATGGTCGACTACTGGCACGGTTTTCTTCACGTGCTGCAAGCTTCAATGAGGCCGCGACTTATCAGTCGCGGATATGATACACCCCTCCAGCGGGAGAGTGAAAATAGCGTTGCAGCTTCAATGAGGCCGCGACTTATCAGTCGCGGATATAGTTCGTCCCCCCGGCCCTGTTTTGCTCTCCCGGCGAGCTTCAATGAGGCCGCGACTTATCAGTCGCGGATATCATCCGACATTAGAGGTCAGGCTCCACCAATCGACCGTGCTTCAATGAGGCCGCGACTTATCAGTCGCGGATATTCCATACCTCTATCCTAGAGGCCGGACTTGCCGTGACAGCTTCAATGAGGCCGCGACTTATCAGTCGCGGATATACCCCAGACGCCGGTGATGTAGTAATCGTTCCTCGCAAGCTTCAATGAGGCCGCGACTTATCAGTCGCGGATATACAGCAACACAAAATTTTTTATCAGGAGGGTGAGATGCTTCAATGAGGCCGCGACTTATCAGTCGCGGATATACGAAGCGATAGCCGGGAAATACCCGGCTATCGCCGCGCTTCAATGAGGCCGCGACTTATCAGTCGCGGATATGTAGGTCGAGCACGACGCCATGCTCGTGTTCATATTCGCTTCAATGAGGCCGCGACTTATCAGTCGCGGATATTTTCTCGATCGGCTCAAGAAAGCGACGGCGAAACTGCTTCAATGAGGCCGCGACTTATCAGTCGCGGATATTTCTACCAGCGCTGGGAGAGACGCTACGTCACGTTGTAGCTTCAATGAGGCCGCGACTTATCAGTCGCGGATATCAGATTCCCGCGTCGACTAGGTGGCATCGCTGCAAAGCTTCAATGAGGCCGCGACTTATCAGTCGCGGATATAACACGATCAACTAGACCATGCACATCCGTTCACCGCTTCAATGAGGCCGCGACTTATCAGTCGCGGATATTTGGAGGGTGAGATGAAGAGACAGAGACCTGTGAAGCTTCAATGAGGCCGCGACTTATCAGTCGCGGATATTTGTCAAGCGGGCACCTTCGCCAAGCGGGCACCTTCGCGCTTCAATGAGGCCGCGACTTATCAGTCGCGGATATTCTCCATGGTCGGGGGCGAACCATGTTTCTGGATGCCGCTTCAATGAGGCCGCGACTTATCAGTCGCGGATATGGTCTTTTTCTAAGTACTGGATTTTCAATGACCCTGGCATGCTTTTGCGAGTGGTTCCCGGATTTCCTCTGGCCGTTCCCCTACCCCAATGGTTCAGCCAGAGCAACTCTCCGAGTTCATTGCGTTTTTCCGTTGCGAGCGACCCCCGCTCGTTTGCGGTCACCTCGCCGCTCGCAACGCCCCTATGCGAATCATCTCGTTTCAAATCCCTGGTAGCGTATCAATTCACCGGAGATCACACGCGCCAGAAGGCGCGCCTGGATCTCGAGAATGCGCCGGTAACTCACCCGATAGCCGAAGAGCGGGTGGGTCACGAGAGTGTCCATCCGTTGCTCGTAGGCTCGGATGAATGCCTTCCGTCCTGCCGGTGTGAGCGACACTGCCGGACCGGCTCGCAGAAAATCCTTCTGATTCACCATTCGGGTGTTGATTGCCGAAAGCACCACCGAGTCGGCAATCAGGGGCCGGAAGCCTTCCATCAGATCGAGGGACAACGCAGGCCGGCCGAACCGCGGTTGATGGTAGAAGCCCATATAAGGATCGAACCCGATGGCATGACACACGATCGTCAGGTCTTTCGCCAGAAGGGCATAGCCGAAGGACAGCAGCGCGTTCACCGGATCGCGTGGTGGTCGCCGATTGCGCGTCTTGAAATCGAAGTTCAAGGGACTCTCCTCGATCTCCTCTGCCTTGATCATTCCACCGAAGTGTTCGAAGTAGAGACGCGCAGCGTTGCCCTCCATTCCCAGCAATTCCGCCATGTTCTCCACCTCGGCCACCCGTGAGGCGATGTGCCGCAGCTCCTTCAAAACGACTGCAGGCGGCTCCACGTGATTGCGTTGCAGGAGGGTACGCTGGTTGCGTATCTTCGTGGCAACGATCGACTTCGCCAGCGCCAGGGAAAACGCGGCATTCCCCGCACGACGGAACTGCTCCTGGCGCAGAAAGACGTTTTTCAGCACGATGCCCTGTGTCTGGCCATAGAACCAGCCGCCGTAGGAGAAATGCGAGATCGGTTTTTCCGCCCAGCAAAGGGCCTGCAGTGCCGGGGCGGTCAGAGTCACGTTCCCGAAGAGATTGACCTGGGAGATTTCATTGATGCGCGCCTCCTGCACCTTCTTCTCCCGCGCGGAACGGATCTGCAGCACCTCACCGCTCTTGCCGACCGTCAGTCCATGGCCCGTGACATAGAGCGGACGTAAGTCGTCACGCGCCGGCACCAAACGGCGGATTTCCCGCTCGACCGGCTCATCGCACGGCTCCAGAAGGTTTGGCTCCTCTTCCAGTTCACCCAGGAGCCAGAGTTGGCGCGTACGTTCCACCACCTGAGGGGTTGCCGCCGTCAGAGTCGTCTCGTCCGGCAGGCAGATGGACACCAGGGAGCAACGCGGGCACTTCGGGCTGTCGACGAGCGGTGGCGGAATCCTCCCGCGACGCGCCGTACGTACCGCCGCCTGGAGCTGTTGTTCGAAATCACGGACGGCAGCCTCCGTGATCGCAACCCGCACACGTTGCCGCGTTTTGTTGTAGTAGAGGACAGCCTCGTCACAGCGATACCCATTGTCACGCAGGACCATCGCCTGCGCGATCACCTGGACGACGTCCGGGGGCCAGGGCTCGGGACCTTCCGCTCCCTCTTTCGGAGCACCGCGCTTGTAATCAACAGGCGAGACTCTGCCGTCGCGGCTCTCCACCAGATCGATTCGCGCAATGAGCTTGTAGCGCTCGCTGCTCAGTTCAACGGAGCGGGCACGGCAGCCCTCCTCCCCCAACTCCTCCGCTGGCGGTAACTCATCCGCTTTTCTCTCCAGCTTCTCGTGGCGCAGACTTCCTTCGACGGTGTCGCTGCTGTGTGCAAAAACGCCTTCGACCCACTCATAAAAGAAGAGCCGTGGGCAATAGACGAATTCGTTCAACATACGGGCCGGAAGATAATCGGGTAGATCCACCGTACGGTCGCGAGCGCGCAGGGGTCTCGCCGAAGGGGCTGGCGCAAGGTTCGGCTTGGGTTGCATGGTCTCCTCCAGGATCAATCTTCGCCATCGATGACGATGCACGGTGCATCGATCGGCGCGTAAGCACGGCCAAGAGCCGTGATGACACGATCACCACGGCCCTCGCTCGGGCCGAGATTCACGAACAACACCTGATCGTCGTGATGGTTGATGATTTCACTCAGGGCATGACGGCAGCGCACCAGATCGGTCTGCGTGAACCGGCACTCGAAAATCGAATACTGGAGATGGTCGCCGAAATCGCGCATCGTCCTGAACACGGCACGCAGGCGCTTGTCGTCGCTGATGTCGTAACAGACGAGAAACGTGTTCCGCATGATGGAAACGGCCGAAGCAAGTCTCCGGCCAGACTCGATCGTCTGTATTCGACGCTTGTAGCGAGGGGTGCCGCGCGGAGGCGTACAGATTTGAACAGAAAGACACGACGATTCTGTACAGTTCCATCGAGCCGGCGGACTGTGGACGACACAATGGCCACTCTGAAATCACTTCAGTGCCGGACGGGGTCCACCACATCGAAAATGAGAAACTGCACAAAAACCAGCGTAGCCGTATTCATTTTTGTACGATCGGACACCGTTGTTCCGGACCGGTGAGCGATGCAGTGAAGATCCGGGGACCCTCCATCGGGCCACCTGAACAGACGGAGGCCCCAACAGAAGTTGCTTCACCGGGCGGAGGACAAAGGAAACCGTTTCTACACGGTCAGCGGTTGACGACCTGCGTGGCGGGGCTCTTGCACTTTCTCATGCCTCTGGCGTATCCGTACCCGTGTGCGTCTTCCGGTTCACCCATTCAACGATCAACACCTGCAGGAATGGCCCGATCGTAACGGCGGTCGGCACACAGGGGAACGGCTGCAGCAAACTTCCGGGGCTGAGTGGAGCGGCGTTCACGGAAGGATCGTTTCGGCGAGGAGGTGTGTGGCGTGAGCAGCACTCCGAGCACCTTCCCCGAATGGTTCGGACGTCTGGGCACGGACCCTGGAGATCCTCCCATCCATCCCAGAGAATGGCAGGAGGACCTCGCCCGGGAAGAGTCCCCCCGCTCCCTCCTGATCCGTATTCCGACCGGTTACGGAAAGACTCTCGGTGTCCTGGCCGCGTGGCTCTACCACCGGGTGGAACGAAACGACGATCGCTGGCCACGACGTCTCGTCTGGGTGCTGCCGACCCGTGTCCTGGTCGAACAGACGGTGGACGAGATTCGGAAATGTATCGGACGGCTGGGACTCCTCTGGCAGGCCGGGAGTGAACATCAGGAAAAGATCGGTGTGCATCTCCTGATGGGCGGCGCCGATTCTGGAGGGGAATGGAATCTTTATCCCGAAGAGAACGCCGTCTTCGTCGCAACACAGGATATGGCCCTCTCTCGAGCGCTCAATCGGGGCTATGCGGCACCTCGTGCACGCTGGCCGCAGGAGTTCGGTCTGCTCAGCCAGGATGCTCTGTGGGTCTTCGATGAGGTGCAGCTCATGGACGTCGGGCTTGCGACGAGCGCCCAACTGCAGGCGTTCTTCGATGACGATGCGAGCCGGTGGTTCAGACCACGAATCAGTTGGTGGATGAGCGCAACGCTCCAGCCCGACTGGTTGCACAGCGTGGACACAAAGGCACGCCACGGAGAATGGATCAGAAACCCGAGGAGCCTTCCGTTGGATGCGTTGGGTTCCGGGCTGGCAGCAATCCGCAAGACCCTCGATACCACCGAGATCCCCGCAGCGGATCACAAGTCCTTCGCGACGGTCATCGCGGACGTCCACGGGAAGTCACCTGCCGAGGGGGAATACGGGCGGATCACGCTGGTGGTCTGCAACACGGTGGAGCGTGCGACCGCCACGTTCGATGCGCTCAGGAAACAATGTGACCCGAGGCAGGAGTTGCGACTCGTACACAGCCGTTTTCGTCCAGCCGACCGTGCCGTCTGGACAAAGGAGTTTCTGGGCCGAGGTAGCTGTAAGGAAGGGGTGGACCGCATCATCGTTGCAACGCAAGTCGTCGAGGCGGGGGTGGACATGAGCGCGACGACGCTCATCACCGAATTGGCGCCCTGGTCGAGTCTGGTGCAGCGTTTCGGTCGCTGTGCGCGGTACGGAGGCTCAGGGACCGTGCTCGTGGTGGATCGTGGCCGCGATGAGAAGGTCGCCTTGCCGTACTCGTGCGAGGATCTGGAGGCAGCAAAAGAGGCACTCGATGCCTTCCGAGCGGATGACAAGGATGCCAGCATCGCCAGCATCGAGACTTTCGAGCGGGAACTGACGGCCGAGAAGCGCAACCAGTTGTATCCGTATCAGCCGAAACAGCTTCTCCTGCGCCGTGACTTCGATGAGCTGTTCGACACGACACCGGATCTGACGGGGGCCGACCTCGACGTCAGCTCGTTCATCCGCAGTGGGAACGAGCGCGATATATCCGTGTTCTGGATCGATCTCCCGCCAGTCCGGAAGGGGCAACCTGTAGTCGTGCCTTCGATAGAGCTGGCGCCCCGGCCCGAGGAGCTGTGCAGTATCCCGTTTCTTGCGGCACGCGACTGGCTGTGTGGCAAGGCAACAAAGCAGAAGCCGGCACCCCGCCTGCTTCCGTCCCGCCGGGCATGGATCTGGGACTGGATCGCGGGAGAGTGGAAGATTGCCGAACGGAGTGCCCTCATCCCCGGTGTCGTCGTCTGCGTCGCAGCCGACAGCGGCGGCTACCGTGAGGATCGCGGTTTCGATCCGGCGTCCAGAGACCGGGTATCTGTCCCCGGTGAGGCACAGAAATCGGTGCAGGACGAAGCCGACGACGGCGAGGATTCAGAAAAGCTGAGTGCCGTCGAAATTTACAAGACGATCGCCACTCACGGCAGAGAGGTGGGCACGCTGGCCACCCGGATTGCATCGGGCCTTGTGCCCGAGCGCATCCTGGAGCTGATCGGGATGGCTGGGCGGTGGCACGATATCGGTAAAGCACACCCGGCGTTTCAGGCTGCCATCGAGAAACGTGATGCGTATGAGACCCGGGTCGATCTCGCCAAGGCACCGGATCGGGTTTGGCAAAGACCATGTCTCTACGGGACTACGGACGGTGAAAAACGCCGTGGCTTCCGTCATGAACTGGCGAGCTGTCTCGCGCTTTTTGCCGTCCTGCAACGCTACGATGCAGGGCATCCGGCGCTCCTGGGACCATGGCGTGAGGCACTCCAGCTCACGGGTCAGGACGGATCCATAGCTTTGGATTCCGCAGACTCGTCGCCGACTGAGCTCGAAAAACAGGTGCTGGCGTGCACCGCTGAAGAATTTGATCTGCTCGCGTATCTCGTGCTGGCGCACCACGGCAAAGTACGCGTCGCCCTCCACGCCGGGCCGAAGGATCAGGAGTATGTCGCATCCGACTCGCGTGGTCTGCCGATTCGCGGAGTGCGTGAAGGCGACCTGCTCCCGCCGATTCCGCTCGACGGCCAGAAGATACTGCCGGCACTCCCGCTCTCGCTCGAACCCGCCATGCTCGGTCTCTCTCCGGTCACCGGCCGGAGCTGGCGTGAGCGTACAGTGGCACTCCTCCAACGTCACAGTCCGGGATCGCTGGCCTATCTGGAAGCACTTCTCATTGCGGCCGATCGCCGCGCATCCCGGTTTACGACGTCCGATCCGTTGCTCGCCTCCGATCCGGGAGGAGGTGTGTGATGACGATGCATTGTCATCACCTGCAGGGCTGCGCACCTGCGCCGCTGGCGCACTATCTCAAGGCGATCGGGATCCTGAGAGTCATCGCGCAGCAGAAAGACGTGCAGGTCCGAGGCTTCTGGAGTGACGAACACTTCTGTCTGCTGACAACCCTCGATGAAGACGGCATCTACTCCTTTTTTCTCCGTGAATATCAGCCCACACCTTTCCTCTCGCCCTGGAACAGAGGCTCCGGATTCTACACGAAGGACGACAAGGGCCTCTCACCGATCGAAGCCTCGCAAGCACCTCGCTTCGAAGCCTTTCGACAAGGGATCCGTGAAGCGCGGCTGCAACTCGACGCCATCACGAAGGCGGACGCCAGAGTACGTGAAATCAAAGACCGGACCAAAACCAGGGGACTGAGCAAGGAGGAGAAAGCGGCACTCGAGAACGATCCGGCGTACAAGCAGGAACTGAACGCCGCTCAACGTGAATTCCAGAGACTCAAGGGGGATCTGTATGGTCCCTTTGCTCTGACATGGCGTGGCCCCCACCGGGACTGGATGGACGCCGCCATGGTGTTGTCGCCCGATGGGGAACCCGCCTGGCCAGCACTTCTCGGCACAGGGGGAAACGATGGACGTCTCGATTTCACCAATACCGCCATGCAACGACTCGGAGATCTGTTTGATCTGGCATCTGAGGACGGTCATCCCGCGCCACGCACACAGGAATTGCTGAAGGCTGCACTGTTCGATACGCCCACCGCAGCACTCCTGAATGCCGCCATCGGCCAGTTTCTACCAGGCCTGGTGGGAGGTGCGAACGGCACCACCGGTCCCGAAGCGGACAGCCTGGTCAATCCGTGGGATTTCATCCTCATGCTCGAAGGCACCGTTGCCTTCCGAGGTCAGTCCACCCGTAGACTTGGAGTGAAGGATGACCAGCGAGCCGCCGTTCCCTTCGCAGTGGTGAGCGGCCCGGCTGGCAATGTGACGCGTGGAAAGGAACCGGACAGGAGAGGCGAGCAGTGGATGCCCCTGTGGGAACGTCCCGCAAGCTGGCAGGACGTGAGCGCACTGATTGGTGAGGGGCGCGCCCAGTCGGGCCGTTCCCTGGCCCGGCGTCCCATCGAATTTGCCAGTGCGGTAGCAAGACTGGGTGTGGCACGGGGACTCAGCGGTTTCGTGCGGTACGGTTTTCTCGAACGGAACGGTCAGAGCAACCTGGCTGTGCCTTTGGGCAGAATCGAGGTTGCGGAACATCCACAGGCCCGGCTGATCGATGAGATCGGAGTCTGGCTCAATCGGCTCCAACATGCATCGCTCACTGCACCTGCGCGCCTGTCTGGACCCGTTGGCTTGCTGGCCGATGCCGTGTTCGACGTTCTTACCCGCGAAGCAGAACCGTTACGCTGGCAGTCGATTCTGGCAGCAATCGACCAGGTGCAGCGAGTTCAGGCAGAGGGGACCGCATTCGAGATAGGCCCGTGCCCGAAACTTTCGACCGGCTGGCTCGAGGCTGCATCGGATGATTCTCCCGAATGGCGATTGGCTTTATCTCTCGGAAGTGCGGCTGGTGCATACGAATACCACCGTCCCGTCGATGGAGTCTGCGCTCATACGTTGCCGCTCGCTCCCGGGAAATGGCGGAAATATGCAACGGATGCTGACAAGCGACTGGTGAACGATCCACGCGTCGTGATGACGGGGCGCGACCCGTTGGCCGACCTGATCGCACTCGTCGATCGCCGGCTCACTGAGGCATCACAGCATGCGACTCGGACACTCCCGCTCGTCGCAGCCCCGGGAGCAGGTGCCCGGCTGGAAGATCTGGCTCGCTTCCTCGTGGGCGAAGTCGACGTGGAACGAGTCGTCACGCTGGGCCGCAGCCTCATGGCACTCGACTGGGGACAGTTCCGGCCAGGTCGTGTACACGCCGGCCGACAGGACATCCGGCCCGATGAGGCATGGGAGGCACTGCGTCTGTGCGCGGTTCCTTTTGAAGTCCATAACCGCAACATCGCGACCGACCCTGCCCTGTTCAGGCGGCTCGCTGCTGGCGATGCGTCGGGTGCGGTAGAACTTGCACTCCGCCGCCTTCGGGCTTCAGGTTTCCGCCCGCCGATCGTTGCTGCAACGGGCAGCCCGATGTTGGCGCGCCGTTGGGCTGCCGCTTTCGCTTTTCCGATCGACAGTGTCACCGCTGACCGTATGGCAAGTCGATTCGTGAATCCCACTGAAAAGGAGACCCCATGACCATCGATCTTTCGCCCCTGAATCAGAGCACACGCCTGCTCTTTTCGATCGAACTCAAACCCGTGCAAGGCGATCGCTTTCAGCCCACCGGCTTTCCCAGTCTCGGAGCGGCCACGTACCAGACGAAAGACGGGCAGAAACTGCTCGTGGAGTCCGCGCAAAGCATGGCAAATCGTCTGGAGTCAACGATCTGGGATACAGTAAACGACAAGCCGATTACGGCACTCGACGGGATCAGCCATGTAACGGTCAAGAAAGACGGCCAGTTCCTGACGGACACGATCCTCGAGGCGCACCGATTGAACAGTCCCTACATCCTGGAAGCGCCAAAGTCGGCTTTCGTCGAACAACTCAAAAGGGAACTTGGAGTCATGGAACGCGGGCCGATCAATCGTAGGCTGCTCGCGCAGGTACTCTTGAAGTACGATGTCGGGAGCCTCTTGCACGGTGTCTTTCTCGCGAAGAGTGATCTGGCAGGTGGACGATTACGCGTCGCACGCGCGTTATCGGCATTCATTGAAGCGTACGATGCACGTGTCGCTGCCTCAGGGGGTGTGAAGAACGATCATGTCAACCCGTCGGGCGATACAGGGAAGGGTTTTGGCAATGTGCCTTTCGCCAGAGACGAATTCACTGCAGAGAAGGTCGTTCTCCACATCAACTTCGATCTGGCACAGGTGCGTGGCTATGGCCTTGGCGAAGACGCCGAAAGACTCCTCATCCTCCTCGGCCTACACCGTGTGCGTAAACTCATCGATGGTGACCTGCGCCTGCGTACCGCTTGTGATCTGGAGCCGGTGACTCGTGATCCCCAGGCGACACGCCCCGAAGGCTTTGTCCTGCCGGGCTTGAGTGATCTGGAAGCAGACCTGAAACTTTCCATCGAAAAGAACAAGTCGGCCATGGTTCACACGGAGACGACCTACGACGCCAAGATCGAGCCCGTCAAGAAACGGAAGAAAAGTGGAGCTGGTGACGATGACGCAGACGAGAACGAGGAAAACGACGGAGGCAACTAGTGCCGACGTTAGTACTGCACTTCCCTAGTGGTCGCTATCACGCAACACCGAGCGGCCACCATGTGAATGAGGGTTTCGTCGAGTGGCCACCGAGTCCGTGGCGGCTCGTTCGCGCCCTGGTGGCGTGCGGCTATGCAACACTGCACTGGGAGGAGATTCCGCCGGAGGCTCGACGTCTGGTCGAAGCGCTGAGCCGTGTTTTGCCGGAGTACAGACTTCCGCAGGCTGCCTTCGGACACTCCCGCCACTACATGCCTACGGGGAAGCTCGAGGGGAACCGTGAGAGGACGACCCTCGTTCTCGACACCTTCGCCGATGTCGCCAACGGCGCAATCTGGGTTCGCTGGCCCGTGGTGTTCGATCAGGAGATGCAACAGCTCTTCGACGTTCTTGCCAGGCATCTCGGTTATCTGGGACGTAGCGAGAGCTGGGTGCTCGCCGAATCGGCTTCTGATGAAGTCTCGATCCCGGAGTCCGGCCGTGTTCTTCCACACTCGCAATTTGCGCGTCCGGGTCGCGACTTCGAACAGGTCACCCTTCTGGCCCCGGAAGATCCTGCGACCTACACAGAGTGGCGTCAGAAGGAACTGGAGAGGGCAATCCACGATCTCGATCTTCCTGAGGGGAAAAAGCCCACCAAAGCGCAACTGAAGAAAATCCAGGGAGTCGAGGACACATACCCGGCGGATCTCGTCGATTGCCTCCAGAAAGACACGGCCTGGTGGAAGGCACGGAAGTGGGGTCAGGCTCCCGGGAGCCGTTCGGTTCTCTACTGGCGCGAAGGCATGGGTTCGAAGGCTGGAGCTACTCCCGCGCCACGTGTACTTCGAGTCGCTCCTGTGGAATCGATGCTTCTCGCACTGGCAACACCGAGCGGTTCGAAGTCGGCACTCCCGCCCGTCGCACGTACACTACCCCAGGCGGAATTGATTCATCAGAGTCTCGTTTCGAAAGTTCTCTCCGGTGGCGAGCCATGCCCGGAACTCATCGGGCGGGATGAGGCACGGCAACCACTGAAAGGACCGCACGCACACGCCCATATCCTCCCCATGGATCTGGATGGGGATGGACACCTGGACCACATCATCGTTTTTGCTCCCATGGGACTGAGCGCCGCTGCACAACGAGCGGTACGCGCTCTTCGCCGGACCTACATGAAAGGCGGTGTTGGAGAGCTCCAGGTGGCCGTGGCAGCCGCTGGATCCTTGAACGACCTGCGAGCGCTGGGTGCGGGACTGCACATCGCAATCGAGAGGCTGTTGGGTCCCGTGTCCGGTGCGACTTCCTGGATCAGCGCAACACCTTTCGTTCCACCGCGGCACCTCAAGAAACGTGGAAACTCGACACTGCCGGGCCAGATCGCAGCCGAACTGGAAGTGCGTGGATATCCTCCAGCCTCCGTTGAGGTTCTTCCCTGGACCTCGAAGATCCTGCCACTGCGGCATTTCGTGCGTTGCAGAGGACGAGGTCCTCGACCGCCGGTCGATGCCGGGTTTGCTGTACGCCTGCTCTTCGACAGACCCGTCTGGGGGCCGATTTGTCTGGGTTACGGAAGCCACTTCGGCCTGGGGCGGTTTTCAGCAGAAGACGAAAACTTGCAGTAGCGGCCGCACCCCCCCACACGCACGACAACCCTCGAAACCAGTCTCTCGATCACGGAAATCCCTTCTTGCGGTTGACTCCCGCCTGTCGACTGTCAAAAAGATCGGCCCGAGATTGGACTTCCCGCTTTGCGTTTCTCACTGAAAGAAGGGCACCTCACGCTCCAAGCACACGACGCCGCAGTCCGCCTGCATGGCTTGCGCCCGTCGCTCGTGTATTGGGTCGGTGGAACCCGCTGCGCCTGGCGTCCGCTCCTGCAGCCAGCTCCCGGCGGAGCCACGGCTGTCGATCCGATCCGCGGTCTGGCACTGGAATTGTCGTTCGCGGCAGAAGGGCCAGCGCTCACCGTCCATCTGAGCCTCCGGAACCTTGGCGTTTCTCCGATTCGGATCGATTCGCTGGCACCCCTGTGGATGTCTCCCCAGGGACAGTGCGAGATCGGAGCCAGCGCCGCCGACTGGGGAGTGTGGCGCAACGGTTATCAGTCCTGGACCGGCACGCGGAGCTTTCGCGCACACGAAACGGATCTTGATCCGTGGTCCAATTTCCTCAAGATCGGTCTCATCGATATCCGCCGTCCCTCCTACGAAGAGCCGGGACGGTTTCGTTCCGATTTCTTTGCGGCGATCACGAACCTGAAAAGTCAGGACGCTCTTGTCGCCGGCTTTCTCGACGGCACACAGGCCTTTGCGGAAATCGACATCGGAATTTCCGGAGAGACCTGTTCGACGTTCAGCGCACAACTCGACTACGACGAAATCGAACTGGCACCAGGGGCAACGCTCACCACACCGCCTCTCTGGCTCGCCACGGGGACTGATCCACAGGCGCTGCTCGACACGTATGCGGAAGTGAGCGGTCGTGCCATGGGAGCACGCATCCCGGGACGGAATCCAACGGGTTGGTGCTCGTGGTACTATTACTTCACACGGATCGATCAGAAGTGCATTCGGGAAAATCTGCAGGATATCGGCAAACTGCGGAAACGTTTTCCGTGCGATTATTTCCAGATCGATGATGGGTACCAGTCGGCCATCGGCGACTGGCTCACTCCCAACGCAAAGTTTCCAGATGGCATGGGAGCGCTGGCCCGGGAAATCCAGGATGCCGGCATGTACGCCGGAATCTGGACGGCGCCGTTCATCGTCCGCACCAATTCGCGTTTATTCAAGGAACATCCGGACTGGTTCGTGAAAAGCCCGCAGGGCGGTCCGCGCTTTGCCCTGTGGAATCCCCTCTGGGGCCTCGGCAGTTGCTACGCACTCGACACCACACACCCCGAAGCGCTGGCCTGGCTCGGTGAGACGTTTCGGACCATCGTCCATGACTGGGGATATCGCATCCTGAAACTCGATTTCCTGTACGCCGCCGCACTACCGGGTTTGCGATACGACCGGAATGCCACCCGGGCACAGGCTCTGCGACGCGGCCTGGAGGAGATCCGCCGGGCCGCAGGTGACGATGCCTTCCTGCTCGGTTGCGGTTGCCCACTGGCTCCCGCCGTCGGTGTGGTGGACGCCATGCGGATCGGTCCCGACGTCGCACCGTTCTGGACCAGGTGGCTCCTCCGGATTCTGGCCCGCGATCAACACGGTCTGGCCACAAAACACGCCATCCGCAATATGCTCACACGATCCTTCCTGCATCGCCGGTGGTGGTTGAACGATCCGGACTGTCTGATGGTCCGTGAGAAGTACACGCAACTTACACCAGATGAGATCCGTACCCTGGCCACGGCTATCGCGGTGACGGATGGCATGCTGATCGTCAGCGAAAACATGCGCGTATTGCCGGAGGCTTCTATCGAGACCCTGAAACGGGCCATGGCTCTTACAGGAGGCCGTCCGAGCACGCCCGATCTTCTTGCCGCTGACCCACCCTCCGTCGTGGTGAGCCGCTCGGCGCGACAGACGGTCGTCGCCGTCTTCAACTTTGCCGATACCGCGCAAGAGATGCAGACGGACCTGCGTGCGATCGGTGTCGATGTACCGGGTGCTCGCGTCCGGGAGCACTGGACAGGCATCGAGATTCCCATTCAGGACGGCACGGCTCAACTGGGCAGCGTGCCACCCCATGCCTGTCGTGTGCTCGTATGGGCGCACGGCAAGACCAACTGACCAACAAAAACAATTCGATTCCGAGGAGAAATGATGGATCCAACAGCGAAGAAAACCGCCCTGCGAATGATTCCCTATGGTTTGTACGTACTGACAGCAGAAACAGACGAGGGAGAAGTGGGCACTGCCACCGTCAACTGGGTGACCCAGGCATCGTTCGAGCCACCTCTCGTCGTGGTCGGGGTCAAAGCCGATTCGGGGGTTCATGGCGTAATGAAAAAGACCGGTGCTTTCGGACTGAACGTGCTCGGCAAAGACCAGACCGGTGTGGCGTTTGCCTTCTTCAAACCGGCCGTGAAGGAAGGAAACACACTCTCCGGCCAGACCTACCGGCGTGGCAGCACGGGTGCGCCGATCCTGGAAAGTGTACCGGGCTTCGTCGAGTGCAAGGTCGTTGAATTCATCGAGCGTGGCGATCACTCGGTCGTCGTCGGCGAAGTCGTCAATGCGGGTATTTCGAAGGAACCGGAAGGACGGATCGAGGACGTCACGTTACGGCTGCACGAACTCGGCGAAAAGACCTACTACGGAGGTTGAACGGCATCGCCACCCCGTTCGGACCATCCAAAAAAACGCCGGTGACTCCGTGTGACCTCTCTCCGTGCTCGCCTGATTCTGCTCGTCCTCTTGATCGGCGTGGCAGGTTTGGCCGTCTATTGGCAGAGACTTCCGGCAGAACCGAATCACTCCGAGACACGCTCCCCGGCCGGAGAGATGCCGTCACATCCGGTCGTTTTCTTTCCGTTCCATACAGAAGGTACGTCGTGGCGCGAACTCGACAGCGGACTCATGCATCTCCTGGGTATCCGTGTGAGTGGAAACGGAGATCTCCGGCGGATCAACACGCATGTGATTCTGGAAAGGTTGCAGAAGGCGGATGGCGCGCCGTTGAACGTCGATTCAGCGGCGCGTCTCGCCCGTGAACTCGGCGCAAAGTCTTTTGTTCTGGGGAAAGCACATGAAGAGGGAAGACGGCTCCGTCTGACCGCTCACTGGCATGACCTCGACGGCACGGCGCGGGAGGAAGTATCTGTCGAAGGAGACTCACGCCAACTGACCGACCTGGTCGATCAGATGTGTAGCCGTCTGGTGGACGACCAGATCGATCCGCAGAAGATCCGGATTGCGCGTGTTGCGGTCGTGACGAGCAACTCTCCGGGCGCACTGCAGGCATACTTCGAGGGCGAGGCTGCATTGCAGCGTCGTGATCACGCTCTGGCACTCGAATACTTCACTGCGGCGGTATCTCATGATCCGCAATTTGCGCTGGCGTACTTACGCCTCGCGGAAGTGGCACGATGGATGGGACAGAAGGACCGTTTCGAGCAGGCCCGCCAGTCGGCCCTGCTCCTCAGCAACCGGCTTCCGGTATTGGAACGGCAAGTGCTCGAGGCCGAGTTGGATGAAATGCGCCACGACACCGCAAGTGCCCGGGAACGCTGCCGCATCCTCACACGTGCCATGCCGGACGAATGGGAGGCCTGGCTTTGCCTGAGCCGGGTGGGTGCGCCAGCCGCCGAGGCAGAAACGGCCCGGCTGCAGGCACACCGGCTGTTTCCCGCCGTGCCGTGAACGATTCCGGCAACTGCCTGCCGGTCATTCGGTCGTCTCAACGTCAACGCAGATACATCGGGAAACGCGCTCTCGCCCATTCCAGAGCTTCTTCCCGGGTGCTCACCGCACCATCGAGCTGAGCTTCTCCCACGGCATCGAGGATTTCACTGAAGTGGGGACCTGCCCGCAGTCCCAGTTCCAGCAGATCACGACCACGCAACAACGGGGGTGGCTTCAACTGGGCTGCGTCGAACTCGGCGAGCTTCTCTCTGCAGAACTCGTAGGAGTCGAGATCTCCGTTCGAGGCAAGGGCATCCAACCGCGCCAATTCGAGAATCTCTTCGATCCCCTCGGTGGCCAGAAACTTCTTCAACGTGCCGACACGCATCTCGCGCACATGCACATGGCGCAGATGAAGGCGGACGAGCAGCGCCACACGCTCCCACGTTTCACGGCTGCGGCGCAAACGCCGGCAGATGGCCTCAGCCATCTGTGCACCGATCTCGCTGTGACCGTAGAAGGTCATCCGTCCTTCCGATTTCACCGCAGTGGCAGGCTTGCCAACGTCGTGTAACAGAGCTGCCAGTGCGAGCGTCTCACTCGGCTGTTCGAGTCGTTCGAGCAGACCGAGAGTATGGACGAAGACATCGCCCTCAGGGTGGTAGTCGGGCGATTGTCCGACACCCTTCATGGCATCGATCTCGGGCAGGACGTGGCGAAGGAGTCCCGTCGTATCGAGCAACTCGAACGCCCGCCGCGCGCTGCCGTTGGAGGTATCTGTCAACATTCGGACGATCTCGTCACCGATCCGCTCCCAGGAGATATCGACGATGCGCGCCGCAGCCGTGCAGATAGCCTCCAACGTATTCGGCTCGATGGTGAAACGAAGATTCGCAGCAAACCGTACGGCACGCAGCATCCGCAACCGGTCTTCTGCGATCCGTTCGCCGGGATCGCCGATGCCCCGGATGATCCCCACACGCAAATCCGCTTCACCGCCGACGTAATCAATCACTTCGCCGGTACGCGGATCGAGGAACAGTCCATTGATGGTGAAATCCCGCCGCATCGCATCTTCACGCGGCGAGCCGAAGCGTACGCTGACCGGACGGCGTCCATCCACATAGGCGGCATCCGAACGAAAGGTAGCGACTTCCACGCGTGTATCGTCGAAAACCACGAGGATCACACCGAACTGCGCGCCAACGGCAAACGTGCGATCGAACAGACTCTGCACGACAGACGGCGGCGCATCCGTGGCTACATCGAAATCCTTCGGATCGCGCCCGAGCAGACGATCGCGGACGCAACCACCTGCCAGATAGGCCGTGTAACCTTCCTCGTGCAGCCGTTGCGCGATGGCGCGCGCGGCATTTTCTCCGGTTGACATGCTGTGCCGTCCGGCAAGTCAGGGTCAGTCGTGCGGTTCCATCTCGAAAACGAGCTGGTGCTTCTTCTTGTTGTTGCAGTCCTTGCAGGCCGGGACGAGGTTACCCCTGGTCGAGCGGCCACCGCGCACGAGGGGAACCAGATGGTCCATGGTCAGTTCCCGTGGTGGGAAGGTACCGCCGCAATAATGGCAGATCCCGGCCGCACGCTTGCGCTTCCACCACTGCGAGGCCCGCAACTCACGTGCTCGCGCACGTTCCCGGCGAATCTCCTCGTCGGAAAGGATGGCGATGAAGGGCTGCATGCCCCATCCTTTAACGTTGCGCCACAAAAAGAAAACCGTGACGGGCAACGGGCCCGATCGTTCCCCGTGGCACCCGGCGGATGGATCTGGTACTCGAAAAGAAGGAGCCCGCCTCGGACCAAAACAACTGGTTTTGCGCCTCACTTCGTTGCGGGCACTCGATTTCATTCAGGAGAGGATCATGAATCCAACGCGGCAACTGCACGAGTTCGGCCAGAGCATCTGGTTTGATGGCATCAACCGCGGTCTGCTGACGAGCAGTACACTCAAGCGGTACATCGACGACTACTGCGTCACAGGCCTGACATCGAACCCCACTATCTTCGATCATGCCATCGAAAAATCGGCGGAGTATGACGCTTCCATCCAGCGCCTGGTGGGCACAGGTCTTACCGGAGAAAAACTCTTCTTCGAGATCGCTCTCGAGGATCTGCGGCAGGCAGCAGATCTCTTCGCTCCAGCGCACAAAAGCAGCGACGGAATGGACGGCTGGGTGTCGCTGGAAGTCTCGCCGGTGTTCGCCTTCGACACACAGAAGACCATCGACCAGGCAGTCGAGCTGTCACGGAAAAGCGAACGTCCAAATGTTTTCATCAAGATCCCCGGCACCGCCGAGGGAGTTCCAGCCATCGAGGAATGCACCTTTCGCGGTGTGCCCGTGAACGTGACACTTCTTTTCTCGCGGGATCAGTACGTCGCCTCGGCGGAGGCGTACCTGCGCGGTATCGAACGCCGGATCGCAGCGGGTCTCGACCCGCGCATCACGTCCGTGGCCTCGGTCTTCGTCAGCCGCTGGGACAAAGCGGTCATGGGCAAGGTGCCCGAGAGTCTTCGCAACCAGCTCGGCTATGCCGTGTCGCTGGAAATCTACAAGGCGTATATCGAACTTCTGCAATCCGAACGTTATCGGTCAATGATCGCCGCGGGCGGCCGGATCCAGCGCCTCCTCTGGGCGAGTACCGGCACCAAGGATCCGAGTGCTTCCGACGTGCTTTACATCGAAGCACTGATCGCCCCGAATACGATCAACACAATGCCGGAGGAGACACTTCTCGCCTTTGCCGATCACGGCAAGGTCGGGACCCCCTTGCCGAAAGACGGCGGTGAGGCGGAACGTCTTCTGGCCGAATTCCGCAAAGCAGGTGTCGACATCGAGGCCCTCGGAGAAAAGCTGCAAAGAGACGGTGCCGAAGCCTTCGTGAAATCCTGGAATGCACTGCTGTCCGTTCTCGACGGCAAGGCAGCAAAATTGACTAAGGCGGGCTGATCCCGTGGCGACACTGTTGAACGAGACACCGGAATGGCAGGCTCTCGCGCAGCATCAACAGGACCTACGCGACGTCCACCTGCGGACTCTGTTTTCCCAGGATCCGGCACGTGCCGAACGGCTCACGTTCGAAGCGGTGGGCCTGTACGCTGATTTTTCCAAACACCGCATCACCTCCGAAACGCTGGAACTGCTTCTCCGTCTGGCTGCGGCGCGGCGTTTGTCCGAACGCATCGAGGCAATGTTTCGAGGGGAGAAAATCAACATCACCGAAAACCGTGCCGTCCTGCACATTGCCCTGCGAGCCCCGGCCGGCGAGGTCATCGAAGTCGACGGCACCAATGTCGTGCCCGATGTCCACGCGGTCCTGGACCGCATGAGCACCTTTGCCAATCGGCTTCGTGAGGGAGAATGGACCGGGCACACCGGAAAGCGCATCCGTAATGTCGTGAACATCGGCATTGGCGGCTCCGATCTGGGTCCAGTGATGGCCTATGAAGCCCTGCGCCACTACAGCCGGCGTGACATGCGATTCCGTTTCGTGTCGAACGTGGATGGCACCGATTTCGCGGAGAAGTGCCAGGATCTCGATCCCGCCGAAACCCTGTTCATCGTGGCATCAAAAACCTTCACCACACTCGAGACCATGACCAATGCGCGAACGGCGCGGCAGTGGTGTCTGGCGGCACTCCACGATGAGGCGGCGGTGGCCCGGCATTTCGTCGCCGTCTCGACGAATGCCAGTGAAGTGGCGAAGTTCGGCATCGATACGGCGAACATGTTCGGGTTCTGGGACTGGGTGGGCGGCCGTTATTCCATGGATTCGGCGATCGGTCTGTCCACCATGCTGGCGACCGGACCGGAGAATTTCCGTGACATGCTGGCGGGCTTCCGGGACATGGATGAGCATTTCCGGCACACGCCATTCGAGCGGAATCTGCCCGTTCTCATGGGGTTACTCACGGTGTGGTATACCGACTTCTGCGGTGCACAGACCGTGGCGATTCTACCCTACGACCAATACCTCAGCCGGTTTCCGGCCTATCTCCAGCAACTGACGATGGAGAGTAACGGCAAGTCGGTCACGCGGAACGGCCGGCGGGTGACGTACGCAACGGGTCCGATCTTCTGGGGCGAGCCGGGCACGAACGGGCAACACTCCTTCTACCAGTTACTGCACCAGGGCACGCCGCTCGTACCCTGTGATTTCATCGGATTCTGCCGATCCCTGAATCCCCTCGGATCACACCATGATCTGTTGATGGCAAACCTTTTTGCGCAGGCCGAAGCACTGGCGTTCGGCAAAACCGCAGAAGAGGTTCGCGCCGAGGGCAGCGCAGCAGATCTCGTTGCGCACCGGACTTTCGAAGGGAACCGGCCATCGACGACGATCCTGGCAGACCGGCTCACACCACGCGTTCTCGGGAGTCTCATCGCCCTTTACGAGCACAGCGTGTTCACGCAGGGAGTGTTGTGGGATGTCGACTCTTTCGACCAGTGGGGTGTGGAGCTGGGCAAGGTGTTGGCGCAGCGGATCGTTCCCGAGCTGCAAGGCGATGGTGAACTGGCGCACGATCCTTCAACGAACGCATTGATTCGGCGCTACCGGGCGCGCCGCGCCTGAGCAGGAGAAAGGACCACCCGATGCGCGTGGATCACGTATCGATCGCCGTACGCAACATGGACTCGGCGCTCGCTTTCTTCGAACGCATCCTGCCGATTGAAATCTGTACGCCGAAAGTGATCGGGTACGATCCAGAGTTCAACTGGTGCGACTTCCATGTGGGCAAGTTCAAGATCGAGTTGATCGAATCAGCCCGGCCGGACAGTTTCGTGCAGAAATTCATCGGTCGGCGTGGGGAAGGATTGCACCACCTGTCGATCGAGACACAGGATCTTGAGGGCGTGGCCGGCCCGATGGAGCGTGACGGCATCCGGATCGTCGATCGGCAGATCACGCCGGGCGGAAACAAAACGGCCTTCATTTCACCACGCGACGCTCATGGTGTTCTCATCCAGCTCTGGGAAGCAGAGGCATGGGAGGTTCCGGAACGTTCTCCTGTCGTACCCTTCACACTGCGGGATGGCCGTTGCGTGCGGATGTACGTCGATCACGTTTCGATCGCCGTGCGTAAGATCGATCCCGCATTGGAATTCTTTCAAAAGTATTTCCCCATCGAGACCGAACTCACGCACACAGGCGGCTACGATGGCAGTTTCAATTTCACGACGTTTCAGTTGAACGGCTATCGCATCGAACTGATCGAGGAAGGTCCGAATCCGGGTTTCGTGACACGCTTTCTCGATAAGCGCGGTGAGGGTTTCCACCATCTTTCCATCGACGTCGATGAACTCGATCCATTGGTGGAGCAATACGAAGCCGATGGCCTGCGTGTCGTCGACAAATTCGATCTCGGCGGCGGTTGGAAAACGGCCTTTCTCTCGCCACGCGATGCGCATGGCGTGCTGATCCAGTTCTGGCAAGATCCGCGGATGCGCCAGAACGGCGATACAGCAGCGTAATCCGGCTGGCATTCGCTCGGAAAATCGTTTCGAATCTGTACAAGGAGACCACGATGCAATTGGGAATGATCGGGTTGGGGCGGATGGGTGCCAACATGGTACGCCGTCTGATCCGTGGAGGGCACGAGTGTATCGTGTACGACCGAGCGCCCGCGGCCGTTGCCGCGCTGCGTGCTGAAGGAGCGGTCGGCACGGCATCCCTCGATGAATTCGTTGGCAGGCTCGCGCGACCACGTGCGGTGTGGATCATGGTGCCGGCTGGTGTCGTCGATGCGACGTTGGAGGAACTCAGCGGCCGCCTTGAACCGGGAGACATCATCATCGACGGCGGCAATTCCTACTACCGGGATGACATCCACCGAGCAGAGCGATTGGCGAAACGGCGGTTGCACTATGTCGATTGTGGAACGAGTGGTGGCGTCTTCGGACTGGAGCGAGGGTATTGCCTGATGATCGGTGGAGAGGCCGAAATCGTCTCGCGGTTGGAGCCGATCTTCGCCACACTGGCCCCCGGGAAGGGCTCGGTGGAACGGACGCCGGCGAGAAAAAAGGGCGGTACGGCCGAACTGGGGTATCTGCACTGCGGCCCGAACGGCGCTGGCCATTTCGTCAAGATGGTCCACAACGGCATCGAATACGGACTGATGGCCGCATACGCCGAAGGGCTGGGAATTCTGGCCAACGCGAATGCCGGGAAAAAGCCACGAACAGCCGATGCGGAGACCTCGCCACTGGCGCATCCCGAATACTACCAATACGACCTCGACATTCCCGAAATCACCGAACTGTGGCGGCGTGGCAGTGTAGTGGCGTCCTGGCTGTTGGATCTGACGGCGAACGCCTTTGCCGAGAATGCCGATCTGAGCAATTTCTCCGGCCATGTCGCCGACTCGGGGGAAGGGCGCTGGACCGTCGAGGCAGCGGTCGAAGAAGGAGTACCGGCCGATGTTCTGGCGGCGGCACTTTTCTCTCGATTCCGGTCGCGTGGTGAGGCCGATTTCCAGAACAGGGTGTTGTCCGCCATGAGGTTCCAGTTCGGCGGTCACGTGGAAAAGAAAGGAGGCGCCTGATGGCGACTCCAGCAGGCGCCCTGGTCCTGTTCGGAATTACGGGGGACCTGGCATTCAAGAAGACCTTCCCCGCCTTGCAGGCGATGGTGAAGCGGGGCAGCCTGAACGTACCGATCTTCGGGGTAGCACGACAAGGCTGGTCCCTCGAACGGCTCCGCACACGCATGCGCGAAAGCCTCGAGAACAGTGGCGAAGTCGACGAGGCGGCCTACGCCCGGCTGGTCGAATTGCTGCACTACGTCGATGGCGATTACAACGATCCGCAAACCTTCCAGCGTCTGGGGGAACAGCTCGGCACCTGCCAGCATCCTCTGTTTTACCTCGCCATCGCTCCCAGCATGTTCGCCACCGTGGTGGAATCGATCGATCGCACCGGATGCCTGAGGGGTGGGCGTGTGGTCGTCGAAAAACCTTTTGGACGCGATCTTCAATCAGCGCGCGAACTGAACGCGATCCTGGAGCGAGTGTTTACGGAAGAGAACGTCTTTCGCATCGATCACTACCTGGGAAAGGAACCCGTGCAGAACATCCTGTTCTTCCGATTTGCCAATTCCTTTCTCGAGCCGATCTGGAACCGCCGCTACGTGGAGAGCGTCCAGATCACCATGGCCGAATCATTCGGTGTCGCAGGGCGAGGGCGGTTCTACGAGGAAGCCGGTGCAATTCGTGATGTGATTCAGAATCACATGATGCAGGTCGTGAGCTACATCGCCATGGAACCGCCGGCAAATCTGCATCACGAGTCGATTCGTGACGAGCAGGTCAAGGTATTCCACACGACACGGCCGCTTCTGGCGGACGATCTGGTGCGAGGGCAGTTTCGCGGGTATCGGAACGAGAACGGAGTGGCGCCGGACTCCCGCGTCGAGACCTATGCGGCGGTACGGCTCTACATTGATTCCTGGCGTTGGGACGGAGTGCCGTTTTTCATTCGTGCCGGCAAGTGTCTGGCGGCTACGGCGACTGAAGTCCGAGTGGAACTACGGCGTCCACCACTGACCAAGGTCGCTCCAGGCCGGGGGAACTACGTACGTTTCCGGCTCAGTCCGGACGTGTCGATTTCGATCGGTGCGCGAGTCAAAGACTTCGGTACGTTATCCTCGTCGCAAGCAACCGAACTGTCGTTCGTCCACTGCCCGCAGGGTGACGAGTACGACCCGTACGAGCGACTCCTGGGTGATGCCTTGAATGGAGACCCGACTCTTTTTTCCCGTCGCGATGCCGTTGAAGCGGCCTGGGAAATCGTGCAGCCGATCCTTGGTACGGCGACGCCGCTGTACGAGTACGAACCTGGCACCTGGGGACCAACGGAAGCCGACCGACTGACGGCGGATGTCGGCGGTTGGGCAACCCTGGGGTCAAAGCCGACCACCTGAGGGAAAAGAGCGCAGGATGTCACAAGCCAGACGGGCACGGCGAGAGGCGGCGGCAAAGCCTGTTGCATCGCAGCCGAAGAGTCCGTCTGTGAGACATTCGACAAGCGCGATCGGGGTCTTTTGCGTGCTTCTGCTGGTTGGCCTCGTCACGGTCTTACGGCTTTGGTGGGTTCCTCCGACGATCTTTGTGGAAGGTGACGATGCCGCACTGTGCACGGGCATCGTGCGTCTGACAGGCAGGTCCGGGCCAGGAATCTATGCGCAGCATTCTCCGAAGCTTCCCGTAGACCCGGACAGTGAGCTGCGCTGGGCGTCTGCGGTGCCACGCTCACCGGGGCTGGCCTACTACCGGTACGACACGATGCCCGGCATGTACCTGATCGGGCAGATCACTGACGGGCTGGGTAGCGTTGCGACCCGGATGGGTTGGATCTGTTTCGGTGCCGGAACGATCCTGCCGTTACTCATGAGCCTGTTTCTGACGAGGCGATTGCGGCTCTCCGGGTGGATTCCCTTTTGTTTCTGCTTCCTGATGGTGGCGACCTCGCCCGAGCTGTGGATCTCGGGATCGGCCTACATCAACGACAAGATCGTGGCCGCCACCCTCCTCTTTGCCGGCCTGACGCTACTGTCGGTGACCTCCACCACAACCGATTCGCGGTATCGGCTGGCGGCGATCGCCGTGTCTGCCATTCTCACCGCATTTGCCGTGTCGGCGAGATTCGACACGATCGCATTCGTTCCGGCCGCGCTGGCCATCCTGGCGGCAGATGAAGCGCAACGGCAGCGCCGGTGGTGGGTGAGTGTCGCATTGTTTGCTGTCCTGGCCCTCACGAGCGTCGTCGCGTTATGGGCATTTCTGGGTGCATCGTTCGAGGCTGCCCTCGGTTCGGGAGCGATGCGGGTTGGGACTGGCCTGACGAGAGGGAAACTCGATGTGCTGCTCTCAGGCATTGGACCTGCACAGGTCTTCCTGCTCGCCGTCCTCGCCGTACTGGGTTTGCCGCGAATGATTCCCTCGGGCGGATGGCCATCGTTCCGCATTTCGTTACGTCCCGGTCCGTGGCTCGGCTCCGTCGCCATTTTATTCTTGATTCTTCCCGATCTGGTTTTCTGGTACACGTTTCCTTTCTCATCACAGAAGTACCTCCTCATTGCCTCGGCCATGATCGCTGGACTGATTGCATGTCTGCTGCCTCAGGTTCTCGGCTCCGGAGCAGAGATCCGCGGAGGAGGTGCGCGCGCAGTCGTTTTTGCGTTCCCGTTCCTGATCGTCGCAGCCAGCTTTTTCGTAAACCTCGGGATGCTGCGCTACGGGATGGACGGCCCACGTCCTCTGGGTGGCCAGGCCTATTTCCGCATGGCCCGCTCCGCCGGCTCTCGCGATGCGGAACGGGTGGTCGAAGAAATCAGTTCTGGCTGGACGCCAAAATCGCCTATCATTGTCTCCAGTGGCATCTGGATCAGAGAGGAGAGCTTCGCATACGAATGTGCAGTGCGCGGATGGACGTACAGTGTCGTACCCACCGGTATCACTATTCCATGGGAGGAGGCGATGAGAGATCCTCATTTCCGGGAGCTGTCGAATTTCTGGGAAACAAACGGGCTGCGTCGCGAACGGGTCCAGTTGACGCTGTCGGGATATACGCCGCCGGGAGGCAAGGCCCCCGTGATCCTCATCCCTCCTGACTGGGACGTGGCTCGATTCGGCGAAACACAGGTACGCCGGATGGCCCAATCGTCAATTGCCACCACAACGGAGGCGCCATGAGATCAGGACTTTGTGTCAATCGGGAACCAGGGACAGAACGCCATGTTCGTTGGACACGGCACGACGAGGCGAGGCCATCGTGATCGATCGTCCGCTGAACATCCTATCCAACCCGGCCAATGTGGCCGTCGCCGTGGCGGAGTTCTTCGTTCGAGTGGTGAGAAACCGGCCGGAGGGAAGGGCCTTCACCCTTGCCTTGGCGGGAGGATCAACACCACGCGGCCTCTACGAGCTTCTCTCCGGCGATATCTACCGCCGCCATATCGACTGGGAACATATCGAGTTCTTCTGGACTGACGAGCGCGCGGTTCCGCCCACTCATGTCGAGTCGAACTTTCGCGTGGCAAACGAGGCGCTGCTGAAACCCCTCGGAATTCCCGCCAACCGCATCCATCGCCTACGAGGGGAGGCGGAAGACCTTTCTGCTGCTGCCCTCGAGTATGAACAGGAGCTGCGAGCCGTTTTTGGCAATCGGCTGCCTCGCTTCGATCTGATCCTGCTCGGCCTGGGAAGCGACGGACATACGGCGTCGTTGTTTCCGCACACCGCCGCGTTGAGCGAATCGCAGCGTTGGGTCGTATGCAACGCGGTGCCACAACATGCGACCCGTCGTCTGACGATGACGTACCCGATTTTGAACGCGGCAGCCGAAGTCGTCTTCCTCGTCTGCGGAGCGGAAAAAGCGCACGCTCTGGCCACCGTGGTGGAAGGCCCTTCCCATCCACAGCTCTTTCCGGCGCAGGCAGTGCGCCCGGCAGGTCACATCCACTGGTATCTCGACGAAGGCGCGGCATCGGCATTGCGTCCGGGCTGACCACGGGCTCCGTACGGCAACAGCCACCACTTTCCATGAGGCGTACGCGTCGGGCCTATCGCCAATATTGGAACTCTTCAAACTTGTTAGTTATGTATCCTTGATGCACCTCGACAAATCGCTTGTGTAGAGACCTCCTTTATCGCACAGTTGGGTTGTCAGATTGGCAGCCGAGCCGGATGACAACAGCCAAAGGAGGGAACGGTATGAAAGGAATGCGAATCTGGATGACGACATTGGCGATCTGCACGATGCTGTGGATTGCCCCGGCGGTTCATGCGGCAGAAGGCAAGCCGGTGAACCTCAACACGGCCACGGTGTCCGAGCTCACGACGATCAAAGGGATTGGCAACGTGAAGGCACAGGCCATCATCGACTACCGGGAAAAGAACGGGCCGTTCAGGACGGTTGACGACCTGAAGAACGTCAGCGGGATTGGGGAAAAGATGATGACCAACCTGCGCCCACAGGTTACTGTCGGTGACACCGCCGCGGTCGCTCCACAACCCGCGGCGCCGTCGAGCAAGCAATAGACGATTTTACGGCTCGGCTGCCGTGCAATCGTTTTGTGCTGTTCGTGTGGTCTACGTACGCGGGTCAGGTCAGCGCGGACGACTGCGGCGCGTCCCCGCCGGAATGATGACGAGGTTCCGGAGATAGCCATCGCCTGAGCTTCGTGTAGTGACGCCGGTGTCCGACAGGGCCAGGTGCACGATCCGGCGATCACGGGGGCTCATCGGATTCAGAGTGACCGGGCGCTGGCGTTCCTTCGCCTGTTCCGCCATGCGGTGCGCCATCTCCCGCAGGGACGCCTCACGACGGGCCCGGTATCCCTGCGAATCGACGATCACGCGAGCAGCTTCGGACTGATCCTTGAGCAGGATGCGGTTCAACACATACTCGAGCGCATCGAGCATCTGGCCACGGCGCCCGATCAGTATGCCACTGTCATCTCCGGTCAGGTCGAGCACGATCTGATCGTCTTCGTGGCGCATCTCGACATCCGCTTCGACGCCCACGAGGCGAACGATCTGTTCGAGGACTTCGCGTGCCCTGGTTGCTGTCGCATCCGGTTCCCGGCCGGCTACATCGGTTGCAGGAGCTGGCTGTGCCGGAATCGGTGTTTCAGCCGGGGCCGGTACTGGGCGATCCCCGGCGCGGAGGGTGGCACGGATTCTGGCCTTGCGGGAGCCGAACCCGAGAAGCCCTCGTGCACCACCCTCGAGAATTTCAATTTCTACGTCGTCGCGTGTCGCGCCGAGTTCCCGCAGGGCGATCTCTACGGCTGCGTCAACGCTGTCCCCTTCCGTTTCAATGGACCGCATTATCCACTCCCAGATCTCGGTTGGCCCCGATTCATGTGATACTGTTGCGCGATGGTCAACACGTTGTTGACCAACCAGTATAGCGATAGACCCGACGGGAAGTTCACGAACATGAACGTGAACATCAACGGCATGATCATCATGATCTGCCGCTGCGACGGATCCCCCATGCTCGGTGTCATCCATTGCTGCAGAAACATACTGGCACCCATCAGGAGCGTCAGCACCGGAATGCCCGGGTGCTGGACGAAAGGCAACTGGATCGAGCCGAGACGGTCCGGCGCTGCCAGATCGTTGATCCACAGCATGAACGGAGCGTGCCGCAGCTCCACGGTGTTCATCAGAGCCGTATACAGTCCGATGAACACGGGAATCTGCAACAACATCGGCAGGCACCCTCCGAAGGGATTCACCTTGTGCCGCCGGTACAGCTCCATGATCTCCTTGTTCATCTGCTCCGGCGTGTCCTTCAGCTTCTCACGGATCGCCTGCATTTGCGGCTGCAATTTCTGCATGGCCTGCATCGACTTGAAACTGGTCCGTGTGAGCGGAAGGAACAGAACCTTGATGATGACCGTGAGCAGGATGATGTCGATGCCGTAATTGCCCGTAATACGGTGTGAGAGCTGCAGAATGTGCAACAGGGGAATGGCGATGAAAGAAAACCAGCCGAGATCCAGTGCGCGAGAGAAATTGTGGCCGGCGTGTTCCAGGGCATCGACGTCCTTGGGACCGATGAACATCTCAACGGGTACGTTTACGCTGTTCCCGGAGATCGGCACGAGAAATTTCTGCTCGACCGTTTCACCGCGCAGTTTGAGCCAGAGCCGTTGGTTGCGGGCTTCGTCGAGTGCCAGCGCGGCGAAGAAGTGGGAGCCGGAATAACCCGTCCAGCGGATGTCCCCCTCGACAATCTCCCCCTTTTCCAGATCCTTGAACGGGTGATCGATGCGCTTCTTGCCGTTCAGATACGCCGCCTTGTCGAACACCACCTCGGCGCCTTCCTTCGGCTTGGCGTCGATCGCTTTCGGCCAGGACAGCATCAACTCATTGATGCCACTCGGCAGGTTGGCAACTTCAACCCTGGCGTTGACCGCGTAGCTGTCGGCATGGAAAGTGAACTGCTTGCGCACACGGCCACGGCCGGAATCCCAGGTGAATTCGATCGTGCCATCGCCTTCGGCCAGTTGCAGACCCGGCTTGTCGGCGATGTACGACGCACCGGCGTCGCTGATCGGCTCGATCCCCTGCAGGCCTCGCAATTCCACGCCCACGGGCGCTTCGCCATCAGGAGCGGGTGATATCGTTTCTTGTGGCGGGCTATCCGGTTGGACGGTTGTCCGGTATTTCTTGAGCCGGAAGCTCACCAGACGGGCCCCATAGGTGCTGAACGTGGCACTGTACAGGGGCGTATCGACTTCGATCCGCTGCTCCGGCTCGGCAGGGATCTGCTTCGAGGGTTGGAGAGCTGCCTCAGCCACGCTCCCGGCTACGGGCGGCGGGGGTGCAGCCGGTTCAGGCGAAACCCGATCTTCCGGTGCATCCGGCCCTGGAAATGTCGCTGTCTCCGTCGCAGGTAATGGCGGATAAAAATGGTGCAAAATTCGCTCATATCCGAGAAGGATGACGAGCGAGATGACCACGGCGAGAATGGCACGTCGTTCCATGATTCAAGGGATCGGGTCCCAACCTCCCGGATTCCAGGGATGGCAGCGGAGAATCCGGCCCAGACTCAGCCGGCCGCCGTGCAACAACCCGTGCTGTCGCAGCGCCTCACGCGCATACTGTGAACAAGAAGGAGCAAACCGGCACGAGGAACCGAGCAGCGGAGAAATCAGGATCTGATACAAACGCAACAAAGTGTCGAGAATGCGCACAACACCCCGCTCCAGAACGGCCAGGGGCATCGAGTTGACTTCGCACCCCTGCTGTGAGGCGGATTCAATACTTCCTTTAGGTGTCATGCGATCCTGAGTGCCTTGCCAAGCTCGGCAGCGACATCGGCTGCCGTCGCATTCGCCGCCTCAGAACGGGCAATCACCAATACGTCCTGGGCTGGTTTGATCAGGTGATGGTGCGTGCGAAAATACTCGCGCAGCATCCGTTTGATTCGGTTGCGCACAACGGCTGATCCCACTTTCCGGCTCGCGGTGATGCCAAGCCGGCTGTTGGCGCCGGGCCGCGGCCTGGTGATGACAACGAAAAATCCGCGTCCACGAGTCTGCCCGGTACGTTGTAACTCCAGAAACTGAGACCGCTTTCGCAGCCGCAGTTCTTTCGTGAAGCGGAAGTCTCTTACCCGCGATGCTGGCTCGGCTGCTTCTGCGGAATGACGACCGTCAGACGTTTGCGCCCCTTTGCGCGCCGGCGCTTCAGAATGGCGCGCCCGCCGGGTGTGGCCATGCGGCTGAGAAAGCCGTGCGTACGCTTCCGTCTCCGGTTGCTCGGTTGGTAAGTTCGTTTCATGGTTTCCTCTCGGAGATTTGGCCGTGCCCTTCATGAAAGCCAACGGCCGAACATCATTCACAGTCGGCGCAAGCGGGTGTTTCAACCACAAGGAGTCGGGGAAGTCAATTTCCCGGCCAGCAACCGCGAGTTGCCACCATCGAGGCTCTCCTCCTCTCGCCTTTGCCGCCGGACGCCGGTACTTTAACGTATCTATGCCGGATCAGGAACAGGCAGCGAATGAGAGGTTTGGTCCCCGGGTGGCCACCATCATGGGCCACACGAAGCACATGGCTTATCTGGGAATCTCGGTGGTGGAAATCGGCCCGCGACATGCCGTTATGAAACTTCCCTATCGCCCCGAACTCGTGGGCGACCCATCCCGCGGTGTTGTCTTCGGTGGTGTGATTACCACACTGATCGATCAGGCCTCCGGTCTTGCGGTCGCCGTCTCGCTCGAGGAACTCATGCCGATGGCGACCATCGACCTGCGCATCGACTACCTCCGTGCGGCAGACCCTGGTTGCGATCTGTATGCGCGGAGCGACTGCTACAAAGTGACACGCAACGTGGCCTTCGTGCGTGCCATTGCGTGGGAGAAAGATCCCACCAATCCGTTTGCGAGCGGTCAGGGGACTTTCATTCTGGGTACCAGCACTGGCGGCAGTCCACTCGCCGGCGGTGTCCGGGACACAGCAACCCCGGAGGGCACATGAAGGCTCTGCTCGACGCCATCCCTTACGCCCGTTTTCTGGGAATCGACATTGCTCAGATGGACGAGGGGTTCGAGTGCATCCTGCCATTTCGCCCGGAGTTGATCGGCAACCCGCTGCTTCCAGCGCTCCATGGCGGGGTGCTGGGCGCGTTTCTCGAACTGACGGCGATCCTGCGTTTGATCCACGAGGGCAGCGGTAAACGTGTACCCAAGCCGATCAATTTCAGCATTGATTACTTGCGTCCGGCGGGACCACGGACCACCCGTGCACGTGGCGACATCTTCAAGCTGGGCCGGCGCGTCGCCAACGTCCATGTGATTGCCTGGCAAGATGATCCCAGCCGGATCGTGGTTGCCGGAAACGGCAAATTCCTCGTCTGACGCCGTCTCCAGCAAAAGCCGAAGACGCCAGGCCGAATGCCAGATCGACTGGTCCTTACGACGCGGCGGCGGTTTCCGTCTGTTTGGTGTATTTCTTTGCGTAGTGTTCTGCACACAAGCCACGGTTTCCCTGCGGCTTACGGCAGTTTTCTTCGTTGCACGTCTTGTAGCGCGGCTTGGGCATCTTGCCTTTGCGCCAGGCACTGTAATGTCGCGGGCAGTAGCCCTTTGCCTGGACATCCTTCTCGCAACCCTCGGCCTTGCACGTTCCTTTACCCGCCATGATGAGTCCTTCCGAACGAGCCAATCCGGCTCTCCCGTCGCTGGGCGACACCGTGTCGTTCTCAATAGAATTCCGATTTCGCCTCGCGGCTCATCAGATCGTCGAGCACCTGTAGCGCTGGTTTATCTTCGTGCAACAGCATCCGGGTCTGTTCGATGATCGGCACCTCGACACCTGCTGCACGAGCCAGTTCGCAGACGCTGATACTGTTGCGCACCCCTTCCGCCACCATTCGCATGCCCGAAAGAATTTCCGGCAGCTTCTCACCCCGCCCCAGACGCAGGCCCAGCGTCCGATTACGGCTCAGGTCTGCCGTACAGGTCAACACCAGATCCCCCATGCCCGACAACCCTGCAACCGTCTGGAACTGACCTCCGAGCCGGATCGCCAGACGCGCGATCTCCGCCGCCCCACGGGTAATCATGGCAGCCCGGCAACTGTGTCCGAGATCCAGACCGTCTCCGACACCCACGGCGATCGCAATGACGTTCTTCGCCGATGCTCCCAGTTCCACACCCACAATGTCGGTGGACGGGTAAACGCGAAATCTGCGCCCCTGAAAGATCGACTGCGCCGTTTTTGCCGTCTCCGCCGTGCGTGCTGCCACGACCACGGCCGTTGGCTTTCCCACGGCGATCTCTGCCGCAAAGCTGGGCCCCGAGAGCACGGCAATCCGGTCGGAAAACTCACTCCCGAACTCGTCATCGAGGATCTGCGACATTCGCTTGTGCGTGTCCGCCTCGATCCCCTTGCAGGCGCTGACCACGTAGGGACGTCCTCGCACATGGCGGTGCGCCTCTTTCATCACCTCACGGAAGACATGGGAGGGGCTGACGGCCACCAGTAACTCGGCCTCGGTGACCACATCACCCATCGAGTGGCTCACCTCCACGGTCTCGGGAAGTCGAACACCCGGCAGATAGTCGGTGTTTTCCCGTAACGATGCGGTCCGTCGCGCCACCTCAGCGTTGTGGCACCACATCCGGACAGCATGTCCATTGTCCGCGAGAAGCCTGGCGAGTGCCGTGCCGAAACTGCCACCGCCGATCACACCGATCCGCATAGGGAGCGATTCGCTTCGCACATTTCCCGCACCTCGGCAAGAAAAACGAGATCCATGGTGATTGTCGTTGCGTTTCAAGCTCCCATGGCGATCCATGTACGCACTCAACGGTAGTCCCCTGTCCCGGGCAATCGCCTTGAGCACACCCAGATACCCAGCCGCACACTCCTGCTCGACGAAATGAGCCCCGGCCAGTAATTCTCCGGTGGCATCGTCAACGGCACCCATCAGGCATAGTTCCGGACCACGCTTCTCCAGCCAGGCATGACGGCTTCCGTCCCAGAGGATCATCAGCCCCGCCTGCGGCTTGCGCTCCCGGCGCCGCCGGTGCTTGACCCCTCGCCGCGAGAGAGGAGCAAATTGGCTACCTTGTGGCGTGTGTAGCGGTGTGGTTGCCGGACGGTTGGAGATTGGGGCTGGATTGCCGAACTGAATGGAGTGGGAACCTCCTCCGTGCCCGTGAGACACTGCCGTTGTGACAGTGTTCGACAATGCTGCAATAAACGCAGCCGCACAACCCGTGAGGGAAGAGGAGGATCCCATGAAGAGAGTGAGCCTTGTTGATGCTCCGAGTCAAGCGGCCACCTTCGCCGTTCCAGCCCCCGGCACCCCCGTGTATATCGCGATCGACGTCGCCCGCTCAAAGCGGTGCTTGGAGTAGCAAATCGGACAGCCACACATCCAGGTTCGCAAATTCATAGTAATTTCAATGTGTTATGTGGTGTCGTGTCACTTGTCTTGTTTTTGGAGCAAATTGGAGCAAATCGGACAGCCACACATCCAGGTTCGCAAACCCCTTTTAATTTCAACGTGTTACGTGACGTGATATCGCTTGTCTTGTTTTTTTGGTTCGCACGGGGCGATCCCCAACCGGTGAGGCAGAAAATATCCCGATACCGAGCCGGGCCAGACCGGGTATCGTGTATCCGGGTGCGACAGCAGCCCGGAACCAAATGAAACCAGATTGGGCATCCCCTCATCCGGGTTCGGGACAGATATTTGAGTCACTTGCTGTAAGTATTGAGAAAATAAGAGTTTTTGTAAGCCTGGTCGTGTGGGTGTCCAAGCCGCCCGCCAGGTGAGGCTCGGCCGCGATACCCTGCGCGGCATCGACGCTCTCCCTCTCCGGCAGCGCAAACTCTTCGCCGAGCTCGCCACGAAGCGGCTCGCCAACCACTGCGTTGTGCCACAGGTGCAACTTTACCACGAGCAATATCAAAGCTTTACGAAATCAACTGCGGAACCTCGGACCTCGGACGCTGATGTTTGGCAATGCGAAAGACAGCATCGGCAAGGGCGAGCTCGAGCAGCCCCGCGGAGGGAGCCACCACGAGCCGAATAAGCTTGCAGCGCCGACGGGGGAGGAATAAGGTCGGGCTTCGGCTACGGAGGTGTGCCATGCCGGTTTCATTGAAGCAGATCGAAGAGCAGGCCAGGGCTTTGAGCATTGAGGAGCGAGCCAAACTGGCTGAGTTCCTGCTCGAGTCCTTGCGGGCGCCTGTTTCCGAAGTCGAGGCGGCCTGGGCTGAAGAGATCGAAAGCCGAGTTGCGGCTTTCGACCGCGGAGAAATTACTGCCTACGCGGCCGAGGATGTGCTTGCGGAAGCCCGCCGCCTGGCACGGTGAAACGCGCCCGCTTCATCGCACCTGCACGGCGTGAGCTCCTTTCCGAAGTTGCCTGGTACAACAGGCGGGAGCCAGGCCTTGGTGTCCACCTCGCTGCCGCTGTCGAGGAGGCGGTCATTCGAGCCATCACGTTTCCGTTTGCCGGATCTCCGGCTTCGAAGAACACGCGCCGGGTAATCGTCAGGGGCTTCCCCTTTGCACTCGTCTATCGTCCCGATCAGCACGGAATCGTCATCTTTGCGCTGGCGCACCACTCCCGACACCCGGAACATTGGCAACCACGCACGCAGGAGCGTTGACATGTTCCTGGGTTCGAATCGCTCCGTACCGCTCCCGTTACTTCAAGGCGCCGCACAGGCAAAGGCGCGAACGAGGTCGGGTTTGCTTCGCTGATTGCAGGCGTCGAGACGGAAAAGGCCACCGTACAACCCCTCTGCTCCTGGGTGGAGCAAATTGGACAGCCGATCATCCAGGTTCGGGACCGATCTTTGAGGCGCTTGCTGTAAGTATCGAGAAAATAAGAGTTTTTGCAAGCCGGTTGTGTGGGTGTCCAAGCCGCCTGCCCCCGTGCTCGTACTTCCTCGGGAACTCGGTGCCGGGCGGGTCGTCCCCGGTTCCCATGGATGACCCCCGCTCGTCCCCGTTGCTCAACCGCCCGCCGCACCCGGCGCAACTGACGCACCGATAAATTCAATACCGCTGCCGCCTCCGTGCTCGTCAATTGACCACGGTTCACTCGCTCTACCACGTCCAGCCGTTTCCACTGCCTCTCGCTCATCACGTCCATCCCTTCTTTATTCTCAAAGGGCGGACATTTTCTCTGACCCGTTAAGCGGACATTTTCACTGAACTACAACA
>JAANMV010000893.1_pt1 | contig 35100 bp, 32 predicted proteins | sample 7279661 | NCBI WGS metagenome assembly JAANMV01 (sample SAMN14094540, study PRJNA606508) | bioreactor metagenome | isolation source: A lab-scale SPAN reactor treating ammonium-rich wastewater day 121 | place: Ireland: Galway | collected 2017-05-16
CGGACGATACTTAGCTCTAGCCATAACCGCCTCCTTCACCCTAAATATACCACTCTTCTCTAACTTTCAAAGTGGTACAGTTTTCGGGGGCTAGATCAGTATGGCAACAACGCTTTGAGAGCAAGAAGGTTGTCTCCCTGCACAATCAGATTCCCGCTCCCCGGATTACCAACAGAGAGTGAGTTGTCGCATTTCAAGAGATGAAACGGTACCTCTTCGTGATGCTTCTCAACAGCTTTCTTTCCTATCCAATCAAGTGTTGGCATATGTGCTTATTCGTTTTAGTTGATCGCTCTTTTTAGTCTGCCTTGATTCTCTTCCAGCCACTCGCGCGCGTGTTCCGAGGTCACGCCGCGAAAGTGCATCACCAGTGCGGTCTTCAGCTCGCCGCCCGCCGAACGCAAGAGTTCGTCGGCCCATTCGTAATCACAGCCGGTGATCTCCATCATGATCCGTCGCGCGCGCGCCTGCAGCTTCTGACTCCCCATCCGCAAATCCACCATCAGGTTCTCGTAACACTTCCCCATCCGCACCCACGACGCCGTCGTGATCATGTTCAGCGCGAGCTTCGTGGCCGTCCCTGCCTTCAGCCGCGTCGAGCCGGTCAGCACCTCCGGTCCGACCGGCAATTCAATAATGACATCCGCTGGTCCCCCTCCGTTCACGGGGGGGTTAGTCGGAGAGGATTCTTCACTCCAGCTATTACAAATGAGCAGTGCCGTAAAACAACCGTGCTCTTTCGCGTGACGTAAACCTCCTAAAACATAAGGAGTTCGGCGGGAGGCTGTGATACCAATCACGACATCCTCCTCATTTATACAACACATCTCAAAGTCGTGTATCACCCCGTCCGGATTGTCCTCGGCCCCTTCTACGGCCCGCACCAGCGCGTCCGGCCCTCCGGCAATAAACCCCTGCACCTGCCACGGGTCCGTCCCAAATGTCGGCGGACACTCCGCCGCATCCAGCACCCCCAATCTCCCCGATGTCCCCGCACCTATATATATGAGGCGGCCGCCCTTCTGCAGGGCCTGCACCACCCGTTCGACAACCTGCTCGATCTGTGGCAGCGCCGAGGCCAGCACCTCGGGCACTTTCCGATCTTCGCGGTTCATCGCGTCGAGAATCTCGCGCGTCGTCATGGAGTCGAGAGTCATCGTGTCCGGATTCCGCGCTTCCGTCGTCAATCCGGCGAGTTCTTTGAAAACGTCTTCTTTCACTTGTCGATCATCAGCTTTATGAGTCGGCCGCCGTCGGCTAAGTTGAGTTCAGAGAGTAGTTTAAGTCCAAGTTCTTCCGGCCAGGCCTCGTGCCGCCACTCCCGGCCCTTCCAAAACAGCAGCTCGCCTTCCGGCGCCAGCAAAGGTCGGCACCATTTAACCAGTAGCGGTAGTTCCGTCACGGCGCGGGCCGTGATGCAATCGAACCTCCCAACTTCAGAGTGGACAAGTTCCTCCGCACGTTGACAAACCACCGTAAGCCGTTGTGCGAGCTCTGTTTCACGTGAAACACGAGCCAGAAATGCCGCCTTCCGCTGATTCGACTCGACTAAAGTCCATGTTAAGTGAGGAGTTAGAATGGCAAGCGGGATTGCCGGAAACCCTCCACCGCTGCCAATGTCCAAAATTCTGCCGGTAGCCGGGAGCAGCTCAAGCCCCGCCAAAGACGGAGCTAAATGTCGCTCCCGAAGTCGCGCTCGGTCTGCCTGAGACACCAGCAGGATGCCTGCTTCGGCTACGCGGGCGAGGTAGTGTTCGAGATGTTGCTGCTGTTCGGGGCTCACATGAAACCGCCATTCACAGTTTGTTCACATAACCGGCGGTCGTTGTCCTGCAGATTTCTGATATGCTGGGCTTTGATATTATAAGGTTTATCTGCCAAAGATGGGTTCTATCCTGAGCATTTTCACAAAGTTATCCACCAGAGAATGTGGATGTTTCACGTGAAACACTCCAAAACAAGAGCTTACAAATGGCCCGTTCTCTTGAGGTGGATCAGCAGTGCCGAGGTATCCGAGGGGCGTACGCCGGAAATCCGCCCGGCTTGACCCAAGGTCTTGGGTTTGAAGTGCTTGATCTTCTCGCGGGCTTCGTGAGACATGGAATGCACTGCCCAGAGGTCCATATCCTCAGGCAGCCGCACCTCTTCCCAACGCCGCACCTGCTCCGCCCGGAAGCGCTCGCGCTGGATGTAACCCTCATATTTAACATCCATTTCGACAGCCGCAATCACGTCTTCGTCGAGATTCTCCGCGACCTTCCCGGCGAGCTGCGAGCTATCCCTAAGAAGTGAACCGAGTTCCGCTTCAGGACGCTTCAAGATAGCTGCGAAGCGGCTGCCTTTCAACTTCGGGTCGGAGAGCAATCCGGAAGCGGCCAGCTCTTCGAGGCGGGTTTCGTGCAGGAGGGATGTTAGCTCAGCAAGTTTTTGTTTCTTTTCTAAATAGCAATCGTATTGCCGATCCGATACCAACCCAAGTTCGCGCCCGATGTCTGTTAAACGCAGGTCCGCATTGTCCTGACGCAGAATCAGACGGTGTTCGGCGCGGGAGGTGAACATCCGATAGGGTTCGTCGGGAGTTTTCGTAATGAGGTCATCAATCAGCACGCCGATATAGGCTTGATCTCTTCCCAGCGTCAGAGACTGGCCGCCGTTCAGTTTCTGACCGGCGTTCATGCCAGCAATCAAGCCCTGCGCGGCAGCCTCCTCGTAGCCAGTGGTGCCGTTGATCTGTCCGGCGAAGAACAGGCCGTCTATCACCTTGGTTTCCAAAGAGTAATGAAGCTGATGAGCAGGGAAGAAGTCGTACTCAACGGCATAACCCGGGCGCATCATCTCCGTTTGCTCAAGTCCGGGTACAGTTCTAAGTGCTTCAAATTGAATATCTTCCGGTAGGCTTGAGCTGAAGCCATTCATGTAGACTTCAAACGTCTCCCAGCCTTCAGGTTCAAGGAAAATCTGATGTCTGTCCTTATCAGCGAAGCGGACGATCTTATCCTCAATAGACGGACAATAGCGCGGGCCGCGCCCCTGAATCCGGCCAGCAAACAGCGGGGACTTGTGCAGTCCGTTGCGCAGAATATCGTGAGTCTTTGTGTTTGTGTAAGTTAGATGACATGCGAGTTGGTCGGTAACGGACTTACCCGAACGCACCGAAAACGGAACAATGCGGCCATCGCCAGGCTGATACTCACAACGAGCGTAGTCAATAGTGCGGCCATCCAAGCGAGGCGGCGTGCCTGTCTTTAAACGACCAACTTCAAACCCATGTTTCATAAGCATTTCTGTGAGACCCAGCGCGGGGGCCTCACCGATCCGGCCGCCCGGAAGCTGCCAATCGCCCATGTGCAACAGGCCGTTCAGGAATGTTCCGGCACAAAGCACGGCGGCACGGCACTCTATGCGCTGGCCGCTCTGCGCGATGCAGGCTGTCAGTCGACCACCAGCAGTCTCGAAGTCTATGATTGTATTTTGTTTGAGATCAAGATTTCGCTGCGCTTCCAACGTTTTGCGCGCTTCACGGGCGTACAGGCTGCGATCGCACTGGGCGCGCGGCGACCAGACGGCTGGGCCTTTCGAGCGGTTCAGCATGCGAAACTGAACGGTGGCCAAATCTGCCAACCTGCCCATTTCGCCGCCGAGCGCATCTATCTCCTTGACTAATTGGCCTTTAGCAAGCCCACCGATGGCAGGATTGCAGGACATTTGGCCGATAGTCTGGAGATTCTGGGTCACCAAACAGGTGCGAAGGCCCCTGCGTGCGGTTGCCAGCGCGGCTTCGATTCCGGCGTGTCCGCCGCCGATTACGACGACATCATATATATGTGAAATGGGCATTCGTTCTTGTCAAATCGAGTACAATGAGTTGTTTATGATTTGTTTGTGAACTTATGAGCAGAGTTTTAAGCTGCTCTTGTTTCTTGCTAAATCGAGTACAGAGAGTGATTTAACAATGATTTGCTTTGTTATCCCAACTTATGGAATTTTGTTACATTAACTCTGTACTAATTATTCAGGCTATTGATTCTGGATTAGAGATTGCGTATCATTTGACTGTCCTCTACCTAATGGAAGGGGATCCTATATCGCTTCAGCCGCTGTGCCTTAACAGCGGCTATTTTTTGTCCATCTTGGCCTTTTTCTCACCTCTGCTGCCTTCTTGTCACTACACGGAAAGGCCGTGATGAACTTCTCGCGATTTCCGGATATTGGTTCTGTTACCACTAAGTACTTGTTTGCACTGCTAAGATAATTCCTACGTGGCCGTCGAGCGGAATATTTGTCACAGAAACTCTCTGATGCGACCCCTTGAATTACGGGAGCAATCCAATCCATTCGCTTTGCCCTTTCCCTGTCGAAGATGCTTTTCTCTTTATCCCACTTGCTTGAATAGCCAGAGAATGCGTGGTTAAACTGATCAGCAAGAAAAACGACTGTGATTCCGTCTTTTGATTTTACTGCTTCCCCGTTGACCAACGTATTCATGTAATGCTCGCAATAATCCTGCTCAGAAGATAGTTCAAGAAGTGGCGGCAGCATTGTCACCACTCCCGAGCGGGTTCGAACCGAAATACATTGAATTTCAATTCGCTCGTCTGCGTTGGGGCCAAATTTCTTCCAAGCATTCGCTCGATTTCTTTAACAACGGCGTGTTTTGCTTCGCTCGTTGTGTTTCCTATTAGTGATGCTCCCGTTGCCCCCAACAGGATGTCTGCCAATTGAATGAAATCTACTTCCCGCGAAGGCAACGCCTGCACAAACCTGATGCACGCCCATGGGTTTCGCTTCTGCAAATAGTCTCTCAACGACTTGAGCCTATTCCTGACTCTGTTTGTCTTCATATCTGTAAAAATGCGATAGTCGTTCAGATCCTTTATTGTATCGCGAAGCAGGAGATAATAGAACTTGTAGAACATCAGCTCGTTATCGTCCTCGTGAAAAGCGCTTACATCTAGCTGGTCTGCGGGCAAGACGATACATCGAAATCGGAAGTTTTCCCTGAAGAATAGCCTGACCAAGTCAATATATAGCTGTTGGCTTGATAGAGAAATCGCCGTCCACTTCAGCTCGTTGTATGCTTTGTGTTTGCCTCGAATCCGTTTGATCTCTGCTTTCAAACGCATTCGATCTTCTTCCCGTATCCAAAGGCCGCCAATCAACGTGATTGAATTGGCAACTTTTACTTTGGAAGTCAAGTTTTCTTGACGACTCTCGTCACAATATATGTCTATTACGGCCATTGTTGATTTGCTTCTTGAGGGGTTGGACTACGTTTTTGATTTCGCTCGCTTTGTCTTGGCAGGTTGCTTTTTGTGCGCGGCGCGAGCTGCTGCTTCGACGGCGAGCCTGCCTAACTCGCGCAGCGCGTCGTCGTCTTCCAAATCCTCAGAAGACAATGAGTAGTAGTTCATCTTCTGCTCGGGCTTGTCTTCAAACGGAATGAATTGTTTCATCCTGCGTGATTCGAAGCGCGCGCGATTTTCCTCGTCGCCTTTCAAGTAGACGGTATCGCCATCGGTGATCGCGAAGACGCGGCCGTTCACGTAGAAGCCTGCGCCGCCGAACATCTTCTTAACACTCACTTTGCCGAGCAACGAGAGGCGTTCGAGGTAATAGTCGAGGATGTCCTGATGGATACTCATGGAATTTAAGAGACTCAGAATGCTCGGTTTGTCTTCGTACTCACAGGAGGGATCCTTCACTTCGTTCAGGATGACGACTTCGCGAGGACATTGCTCCACGTGAAACATTGCAAGTCGTTAATGCGCGTGGCGAACCCCGCGCTTGGCAAACATATAATTGACGGGCAGCGCGGCGATGAATCCGGCGGCGAGCGCAAGCAACATTCCGAGCCAGAAGATACCATCGGTGAGATGCGCTTCCATGACGCCCGGAGTGTAGATTTCCGTCAAGACCTGCGCCGTCTCCATGACGAGAATGCTCAGGCCCTCGATAACCAGGACTTTCTTCGCAGCCGCGGCAAAACTATACCCATGTTTCAGCCAGGGCACAATGCCCAGCGCGAAGCCGCCGATGATTCCCATGATGACCGCGAGGATAATGGACGGCACCGGCTCCCAGTGTAAAGCGGTGGCGATGATCATGCCGGTGATTTCACCGATGCCACAGCCGAGCAGACAATGCCACGTCGCGCTAATGGCGAATGGCCAAACGGATTCGGTTTTCGGTGCTGCGTGTGTTGGCGCGTGCTCGTGGTGGTGATGATGTGCGTGTTCAGGCATTGGGCAAGGCCCCTGTAGTTAACGTTGAAGGTTCGCTTGGTCTGGAAAAGATTTTTACCGCTTCCCATAGTAACAATACTGCGAGCACGATTAACACGAGCGCAACCCAAGGCACGAAGTTATCCGGCAGCGTGAAGCCGGTCGGCGTAATAAAACCACTGTTTACATATTGCAGCAAAGCCCAGCCGCTCATCAGATACATCACGAGAGTGGGCAGGCCGACGACGGGCCAAACCCACCGCGCACGATAGGTGCGATAGAGCCAGACGGTCAACCCCAACAAACCAATCGCGGCAAGCAGTTGATTGCTCGCTCCAAACAAAGGCCAGAAGACGCGCCAACTCGGAATCACGTTGCCGCTTCTGTCCGTCACCGTCTGCATGACGAAGAAGAGCGGAATAAACGCGGTGATCGCGGTCGCGACATATCGTCCGAGCGCGCCCTGCCAGCCGAGCAGCTCCTGCAGGATGTAACGGCCCAGGCGCGTGCAGACGTCGAGCGTGTCATAGACGAACGTCGTAAAAGCCATCAAACCGAACAGCACTCCGAAGCTTGCGGGAATTCCGAAAACTTCCATGAAGCGGCCGAGTCCGAGCGCGTAGATGAAGTTCGGTTTGCCGCCAAGACCGGAAATCGCCTCCTTCGAGAGAATCATCACGCAGGCAAGCGAGACCACCGCGACCATTGCTTCGAGCAGCATCGAACCGTAGCCGACTTTCTTCGCGTCGTGCTCGTTCTTCAGCTGTTTTGAACTGGTGCCACTGGCGATAATCGAATGAAAGCCGCTGCACGCGCCGCAAGCGACGGTGATGAAGAGAATGGGAAAGAGCGAGGCCGTGCCCGCGCCGGAGGGGACATTCCAGGCGATGAACGCGGGATACTGAACGTCACTACCGCTGAAGAGAACGCCGAAGGCTCCCGCCAAGAGCGCGGCGAACAGAAAGAATCCGCCCAAGTGTCCACGCGGCTGCAGCAGAATCCACATCGGAGCGACGGCCGCGATGAAACAATATATGAGGAGAGCGACAACCCAGATTTTCTGCGCGGCAAGTTCGCTGACACCGAACCAGACTGCAATATCGAGCGGAAGATATTGGCCGAACCAGATGGCCGCGCCGACCAACGGAAGAAAGATCAACGTGGTTGCGAGCAGCGAAAGTTTTGTCCACCTGAGCACGAAAGCCATAACAATCGGCAATGCGAGATAGAGCAGGGACGAGGTGGCGATGCCCGAGCCGCTGACGCGTTGGCCGTTTTCGAGGGTAATCGTTCCGACGAAGCTGCCCGCCACAATGTCGGTGAACGCGACAATTATATAGATCAGCGCGATCCAGACAAAGGCGAGAAAGAGCACGTAGCTGCGGCGCATGTGTTCGCGCACGACTTCAGCAATCGAGCGGGCTTTGTGGCGAATCGAGGCGACGAGCGACCCGAAGTCGTGAATGCCACCGATGAAGATCGCGCCGAGCAGAATCCACAACAGAGTCGGCAGCCAGCCGAACATCATGCCCGCGATGATGGGCCCGACAATCGGTCCGGCCGCGGCGATGGCCGAAAAGTGCTGACTCATCAGAAATCGCCAGTCGATCGGATCGTAGTCCACGCCGTCGTTTAATTCCACCGCCGGCGTTTTTCTGCTGCCGTCCAACCTGAGCAACCGTGCGAGCAGATTGCCGTAGGTGTTGTAGGCCACGACGAGGATCAACGCGGAGGTTAGAATGATCAGGAGGAGCATGAGGGCGTGCGCTATGCTATCTGAATCACGACTTTGCCGCGAGCGTGGCCGGTTTCGACGTAGCGAATCGCTTCGGCGGTTTCCCGCAACGGATAGCTCTTTTCAATCACCGGACGTAGCTTGCCTGCTTCGATGAGGTCCTTGACGGCCGTGAGTCTGCCTTTGTCCGGTTTTGAGGCGACCAACTGCATCTTCTTTTTGCCGAACATGGAGTGCAACGGAGCGAGGAACATCGCTTCCAAGAGCAATTTGTTGCCGCCGCCGGCCATCGCATAGATACCGTTTGGCGCGAGCACTCGTTTGAAATCTCCGATCGGATAATATCCGTTGATACAGAAGATCGCGTCGTAACGCTTGTCGCTCCGCGTGAAATTCTCCTGCGTGTAATCGATCGTGTGATCCGCACCGAGTTCGCGCGCCTGCTGAAGATTGCGTGCGCTGCAGACGGCGGTGACTTCGGCGCCAAGCACTTTGGCGATTTGCACCGCATAGGTTCCGACTCCGCCGGCGGCGCCGTTAATCAGCACTTGCTGTCCCGGCTGAACCTTACAGATGTCGCACAAGCCGTAGTACGCGGTCACAGCAGCCAAGGGCACGGCAGCGGCTTCTTCAAAGGATAGATTACGAGGCTTGGCAACCAGAAATTTCTCGCGCGCGCATTTGTATTCGGCGAACCCCCCCAACCCGTCATCGAAGACGTCGCTGAAGACTGCGTCGCCAGCTTTGAACTCGCGCACGTTTTGGCCGACCGCTTCGACCGTACCAGCAATGTCTCCGCCGAGAATCCGGAATTTCGCTTTCGGTTTCGTCAGCCCCAACATAAACCGCACCGGAAACGGATCCGCCCGCAGAAGGTGCCAATCCGCTGCGTTCACCGAGGATGCGTGAATCTTAACTAAGACCTCGTCGTCCTTTGGTGTCGGCTGCGGGACGTCTTCATACTTCAAGCCGTCGGGCGAACCGTAGTTGTAGAAGGTGATTGCCTTCATTGTATGTGCTCCAAGAACGCGGCTACAAGGTTTTCTTGTAGGTGATGTTGCGGTCCACCTCTTCAAAGCCGAAGGAAAGATGCGCGGCGTGGGACTCTTCGTTGTCCAACCACGTATCGCTGGCGAGTTCCTGACAGCCGTGTTCGCGTGCCCACGTTTCGGCGGTGCGCATCAGGGTGTGGCCGACGCCGCGGCGGCGGAATTTTTCCTCGACCCACCAGCCCTCTATAAACAGGATAGAATCGCTCAAACAGCCATCGGCGCGATTGCATGCTTGCGCCTCGAGAAATCCGGCTATGTCACCTTGCTCGGACTCCGCAATCCAGACGAGGTAGTTTGCCCGCGTGCTGAAGATTTGCATCTCGTGCTGATGCTCCTGCTCTGTTGTGTCGGGCCAGAGCTTGCAGCGCATGCGAAGCCAGTGAGGGTGATCGGAAGTTTTCAGGAGACGGATGTTCAAGAGACGGACATAGAATTTTACTGCGAGCGTCGGAGTCGCGGCCTACTCTTCCTGCAGATGCGCGAGAGAAATCAGATGGTCAGAGCTGTTTTGTTCTAACGGCCTGGATGTAATCCACCCACGGCGGGGTGAAACCCTCGGCGCGGAATTCGGCGTTGATCTGTCCGCGATGATGCGGCGCGTGCAGCACCAGATGCGTCAGAATCTCGCGCACGGTGTTCGTGAATGCGTCGCCTTGTGTGCTGACATATTTTACTTCGCGATCCAGATCCGCTTCGCTTAAGTTTTCAATGAAACCGCGCCAGCGGTTTTCCAGCTCGTGAAAGTGCTCGTCGCATTCATAGACTTTCCAGTCGGGCCACACCACATGATTGATCGAAGCATCGGTCAAGCGGTCGAGCCACAAATGCTCGGCGGCCAGAATATGCGCAAACCACATCACCGCGCGTCTCGGCGGTTGACCGCGCGTCATCAGCTCCTCAAGTATCTGGCTGTTTGCCCAATGATTGTAGCGGAGCAGATGCTGGAAGTCGGAAATTGTCATGATCGGAGTGCCGAACGCGGGGGAACCTTGCGGTTCCCCCGCTATCCGGTTGTTTAGCGTTTAGCGAGAACGTCGAACCAATTTGCGCTCGCGTCTTCCTTCGGCGCAAGCGTGCTCAGATAGTTCCACACGGCCGCAACGTCGACGCTGTCGGCGAGTTTCGTAATGTAGGTCGGCATCGCCAGCGTATCCACCAATGTTCCGTCCGGGCGAATCCCTGTCTGGAGAAAGTGCGCAAACGACTCGTGTGTGTAGTGTTTCAGATGTTTTGTGAGATTTGCCGCGGGCGGCCAGTTGGGGTCGCCCTCGAACACGGGACCGCCACTGTAGTTCGGCGCGTGGCAACCCATACAGGCAATTTCTGCAAGATACTTTCCATACTCGGCGGTCGGCGCAATTTCGGGGCGCGCGGAGCTCTTGAAGTTGTGATCTGTGACCGCAGCTTCGTTCACAAGGCCGCCTTTGACCAAGACCATCTTGCCAATCGGTCCGAGCGTGAATGGCTTGCGTTCGACATCCACTTTCGGCGCGACTTTCAGGTACGCATAGATTGCGGCCAAATCCTCGTCGGAGATACGATTCAAGTGGAAGCTCGGCATAATCAGCGCGCCGGTCTTGTCGCGCTTGATACCGTGACGCACAATCAGGTCAAGGTCTTGAATCGAATAATTCGCCGGCAGTCCGCCTTTGCCGAAGGTTATGTTCGGCGCACTGTAGAAGGCGAAGGGACCCATGTCCATTTCATGTCCGCTCAGGTCGGGCATGTGGCAACCCGCGCACGTTCCCATCGAAGCGACTAAATAGCGGCCGCGTTCGACGGCTGCGCTGTCACTTGGAACGTAGATGTTCTTACCTTTTACATCCGGATAGGTTTGGCTCATGATAGAGCCGGCCTTCCAGAAGATGTAACCGGCATACGATACGGCGATCAGGATCAAGACACCGACAAGGATGCCAATCCACTTCAAAATGTTCTTCATGTTTCTCCCCTGCGAGACTTTGGGTTTTGTGGGCTGAGTTTCTTCCGAGTTGTTTGTTCTTGGTTCAAACGTAGAACTTAATGATTGAGACTTGTGCGCGGGTTAGTTGGCCGAGAAGACGTCGGGCCAGCGCAGGCTTGCATCGTCCTGCGGAGCGAGTCCGCCGAAGTAAGCCCACATCGCGGCAATTTCGACGTCGGCCAATTCACGATAGATATCCGTAGGCATCGGCCGCGTGTCAATCAACGTGCCGTCATGCCGTTTGCCCGTGCGCATGAACGTTGCGAAGGTTTCCGCATTATATTGCTTGAGGGACTTGGTTAGATTCGTCGCGGGGGGCCAGGAGGGGTCGCCCTCAAAGACGGGGCCGCCCGAATAGTTCGGACCGTGACAGCCCATGCATCCGACTTCCGCAACATACTTTCCGTATTCTGCGGTCGGTGCAATTTCCGGTCGAGTTGGTTTGAACCTGTGATCCGCGACTTCGGCCTGCACCACGATGCCGCCCATCGCAAGCGCAATCTTACCAACCGGTCCCAGTTTATAAGGTGGAATGGTTTTGTCCACCTTTCGTGTTGTTTTCAGAAATGCGAAGACTGCTGCGAGGTCTTCGTCCGCCAGGCGATTCAAATGATAAGACGGCATCAGCATGGCCCCCGTCTTGTCGCGCTTGACACCGTGCCGCACGCTTAAGTCGAGGTCTTGAATCGAATAGTCCGCAGGCAGGCCGCCTGTGCCGAACGTGATGTTTGGATTGTTCATTTCCGCGAAGGGCATTGCGTCGATAGATTCGCCCCCAAGGTTCCTACCGTGGCAGCCCGAGCATCCGGCGAATGTCTCCGCAACATAGCGGCCGCGCTCTACTGTGGCGCTGTCATTTGTAACGTAGATGTTTTTTCCCGACAATTCCGGATACGTTCTGCTCAGCAGGCTGTTTGCCTTCATGAATGTATAACCGCCAAATGCTACAACTAATAAAACTAATACACCAGCGATTATCCCTACCCACTTCAATGCGCTCTTCATTGTTTCGTTCTCCCGCTAAAGTTTGTTTAACTAAATGTGCTTACTCCAAATAGTCTGGAGCCTGTTCCGACAAAAGTTCTTCAAGTTGGAAAGAGTGCCGCAGCGGATGCATCACCGCATGTTCGAGCATGCCCTCAATTGCCATGTCCTGACCCCAGCGGGATTTGTGCATGCCTGCGAAATCATCTTCAGGAATGTTCGCGAGGGGTTCGCGCCATTTCTCGAGCAGGTGTTCAAGATATTCGTCGCAGTGTTCTTCGATGTCGTCGAGAGACGGAACTTCCGCGATCCCCGGATCTGGCAGATTAAGCTTCTCGCACATCCACGTCATGTAGCCGCGCGCGGAACGCAGCACGTGACTGAGCAGATGCTCGAGGCTTTGGTAGTCGCTGTCGGTCGTTTGCGGCAAGGTGATTTCCGCGGACTTGGAGGCCCACCAGATATCCAGAAAGTCCTGCATGAATTGTTCGTGCATGAGCACGCAGGCGCGCGCGCCGCGATATTTGTAGTGATCAAGTTCTGCCATGCGACCTCCGGTCGAGGTTAGATTTCTCCAATTTACTCAAGCCTGTAATATACGAATTTAGGACTGAATAATGCGAGTATTTGTGTCAGCTTCTGGGCACCAATATGTAGCTATTCTCGAACTATGTCTGTTTTGTCTCTTGTTTTACAAATGTATATATAACAATCTTTTTTGCTTGTGTTGCACCCAACAAAAAAACCCCGAAAATCGGGGCAGTCAATTTGGTGGCGGATTCGACATTCTGAGGATTTGGCTGGCAAGACCGTGAGTCTATGGCACCAGAAGCCCCGGAATTTCGTCCATGTGTCTGATCACCCGCTGAACTCCGAGGGCGAGAAGTTTCTCCTCTGTGCCGGGGGTGATGTGGCGGCCGCCGGTGAAGCCCCAGACGGTCATGCCTGCGCTCAGGGCGGCGGTCGCTCCCACGACGGAGTCTTCAAAGACGAGACATTGCGACGGCAGCACATTATTCTGCTCGGCGGCATGCAGGTAGACATCGGGAGCTGGCTTGGGACGCGCCACCATCGAGACGGAGTAGATGCGGTTCTTGAAATGATGAAACAGGCCGACATGCGAGAGCATCATTTCGATTTCGTGAGGGCTGCTGCTTGAAGCAATCGCTTTCGGCCACGTCTTCAACGCTTCGAGCACATCGGCCACTCCGGCAACGGCTTCGAGTTCTTCGTTGAAGGCGCGCTCGACGCGGAGCTTCATTAAATCACGAAAGTCTGGAGGCAGCCCCTCCAGACTTTTCAAGTATTCCGGCGAACGCGTCGAAAGTCCGACGTAGCGGCGGATGTATTCTTCGACGGAGAGTTGCTGTCCGAATTCGGCGCGCGTCTCCACTTCAATCCGCGCAACCAACCACTCGCTGTCCACGAGCACTCCGTCGCAATCGAAGATCAGGAAATCAAAACTCAAGGCGGAAAACAGCTCGCGCGGATTCGCAGGTCACGGCTTCCGTCTACTCTATTCCTCTGCCGAAGTAGGACACCGGAGCTACGGGTTCGGTGTTCAACTTTTTCAAATTGCTCAAGGCTTCTTCTACTTCGTATGGCTCAAGCTCCTGAAAAGCCTCGGGCAAGCTGTTAAACAACAACAGGCGCTTTTTGCTGACGATGCCCAGCTGTTTTGCGCCGGAGCGCGTGCTGGTGTAGAGATAGACGTGTTTGGGCCAGATATTCAAATACGCGCCGATACGCATGGCGGTTTCGTAGGCATACACATCATTCAATCCGGGAATCGGGAGCACGGCGCGCTCAACAAATTCAAGGAGCGCGTCAAAGGTTTTTGCGGGTTGCATCGCATCCATCAAGAGCACGAGTTTCTCTTCGGCGAGCTTGAAGGCTTCATCCGTTCCGCGCCTTGCCTGCCGGCCACGCTTACCGTCAGAAGATGTTCCAAGCGCGGCGGCGCGCACTGCGGCTTCGAGTGAAGGCTGCGCGGCATACCACGAGAACTCTGCTTTATTGCGTGGACGATTTGACTCCTTGTAATTCTTGACGACCGATTCCAATACCGACTTGCTGAGCACAGCCACGATTACCTCTTTTCTATTTTCCAATACAAAACTGCGAAAAAATTCTGTCCAGCACCTCTTCGCCGATGGTTTCACCGGTGATTTCGCCAAGTGCGTTGGCCGCGTCACGTAAATCGCTGGCCATCAAGGTCGGCTCGTGCATCAGCTCGCGCGCGCGGTTCAATGCGTCTTGCGCCCTGCGCAGCGCGTCATGGTGACGGGCTTCCGTGATGATCAGATCGCCTGCGGTTTCCAGCTCTTCGGTCAGGTGGCGGGTCAGTTCGGCAAGCAGCCCTTCCACGCCGTCACCGTTCAATGCCGAGATCTGGAAGTGCCTGCTCCCTTCTTTATGTAACTCGGCGGGCAGCGAGAATGATTCGCTCCCTACAATATCGCATTTATTGAGGACAATGAGGGCATTTTTCGAAGAAATTTCTGATAAAATCTCAGTTCCGGGCAGCGCGCCGGACACCGAATCCACCAAAAGTAGGATGATATCAGCACGGCTCAGCGCTTTTCGCGTGCGATCGATACCGATGGCCTCTATCTCATGAGAGGTATCGCGGAGGCCGGCGGTGTCCTGAAAGATCACTTCGTGACCGCCCAGCTCCAAGTGAACCTCGACCACATCACGCGTTGTCCCCGGGTGCGGAGACACAATCGCCCGTTCATCCCCGACAATTCGGTTGAGCAGCGTGGACTTTCCGGCATTCGGCGCACCGACAATCGCCACACGCAGGCCTTCGCGTTCGAGGCGGCCACGAGCAAATGTGGAGGCAAGGTGTTTTATTTTCTCTTGAATCTCTAACAAATCTGCCCTGCGCGACTCCCACGACTGAAAACTCACGTCCTCTTCACTAAAATCCAGCTCAAGCTCCAACAATGCCAATAAATCCAGTATTTTACTGCGCATTTCTCGAATCGTTTCAGAGAGGCTTCCGGCCAATTGGCTGACTGCGGCGCGGGCAGATGCTTCGGTTCTCGCATGAATCAGGCTGGCAACAGCTTCTGCTTGGGCTAAATCGAGCTTTCCGTTCAGAAAGGCCCGCTCGGTAAATTCGCCCGGTCGCGCCAATCGCACATCATTTGACAATATCAATTTTAATATGTGTTTAGAAGATATATTGCCGCCGTGACAGGAGATTTCGGCAACGTCTTCGCCCGTGTAAGAGTGCGGGGCACGAAAAAAGCTGATGACCACTTCGTCAATCAGCTCTTTGTTATTATTGACTATGTATGCGTGTCTGACAGAGCTTTTGGTGGGATTCAAGCCCCCCGGCTGTGCTTCGAACGTCTTGCGAGGGGAAGACACCGCCTGGACAACTTCCCAAGCTTTCGGGCCGGATACTCGGATGACGGCAAGGCCGCCCACGCCGGGTGGAGTCGCAATCGCGGCGATGGTGTCATTTGCGGGATTCACAGTTTGTGGAAGTACCGACGCATCTTCTCTGCCATAGCAGCTCGCCGATAATCGAGGAATTCGCTATAACGAAGTGAATCCATTTCCACGATTTCTTCCGGAACGCAGTGTGTTGATAGGTTTTCCCGTAGTTCATCAAGGTCGTTAATTGCACCAAATGCAGCCTTACCGTTGGCGCACGAGTCGAATAAAGCCTTGAAGTACTTATTGGGCGGCGCGTCGCCAATCGCAATGTTTATCTCGCTCTGGGTTACCGCATAATTCGCTATCTGGTTGTAGGCTGACTTTGGGTGCCCATCCTTCTTCAAGTAGTTCTTTGGAAAAATGTGGTGATAATCACCACGATTAAGAATCAGGTCAAGAACCGAAATGTCCCTTGACAAGAAGCCCTTGTCATTGAATTTGATTTGTGCGGCGCGAAAGACGCGAAAGGATGGTGACGTTGACGATGACGTTGCCATCTCTTGCGGTAGTTGAATTGCCCAGTATGAGTCCGACAGGGTTCCCGCCATAACCCCCTCGATGTACTTGTGAAATCCCTGTTGCTCAAACTGCCTTACGTCAAAATCTATTGTGCTTTCCGGTGAACCCGAATACCTTTGCGTCAGCATTGACATCACAAACCATTGGCGAACGAATGACTCGATTTCTGGCGCTGGCACATTGCGCTTCCGAAGCAACAAGTAGAGTATATAAGAAACATTTAACGCATTTTGTGACCCTATTTGTGACGAATCCACAAAGCCGGCCGACCTAATAATCATAGAAAACCGCTTAAAATTCGTCTCGTTCATGAAATTGAGAATCCCCGTTCTCAAGCGCGAGAAGGATTCTTCTGCTACTGACTCTTCGTAGAGCTTCGTCTCAAAATTACGGCCCGACAAAAGTGCGACCAAATCTTCCAGTCTACCCCTGCCAAACTCTGAGGTGTAGGCGACTCGCAACATATCTGTGTATGACGGATCGTATATGTCGTCGTTTTCTTGTTTTAGCCAAGACATTTTCTGAAAATAATCTGATCTAGAAAATTCCTTATCCTTATTAGAAATGGTTTCGTAGAACTCGGGGGCAACCGCCAAGTGGCAGAAGTAGTCTATGGCTTTTCTAAGCACGTGGCCATCATACTGTTCTGTCGATGCGATTTTGGACATGGCAAAGTCTGCTTGACTCAGTTCCGTCCCCGCAGAATTTACTCGTATAAAAATCTCGGTTACTGTCTCAATTCCAAGATCTGCTTCTAGTTCAATCAACCCTACTGTGTTGTTTGTTATCTGTTTTAGGGCTTCAAAGCTCTGAAAGATTTCGTCCTTTGAAACCCCGGGGTTCTTATCACAGTAATCTTGCACCAAGGAGAAGAAGCCGGCACCTTGCGCGAAAAGTTCAGAGATGTCCGGCAACCAACTCTTATCTTTTTTGATTGCGGAGTTCGCCACCTCAAAACGGCGGGTCACTGGATGATATGCTATTTGTATGCGCTCCGTTTCGTACTCACTAGTAACAACTTGGCGACCAAGCAACGACGCCATCAGCGCGGTTACTCGCTGTTGTCCGTCAATTAGAATCCGCTTTCCTGCCGATTGACTTCCGTCTTTCAATCGAACGGTTGGGTTGCGCCATGCTATCAAGTATCCTATCGGAAAGCCGCAGAGCAATGAATCTAAAAGGTCGCGAACTTTCGTTTTATTCCAAACAAAGGGCCTTTGAATCTCGGGAATTGCTATCTCGCCGGATTTTACCCACGAAAGCAACGTTTCGATTGGTTGTTGGGTGACAGAGTACTTCTGAGCCATTTTCTCCCCCTACTTCAATCTTTTCTTGACCGAATCTATCTTCTCGGCGAGCGCGGCGATGCTCTTGTCCACATCGGCGAGCTTGTCTTCCTTTTCGGTGCGCCAGCCCGCAACCTGATCGGCAAACTCATCGGTGCGCGCGTTGGTTTCCATCTCGTTCAAGCGCGCAATCTGCTCTTCCAGCCGCACGCGGAAGTCGCGCATCTTCTCAAGCTTCTGCTCCCACTCTTCCAACAGACCGGAGGTGCGATCCTTCCAGTTTTCAAACTGCTGTTTGCGTTCGGTGCGGTTGGCTTCGATGCGCACTGCAGCGGCATCCCAAGCCGCGTCAAGGGCTTTGCGAATCTCGTTGCGCTGTTCGCGCGACAGCTCGGCATTGCGCTGCCACGGACGAAGCTCCTTGATCTTCTTGTGGCAATCGAAAGGATCGCCTTCGTTCGCCAGCTGCGTGCAGATCGCGATGTGCTCTTTTCCATCTGCATAATTCTCTTCGCGGATCGCCTTGCGGTGCGACCAGATGGAATCGTCGGTGATCTTCCAGAGTTTCCAAAGCGCTTCGCGGTCCTTCGGTGTCAGCTGCGCGGGATGATCTTTCGAGCCGGTGAACTCTTCGCGCACGACTTTCATCTTGTCGGCCAGCGCGTTAAAGTCGTCCGCATACTTCGCGTTTGGTCCAGCCTGCTGCAGCTCGACGAGCCGCGCTTCGAGTTTGCCGCGCAGTTCGAGCGATGCGAGCTTCAGCTCTTCGCGTTCGATGTTCTGCTGTGCGCGCACGTCGTCGCAGAGCGTCGAGAATTCCATCCACAGACGTTCGCGCTCTTCGTGCGGCAGAGGCTTCAGCGTTCTGAAGAGATTGCCGACCTCTTTGGCGTGCTCGAAAAACTCCTTGTATTGGCGCTTGCCTTCGAGCTGGTGTCCGCTGTCGAGCGCGCGAATTTCTGCGTCAAGCATCGCGAGGTTGGCGGCGGCGGCCTGCAGGTCCTTTTCGTCGGGTACCTTCACGGGCGGCGCGGGCTGCTCGGTTGCGACGGGTTGCTCTGGTGTCGGCTCTACGGTTTCTTCTGCCGGAGCATCCGCTTCCGGCGGTTCCGGTGCCGCGGCTTCCAGAGGTTTTGGTTCCGGAGTTTCTTCCGGTGGGTCGTTTTTGATCTCGTCGGTGGTCATGGGGTTCTTGTTGCGATGTTATTCTTCGAAGTAGTCTGAGTCGTGTGGTGTTATCTGTTGGTTTGCCGTGCGGGTCGTTCAGGGAGATCCTTCTCCGCGGCGCGTTCAGGATGACTATGCGTAAAACGGTTCACGCGACTTGCGGATGCTCCAATACTTTCTCTCAAACTTCTCGAAATCTCAATACAATTCAAGAAGTATTCTTCCGCGGAAACTTTTCTAACAATCGTCGCGTGTAATAGTTGAAACGCCAGGCACTAAGGCTACCCCATTAATTTGGACATGGCCAGGCCGGAGGGCACAACCAATGTCTGGCGACTTCTTTGACGGCGCTTCCTTATGGGAGCGCCGCTTTTTTGTTGCGCGGCGGGCGCGGTGTGCGTGGCGCTTCTACTTCTTGCCTTTCTTCTTCGGCTTGTCTTCGACGACCACCGCGGCGGGGACGGCATCGGGAAGCTTGATGAGCTTCTGCTCGACAATCGCCCACAGATTGAACAGCGTGTAGTAAAGCGTCAGACCGCTCGGGAAGTTGTTGAAGAGCACGAGCATCATCACCGGCATGATGTAGAGCATCATCTTCTGATTCGGATCCGTCAGTGTGGCCTTCGACATGAAATACTGCGACACGCCCATCACGATCGGCAGCAGGCCCACACCGGAGCCGTAGAGCGGAATCGTAAACCCGAGGTTGAAGATCGTGTCGGGTTGACTCAAGTCGCTGATCCAGCCGAAGAACGGCGCCTGACGAAACTCTATTGTCGACCGGAAGACGATGAACAATCCGTAGAGAATCGGCATCTGAATCAGCAGCGGAATGCAGCCCGCCGCGGGATTGACGCCGCGCTCTTTGTACAGCTCCATCATCGCCTTGTTGACGGCCTGCGGATTCTTCGCGTGCTTCTCTTTAAGCGCTTCAATCTCAGGCTTCAGCATCGCCATCTTCTTCATCGCGACCTGCGACTTGCGCGTCAACGGCCAGAGCACCACCTTGACGATAATGGAGAAGAGAATAATGACGATACCATAATTCGCGATGAACTTGCCGAAGAAGCGCAACAGCCACAACACGGCCAGCGAGAACGGTTTGACAATCGCCCAACCCCAGTTCATCGTGTTTTCGAGGCCGACTTCAAAGACTTCGAGATTCTCTTTCTTGATCGGTCCCCAGTAGACGTGCACGCGCTGATCGATCGCCGGACCTTCCCAGGCCAGCCGCAGCGTCGCATCATATATATGCGGAACGGTGGGGTCGGCCGGCGCGCGCGAACGACCCGACAGGTCGGCGCCCGCCGCTGCTTCGGAAGGAACAAGCGCGGCGATAAAATACTTTGATCGAGTAGCCACAAACGACGTGCGGCCGGTTGCTGTGAAGTCAACCTTCGGGTCGCTGCCGAGCTTGATCTCCTCCAGTTCCTGTCCGATCTGTGCGTAGCTGCCGCCGAATTCAACATCCGAGCGCGGATCCGGTTCTGTCGAAGGCACGCCACCCTGCCACGTCAACCTGTATTCGCGCGTATCGGTTTGCGTGAAGCCATTGGCTTTGATGTTGAGTGTGAAGCCGTATTGCGCGGCATCCACAACGTAGAACAGCGTCAGCCGCTTGCCGTCCGGAGAAACGTAATTCAATTCGAGTGAATCGCGTCCCGACGGTACAAACAGGCGCGGACGGCTCGCATCAAAATAGAGATCGCGCAGTGTGGTCAGGTTGCGCGGACCCAAATCCAAATCCCACGTGCCGAGCGCCGGATCCAGTTTCTGTGCGACCTGATGCAGATTCACCTGCGGACCGTTCTTGATCTCGTACTCTCTCAACTCATACGAAGTAATGCGCCCGTCGGAGCCAAGCATCATCTTATAGAGCGGAGTCTCGATTTCCACGGCGGTGGCTGTGTAGGGCCGCGAAGGTTTGAGAAGAGTCGAATCGAAGCTCGCGGGGTTCAGAATCGCCGAGCTATCCGTTGCCACAATTTCGGATGCCGGCCTTACTGTCTCTTCGGCAGTCTTCGCGGCTGTTTCGCGGGGTGCCGTTTCGACAACTGTTTCAACCGGTGGGGCGGGCGGCGCGGGGGGCGCGATCAGTTTGTAATAATATGGCAGGCCCAGCAGAATCAGGCCGACCAGCACCAAGGCAATGAGGGTATTGCGATCAAACACGATATTCTTTGGTTAGGTTGTTGTTCTTTTTGATTCTGGCACGGTATCTACGCCTCCCGGGTGCCAGGGGCCGCATTTCACAATGCGTCGCAAAGAAAGTGTAAGTCCAACGACAAATCCTTTTTTCTTAAATGCTTCAATAGCATACTCCGAACAAGACGGGTGAAACCGGCAGCGCCCGCCCAAATGCGGGCCAAGCGTCGCCTGATACGCACGGATCAGTTGGATAAACAGCCAGGACAAGGGAGAAAAATGGGACAATGAAACGTGAAACTCAGAGGGATTTCAGCCGTTCGCTCAGCCGATGCTCAAAGTCCTTCCAATCGCTGATTTCGGCTCGAAACAGGCAGAAAAAGTGCGTTTCTTCGCGCCAAAGATGCTTGTTTAAGCGATAGAATTCTTTGAGTTTGCGCCGATGGCGGTTGCGCACGACGGCCGTACCAACCTTACGCAGCGCGGAGCAGGCCAGCTTGCGCTCGACCTGACCGGGCAAAAAAAAAGAACCAGCTCCGGGAGTGTCCGGCGCTGGCCCAATTTGCGTACCCGTTCCAGCTCCGAACGGCCCGACAGGCGCTCGGAAGGGCGGAACTTAGTGTCGTTCATCCGAGACCGTCAAGCGCTTGCGGCCCTTGGCGCGACGACGAGCAAGCACCCGGCGTCCGTTCTTGGTGGCCATCCGCTCGCGAAAACCGTGGCGATTGCGACGGCGGCGGCGCGATGGCTGGTAAGTTCTCTTCATGGTTCGAATTACCCTTTTATTTCAATTCTTTTCTTAACATTGCAGGCGAACCTGAAAAATAGGCAAATCGAGTTATTTTGGCAACCGCTTGTTTACCTGTTCTTGTGAAACCCCAACAGTCAAGTGTTTGTTTTTGCTTGCTTGGTATTTTCGTACGGGAGGCACCAAGAGGCGCGATTGCGAGAGTTTGGGAATCTGCATGATCCGACAAGAGTTTAGCAGCTATATTGACTGCTCCTTCTGCGGTTCGGTCGGGCTGGGCAGATCTTGCCAGTTTTCTTTGAACTGATTTGCGGGGAAATTATGACCGATGGGCCAAGTTGAAGACGAGTCTCGCCTCGGATTCTCGCTTGCCTCTCGAAATGACCCCAGTTCTCCACATCAGAGCACGTATTAACAACTCTCTAACGTTCGTAAGTATGAGTTAAAAGAGAAGTTATTCTCGTTGACAATCCCTGAGGATGTGCTATATTATGAGCCCGTCTCGGTTTGAACGGTCGTCTTCGGGGGCGAAGGCGTGATTCTGCGTGTCCTACTCTCTCCTGAAACTCCGAATAAAGTAACGTCTCTATGGCCTCTGTAGATTCTCCGGCAGCAAGCGAACTCTGGGCGTCCATTGTATCCGCGGTTGCGCCGTCCGTTTCGGAAACTACTTTTAGTTCGTGGATCGAAACGCTGAAGCCCGAGAAACTCGAAGATCGCGTGCTGACATTGTTAGCCCCTTCGAAGTTTCATCGTGAGTTCGTCGAAGAACACTTCGTGCCGGGCCTGGAAGCGGTTGCGCTGGAAAATACCGGCGAACCGATTCGTGTGCGCGTGCGCGTGCAGGGTTCGGGCGAAATTCCGCGTCAACGCAATCTGCGCTTCACTCCCCCCGCCTCCGCCGAGGCTCCCGTTGCGGAAGCCAACGGCCATCACTCCCGCAGTGCCGGCGTGGCCGAAGCTACAGCCGAAGCCAACCTCAATGCTCGCTATCGCTTTGAGAACTTTGTGGAAGGCGACTGCAATAGTTTTGCGCGCGCGGCTTGTCTTGCTATTTCTGATTTATCAAGACCTACTCTGTGGAATCCGCTGTTGATCTACGGCGGCACCGGTTTAGGCAAAACACATCTGCTGCAATCGATCGGCAACCGCGTGTTATCGGTGCGACGCAATGACGGTATCCGCGTGCGCTATGTTTCTTCCGAGCGCTTCACGCAGGATTTTATTCAATCTGTGCGGCTGCAGCAAAGCTCGGACTTCACGGATAAATACCGCAACGTGGATCTCTTATTGGTGGACGACATTCAGTTTTTCGCCACGAAAGAGCGCACGCAGACTGAATTTTTCCACGCCTTTAATGCTCTGCATCAAAGCGGCAGGCGGATTGTGATGACGTCGGATCGTCCCGTGCACGAACTGGCGGGATTTGACGAACGGTTGATTTCGCGCTTTGATTCGGGCTTGGTCACGAACGTCAATCCGCCGACGTATGAAACGCGCTTGGCGATTCTACAGGATCGCGCTAAGTTCGAGAATTTCCCGCTGCCTTTAGATGTCGCGGATCTGTTGTCCACTCACATCACCAGCAATGTTCGTGAGTTGGAGGGTGCGTTCGCGGCTTTGGTGGCACATTGTCAATTCGGCCGCGTGCCTGCGACGCTTGAACTTGCGCAGCGCGTGATCCAGGAAAAAACCGGACGCCGCATGGGTCGTCCGCCGGTCGAATTGATTCAACAGTCCGTCGCGGACTATTTCCGTGTCAGTCAGGATGCGCTGCGCGGCAAATCGCGTAAAAAGGAAATTGCCTACGCGCGGATGATTGCCATGTATCTGATGACGGAATTGACGGAACATTCTTTAAAGGCCATCGGCGGACTATTCGGCGGGCGCGATCACTCTACTGTCATTCATGCGCGCGATACGATTGCCGAACAGCGCAAAACAGAAGATGTGCAAACGGTTGCCGCATTGAATGATCTCGAACGCAGACTTTCGCTCGGACCGATTGTGCGGACAAGTATGTGAATAGCTGTCCGCAAACCTGTGGGCAACTGTGTTCACGGAGTGCACGGCAACGACAGAAGCACAGAGTTTCGGAGACTGCGGACACAGAGGGGATAAGTGAAGGCGGACATGCACTCGGTTATCGGCACGACAGAGTTCAGAGAATCCAAGCAGTAAGCGCAGTTGTCCACGAATTCACGCCCTCTACTACTACAACCATTCTTTTATAATCTCTCTCTCATCTCTCGGATCAGAATCCTTCCATGAAATTTTCCGCTCCACAAAGCAGCTTGGCACAAGCCTTAGCCCCGCTCGCAACGGTCGTTCCGCAAAAAAGCCCCATGCCGGTATTGTCGCATTTTCTTGCGGAACTCAAGGGTAATCGACTCGTGCTGACGGGATCGGACATCGAAGTCACGATGCAGACAGAAATAGAAGTGCAGGGTCAGAAAGACGGCCGCACGTTGCTGCCGTCGCGCAAATTTTTGGATCTCATGCGCAGCTTACCTGATGTGACGGTGACGATTGAAGCGAGCAAGGAACATCGCATTACCATAACCGACACGGAAGGCAAGAAGTATCAATGCTCTGCCGAGTCGGTGGACGTCTATCCGCAAGTGCCACAACTTTCGGAAACACAAGTGTTCAAGATGCCGCGCCAGAAATTGCGCCGGATGATCGGTAAGGTGTTGTTTGCGGTATCGCGTGACGAGTTGCGTCCGCAGTTGACAGGCGTCTGCCTCGAACTTTCCAAGCAGCATTTCCGCTTAGTGTCTACGGATGGGCATCGTTTGGTGAAGATAACCGCGCCGTCTAACGGATTCAAGGGTGACCCGCAAACGGCTATTGTGCCCGCCAAAGCGATGCAGGCCGTGCAGCGCATCAGTGAAGGCGAAGGCGAAGCGGAAATCGGCTTTGCGGGTTCGCAGCTGGGTTTTCGCACGGGAAACACGACGTTGATTACCCGTTTGATTGAAGGCCGCTATCCGAACTACGAGGCGGTGATTCCGTCTGAAAACAAGAACGTCCTGACCGTAGGACTGGACTCGCTGTTATCCGCAGTGCGTCGCGCAAACGTATTCGCAAACGAGATTTCGCGGCAGATTCGCGTGCATCTGGAAAAGCAGGAGATGCAAATCAAAGTGGAAGACATCGAGCAGGGCAATGAAGGCTACGAAAGCGTGGCCTGTGAATACTCCGGCGAGCCGATGGACGTCGGATATAATGCAAACTATGTCTCGGACATGCTGCGGCAGATAGACACGACGGACGTGCGGTTTGAGCTGGGCTCATCCACCTCCGCGGGCATCGTGAAGCCGACTGAACAGGAAGAAAATGAAGACCTGCTGATGCTGATCATGCCGGTCCGGCTCAACTGAAGGCCGCGGCAGAGACTCGTTCGAGAACATTGGCGGGCTATTAGCAACCCTCGGCGTGCGGCGCCGGGGGTTGTGCTTTTCTGTCAAAAAGCACTTGAGTATGGAACAGGAAGTTGTAAATTATAGATATGAAGACCATCCCCATCAATAAGATCCTCGAGTCCCTGTTGAGGGACAAGAAGTATCAGAAAGGGCTGCGCCTGGCGCAGATCGAAGAGCATTGGGTGGAAATCGTGGGTGAGCAGATTGCCAAATATGCGCACGTCCAAGGATTAGAGCGCGGGCGGCTGATGGTGCTCTGCGATCACGACGTCTGGCGGGCGACGCTGCACCACACCAAACCCGAGCTGCTGGCCCGGATTGAACAAGTTGTCGGCAAGGGTGTGGTCAAAGAGTTATTTCTGAATTAGTTCGATTCCGCGGGCGAACGCGCAACGGCGGAGCATAAATAAGGGAGATGAAAATGACAAAGCTTGGATGGATAGGAGCACTGTTGGCGCTGGCGTTGGTCGTCACGTGCTATACCAACCCCGAAACGGGACGTAAGGGATTGATGCTCTTGAATTCGTCTCAAGAGGCGCAGCTCGGATTAACAGCCTTCAACGACATCAAGGCGGCCACGCCGCGCACGACGGATTCCGCGCAGCAGGCGCTGGTGGAAAAAGTCGGACGCAAGATTTCCGGCGTTGTGAGATTACCTAACGCGCAGTGGGAGTATGTCTGCTTTAAGTCGGAGGTGCCGAACGCTTTCTGTTTACCCGGCGGAAAAATCGGTATCTACACAGGTATCTTGCCGATAACCAAAAACGAAGCCGGATTGGCCGCAGTGATGGGACATGAAGTCGCACATGCCACAGCACGGCACGGCGGAGAGCGCGTCAGCGAACAACTGCTGATTCAGCTGGGCGGCGTGGCACTCGATATTGCGTTGTCGAACAAGCCTGAAGAGACGCGACAGATTGCGCTCATGGCTTACGGCGCGGGCACCACGCTGGGCCGCACGCTGCCACATTCCCGCTCGCAGGAGCTTGAGGCCGACCGCATGGGCTTGATGTACATGGCCCGCGCCGGATATGACCCTCGCGAAGCGGTGAATTTCTGGAAGCGCTTCAAGGAATACAAAGACCCGGGCGGAAGCGTTCCGGCATTTTTGTCGACGCACCCGACCGACGACCGCCGTATCAAGCAGCTTGAAGAACTGCTCCCCGACGCCATCAAGGAATATGAAAGACGAGGGAAATAGGGGGAAGCACACAGAAGCAGATATGAGACCGCGCAGAATAGAACGACACAGAATGACGCTCTGAACGACTATCTTTGCCGAAAAGGTGAATCAAAAGAACGGGGAAATGCACATGGTCAAGCGTATATGTTTGGTAATAATCATCCTATTGACCGCGCAGGCGGCGAACGCCCAGTTTAATTGCTTCCTGCTGTACGATTGCACAACAGATCCCGGGTTAACGTACCAATGCGGCTTTACAGGTGCTCCGTTGCCGGATGGAACGACGATCGCCCAGATTTTCTGGGATGCGAACAACAACGGTCCGGACGAAGCAGACCAGCCTGCCCGTATCGACGGTCCGGTGTTCGGCCGTGCGAACTTCAATAGCATGCCCTTCAATTCCGTAGACGATCTGGGTTGTGAAGGTGGTTTCTACTCCTACGATCTATTCTCGATTTCCACGAACACGCCGCAGCCGTCGCGCTACTGGGTGCGTGTCTGCGTGCCCGGGCAGAATCGCTATTGGCGCACCGGAGCTTTCACGATTACGGACGGCTACAGCGAAGTGACGTTCCATCAGGCGGACTGGACATGTGTGGAAGAAGCCTGCGGCGGCTGCATCACGCCGGATGCGGTGACCAATTTTCAGGCTTCGGATAACTCGTGTTCGCAGGTGACGATGACGTGGAGTCCTTATCCAGCGGACCAGAGTGTGGACTCACTGTTCGTGTTCCGCGATTTCGTGTATATCGCCTCAGTTTCACGGTATGCAACGTCCTACTCGGACCTTGGTGCCCCCCTTGGCGCCTCGCTCTACCAAATTGTTGCGCGCTTCCGAGATCCCTTTGGTCAAGTCGATTCTTGTTTCTCGGATATCTCTTCTGCTCAAGGCTCGCGCCTGACCCCGCCTTTTTCTGTAGATAACATTGAGGCGTCTGTCGGTTTGTGCCAACTTACAATTACTTGGTCGGACGTGATAGGCGAGAACTCTTACCAGATTCTTAGAAACGGGCAGCCCCGAGCGACAGTGGCCGAAAATATTACAGGCTTTGTTGATGATACAGCCCTCCCGACGCAAATCTACGCTTACAGCGTTATCGCACAGTCTCAGATCTGCTTCTCTGACACTTCCCCCGAGGTTGAAGGGAGTCGTATCTCAACGCCGAATGTCCCCGTGTCCGTTCAAGCTACAGATTCGATTTGCGACCAAATACTTGTCAGCTGGGGTGACACAGACCATGAAACAGGGTATTACATCAAACGCAACGGTACCACAATCGCAACCGTTGGGCAAAATGTAACGTTTTACGCCGATTCAACTGCGGGCTCCTTCTCCTACCGCGTGCAGGCATTTAATATATGTGGAGCGAGCTTTAACAGTCTTGCGGATTCAGGTCGGACAGACATCGCGCCTACCATGCAGTCCCTCCAGTCCAGCTCGCCGGATTGTGACGGAATAACCCTGCTGTTTTCGGCGACCGCAAACGCCGACTCTATCAATCTCTATCGCGATGGAGGCTTGGTCGCGACCGTTCCGGCAAGCCAGGGCTATTATGATGACACTCCGGAACCCGGCAGCTATGTCTATAGTGCAATTGCAGTCGGAGACTGCGGAGTCTCGGCCCCGCTGGGCGGGATATTCGGCGAACTGCTTGCCTATCCTGCCGGCCCCTCGGCACTGACCGCAGCCAACGACAGCTGCTCCACAATACATGTCAGCTGGAGTCCCGCGACCGGAGATTACGGTTATTATCGAGTGTTCCGCGATGGTGCCGAGCTGGCCACGTTGCCGAACGAGGCAATATTCTATGACGATGAAGCGGTAATCGGCGGAGTGGAATACATGTATACGGTCATCGCCGTCAACGATACGTGCGGCGAGAGTGAAGTTGTAGATTCGCTTCACACCGGCGTAACCTTAGGTTCCGCCCCCGCCGCGCCGGAGGTGACGATTACCATTCAGTCTTTGGACGCACTCTTGACTTGGCCGAGCATTGATTCGACGCTTGCGGGTTGCCCGGTCGCTGTGTCAAGATATTTGGTCTACTATTCGCAAAACGGCGCAGGGCCGTTCTACTATCATGGATCAACAATGGATACGAGCTACCGGCATGTCGAGGTCGTGCGCTTCGCTCCAAGCATGCACTATCACGTCGAATCTTTTGCCGGACCGGTGCAGTTGATAAGCGCATTGCCGGACGACGGCAGCCTGACCCGCGAAGATGTATACAAGGAAATCAAACGTATGAATACAAGGGAGAGATTACGTGAACAGAATATCGGCCGTTAGCGCAGTCGTCACACTCATGCTCATCGCCTCGCTCTGGCCGCGGACGGAAGTCACGCGCTATGACCTGCCGCTGATGACTGCGGGAGCGAGCGACGAACGCGAAGAAGAAATCAAGACCGCCAGCGCGTCGTCGGGCGACACCACCGCCGGATTGCCGTGGCTGCACGTGGTCGTGGAAACCAAATACGCGTGGATCTATCAGAAGTCTATCGGAAAAGCCTGGACCACCGCCTCGCGGGACGACTCGACACGCGTCCCCGTCGGCAAACTGTGCATGCGGCTCGAGGCCTACAAGAAACACGAAGTCTGCTGGGCCGACACGTCCTATATAGAACTGGAAGACATGAAGCGCCGCGTCGCCGTCAAAAAGCGCAAGGCTGTCGTCACGGCGTGGGCGGAAAACCCGTCGCTCGCACGCACTTCAGTCGAAATGATGCCGTAGCAGAATGCGGAAAGGCGAGAGACCGAAAGCATGAAAACCGTCGTAACGGTCGCGCTAATCATGGCGTGGGCATTGCTTGAGTTTTGGTGGTGGCGACAGGAAAAACGCCGTGCCGCCCAGCCGGAATTCGCAAGCAAGTTTGTTGCACTGCGCCGCGTGTATTATCTGGCACTGGTCGCGTTGGTCGCCGTCGGTGTCTGGTGGGCCGCCACCAGCGGCTGGGCACCCGCTTGATGTGCGCGTCCCCTCCAGGATGGAGGAGCAACGCCGTGGGCACAATAGATGACTGAACGAAAGAGCGACTCGATTGAGTCGCTCTTTGCAAAAGAGTGTGTGCGCAGCAGCGCACGAAACGGTGCTATGGGGGGCACCTACTGAACGGCGGCGCCGTTCGGATCGGCCACTACGGCCGTATTGCGGTGATCTGTGGCGACGACTTGTATTTCGTAGCTCTCCCCGCTGTTGATGGGTGAATAGCTGAATGACGTGAAGTTCTGGCCGTCCGGCAGAATCATGTAGTCATTTCCCGCCGGGTCCACCAAAGCCGAGACAATGGCCGACACGTTGGCATAACTCTGATCCGGAAACATGCCGTAGTCGATTTCGTAGACCGCGAGTGCCTTGCGGAAGTGGTCCACATCGGAAACCGCCGCCGTCACACTCGCGCGGTCGCGTGCTTCCAAAAAGCGGGGAATCGCGATAGCCGCGATAATGCCGAGCACAAGTATCACGACCAGCAACTCAATCAAGGTGAATCCGCGTTGGTGCCGCATATTGGGTCTCCTTCCCAAGGTTCTGCTCCGGAAAAAGCAACCTAAGTGCCACAGGAAGAAAACTGTTTTTATTTGATTTACAAAGAGCAGAAGACCCGCCCTCCGGACGGGTCTTGGTGTTGTGCAAGGGCGATTTGCAACCTGCGTGAAAACAGGCGGCTATTGGCTTGGCGAAACTCAGCCCTCGGGTTGAGCGGAAACCGTTGCCGGATTGGCAACGATCGGGGTGTTCTTGCGGTCGCGGGCCTGAATCACGATGGTATAGCCATCGCCATCCGGCGCGGGAACATAGCTAAAACTTATGTATTCGGTTCCGGACGGCAGCTTGAGATACGGTCTGCCATTGGGGTCGCGAAGCTCGCCGACAAACTGAAACGGATTGGCAACGCTGTCCGCTGGAAAGCGGCCGTAATCTATTTCAAAGGAGGCCAGGGCCTGCCGGAAGCGATTGGCATCCTGCAGCGCGGAGGCGACCAGCGTGCGGTCACGCAAAGATATTAAGTGACCGGAAATCAACACGATAAGCACGACGACGCTGAGTGCCCCGACCCAAATCTGGGTTGTCCGTGCGGCGGTAAGGTGAGTGAGATTCTGAGCCATCGGTCTATCCTCCGTATGTCGAGTCGCGCAAGCCTACTAAGTATATTCGCAATATTTATTCCCGACGCCCACAGTTGTAATAAAAGCCTGAAAATGCGTATATTTATCGGATTTAGGTGTGGTGGACAGAGCGGGAAGAGAGCCACCTGAATTGGGGATTTGAACCGGCAGATTAGAGCAAATGACCAAGTGGTTCTACTCGTCACCAGCAAGAAGCAGGGAGCTGAAGCCGTGAAGAAGATTCCATCGATCAAGAAATCTGCGCAGAAGCCAAAGGCGAAAACCGCAAAGACAAAAAGTCCATTAGATGATGTGCCGTTTCCTGATCCGTGGGGTCCGATGCTGATTCCAGAAGACGAGAATTTCAATCCAGAGCTGCTGAACGATTGGGAAAAGAAGGCATATCAGAACTATCTCGATTGGCAGTTCTTTCAGGCGATGATGAGTCAACCGTAGAATAAAACAGGAGCATCCACAGAACAAACTCACACACGCAGGCAGGGCCTGCTCCGGAAGAACCGGTAAGTAATGGCGGACAGCGAGCCGCCGCTTCAATTCGGAATGGCGCGGACAGAGAGCCGCACCGAAACATTTCACGGTTTCAAAACAAGGAGTATGATTATGACCCTCGAACAGCAAGTCAAGCTGTGGCACCTTTCCACGCAAACCAGTTTTTGCCATTGGTGGGCGCGCGGTTATCACTATGTCGAAGTACCTTCGATGGTGCGCGCGTCGGGAGCCTGCGAGTTTGTGGATTCTCTGATGGAAGCGTCGCTCGATTCAAGTTTGAATTGGGCCGCGCAGCCGGTCTTTCTGAAGCAGACCGGACAGCTGCACCTCGAAGGTGCGCTCGGACTCTTTCCCAAAACATTCACGGTCGGCAGAAGTTTTCGCGGCGAGCGGCACAATCCCTCGGATGGCCGCCACTGCATGGAGTTCAGCCTGCATGAAATTGAATTCACAGGCGAACAATCGGAACTCTACGGCGCGCTGCTGCAGGAGATTCAGGGATTCGTGCAGGCGCTGGCCTCGAACATCAGCGCGCACGCGCACGAACTCGGTATCAGCAACTCGCACGCGAAGAAGCTGCATAAGTGGGCGACGACGCCGTTTGCGAAGCTAACCTACGACGAAGCGATTGCCGTGCTGAAGAAAGAAGGCGAAGCGATTGAATGGGGAATGGACTTCACGCATTGGCAGGAGCTGAAACTCGCCGAGATGTATGGTCCGGTCTTTCTGACGAAGTTCCCTGACCCGATGTGGGAGCATCCGGAACTCGAGGGCCGCGAATTGCGCGTGATTAAGTTCTTTAACATGTATCCCGACGGCAAGGGCCGCATCGACAGCGCGGATTTGATTCTGCCCGGCAGCGGCGAGTCGGTGGGCGCGGCAGTACGTCTGCACCTGCTCGATTTGCTTAAAGAGCGTCTGACGAATTCCATCATGTTCGAGCATCTGGTGACGCGCCGCTTCGAGTGGTTTGCGCGCGCCGGCAAGAATGTGACCGAAGGCGAAGTGGAAGCATCGGTACTCGCCGACTTCGCGCCGTATATCGAGCAGGTGTCGAGTCACGCGCTGCCACACGCGGGCTGCGGATTCGGGATGAACCGGATTCTGCAAAGCCTTGCAGGCAAGAAGACGATTGAAGAGATTGACGCCTTCCCCGTGACGTTTGCAAATTTCCAAGCCGTCGAAACGGTAGAGCACATGGAAGCCGCGCGCGAGGGCGTTCTGGTCGAAGCATAAAGACGCCGGCCTTGCGGGTTTGCCTGCGAACAAGCAGAATCCCGCAGTGGAAAGAGCGATGAACTTTCGCTGCGCGGGTGGAGCGATTCCCTCTGCTTCACCCGCGCGGCGAGTAATTATTCAGGGGAGTAGAATTTGTTTATCGGGCACTATGGCGTCGCGCTGGCGGCGAAGAAAGTTGAGCCGAAGATTTCGCTCGGTTGGTTGTTCGTCGCAACACAGATAATTGATATTCTGTGGACGCTGTTTATTCTGACGGGACTCGAACAGGTTGAGATTCGTCCCGGATATACGGCGGCGAGTCCGTTGAATTTCATTTCCTATCCGTTTTCACACAGTCTGCTGATGGCGGTTGTGTGGAGCGCGCTGGTGTATGGCATCGCGCGGTTTGTGTGGAATGCGCGTGCGGCGCTGATTCTCGGGGTGGTCGCGCTCTCGCATTGGTTTCTGGATGTGCCGGTGCATCTGCCCGATCTGCCGCTGGCGTTCGGCGATTCGCCGATGGTGGGACTTGGATTGTGGAACAGCAAGATCGCCACAGTTGTATTGGAGGGCGCGCTGCTGCTCGGCGGCTTGTGGGTCTACTTGCGCGCCACAAAACCCGACGGAAAGCGCGGCAGATGGGGAATGATTGTGTTGTGCCTGTTTTTCCTTGGCACCTTCGCGATGACGACTTTCTCGGGTGAAGCCCCGCCCACGACGACGGCACTGGCGGGCACAGGCCTGGTGATGTATGTGGTGTTCAGCGTGATTGCGGCGTGGCTGGACAAGAGAAGAGTGACGGTATAACGCGATTCAGAACATTAAGGTAATTGGGGTCGAACCGCGCGACGCACTTCGTTTAATATTGGGGTGCACGGGAAGGTCGGCAAGCGGAAGCAGGGGAATGGTCCATTAAGATTGACCAGAAAGTTTATATGTCCGATACACTATTTGATAGCAAAGTGAGCAAAGATTACAGCGCATCGTCGATTACGGTGCTCAAAGGACTGGAGGCCGTGCGCAAGCGCCCGGCCATGTACATCGGCGACATCGGCACGCGCGGTTTGCATCACCTCGTCTATGAGGTGGTGGACAACTCCGTGGACGAAGCGATGGCCGGACACTGCACGGAAATCGAGATGACCGTCAACACCGACGGCTCGGTAAGCGTGCGCGACAACGGCCGCGGCATACCGGTCGAAATGCATCCGCTCGAAAAGAAATCATCGCTCGAAGTTGTGATGACGATTCTGCACGCGGGCGGCAAGTTCGACAAGGATTCCTATAAAGTCTCGGGCGGTTTGCACGGCGTCGGCGTGTCGGTGGTGAACGCGCTTTCGGAATGGCTGAAGGCGGAGGTGGTGCGCGACGGCACACGCTATGAGCAGACCTACCGACGTGGAGTTCCCGAAGGTCCCGTCAAAGAGCTGGGCCGCGCACGCGGACGCGGCACGACGGTGACTTTCATGCCGGACGCGCAGATTTTCAAGAACATAGATTTTGTGTTTGACACGCTGCTCGAACGCCTGCGCGAGCTTGCCTATTTGAATCGCGGTCTTAAAATCGTCGCAGAAGATAAGCGCGACGGCACGCAGGCCACGTTCGAATTCAAAGGCGGAATTGCGGAATTCGTGAAGTATCTCGACGAGAACCGCACGCCGCTGCAGGCGAAGCCGATTTACTTCGCCGTAGACCGCGAAGGAGTGCCGATTGAAATCGCGCTGCAATACAACGACGGCTACACGGACAACATCGTCACCTACGTCAACAACATCCATACGATCGAAGGCGGCACGCATCTGGTGGGGTTCAAAGCCGCGTTGACACGCACGCTGAACAACTATGCCGCGAAGAGCAAGCTGTTCAAGAACGAGAAGATGTCGCTGTCGGGAGACGACGTACGCGAAGGGTTGACGGCGGTGATTTCGGTGCGCGTGCAGGAGCCGCAGTTTGAAGGTCAGACCAAGACCAAACTCGGCAACGGCGAAGTCAAAGGCATCGTTGAGCAGGCGGTGAACGAAAAGCTCGCGGAATACTTTGAAGAGCACCCGCACGAAGCGAAGAAGATTGTCGAGAAGTCCATTTTAGCGGCGCGGGCGCGCGAAGCGGCCCGCAAGGCGCGTGATCTTACGCGCCGGAAGACAGCATTAGAATCGGGAAGCCTGCCGGGCAAACTGGCAGACTGTTCGACCAAAGACATCGAGCGCTCGGAGTTGTTTATCGTTGAAGGCGACTCGGCGGGCGGCTCGGCGAAGCAGGGGCGCAACCGCGAATTTCAGGCGATTCTGCCGCTGCGCGGAAAAGTCATCAACGTCGAAAAGGCACGGCTCGACAAGATTCTCGGCAACGAGGAATTGCGCACGCTGATTACAGCAATCGGCGCGGGCATCGCGACCGAAGAGGATTTCGATATCAGCAGGTGCCGCTACGGAAAGATAATTATCATGACCGACGCGGACGTGGACGGGCAGCACATTCGCACGCTACTCCTGACGTTCTTCTTCCGCTATCAACGTCCGCTGATCGAACAAGGTCGGATGTTTATCGCGCAGCCGCCGCTCTACGGTGTTTGGAAGGGCAAGAAGAAGCGCTACGCGATGGATGAAGTCGAACGCGACAAGATTATCAACGGAGAATTCGGCGGAGCGCAGGGCGTGGTGGTGCAACGTTACAAGGGACTCGGTGAAATGAATCCTGATCAGCTATGGGAAACCACGATGGATCCCGATCACCGTGTGCTGTTAAACGTGACACTCGAAGATGCCGCCGCGGCGGATCACACGTTCTCGATGCTGATGGGCGATGCCGTCGAACCGCGCCGCGAGTTCATCGAGAAGAACGCGAAATACGCGACGGCGATTGATGTGTAGCTTGCTGCGGGGTTCAGCTCCGTTGCATTTAAGAGAAAACCGATTATGCACACATTCACATTAAATTATGCAGCACCGGCGTCGGTGGAAAAGGTCTGGCTGGCGCTGACGGATCCGAAGTATACGACGAAGTGGGACGGCAACCGCTGGGGGCAGAATGACGGTCGAGTCGGCGGAAAGCTGCGCGCACGAAACGAAGAGGGCACATTGTTCGAAGCGGAGATTCTGCTCTATGACGTGTGCGAACGGCTGGCCGCGCTGGTGGCGGTTCCCGTGAATCCCGAAGAGCCCGAGGAGGGCAGCTATATAGTGCGGCAGGAGTTCACGCTCGAATCGCAGCAGGGAAAGACCGTTTTGCATTTGAAGATGACGGGATTTCCGGACGAAGCCTCGCTGCAGATGATGCAGAATTCGTGGGGCGGGTATTATTTGGAGAAGATCGGCAAGGTTGCCGAAGCGGTGAGCGAGCAGGATGTAGAGGAGTTTCTGTCACACGTAGACGAGCATGACTTTCCGGGA
>JAANMV010000896.1_pt1 | contig 35007 bp, 30 predicted proteins | sample 7279661 | NCBI WGS metagenome assembly JAANMV01 (sample SAMN14094540, study PRJNA606508) | bioreactor metagenome | isolation source: A lab-scale SPAN reactor treating ammonium-rich wastewater day 121 | place: Ireland: Galway | collected 2017-05-16
CCTGGAACAGGTCAGCCTGTTCCGTTTTTGTTGGAAGCCCTGTGCTTGGTCCGCCTCTTTGTATATCGGCAATAACTAGCGGAAGCTCTGTCATAACAGCCAGGCCTATTGCTTCGGATTTTAACGCCATACCAGGTCCGCTGGTGCTTGTAAAAGCAAGCGAGCCGCCGAATGATGCGCCGATTGCTGCGCATATTGCTGCTATTTCATCTTCTGCCTGGAAAGTTTTAACACCGAAATTCTTATAGCTTGATAGATCTTGCAGAATTTCGCTGGCAGGCGTTATTGGATATGAGCCAAGGAATAACGGAAGTCCGCTTTTAAGGGATGCTGCAAGTATTCCAAGAGCTGTTGCATTATTGCCCGTGATATTTTTGTAAATTCCTTTCGGCAGGTTTGCCGGTTTTACTTTATAACGTGTGGTGAATATCTCGGCAGTTTCACCGAAATAATAACCTGCTTTCAGCGCATTAATATTAGCCTGCGCAATAACCGGCTTTTTGCTGAATTTTTCCTCAAGCCACTGTATGGTAACTTCAAGAGGTCTGTCATACAGCCAGTATGTAAGCCCCAGTGCATAAAAATTCTTGCACCTGTTGGCATCCTTTGCCGTTAAGCCAAGTTCTTTTACTGCATTGTTGGTTGCTCTTGTAATAGGTACTTTCAGAAGTTTATAGGCTGTCAGTGTTCCGTCTTCAAGCGGATTTGAAGAATATCCGGCAAGCTGAAGATTCTTTTCGTTAAAAGCATCTTCGTTTGCAATTATTGTGCCGCTTGGCTTAAGATCCTTCAAATTTACTTTAAGCGCTGCGGGATTCATAACAATAAGTACGTCAGGTTCATCGCCGGGAGTAAAAACATCCCTGCTTGCAAACTGAATCTGAAATCCGCTAACTCCGAATAAAGTACCTGCAGGGGCTCTTATCTCCGCGGGATAGTCCGGGAATGTATTAAGGTCGTTGCCAAATTGTGCTGATGTATCTGTGAATCTTGATCCGGCGATCTGCATTCCGTCGCCTGAATCACCAGCGAACCTTATGGTTGCGCTTTTTAAAACCTCGACGGTTTTTTCCATTATGTTTGTTTTGCTCCTAAAGAAACGATTGAGCTGTGAATCGTGTTTATCAGTAAAAAGAACAGCCCGGTTGTTTAAGCCGGGCTTTGAGAATATCTTAAGCTTCGTCTTTTACAACGGTAACGTTAATTGTCGCCATAACGTTTCCTGCAAGCTTTATATCAACGGTTCTTGAACCTATTTCTTTGATAGGCTCCTCCAGCAATATGTTTCTTTTATCTATTGTAAATCCTTTGTGAATTAACGCTTCTGCAATTGTGCCATTGGTTACTGAACCGAAAAGCTTAATTTCATCGGCTGCTTTTGCTTTTATTTCAAGCTGAACTGCTGAAAGCTCGCCTGCAAGTTTCTGTGATTCGGCGACCACTTTTTCAAGCTTTTTAGCCTGTTGTTTTTTTATCTCGTCCAGAACTTTCATGTTGCTTGATGTAGCTTTCATAGCAACGCCGTTAGGAATAAGATAATTCATTGCAAAGCCGTCTTTTACGTTAACAACTTCACCGGTTTTACCTAAGTTATCGTGATCCTGTTTTAATATTATTTTCATTTGATATATATCGTAAATATACGCAGGAAATTAAAAGTTCCCTGCTGTAGTTTATAAAATCTCAGCTTTTTGGCGCATTTGTATCGCCCAGCAGCGCTGTATCTTCAGGGGATAAATGCTTTTCAAACGAGTCATCTTCAAATGTTGTGGGCTCATCGTGATGCTCTCCGCCCTGACCGCGAGGTATCTTATTTAAAAACTGTATCCTCCGCGCTTTTATTTCAACAATTGTTTTGCTGTCGCCTCTTTCTGTCTTAAACGTACGCGACTGAAGCTCGCCTTCTACCAGGCAGGCATTGCCTTTTCTTAATTTTTCTTTGCAGCTGTCTGCAAGCTTGTTCCATGCCACAACGCCAACATAGCAAACATCCTCCTGCCATTCGTCCTTGCTGTCACGGTATCTTCTGTTGCTTGCTACCGAAAAATTTACTACCGGCGTTCCGTTTGTTGTAGTCCTGTAGATAGGGTCCTTCGTCAGATTCCCTGCAATCATTACCGAATTTATTTCGGGCATCTTTAAATCAGCCATTTGTTCCTCCGATGGTTTCGGTTATATGTTAATTGTTGACTAATCTTGTTTCTCAGTGGTCGTAGCTTCTGCAACTTTATCTGCTTCGGCTGACTGCTGCTGCTGTAACAACTGCGCTGCAGCTTCCCGTTCTTTCATTATCTGCTCTTTTTTTACGAGGTATGCATTACGCTCCTCAAGAGTCTTTTTATCAAAAGATACCGTTAAAAACCTTAATATATCATCATCAAGGTGGTATGCTCTTTCAAGCTTTGATATAACGGATGGATCTGCAGTAAACTCTATGGATACATAGGAGCCGGTTGCTTTCTTTTTTATCGGATAAGCAAGCTTCCTTCTGCCCCATTTTTCTGTTTTTAATACTTCTCCTTCATTTTTTTTGAAGAAGTTTGAATATTTGTTGACAATTGTATCAACTCTCTCGTCTTCATATATCGAATCAACTATAAAAGTCGTTTCGTAATATTTGTGTTCCTTTTTGCTCATTAATTATAGTTAGATTTAGCTATAAATATAGCTTTTTGGCAATTAATTTTCAAGGCAGGAAAATTTGGGGTTTTTTGGGATTTTTTGAGGGTTTCTCAACATTATGGATATTATTTATTCCTTACCATGACTTTCCCGGGCTGCCGTTGAATAACTGTTTTAGCAGCTATTCTTCAACAATGTTAATTTTTATCGGAAATTTATCCGGCATATGTATAGAACAATATATACGATTAAGCACCGGCTATACCTGCCTTATTCTGTTGATCCTGCTAACACACTGTTGGAGCTAGGTTATTTGCTGAGCTGTATGGTTTCATTCCCTGAAAATTACCGTCTATATACCATATAAACGATAAATGCGGTTCCTGTATAAATTAAATATTTTGGATACCTGTAAAATGACTTGACACTGTAATAATCATATACTAATTTTGATATATATGCAATATGCATATATATGCTCTTTGGCTCATTAATAAATAAGTTGTTGGTCATAAGACCAACAACGGGGGTAAAAACCAGCAATAAGTTGTTGGTCATAAGACCAGCAACGGGGGTAAAATGAAAATACCGGAAATAAACTCATCGTAAATCCCAAAGTAATCCCTGAAAGGGCGAACTGGTATAGCGATGGGCGAAGCCCATCGGAATATGTAAAAAATTTAAAGCCCTGCAGGGGCGAAATATGATTCATCCTATTCACAAGATAGCCTGACTGACGTGTTTGTATAACGAACTATTGCTCATGTCATGTCCTTAGTCCTGTCACATTATTTATTCTTATCAAAACTTTCTTTTGTATTGCCACGACCTTTAGGTCGTGGATAATTTATAATTATGATTACGGGTTTTAACCCTCATTTAACAATTTTAATCAGGGCTAAAGCCCGGAAGGTGGTGTAAGCTTAATTCCACGACATAAATGTCGTGGCTAATCAATTTTACAGCCCGTGTCATTCCGCAGTAATCCGTTGTTCATACCTGGTAAACAGAAAAACTTTGTGTACCTTTGTATCTTTGTGCCTTTGTGTCTGTATTTGTTTCAAAAAATAATTCATTTTCATTACCTATGTCACTTACAATTTCATCTCCAATCAGCATGATTATTGGCTTTGCGAAAAATGTTTTTATGAAAAATCTCACGTTTTCACAAAAAACATTTCCGGGATTCACAAAAAAAATTATTCGTGTTTTGGTGATGAAAATGGCTTTGCAAATAAATACATATTTATATAAACCATTACTTTATGAATTTATATATTAATTCGATGAAAAATCTATCCCACTTTGCTCCCCTCTCCTTTTAGGAGAGGGGTTAGGGGGTGAGGTCCTCTTTTCTTCATTTTTTAATTACAATTTTATAACGATTTTTGAAGTTAAACCAATTTTAAATGCCGCGTAAAGCTATAACAAAAGTCTCTTCAGATAAAGAACCCGTAAAACAGGTCAAAAAAAGCCGTATATCCAAATCCCAAAAGCAGCCTGCTGCAGTATTTGAAAATTCCATTGTTGTTAAAGGGGCAAGGGTTAATAACCTTAAGAATATCGATATTGATATACCGCACAACAAGTTTGTTGTAGTTACGGGATTAAGCGGCTCTGGTAAAACCTCTCTGGTATTTGATACAATTTACGCCGAAGGGCAGCGCCGGTATATTGAAAGTATGTCATCCTATGCCCGCCAGTTCCTTGAGCGGATAAATAAACCTGATGTTGATTCCATAACCGGGCTTGCGCCCTCAATGGCTATAGAAGTTAAAACCTCAACACGAAATCCCCGAAGTACTGTTGGCACCACAACAGAAATTTACGATTACTTCCGCCTGCTGTTTGCACGGGCAGGCAAAACATACAGTCCTGTCAGCGGCAAAGAAGTTACCCGCGATACTGCCGAAAATGTTCTGAAGTTTATTAACACCCTGCAGGATAAATCAAGGCTGTATATTTTATTCCCCATACACGTGCATGAAAAAAAATCTGTTAAGCAGGAAATTGAAAACCTGATACAAAAAGGTTTCATAAGGATATTTAACGGCAAAGAAATAATTGAGCTTAATAAAGGATTTGATGACAAGAAACTGAAGCTTCAGGATATAAAAGTTGTTGTAGACCGCCTTGCACTGAACAGTTCGGATGAAGAACAGATGCAGCGCATAGCCGGCTCGCTTGAGCAGGCTTACGCCGAAGGCGATGGATACCTGTTTGTGATGACGGAAGGTAACCTCACCCCCCAACCCCCTCTCCTGAAAGGAGAGGGGGAGAAAAATCCCGATGCAAGAGGGGAATTTACAATCACTCCTTTCAACATGCACCTCGAGGCTGATGGTATCAGGTTCGAAGAACCTGAGCCGCTGATGTTCTCGTTCAATAATCCCATTGGCGCATGCCCTAAATGCCAGGGATTCGGTGAAACAATTGATATAGATGAAAATCTGATTGTGCCGGACAGGAACAAATCAATTTTCCAGAATGCTATTCACCCGTTTTCAACACCAAAACACAGCAAACATTTAAGCGATCTTATTTTCGAAGGAAAGAAGAACGATGTGAGAGTTCATGTACCTTTCAAAGACCTGACCAATGAAGAAGTTGAAAAGGTATATAAGGGAATGGGCGAATATATCGGCATTAACAAGTTCTTTAAAATGGTTGAGCGTGAAGCAGCGTATAAGATACACTACCGCGTACTGTTAAGCCGCTACCGCGCCTACACTAAGTGTACTGAGTGTGAAGGCTCACGGCTGCGCAAAGAAGCGCTGTATGTAAAAGTTGCAGGTAAAACCATTAAAGACCTTGTTAAGAGCAATATCGAAGAGCTGTATTATTTCTTCAATGAAGTAAAGCTGGATAAAATGCAGCAGGAAATTGCCGGCAGGATACTTGAAGAAATAAAAAGCCGGCTTAAATATCTATACGAGGTCGGGCTTGGGTATTTAACACTTGACAGGCTTACCAGCACTCTTTCAGGCGGCGAAAGCCAGCGTATTAATCTGGCAACTTCACTTGGTTCATCGCTAGTCGGTTCAATTTATGTGCTCGATGAGCCCAGCGTTGGCTTGCATCCCAGGGATAATGACAGGCTTATTAAGATACTTAAATCACTGCGCGATATAGGGAATTCCGTAATTGTTGTTGAACATGACCCCGATATGATAAATTCAAGCGATTATATGATCGATATAGGTCCCAAAGCAGGTGAGTACGGCGGCGAAGTAATTTATTCAGGTGATATAAAGGATATCACTAAATCAAAAGATTCGCTTACAGCCAAATACCTTACTGGTAAATTAAAGATTGACCTGCCTGCGCGCAGGCGTTCTGCCAACGGGCATGTAATTTCAATCCGCGGCGCATCTGAAAATAATCTTAAAGACCTGAATGTTGATATTCCCCTTGGTGTGTTTGTATGCATAACCGGTGTAAGCGGGTCAGGGAAATCAACTTTAATAAGCGATATACTTTACGGCGCTTTAAAAAAACGGCTGGAAGGTATCTATAATGAAAAGATAGGGCAGTACCGCGAAATCACCGGGCACCAGCATATCAATGCAATTGAGCTGGTTGACCAGACGCCAATAGGCCGCTCGCCAAGGTCAAATCCGGTTACATACATGAAGATATTTGACCAGATACGCGATGTCTTCGGCTCGCAGGCGGGCAGCAAGGTCAGGGGATTTTCAGCGGGTAACTTTTCATTCAATGTACCGGGCGGCAGGTGCGAAACCTGCGAAGGAAGCGGTGTGATAAAAATTGCCATGCAGTTTATGGCTGATATTTATCTTGAGTGTGATGTATGCAAAGGCAAGCGGTACAAAAGCGAAATACTTGATGTTGAATACAACGGAAAAAATATCAGCGATGTACTGAACCTCAGCATATCAGAGGCAATAACATTTTTTAAAGAATATCCTCGCATAACATCCAAGCTTAAAATACTTGATGATGTTGGTTTGGGATATTTAAGGCTGGGGCAGTCAGCAACTACACTTTCAGGCGGTGAGGCGCAGAGGATAAAGCTGGCATATCATTTATCGTTTCAAACAGCGGGTGAAAAAACACTGTTCATCTTCGATGAACCAACAACAGGCCTGCATTTGTATGATATATCCAAACTGCTTAAATGCTTTAATGAGCTTATAGCCAAAGGGAATTCTGTTGTTGTTGTTGAACATAACCTTGAAGTTATCAAATGCGCCGATTATATAATAGATATCGGTCCGGATAGCGGCAACAAGGGCGGTGAGGTTGTTGCAAAAGGCACCCCTGAAGAAATTGCAAAAAATAAAAAATCATTCACCGGCGGCTTTTTGGCGAAACTTTTGAAGTAACAGAGTATAAAAGAAAAAGGGGCTGCAGCCCCTTGGTATGATTTACAGATTCTTCAGCTCTTCATACATCAGCCCTACTTCGTTCTTTAAAAAATTAATATCTTCATCAAGGAAATGCCGCGCCAGCTGGCGCGCACGCTTAAGCGTGTTCATGTTTATTTCAGAGGTAATTAAATCCTCATCAAAGAATTTTGCAGCCTTATCAACATTGCCGAACGGGTCAACAATTTCGCTGCCGCCCCAGAAATTAACACCGTCTTCAAATCCGACCCGGTTGCAGAAAACCAGGTAAACAGAAAGCAGCCTTGCATAAGCCTTATGCTGTTCAGAGTTTATTTCGTAGTTCTTTAATATTTTGGTTTTTGCGTTAAGCGCAAGCCTGGTTGGCGATACGGCAATTCCAATTATTACTTTTGCGCCTTTTAATGCCTGCAGCAGCGGCATTGAAATATGCCACAGGTCTTCGCAAACCAGCACGCCAAGCCTGCCGAATTTTGTATCGTGTACATCAGCCTGCCTGCCGCGTGAGAAGTAGCGAATTTCTTCGAACATGCCGTAGTCAGGCGGGTAAACTTTTTTATGTGTGAACTTTAGCCTGCCTTCTTCAAAGTAAAATGCAGAGTTGAAAATTCCGAAATTTTCGTCTTCTTCTATACCGCCGCAGATAATGCTTATTTTTTTCGACCGCTCGCGGAGCGGGTCAAGAAGCTTTGAGGTATGGGGGTTCAGCGCCAGCTCCAGGTTTAGATCCTTTACTGAGTATCCGGTAAGCGAAAGCTCGGGGAACACTACCAAATCAGCCTTTTTGGCTATGGCTTTATCAATATACTTTAAATGAAGCTTAATGTTCTTTTCAATATCTCCTAAAACCGGAGCTATCTGTGCGCAGGATACTTTGAATTTCATATGTTGTTATTATCTGCAAATATAGTTAACATATAATTCAATATAAATTACTTTTTCAGAAGGAAAATGCGGATAATCCCTGTAATTTTAAGGTTAATCTTAAGCCACACAAGCAGAAGCCCTTTGCCGAAATGTTTTTCAAAATATTTCAGGCAGTCTTCGTTCCATATCCTTATCATATTAGCGCGGTCTTTCTTTATGCTTGCCCCGTGTTCATGCGTAACAACAGCATTTGGCAGAAATCTGATCTTAAAGCCTGAATCATATATTTTTTTGCAGAGGTCAACATCATTAAAGAACATTCTGAAGCGTTCATCCATACGGCTGATATTTTCCGGAAGGTCTTTTTTCAGCATAAATGCTGCAGCCATAGGCTGTTCAATATCCTGCTCTTTGGAATAATCCATAAACTTAGCTTTCCAGCTGCCAAACAATTTTGTCTTTGGGAAAATATACGCAAGCAGGCTGAACTCGCAGAACATGCGCCAGAATGATGGGAATTTCCTTACGGAATACTGCACGCTTCCATCCGGATTTTTCATCAAAGGTGCGCAAGCGCCGTATGCAGGATTTGATTCCAGGAAATCATACATTCGGGTAATACTTGCCTCATGTAAAACCGTATCGGGATTAAGCAGAAGAACATATTTTCCTTTTGCCTGATTTAAACCCTGGTTTACTGCTTTTGTATAGCCAAGGTTTTCATTATTGCGGTAAGTATAAAGCTGCGAAAATGATATTTTATTAACAATATCAAATGAGTTATCGGATGAATTATTATCTATAATGATCAGCTCAGCAATTATATCAGCACAGGATTTAATAACAGAATTTATACAATCCTGTATATCGTCTGAACTGTTCCATGTAACAATTATAATAGAAAGCTGCACCATCTGACAAACATAACTTAATTAGAGAAATAGTGAAATAGATAAAAAGCGATATAATAAAAATAGAGAAATAGTCAGATAGTGAAACATTGATATTTCAGCTGATAAATAAATGGTCAACCGATCAACCGATTAACCAATTAACCTTTTAACTATTTAACCATTCAAACAATTAACTATTTGAATTGTAACTCAGTTCAATAATGAATAATTTGCATAAAATTAAGTAATTAAATATGTCAAAACCTGTAAAAAAGAAAAATATTTATGCAGGCAAACCTGCAGCGAGCTTTAAATTCAAACACCTGCTTTATAAAAAAGCAGGATACAAAGCAACCATCACAATTAACCGTGAAAAGGTACTTAACTGCCTTGACCTTACAACTATTACTGAGCTGACTGCAGCATTTAAAGATGCTTCCTGGGATGATAATGTTGCAGTAATTATATTAACCGGGGCGGGAAAAACTGCTTTTTCAACCGGGGCAGATCTGAATGAACAGCAGGAATATTTCCTTGGGAATCCTAACGACTACTATAAATGGATGTATGAATTCATACAGCTTCACGAAGTGATGCGTAATTGCGGCAAGCCAACAATTGCAAGGCTTAACGGAATTGTAGTGGGCGGGGGCAATGAGCTTAATATGAGCTGCGACCTGGCAATAGCTGCAGATCATATTTATATAAGACAGGTTGGAGCAGCGCGCGGCTCTGTAGCCGCTGCGGGAGCTACACAGTTTCTGCCGATACTTGTTGGTGATAGGCGCGCCCGTGAAATATTATTTCTCTGCGAAGAAATTCCCGCAGCAAAAGCGCTTGACTGGGGACTGGTTAACCAGGTTGTTCCTTACAGCAAGCTTGATGATGCTGTTGATATAATGGCAGAAAAATTATTCAACAAGCTGCCTGAATGCCTGAGATACACAAAGCAGCAGCTTAATTTCTGGCGCGACCTTTCATGGCATACTACTATTGGGCATGCACGGGACTGGCTCTCGCTTCATAATCTAAGCGGTGAAGTAAAAGAGGGTATCAGTGCTTTTAACCAAAAGCGCGGTGTGAATTATAAAAAAATCAGAAAAATAAAATAAATCATATCTGCTGAATGGATCTGGTCACCATATTAACGATCCTTGGAATTATTGCAACTATTGCAGCTCCCGCTGCAGGTTATATTTTAAAACTGCGGAAGGAATATAAGAATTATTATTCCGTTATATGGAAAAGCTCCCGCAAGCTAAAAGCCAATGACCTGCTTGGCGAACGCCCCTGCGCCGAATATTATTACACCAGGGATATTGATAACCGTATATTCCGCGCTATTGAACGCAAGCGGAATTTACTGATAGTGGCGCCTCCGCTCAGCGGTAAAACCCGCGCTGTATTCAATGCGCTGCACACACTTAAAGACCCCGTTAATATCCTTGTTCCAAGAAGCGTTCCAATGAATTCATTTTTATTCCCCAGAGATTTTATTTTCTGGAAAAAGAAAATGATTTTTATTGATGACCTGCAGTATTATATAGAAAGACAGGATGCATATCACCTGCTATTCCGCGAAGCAAAGGAAAGAAATATCCCGGTTGCTGCAACGTGCCACTCCGGCAGGGAATTTAAAAAGGTAAAGAATAAATTAATCGAGCAGAACCTGGATTTAGATATTATTTTCGGCGAAGATATAATTGAGCTCAATAAAATAACAGCTGATGAAGGCAAAATGATCTCCGATAAGCTGGGAATGAAATGGGATACGGTTAAGTTCAACGGAACTATAGGCTCAATCTTCATGCGGTTAAGCGAAATGGAAAGAAGGTTTGATAACTGTGATAATATTGAAAAAACAATTTTGCGCTCACTGCGCAGCCTTTATAAGAGCGGAATTTATGAAGAGAACAGTGTATTCAGACTGGAGTGGATAAAGAAAGCATCCGGAATGTATGAGCTTGAAGGCAGGGATTTTGAATGGACCGGATGGCTTAAAAATCTTGAAGATAAGGAATTCCTGAAAATTTCCAGTAGGAACAGGATATGGGCAGAGGATGCATATCTTGAATTTGTTGTTAAAACAGATGCTGATTTAACTCTGCAGGATATTTTTGAAAATATGCTTGATGTATTTAAAAATGATGCTGAAGTTCTGCAGATGCTGGGTGAGCGCGTATATGATATTGGTGTTGTTGACACTCAGATATCTGAGTATATGAAGATTACAATAAAAGCCTTTGAAACCTCTCTTAAAAATATTAATATCGAATTGCAGAAACCGGAATATTATAAAGCGCAGAACTATCTTGGACAAGCGTACTGGTCTCTTTCTAAAGTTCAGGATACACATGAAAACTGCGCAAGATCAATTGAATATTTTAACGAGATACTTAAAACTGTAAGTATTGATTCAAACCCGGTGGAATATGCCAGAATTAAGAACAGGATAGGCAATACCCATACAGCCTTTGCAGAAATTGAGGACAGGGAAGCAAACTGTATAACAGCAATCAATGCTTATAAAGAAGCCCTCAAAGTATTTAACCAGAGGCAGTATCCGCAGGAATATGCCAGGGCGCACAATAATCTGGGCGGCGCATATTTGATACTCGCAGAAGTAAAAGATAAAATTACAAATTATAAAAATGCAATAAGCTCCTTTGATGAGGCATTAAAGTTGAATGTTATCAGGGAATATCCCAAACTGTACGCATTGACCAAAAATAACCTTGCAAATACATATGCAAGGCTTAGCGATACCGAAGAGCCTGAAAAAAATCTGATGCTGGCTATTGATGCATATTCTGATATACTTAAAACCCAGCCGAAGGAAAAAGTGCCGCTGCAGTACGGGTTAACCCATAATAACCTTGGCAATGCATATGCAATGCTTGCGTTGCACAGAAATAAACATGAAAATATAAACAGGTCAATTGAATCTTTTAAAGAAGCGCTAAGTGTCAGGGATCCTGACAGAGTCCCGATACAGTATGCTAACACTATGTTTAACCTGGGTGATGCATATCTTGTAAAGGCTGAAGAAGAAAATACGCCCGCAGCCCTGTACGATGCAATTGATTCATTTAATGAATCGATAAGGATCAGGACTTCGGATAAATACCCGATACAGTATGCAGAGTGCTGCGCCGGGCTGGGAAAAGCTTATATTAACCTTGCTGAGTATGAAGATAAGACTGAAAATTATCATAAAGCAATAGCATCATTTGACGAAGCTCTGAAGATATTTACAGAAGAACAATTTCCCGATAATTATACCCTTATACATAATGAGATCACCAAAGCAAAAAAGATATTTTTTTAGCCGGATAATAATCATAATTTTTTCTGACAACAGTCATTTGCCGGCGTTACCTGTTGTGTTATATTTGAATGGAAGGTGAATTGGGTAAAATCAATTTGCCTCAAATATTATACCAGCCAACTGAAAAGGAGGTTAGTGTTTATGGAATACAACAAATTTGTTGATCTAAGCAAGTCTTACCTTTTCTGCCAGTTAAAACGAAACGAACTTACAAAAAGCGATGGTTATCACCCCAGGCTGCTGCCGTTCATTACAATTTCCAGGGAAGCAGGCACAGGCGAATCAGCCGTAACAAACATGCTGCTCGATGAACTAAGCAAAAACTCCGCACCGGATGAGTGCCCATGGACGCTGTATGATAAAGATCTTATAAAGCAGGTTATCGATGATTATCACCTTAACGGAATGCAGGCTTTTCTGCCGGAGCGGAATTTCTCTGATATTCAGACTATGTTCGAAGAGCTGTTAGGGCTTCATCCTACTAAAAGAGAAATGGCACATAATATCAGCAAGTCAATTTTAAAGCTTGCTGATATTGGAAATGCAATTATAGTAGGGAGAGGTTCGTTTTATATTACAAGACATCATCATAACGGCCTTCATATAAGGCTTGTAGGTTCTCTTCACAAAAGGGTTAAACACCTGGTAGAGGATTATAATTTATCACTTAAACAGGCAGAAGAATATGTTAAGAAAGAAGACCAGCAGCGTTATGAATATGTAAAAAAGTTGTTCGGGGTTGATCTGAAGGAACCTTATCACTATGATATGGTAATTAATACAGACCGGCTGAATACCCATGAAATAGCCGCTCTTATTGCTGACCAGGTTGAACTGCTTAAGGAAAAGCTGTCATATAATTTCAGAAGTGATGAGCTGACTGCAATTTAAAATAAAAGCAAAAACAGCATAAATTTTTATTTTAACCTGTAATTGGTTGTATTCAAACCAAATGACAGGTTTTTTTATGATTTATATCAGTTAACGGATTGATAATTATCATAGTTAAAAGAGTATAAAAAATTTAATTTTGTATAATAGGAAAAGTGTTTTTTGTTGTTTTACCAATTTAAATTAACGGAGAATTAAAAAAAATGTCAGATAAAAAAGCGGATCTTGCAGGTCCCGGAATCAGCACTTACCCGGAAGTATCAAAAATCCTTCCTGATAATTACACATCATTATTAAGTAAAAAAGATACACAAAAAGCTGTTTACGCAGTAAAAAGCTACATTGAAGAAAATCTGAATAAAGAACTTAACCTGATGATGGTACAGGTACCGCTTATTGTTGATAAAGAAAGCGGTGTTAATGATAATTTAGACCGTGACGGTTCACGTACACCGGTTGAGTTTCCGGCAGGACTTGGCTTGCCAAAAAGGATTGAAGCACAGGTAGTACAGGCTGCAACAAAATGGAAAAGGGTAGCTCTTAAACAGTTTGACCTGAAGCCTGGTGAAGGCATAAATACCGATATGAGAGCAGTAAGGAAAGATTACTTCCTGGACCATGACCACTCCAGTTATGTTGACCAGTGGGACTGGGAGCGTGTAATTAATGCTGAAGACAGGAACCTGGATTTCCTGAAGATGATAGTTAAGAAGATATGGAAAGTATTTGTTGGCGCAGAAAAACATGTACAGGAAATGTTCCCGCAGTTAAAAGATCCCCGGTTCCCGAATCTGCCCGAAGAGCTTGTGTTCCTTCATGCAGAAGAAATACTTGAAATGTTCCCCGATCTTCCAAGAAAACAGAGAGAAACACAGATACTTCAGAAATATCCGGCAGTATTCATTATTGGAATCGGCTGGGTGTTAAAAGACGGTTACCCGCATGAAATGCGCGCTGCTGATTATGATGACTGGGTAACACCTACTATTACAAAGAACGGCGAGCAGTATCACGGAATTAACGGCGATATACTTGTGTGGAACCACCTGACCAAACGCAGACATGAGCTTTCATCAATGGGTATCAGGGTGAATGCTGAAACACTCAGGGAACAGTTAAAGCTTTCCAACCAGCTTGATCTTGTTTCAACCCCGTATCATAAAGCAGTTCTGAATAATGAAGTACCGCTAAGCATTGGCGGCGGAATAGGACAATCCAGGCTGCAGATGTTACTGTTAAGGAAAGCGCATTTAGGCGAAGTAAGCGTAACAATTTGGCCAAAACAGCTAAAGGATATCTGCGCTGAAAAGAATATTCATGTATTAGAATAATTTTTATTTGTTCTCCTTTTTACTCCCCGGACGGCTGATGAAGCCGTCCTTTTTTTATATCTGCTTTACCTGCTTTGTTGGTGTTTTCACAAAAAAATATATTATAGTTTGTTGTTGGTCATAAGACCAACAACGGGGGAATCTGTCAGGTCTAAGGACCTGACAGGAGCGGTAAATTTTTTATTGCTGGTCAACTGTAAAGCAGTCAGGTAAGACCGGCAACGTGGGACTCTGTCAGGTTTGTCCAATGGACTCTCCAACGGAGTCCTTCGGACCTTCGGAGAGAGCGTATTACCGGGTTATAAAAAACCCCGCTTGATAGCGGGGTTTAAATTCCATTTTGCTGGTGTTGCTTGTCCCTTTGGGATCACCAACAATAAATATTTATTTTACAAGTATCATTTTCTTTGTGCTTACAAAGCTTCCTGATGTGAGTTTATAGAAATAAATACCACTTGCCAGGTCCTGTGCATTAAAATCAAATTTATAAGTACCTGCTTTTAAATCACTGTTAACAAGTACTCCAGCTGATTTACCTGTCATATTGTACACTTCAAGCTTAACGTTTTCATCATTCGGCAATGCAAAGCTGATAGTTGTGTTCGGGTTAAAAGGATTGGGATAATTCTGTTTAAGCTCAAAAGCAGCGGGAACTTCGTTCGTATTTCCGCTGATACCAACAGGATCCAGTGTAACTGCTGCAACATAAGCCTGCATAGTACCGGTTTTATCATCATACCAGAACGGGAATACCCTGTTGTTACCTGAAGAAATCCCGATGTAGTCACCTCCATAAGTACCTAAACCTGCTTCACCCTTAACTTTCCATGCGTGGTCACTTACTTTTATATCTATCCATGTTGTACCTCCATCCGTTGAGCGCGACATGTATGTTTCTGCTGAATCACCAACAGAGGGATAATTCCTGTTATCATAATAACAAACATTTACTCCGCCGTTCTCATCAACTCTTATTGCAGGGAAGAACTGGACTTTTCCGTTGTTTAACGGGTCCTGGTTAACCCTAATACCAGGGGACCATGTTGTACCCTGATCTGTTGATCTGTGCAATATTACATCAGCATCTGTTCCGGCAGGCGCTAGATTTTTTTCGCTTGTTACAACATAAATCCAGCCGTCACGCGGTCCGCCGCTTCTATCAACGGCAATTCTCGGGAAACCATTAACTCTGAATGTCCAGCCGTTAAATGAGGAAGCCCTGATACCATTCATATCATAAGCATTTTCGGTTACTACCCAAGATGTACCACCTGTAGTTGACTTTGCAAAACCGAGGTAATCTTCTGTATATGGTGAAGATGATGTAGGAGCAGCCCAAGCCAAATAAACCTGTCCTGTTGGTCCGATTGCAATATCAACACCCTGGGAATAATGGCCGCCGGGGGGAGTATTAACCTGCATAACACCAGTCCAGGAAACACCGCTGTTTGTTGTATATCCGCAATAAATAGGCGGCTGGCCAACTGCAAAGTAGCTCCATACGCAATAGCTTCTGCCGTAATACGGACTTGTCGGCGCATCATCAGAAGCAGCAAAATTTTTATCAACGCTGCCGGATTGAATAGTTATTCTGCCGGACCAGCTTGCACCCATATTAGTTGAATATGCTGCAACCATTCCCGGGCTGTCCAAAGTAGAGAAAATTATAACACCATTTTTATCTATTGCCGGACCCGGATCACTTGATGACTGTGTAAAAGGAGGCAGGAGGTTATTTCCGGACCATGTTGAACCGCCGTCAGTTGTCCAGTATCCGCCCTGACCAAAAACACCACCAACGGTTGTGTTGGCTCCTCCGAACATAATGTTCTGATTTGAAGGGTGGCGAACCAGGATAATTTCATCCTGCTGCGCATTTGATGTTGGCAATACCCTGATGCTTGGGCCTACGGTTATTACAATATTATCATATGTGTAGAACTGAGTCGTCCTGTTATTGTTCTGCCATGCATAATTTTCAGAAGGCAGCTTAACATAATTTCCCATAACAGGTTTTCTTGTTGTTGACCATTTTTCCTGTGAATAAACCCCGGAAAAAGTAAAAATGATTAAGAACAGTACTGCTAAGTATTTCATTTGGTTATAGTATTAATTATAAAATTAAACACTAAGTTACTGATTATTTTTACTCTTATCAATAAATGTTACAGTGTAAATTAATAACGTATTGCAGGTAATTGGATTTTACCTCTTTGTTGGTGTTGCTTGACTGGTTTTTAAGTTCACCAACAAAATATATTATAGTTTGTTGTTGGTCATAAGACCAACAACGTGGGAATCTGTCAGGTCTAAGGACCTGACAGGAGCGGTAAATTTTTTATTGCTGGTCAACTGCAAAGCAGTCAGGTAAGACCAGCAACGGTGGAAAATATTTATTTTGAAATGTAACAACAAAGTAAATTTATTTGTTATATTTAACAGAACAGAAATTTTTGATCATTAACATTAGAGGAGGTTAATAATGTTTGTTTTTAAATTCTACAAACCTTCAGATAAAACCAAATTAACGGGATATCCAAACTACCCTGCAGATGAAGATATTTACAATAAAAATGTAGAAACCGATATTGATCCGGAAAAGTTAGCTGAAAAACCTTTAAAGTCAGAAACAGGAGCAGAAGATGAGCTGAAAAAGATATCTACCAGGCATTTAACGGATCTGAATGATGATTCATCCAAGGGACTTGATGTACCCGGCACTGAACAGGATGATTTAAAGAAAAAGACAGACAATGAAGATGAAGAAAATAATTATTACAGTCCCGGGAGTGATAATAATGATGAAATGATAAAGGAAGAATAAACAGAAGCGTAAATTTTTCAGATTTACTGCAAAGCCCGGTTAACAGACCGGGCTTTGCAGTTAAAATATATTATGTATAAGGAAAAATTATTTAGTTAATACCATTTTCCTGGTTTCAGCAAAATCATTTGCAGTAATCCGGTAAAAATACACACCGCTGCTTAATCTATCTGCACTATAGTTTACGATATATACACCTGCGTTTTTAAATTCATTATTTGCTATAACATCAACTTCCCGTCCAACAACGTCAAATATCTTTATAGTTACCGATGCACTTTTAGGCAGTGAAAATGTAAAGTTAGTAGCGGGGTTAAACGGGTTGGGATAGTTCTGCGACAGGCTGTAATAGCCCGGAATCTCTGATGATATCGGTAATATACCAACAGTGCTTAATGAAGAGGCTATTCCACCGTTATTCCGTACAGCCCACATTCTGCTGCCTGAAGCAGCTTTTTGAATATGGGTGAAACTTCCGGCCGGTGCTGTATAATCTGTTGTAAATGTAACTCCGTTATCGGTAGTTCTGTAAATAGTATTAGCCTGTCTTGTAACCCACCAGTTAACAGTACTTCCTGTTATACCGGTAAAATTGCCTGTACCGGGGGATGTAACTGCTGACCAGTTTAATCCGCTGTTGTTTGTTGCCATTAACTGCGCACCGCCCAACATACCGCTGGTTGATGTATTAAACCATAATGCATATGAATTTGTCTGTGTGGTTGACTGAACCTGCCAAGTTCCTGTAATCCCGCCCAGCGGCGAATAATAAACACGGCTGTTATTTGTACCAAACCAAACATTTGTTCCTGTAACAAACAAAGAATTGTTCCATCCGGCTTCACCGCCTGCCTGGGCTAGAAACATGCCTGTTGAATCCCAGTTAACACCGCCGTTTGTAGTACGCCATAAAGACCATCTTGCTCCAACCGGGTCACCATACATTAATCCGGTAACAGGTGAGGTCATCCATATTGCATTTATGAAACCACCGGTCTGTGAAAAAACCTGTACCCATGTTAATCCTCCGTTTGTCGAACGGAATACAAATGAAGTAGTAGATGAACCGGTAACAAGTGCAGTGGTGGAATCAATTGCGAAAATATTATACAGGTCAAGTGACGGGGGAATTCCTGTACCTGTTGCATTTATCCAGTTAACACCGCCGTTATTTGTGCGAAGCACTCTCCCTGCATTTCCGCATACCCATGCAATATTATCGGTAACTCCGGATGCTGAATTGAGTGAGGTTGTTAACCCGGAAGCTTGTTCCTGCCATTGAGCGCGGGAAATAAATGAAGTGAGAAGAAAAAAAATAATGATGGTTGAACAATTAATAAATTTATTCATTTTTTACTCTCCTGATTTTTTTTATAAATATTATATTAAACTAAGGCACAATTATTATGCCAATGTTAAATTATTGATTTACATAAACCGGAGAATCATGAATACCGTAAATTAATGACAATTTTGTCATTAATATTATTTAAAAATAATTTAAATGTTAGAAATTTGCCGGAATGAAAATTACCGGCATTGATTGCAGGTTTTGTATATGGTTGTAATAATCTCTGCCGGAACAGGGGGATCTGGCAGGAGCAGAATTTTAAAAACCGTAAAGCAGGTTAATTTATTTTTTCATCTTTTGGATTTACCTGCGGCTGGAATCCGAATCCGCCCTGCGGCGGCGCGCCGATAAGCTGAATCTCACCGAACTGGTTTTCGAACTTATCTATATTATCCTTCAGCGCTCCAAGCAGCATTTTTGCATGCTGGGGAGTCATGATAATTCTTGCGCTTATTTTTGACTTCGGTATTCCCGGCAGTACGCGGGTAAAATCAAGTATAAATTCAGCAGGGGAGTGTGAAATAATTGCCAGGTTTGAATATATTCCTTCGGCTTCTTTTTCTCCGATTTCAATATTTATCTGCTGCGGCTGTATATTCTCTTCGTTTGACATGTTAGTAGAATTATATTAAAAAAGCCCGTAAATGGGCTTTTTTTGGCTCCGAAGGCAGGACTTGAACCTGCGACCCTCTGATTAACAGTCAGATGCTCTAACCAACTGAGCTACTTCGGAATAAAAATTTTACAGAAAGCAAATATATTTAATTGAAACTATAAAATCAATGAAATTATGCAAATTATAGTAAATTTTAATGAAAAATTGACTTTGAAATTGTGAATCTGTCATGAGCAAACACAAAAAAACGTGTGACCCCTCTGTGGTCAATTCAATTTAAGATTTTCCGTGCTATAAATATATGACCGCTCTGCGGTCAGTTTTTTATTTTTTGTAAGATTACCAACGTTAAGAGAGGACAGACTGGAGCGGAAATTATCAGTGATAACTGTGGCTAAAGCCGGTATTATTAAGTTTAACTTAAACCACGACCTAAAGGTCGTGGCAACTCAAAATACTACAACTCTAAATTTTATTAAAAATATATCTGCGTTGTTTGTAGCGGAAAAAAATGACTCCGTCAGGAGTCAAATGTTTGTAGAAATTGATTTCATAAAAAAGAACGACCCCGTAGGGGTCGAACAAAAAAAATGTGCGAGATGCGGTGGGAAATTGCCAGGGTTTTTACACACCCCGGCGCTAAAGCGCCACCCCTCTCAAAGGGGGATTATAAATTCATTTTCTCTTACCCGGCAAATCCTGCGGATATGATTTATCATCATGGCACTCTGTGCATACGGGCGGACTGATGAAATCATTGCCGGCGTGGCAGTTTTTACATTCCAGCCCTAAATGCTCTTCGGAAAATTCAAAACCGGCAAGCTTATGATCAAATTTTACAGTGAAATTTTTATGGCACGTTACACATTTATGCCCTGATTTTCTGTATGGCATTTTTTCCCTGTGGCATTTAGTACATTCTATATTGGTGTGATACGGTTTAAGGCTCCACCCCGAAGAAACACTATGGTCAAAAGGCTTCATGATATCTTCTTTGTGGCACTTGGTGCAGTTATTTCCCAAATGACAATTAATGCAGGGTTTGTGATGTTCTTCAATTGATCTAACCAGTTTAATTGTATTTAGTTTATCACCTTCATTTTTTTTGAGATGACATTTTATACAGCTTTCGCTGTTATGGCAGCTTTTACAATCAATCTTAAAAAGGTCAGTATGTTCATTGTGATAAAATGTCACAGTTTTATTTGTTTTGGATTCAGTCTGCCATACAAGCCTGACGGGTATATTGATTTCGGGGTGAGAAATTCCTTTATTGGTTTCTGTTATTTTTTTAACCGTGCCTTCGATATTCTGGTGGCAAATCTTATTGCAGCCGGCATCCCTGCTCCACTGCCTGTGGCAGCAAACGCACTGCCTGTGATAAGCTGCTTTCAGATCAGGAAGGGAAATATCGCTTCTGTTTCGTGCTGCTGAATGGCACTTTCTGCAGTTTAGAACGGGTCCGGTAGTATTATAATGATGACAGCCAGTACACCCCTGCGACATTTCAGACATTTCAGCATGTATCTTGTGCGGAAATATAACACCTGTATATAGCGATGACATTTCGTCAATTACTACGGTTTCAGGTCCTTCTTGGGGGGAGTGATGAACAGTCACCATATCTTCTCTGGGGCATTCAAGCAAACCGGGCATATCCGGTGTGGGAAATTCAGTTTCGTGGCAGGTTTTGCAGCTTACTGACTGATGAATTCTAGCAGTATTATTTTTCTTAACCTTTTGATAGTTCGTATTTTCGGTAATATTATTTGTATCAGGTTTTGTAACCTGTTCTGTATCCGGACTTGCCGGGGGTAAAACTTTTACGGCAAGGAAACCCAGGAATAACAGCGGCAAAAATATTAATATAAATTTCTTCATCTTTTACTTACCGGTTCTCCGCTGATAACAGGAAAATACATTACAATTATCCTGTAGAGCAGGACGAGCATTGCAATGCAGCCGATTGTTACGGAAATTTCTCCAATTGAAGGATAATACACCACAGGATCGTGAAACGGCTTATAAGCGGTTATAAAATTATTGAAACGATTTAAAAATACACCTGCGATAACTAAACTTGCTGCAGCAAACAATCCGCCCGGAGTATTATGCATTTTTCTGTTAACAAATAATATAAATGCTGCAATCAATAAAACATTTTCAAGCAGAAAAAGTAATGATACTGTATCAAAATTAAACAGGTAAACAAAAGTTTCCCTTACGAACATATCGCCAATCTTAAATGCAAGATATACTCCTAATATTGGAATTGTCATACCGCCTAAATTTGAAAGTATATGCATTTCGGGTTTCAGCCTGAAGCTGTGTGATGCAATTAATGATTCAAAAATAATCATGGGAAATCCAACGGCAATTGCTGAAAGCAGAAATAACAGCGGCAGCACGGGGGTTTGCCATAACGGGTGCATCTTTGCTCCGGCAATAACCATCAGTGTGCCTAATGATGACTGGTGAAGTGTTGATAATACCACTCCCGAAATAATAAAAACGAACATTGTTTTTGCAAGGTATTTATTGAGAAATTTTAAAAGTATCTCAGCGGGTTTATTAAGGCTGCTTAATATACCGGGCATATTAACTTTTCCGCTGAATTTTTCAGTCACAATCGGAAGGAATTCTATATACAGCACAACAAGATAAATCATAACACAGATACCTACCTCGAACAATGCAGAGTTTCCGTTCCACATTACAAGCGGGTGCCAGATATAATAAAACCTTCCAATATCAATAAATACCGCAAATGCAACAAATGTATAACCAAGCATTGCAGTAAGCAATGCAGGTCTTACAATTGCTTGATAAGCCTCCCTGTTGAAAACATGCGCTAAAGCAGCAGAAGTGAAACCGCCTGCAGCAAGTGCAACACCGGCTGCAACATCAACGCCTATCCATAAACCCCATGGAGTAAAATTATCGAGGTTAGTAACTGCGCCAAGTCCGCTGAAAAACCTTACAACCAGAAAAATAATTCCATTTATTGCCAGAATTATAAGTACTATTACTCCGGGTGAAAAAAATCTGTATTTAACCGGTTCAGCTTTCATTTGTTTTCAGATTTGTTGTCTTCTTTTTTGGCAGAGCCGCTGCTCCATTTAGTGACCCACATAAGTGTTCCGAGCACTGCAAATAAAGTGACCGGAGGCACGAAGTATGCGAAAATTCCGTGCTGAATAGCTTCGCTGGTTCCGGGTGCCGGTTCATTTTCAAGCACGGGAAATTTCATTTCCCCGAAATCTTTGCCGGAAATATATATCCATGATGTTCCGCCAATTTCATGCTCACCGTAAATATGATCAATGTATCTTTCGGGGAATCTTTTAATACGTTTTTTAGCTTCATTTAGTACATCGCTCCGCTTTCCGAACAGCAGAGCTTCATTAGGGCATATTTCTACACATGCAGGAAGCAATCCTTTAGATCTTCGCTCCGGACACAGGTCGCATTTTACGATATCAGGTTCAATCGTCTTTTCCCATTCGTATGCAGGCATCTGGAACTGGCAAGCAACCATACAATACCTGCAGCCGATGCATTTATCACTGTTCCACTGAACGCTGCCGTCTTCTTTTTTTTTAATTGCACCGACTATACATGCAGAAACGCATGCTGGTTTTTCGCAATGCATGCACTGAATTTTAACGTAAACCGGTAACAGCGGATTTTTTTGGTTTGGAAATTCATTTACCACTGTTAAAGCTTTATCATCAGGACGCCTGTAATTCCTGAAAACTGCCGGGTCTGAAAAATCATTTGTGCTTAAAGAAGGGGAAAAGTGTGCGTTATGGCATGCCATTTCGCAATGCAAACAGCCTGCGCATACTGTTGTATCCACTAAAATGCCTATACGGTCTTCGGAAAGAGTTTTACCGGCAGCTTTTGTTTTTCTGTTTCCAATAGCTGCTGCAGAAATGCCGATTGCTGCTGTTTTTATAAAGCTGCGTCTGTCCAGGTCTTTCATATTTCTCAATAAAACTGTTTACTTAAAAAAAATTAAAATATGAACGCTGCAGGATCTTAATAGTAACAATACAAAATTGTTTATTAACATAAAAATTTTAAATCCAATTATTTCCGGTTTTTATGAACAGATACGGAAATTCAGTTTTTAAATTGATAATTATCGCAGGGAGTTAAAGAAAATAAAAATATTTAAAGAAAATTTTTAATTTTTTTTGTTTTGTATAAAAATTTAAAAAATCATTTTGCGGGGGTAATAAAAATCAGTAATTTTTATGATAAAGATTAATTATACCGAATCCAGCAAATACAATATTTGCCAGCCAGGCTGTTAATACCGGGTTAAGGTCTCCGTTGTAACCAAATGACTGAGATATTTTTACAAATCCGAGGTAAATAAAACTTACAAGTATGCTAATTCCAAACTGAAGCGCCAGTCCTTTTCTTCTTTTTGAACCTGTAGTAATTGAGATGCCGAAAATTATCACAACAAGGCTTGCAAATGAAAATGAAATTTTGGAATAAAAATCAACCAGCTGCCTGTCAGTATCCTGCCCGCCTTTGTGCAGGCTTTCAATAAATTCAGCAAGCTCGCCATAATTCATTTCATCAGGTTTTAACTGTTTGCGGGTAATCTGGCTGGGAACAATATTAAGCTTATTGAATCCTTTAAGATCTGAAGCAGGTATTGAGTCATGAATAACCATATTTTCTGAGGAATCCTTAAAATTCCTTTCAGCAGCATTAAAGAAGATCCAGTTATTATTTATCCATTTCATTTGTGCTGCATCAACACGCTTAACAAGCTTAGTTAATGTATCGGTATCATAGAGCTGAACAGAAACCCGGTAAGCTGTCATTTTTTCTTCGCCAAAGTTATCAATCAATACCAGCTGGTTCTTTGAATCCTGAAAATATAACTTGTTGAATCCGGCAAGATTTTTATTTTTTTTAAGTGAATTACGCTCAATTGATAATTTGATCTTATTTGCTTCAGGCACAATCCAGTTATTGAAGTAAAGCGAAAAGGCAGTGATAAAAATACCCATTACAAGGAATGGCAGCATATATCGAAGCAGGCTTATACCTGCATTTTTAACAGCTACGGTTTCGTTGTAATTGAGCATCGTTCCGGCAGTGAAAAGTGTAGCAAGAAGTACTGCAATTGGCGTGATAAGCTTTATTATCTCCGGAATAAAATGCAGGTAATAATTCAGCACCTCGGTAAAGGGCAGGTTATTATCAATAAACTTATCCAGGTTCTCGAACAGATCAACAAGGATAAATATCAGTATAAAACATAAAAGGGCAAACAGGAAATTTCTGACAAACTGAGAAATTATGTATTTATCAATTTGTTTGATCAAAACTGTTTGCCCTTTACCGGTTATAACCGGTTTATTATTTTTTCTTTGTAGTTTTTGTGGACTTGGGTTTATCCAGGTAAATATTAGCAGCCAGGTAAATAGTACCCCAGTTAATATCTTTTTTCTGGCTTCTTACTTCTCTTCTTACTGAAGTTAAAACCGGTCCGTAGATAGTAGAATAAAAAACCCCTTCTTCATCATTAAGCGAAGCGTTAGATTTCCCCCATTCAATTACATCAGCTATTCCGCTGTTTGTATTCTTTAACAAAAGATTACCCAGGTCGTATTTAACGCCTAAAGCCAAACCGAACTGTTTGTTTATCTTGAATTCCAGACCTGCATCAAAATTTACGCCTATCCTGAAATCTGAAAAGCTTGTAGTAACACTGTCATACCTGTTTTCGGTTCTTGAAAGCCTTCCGTTCATTAAGTTGAAAGCAATGTTAGCACCAAAGTACGGACTTACTTTGCTGGTGAATGAAGTTGGAGCAAGCTCAAATCCAAGCCCGAATGAAAATGTATTGAAAGTGTAAGAGTAATTTACACTTGTTAGAACTGTATCCAGCTGGTTATTTATATTTATAACCTCAACGCCAATATTACCGCTTTTGGAAGGTTCAAATGTATTGAATGTATTAAAAGCTGCAAAAAGCACACCCCGTGTAATTGCATACTTATCGAAATTGAATTTAGCCTTGCCGAAAAAGCCCAAACCGGTCTTAAGGCCGTAATTATTCCGCATAAAATTAGTGTCAATACCCAATACACTGTAAGAACCCAGATTATAATTAGAATAATACGTGCCTTTTGAAGTTGAGCCGAAAGGTTCGATAATTCCGATGCCAACCTGTAGAATGGTTTTATCGAACTGTGAATAAGAAACTGCTGTAAAAATCAGAACAAGAAATAAATATTTAAAAAGTTTCATTCTGTATTAATATTAGTTTATAGTTTGTTATCTTCCAAAATAAAATGACATACCGCCGTATAAATGCAGATATTGAATATTTTTAGCAGGGTAGCTTATTCCGTTATTTGTATGCTCTTTATCGCCTAGATTATAAGTTGACCCAATATCTGCTTCGTATGATTTACCAATCAAATTTGCGAAGGCATATTTGGCGCCAATAACAATACCTATATTGTTATGGACAACAAAATCCAAACCTGCACCTGCCTGTATACCAAGCCTAATAGTGGAATTCATTGTTAAAGATACGGTTTCAGTGGGATATACAATTGTCAGTTTACCTCCAATAATATTTACCATTGCTTCTGCTCCAATGAAAGGATTTATTTTGGATTTTCTTGTTGCAAAATTGTATTCCCCACCTGCAACAATTACAAGATGGCTTTGAGTAAGATCTATATCTGCAGTTCCGCCTGCATCATTGTATGTAGCCGAATTACTGAATGCATCGAATCCAATTCCGCCGGTTATATGTACGGGACTTTTTCTTTTCACGGGAAATTTAAAATAAATCCCGTAATTAATCCCTGATTTCATAAAAAAAGTGTTAGTATCCGGATTGCCGTTCCCGGTCCATTTATTGAATTCTGATCCAAAATTTCCTTTTAAATCTCCAAATGGTACTGAATAACCCCCGTAAAACATAACAGTTGCAACCGGCTGAGCAATAATGTGTTCAGCACCAATAAACAAGATCAAAAAACCAAATATGTGCTTAAAATTCATTAATATTTTGTAATTTATAAATTATTTAACTGATATTACCTTTCAGAGTTCCTGCATTAACAAATATTTACAAATTTACCCTTATTATTCTTTAAAAAATACACAAAAGTAAATATATAAATAGCTTAATCCTGCATAAAAGAGGATTAAGCTGTATGTTAAAAAATTATTTATTATTTAATTAAATCCCCGAAATAGAATGATATTCCGGCATAAAACTGGATATAATTCAGGGTTTTTGAGGGATTGATAGAATTTTCCTCATCATTTAAACCAAGCTCTCTGGATGTAAAACTCCCGGGTTCTTCATCATCTGTCAGCGGTGATGTAACTTCAGTAAGTTCGGTCTTTTTGCCTATAAGATTAGTTAAAGCATATTTTACTCCAACAACCATACCAAGATTTTTATTCAGCTTAATATCAGCTCCAGCGTTTGCAATAACTCCAAACCTCGATTCACTTTTTCTTTGAATAATTAATGTTGTATCACCGGATGCTTCAATTTTTCCGCTGTAAAAATTCATAGCAAGATCAAGCCCGATGAACGGGTTTATTTTTTTGCGCGGGAATAAGCCGTATTCAGCGCCAACTGAAATTGTGAATATGTTTACTTTATTCTTATAAGTTAAAGTCCCGGGGTTTCTGCTGTAATCGTGTGAACCGGAAAGTGAATTGTAATTAAAACCACCTGTAAATCTTGCTTTCCCTGTTGAATCAACACAGTATTTGGCAATTGCCCCGATATTAAAGCCTCCTGAGGTTAAAAGTGTACCGGATTTTTCGAAATTTATTAAATTGGAAGTTCCAAGCGTATCAGGAAAGCTGCCCTTCAGATCGGCAACAGGCAAAGTATATCCACCGGTAATTGTAAGATTCCATTTTGTCTGTGCATAAGAAGCATAATTAAATATGCTGTACAATAACAGGGCAGATATAAATAATTTTAATTTCATGACTTATATTGATATTATGAGTAAAATTAAATGAATAAATTTAATTAAAATATAACTGTTTTACAATTTAAATCTTTAAATTTATTAATAAAAAAGCAGGCAAGCCTGCTTATGAAATTTATTTTTTGGGATTACTTTTATTTTGTCCTATGTAAAATGTAACTCCAAGATAAATCTGGAAATACATGATATTTTTTGCTTTAACCGTACTGTATTCCTTATCATTCAGGTTATATTCACCTGCAGCAGAGCTGCTAACGTATTCTTTACCAATAACATTTGCCCAGTTGTACTTAGCTCCGAAAACCGCACCAATACTTTTATTGAAGGCAACATCAACCCCCCCTCCTATAGCAAAACCAAAGCGTACTGCATTTTTCATCGTTGTGTTAAACGTTCCGGCAGTATTATGGTCTGCAGTTGAAGAAGTGTCGGTAACAATTTCTTCGGTTTTACCGCTTATGAAATTACCAGTAAGCTCCAGACCTAAAAAAGGTGCAGTTTTTTCTTTTGGTGTAAAAGAATATTCAGCGCCAAGCCCGGCTGAAATTATATTTACTGTGGCATGATGATCTACATCATAAATGTGAAAGTATGATTCTTCACCGGAAAATTTATTATAGCTACCCCCGAACGTGATACGCAGCCTTCTTTTTTTATCTACTGCATATTTACCCTGCAGCCCTAAATTAAAACCTGTTTTAACCCAGTATGATTCACCGCTTGATTTATTTGATGAATCAATTGTTCCTTTAAGCTGCGGAAGCGGAAGGTCGTAACCGCCAGTTACCGCTATAACTAATCTTGGCTGGGTATAAATACTAACAGCCGTAATAACAAGAAATGCCAGGATAATTTTTATTTTCATTTATTTTATTTAAGTTAATTTTATTATTATCTGTATATGGTAACCGTTAAAACTGTTTCTCAAAATTTTATTTATTATTCACAAAGCTAAAGTGATGGGCTGAAAACTTATCTGAACATCATTTATAAATTCAATTGCAGCAATGTTTTACTTTTTAAATTAGAAACTCAGCAACCCGGTAACTTATGAACTTACTAACTTATAAGCTTTTACCCAATCAACTATTCACTAAGCTTATAACCGGCATCAACTATAACCTGCTTTACCTGTTCAAGTTTAACTTTTTTATCATCGTATTTTACCGTGACTTTTTTATTTACATGGTCTGCTTTAACAGATTTGATACCATCAATCTTTTTGATTTCAGATTCAATGGTTTCTTCACAGCCAGAGCAATGCATTCCGTATGTTGGAATAACTTTAGTCCGTATCTTTGCGGATTCTGCATTACCCGCAAATATTGATACAGTAAAAAGAATTGTTAATAATAATGTTATTTTATTCATAATATGCAAAATTCTTTAAAATTGTATTAATAAAAAAGGGAGTCTTTTCAGACTCCCTTAAATTTATTTTTGAAATTTAATTTATTTTTTCGGCATTTTTCCGAATAAGAAACTTACACCTACTTTACCGCCAAAATTGCCAAATGCAAAATACGGACGGTTAAAATCGGTATATGTTACTATCGGAGGAAGTGTACCTGCTGATTGTTCTGTAACTTCCATTTCATCAGGAGCATAGTTTAAAGCCATTCCGTTTAATTCAACAAATATACTTATCATTTTATTAGCCTTAATATCAATACCTAAAGCAGCATCTAATCCCATTCCCATTCCGCCTCTGTTTTCAGATTTCTGAGTGAATGAAGCCGGTGAGGTAACTTCTGTTTCCATTTTAACTTTAGGAATACCGATAACTAACCCCATTCTGCTGTATAATGAAACATTTTTAATCGGTGCAACAACTTTTAATGACGGGCTGATAAATATACCCTCGCCGTACATTTTATTGGTTGCGCCTGTTGGTGTCTGTTCATGTTTCTGGCCTATCAGATACATACCATTTAATTCCAAAGCTACATTTCTGTTAACATAGTAACCAATGCCCAGTACAGGTTGAACGCCCATACCATATGATTTATAAGAAATACTTCCGGAAGAATCACCTTTATCATTGAATGCAAATCCGGAAACCGGAAGGAAAGAATATCCGCCGCCTACTTTAACGTAAAACTGTGAGTATGATGTTGAAATGAAACCTAATGCAATAATTAATGAAAATATTGCTAGTTTTGTTTTCAATTTATTATTCTCCTTTAAATATTTTTAAATTTGAAACGATTTTTAATTTTTAAATTTAATAACTACAGATAAAACAATAATTTTAATTTTTGGCTTGGCAGGCCATTTTTATTTGTTTACCTTTTGATCTCTCCTTTAAAAATTAAATCCTGTAGTTTGTTCAACGTAAATATAAACAAGTTTTATATAAGTTTGTTCCCAAAAAATTATCATACAGGTTGTAACTAAATGTTAATTAGTTGATTTTCATATATTTAAGCCTCATCGAATTAAGCACAACAGTAACCACATCACTTAGTGCCATAATCATACTAGCCATAACAGGGCTTACAGTAAGGCCAATACCGGCAAAAACGCCGGCTGCGACCGGTATTGCTGCAGCATTGTAAAAAAATGCCCAGAATATATTTTGTTTAATAATTGATATTGTTTTTCTTGAGATCTTAAATAAAGCCAGAATATTTTCAAGGTCTCCTTTTACAAGAATTACATCTGCTGACTGAATAGCAATATCCTGCCCGGTTCCTATTGCAATTCCCAGGTCGCTTTTAGAAAGGGCAGGGGCATCATTAATTCCGTCACCAACCATTGCGACTCTTGCACCACCGTTCTGCAGTTCGGTAACATAATCCTGTTTTTTATCAGGCAGTACCTGCGCTTTATATTCATTGATTCCAAGCTCAGCTGCAATTTCAGATGCAGTTTCTTTACTATCACCGGTAATCATTGCAATTTCATATTCACTATGCTTAAGTTTTTTAATGATTTCCGGGGCATTATTTTTAATTTTATCAGAAAGTTCAATTTCTCCAATTTTACTGTTATTCTCAAAAATAGAAATACTTCTGGAAGATGTAACTGCTCCGGTTCGTTTGTTGCTGTTATTCAGCAGGTTTGCTCCCCCAATTGTATATTTTTTACCGTTTATTTCCCCGCTTACACCAATACCGGAAGTACTGAAAAAATTCTTTACTTCGTAAAAAGGCGAATCATAGGATTTGTAATGAACAACAATTGCTTTTGCAACAGGGTGTTCAGAATATTGTTCGATAGAAGCAGCTAATTTCAGGATTTCACCGCTGCTGAAACCGTTTATACTTTTAACATTTTTAACGTCAAATTTACCGTATGTTAAAGTCCCGGTTTTATCGAATAAAATTGTGTCAATTTTATTAACGTTTTCGATCGCTTCGGCATTGTTAAACAAAATTTTATTTTCGGCTGCTTTGCCAACACCAAGCACAATTGCTATTGGTGTTGCAAGCCCTAAGGCGCAGGGACAGGCAATAATAAGCACAGCAACTGCCTTAAGCAGTGAATAACTTAATGTTTGCCCAATATAACTGAACCAGACAAAAAAAGTTATAACAGCTATTACAATTACAATCGGGACAAAAATCTCTGATACACGGTCTGCTATTCTCTGAATTTTTGGTTTAGATTTTTGCGCATCTTTAACCATATTAATGATCTTAGAGAGCATTGAATCGTTAACAGCTTTTTCTGTTTTAATTTTAAGATAGCTGTTCTGGTTAAGTGTTCCGCCAAGTACTTTATCTCCCAGTGATCTTTCCGTAGGCAGGGATTCGCCGGTCATCATGGATTCATCAATGCTTGATGTTCCTTCAATAATAATACCGTCAACTGGTATCCTTTCACCGGGTTTTACAAATACAATATCGCCAACTTTAACTTTTTTTACCGGAATTTCTGATTCAGTACCATTCCTTAGCACCAGCGCTTTTTTAGCCTGCAGGCTTGTAAGTTCTTTAATTGCGTAATGAGTTTTGTTTTTAAGATTAAATTCCAGGTAATTACCCAGAAGAATAAATGTTATAATCATTGCAGCTGACTCAAAGTAAACTGTATGATGATGCTCGCCGGAAATTTCAGGAAAGATCATAACAAGAATGCTGTAAAAGTATGCTGACAGAGTTCCTATTGCAATAAGTGAATCCATGCCTGCTGAACGGGCTTTTATATCGGCAAGAAATCCTTTTATGAATTTAGCACCGCACCAGAATACTACTATTGTTGAAAGCGGCAATGAAAGCCAGTTTGCTGTATCCATCGGAATAAATGAAAGAAAATCCAGGTGATCTTTCATTCCTAAAAGCACTATTATAACCGAAAGAGCTATTGCTGTTAAAATTTTCTTTTTAAACAGCGAGCGGGCTTTTTGTTTTTCTGCTTCAGCAATTATTTCATCTTCATCGGTATTCTGTTCGATTGCTTTATACCCAAGCTTATCAATTTCGTTTTTAATGAAAAATAACTGCGGACCGCTCTTTTCAATATAAATTTCTGCAGTTTCATTTGCAAGATCAACCTTTGCAATGCGGATACCATCAAGTTTATTTAACCTGCGTTCAATTTTCATTGCGCAGCTTGGGCAATCCATTCCTTCTATATCAAGCTCAATCAGATCACAGTCTTTACCTGCTGTTAAGTTCCTGTCCAAAATTTTTGTATCGTTCAATGAGTTTAATTTTTATTTAGTTTCTGTGTACAACAGCTGCCGAAGCCTGTTTATTCGGGAGCAGTATCATTTCTGCTACAACAAAATTAAGCGGGCGGCTTGCTGCATAGATAACTGCATCAGCAATATCTTCAGCTTTTAATGCTTCGATACCATTATAAACAGATTTAGCCTTATTAACATTTCCGCGGAAACGCACTATGCTGAACTCTGTTTCGGCTAACCCTGGATCTATTGTAGTTACCCTTATATCAGTATTAACTACATCCAGCCTTATTCCTTTAGTAATTGCATCAACCGCATGTTTGGAGGCGCAGTAAACATTACCCTTCGGGTAAACTTCGTGACCGGCAATTGAGCCAATATTGATAATATGCCCTGAATTCCGTTTTACCATGCCCGGCAGAACAGCCCGCGTAACATAGAGCAATCCTTTAACATTGGTATCCAGCATTTCTTCCCAGTCTTTAATACTGCCTTCATGAAGGGGGTCAAGTCCGCGGCTTAAGCCAGCGTTATTAACAAGTATATCAATATTCTGCCACTTGGCAGATAAATTTTTTACTGCTTTAAAAATTTCAGTCTTCTTTCTTACATCAAGAGCTAAAATTAAAACTTCAATTTTAAATTTTTTTCTTAATTCAGCGCTAAGAATTTTAAGTCTGTCTAAACGTCTTGCAGCGATAATTAAATTTGCGCCATTTTTTGCAAATGCTTCAGCAATTGCCTTCCCGAATCCGCTGGAAGCACCTGTAACGAATACTGTTTTTCCTCTTAAATGTTTCATAATTACAAATTTACTAATTTAAAAAATCACAAAATATATATAAAACCCTAAATTCTTAACTGAAATTTGTCCGATAAGTTATCTAAATTTAATCATATTAAATCAATTAAAATCAGCATATTAAAAATTACTGAAGTAAAAAATTTGTCCGATATATTGTCCGGTATTTCCTGATAATTACTTTTGTTAGAATTATAATTTGAATTTCTTAAATTTAATAAAAAATTTTAATTATATTAACAATATGCAGGTTTTTAACCTATGACTTTTATCATCATTTTTTATGAGCAGTGTCATTAATCTGTTTTTATTAAAGTATTATATTTACTGAAATATTTTAGGAAAATTTCACAGGAGAGCTAATTTGGAACAAATGATGTATTCTGAGCTTGCAAGGCAGAAAAATCTGCTTAAAGAAAAGATCAGAAATAATACAGGCCTGGAATTTTCACAAATAGATCAGATCCTTGGAGATGTTGATACCTGTCTTCATTCAATGATGAAGCTTATGAAAGACGGTAAATCTGCCCACGAAAAATTCTTTTCAGATATAATTTTAAATTCAATAGATGCAATAGTTGGACTGGATAATGATTTTAAAGTATTCCTTTGGAATAAAGGAGCTGAATCACTTTTTGGATATAAAAAAGAAGAAGTAATGGGAAAGGAATTTGATTTCCTTATACCTGAAAAACTAAGATTAAAAGGAGAAAAAAAATTTTTAATAGATGAAGTTAACCGGAACGGTTTTTTGGCAAATTATGAAAGTGAACGTGTTAAAAAGAACGGTGAAATTATTAATGTAAGTATCTCCAGATTTGCGATTTATGATGAAAACAAAAAAGAAACCATTGGTTCTGTTGGTATATTAAGAGATATTACAACAGTAAAAAAGCTGCAGAAAGAACTAAGAGAAAAAGAAAACCTTGCGCTTATTGGCGAAGTTGTTTCAAGTATAGCTCACAGCTTATCCAATCCGCTAAATATTATTTCAGGAAATGCAGATTATCTTCTACTTAACAAAAAAAGCGGTGAATCTGAATACGATGAACTAAGAACAATAGTTGATGAAGCAACAAGGATCACCAAATCACTAAGGGGGCTGCTTAATTTTTCAAGACCTTTAATAGTTGAAAAAACCAAAACAGATATTAACCAGGTTGCAGAAAATATACTTTTACAGGCAAAATATGAGTTTGGGAAGAAAAATATTCAGTTAAAAAAGAATTTATCCAAAGATATCCCGGTAATATTAGCAGATAAAGCACAGCTGGAAGAAGCAATTACAAATATAGTGATAAATGCTATCCAGGCATTTACAGAAGAAGGTGAGATAACTGTTAAAACTTCTTCATCGAACGGTAACATTACCGTTGAAATTTCTGATAACGGTCCGGGAATTCCAAAAGAAAATATTGACAAGATATTCAGGCCTTTTTATTCATCAAAAGGTTACGGCAAAGGTACAGGACTTGGACTTTCAATAGTAAAAAGAATAATCACCGAGCACAAAGGCAGTATACAGGTAAAATCCCAGCCAAACAAAGGTACAGCTTTCCTTATCACATTACCGGTTAAATAAGAAAATTATAAAAAAAACCCGCACAATTTATGCGCGGGTTTTTTATTTTAATAAACCAATTAATTATTTTACCAGTATTACTTTTTGTGTTGTTATAATTCCGCCTGTATTGAACTTTATAAAATAAATGCCGCTTTTTGCAGTATTACCTGAATTTGTTAATCCACTCCATGTAAAAGTATGGCTGCCGGATGATAATTTATTATTGAACAGCCTGTAAATTTCAGAACCTTTTATATCATATATTATAATACTTACATTTGTTTCTTTAACAAGGCTTATTGCAAAATTTGTTGAGGGGTTAAAAGGATTCGGATACGCATTGCTTATCTTATAATCAGCCGGTGAAATAGTTGGTTCAATACCAACAGTGCTGCGCACTATTATTCTTTTGCTTACTGCATGATTCCATGCATCACCGCCGGAATTGTTTTGCCCGTTTCCGGCAAGCCCGGCAGCCCATAATGTATCTGTACCGCCTGTGCCCGGTGCAGTATAATTAAAATTAACTGATGCAGTTCCGTTTGTCATTGGAATGTTTGCATTATGTGTCAGCTCGCCATTCGATAAATGTGTTGTATTGCCAACAACTCCTAAAGTTCCTAACCTTGTTGCGATATCCAGTCCCATTCCAACTTTGCCGGTATTTGTTACGGTTAAAGTGTATTGCTGTGTTTGCCCGGTATTAACAGTATCAGGTCCGGTTATTGTAACCGTAACACCTGTATTAATAGAACCATGGCATGAACATCCGCTTGTACTTGTTTTTAATGTTCTGCCGGTTCTTCCGTTTTCATCGCCAATAAGAAGTGCCGATGAAGCGAAGAAAATAACAATTACCGCAGCAAAAAATTTTTTACTAAATAGAATTTTTTTCATTGTAGTACCTTTTTAGAT
>JAANMV010000897.1_pt1 | contig 34998 bp, 19 predicted proteins | sample 7279661 | NCBI WGS metagenome assembly JAANMV01 (sample SAMN14094540, study PRJNA606508) | bioreactor metagenome | isolation source: A lab-scale SPAN reactor treating ammonium-rich wastewater day 121 | place: Ireland: Galway | collected 2017-05-16
GCAACGAGTTCGCCTCCACGAAGAAGATGCTGCTGGTCAAGTAATTCTGACCGGTTCGTTACCCTTGCAGCGGGCCTCCCTTCCGGGAGGCCCGCTGTCTTCAGGTAAAGCTGGTTTGGCAAAACCAAACGACTAACTGTTTTTGAATTTATGTTCACAAAGAAGGTACTTGTTTTCGCCTGAAAATGAGTGTAAATTTATCTATTCTTCTCACTTATGAGTGAGTCCGCTTTTGTGTAATTACAGGGATGCATCATGAACCTCTGGTCTCGACTTCTGTGTACACTCGTGGGCGTAGCCGTCTTTTCCACACTCTACGCCGCCGAATTCTCGCAGGCTATTGATGATGAATTGGCGCAAGCCAAAGAACAAGACTTTATCAGCGCGCTTGTCTTCTTACCAAACGCGATTGATATTCGAACTCTCGATTTCGCTTTGAATCAACGGCGCGCAAGCTTACCTGATCGAAATCGCGAAGTTATTGAGTCGCTGCTGTACAACGCCGCTCAGAACCAACCTGCTTTCCAGGCCGAGTTAGACGTTGAGTTCGGCAAGGGCACGGTCAAAGGGTATACTTCGTACTGGATTGACAACCTCTTTGTTGTTTACGCGAACAAGAGCTATATCGAGTCCTTGCGTGAACGCGGTGATGTGGAGTATGTGACAACCAACTTCACTCCGGAACTCATCGAACCGATCCTCACTCCGGAAAGTGATAGCGTTCGGCCACCGCGAAATCCACTTGACACCGAATCCACGACCTCCGGGCAGAACGCGATCGGTGCTACCCGCGTGAACAGGGAACTCGGTATCACCGGACAAGGAGTACTCGTTGCCAATTGCGACACGGGTGTCGATGGCAACCATCCGGCACTGGCGTCCCGCTGGCGGGGAAACTTTGCTCCCGTCGCACAGTGCTGGCGCGATGCTCTGGGTTCGGCACCTAACTTTCCATCCGATGGCAATGGTCACGGCACGCATGTGATGGGCACGATTACGGGACGTGCTATTTCTGGAAACGATACGAACACAGTTGGCAGCGCACCGAATGCGCGCTGGATTGCAACTAATTCGATTAATCAAGGCACCGGGTCCGCATTTGACAATGATATCATCGCCGACTACCAGTGGTTCGCGAATCCGGATGGAGATATTAATACGACTGAAGATCTTCCCGATGTAATCCAAAACTCCTGGGGTGTCAATTCAGGATTCTCGGGCTATACTCAATGCGATACACGTTGGAACACGTTCATTCTAAACTGTGAAGCCGCGGGTCCTGTCGTCACGTGGTCTGCAGGGAACGAAGCGTCGTCAGGCCTCCGCACGCCTGCGATTCACTCAATGAGCGCATACCAGATCTTCTCTGTTGGAGCCGTAGACGCGCAAGACGGATTACCACCGTACCCGATTGCCAGCTTCTCGAGCCTTGGACCGACACCTTGTACCCCTGCGATTCCGGACAATATCAAACCGGAAATCTCCGCACCCGGAGTGAATGTGTATTCGTCAGTTCCCGGTGGCGGCTACAGCAGCAGTTACTCCGGCACTTCGATGGCCGGCCCGCACGTTGCAGGCGTAGTGGCGCTCATGCGCGAAGCCTGTCCGAATTGCGATCACATTACTATTAAGAATGCCATCATGCAGACGGCACTCGACCAAGGTCCGGCAGGTCAGGATAACACTTACGGGCACGGAGTCATTCAGGCTTACGAGGCTGTCATTGCGGTCTCCAATCTCGGCAGAATTGCGGGTGTCGTTACAGACGGCGTCAATCCGATTCAGGGCGCGCGTGTGAAAATCACCTCCGGGCCCAATCAAGCGTTGACAGACGGGAACGGCCAGTACTATCTTCCGCTGTCGAGTGGAACGTATGATCTCGAATTCTGGAAGCTTGGGTTTGCTCCGGTTACGGTAAACGACGTGGCGGTCGTGGTTGGAGATACCGTATTCGTGAATGCTCAATTGAATGCACTGCAGGCAATCTCTTTCATGAATGAGAATTTCGAGGCAGGTGCACCAGGATGGACGCATGATGCGGCGGCAGGATGGGTGGACAACTGGCACGTTTCAACCGAGCGGGCAAGTTCCGGAACGCAATCGTATAAGTGTGGAGATGCAGGTGCAGGCACGTATTCAAATCTATGTGATGCGCGTCTGACGTCACCTGTGATGACGAATCTACCGAGTTTTGCAACGATGACATTTGTTTCGCAAATTGAAGCGGAAGTCTCCGGCGCATTTGCAGATTCTGCGTATGACGGCGGCTTTGTGGAGATTTCTGTGAATGCCGGACCGTGGACTCAGGCGAGCGTAACGCCGAACTACGACCGAACTTTCCGACATAGTGCGGGAGGTGGGAATCCCTACAGCGGACCGGTGCCCGGCGTTCCATGTATTAGCGGGACAGTCGCCTCGTGGATTACATATACGATTGATTTGTCTGCGTATGAAGGTGATAACGTCCAAGTACGCTTCCGATTCGGTTCAGACGCCGGCGTGGCTCGAGAAGGGTGGTACATTGATGACGTTGTGGGAACGGGGTATAGTGACGCATCACTTAGTGCTCCAACAGACCTAACGGTCCTCTATGATTCCGAAACAAATGAACTTGAATTCAATTGGGTTGGCACGGCGCCGGTGTTCCAACTTTGGAGTTCGTTGGATTACAATGGCCCGTTCAGCACGCTTGAGGGCTCTACGGCGAGTAATTCACTCAGAATACCATTCCCTGCTGCGGATCAAACTTACTACGTCGTCGTTGCCACAAATGGTGCAGCCATTTCGGTTCCGTCAAGACCCGTAGGAATGAACGCCAGATAACTCCTACGCAGTATAGTTAGTAAAGAGCCTCCGCATGTGCGGAGGCTCTTTTGTTTGAAAGCAAACCGATGGATGAACTACTTAGTCGGCCTTGACGTGTAGTTTCCGTTTTGGGATCGCGGTCAGCGGAGCTCCGGCGTCGCGCCGTGCGGTGACCATGAACTCATACTGTTCTCCGTGCGAGAAAGGAAATTGCCAGGAGGTTTCCGATCCTGGAACTTCTGCCTGCCAGTACCAAAGTGAGTCTCCCGGCAGCGAGCGAAAGACGTCGTAGGCTTCAACTGCAAGCGGAGTACCCTCGACATCTTCGTTAACTTGCCGCCATGACAGCTCAATGGTTGTATCCAGCCGCTGAATGGTCAGCTCCTCAACTGTCCGCGGTTTTGGTTGTGGCGCATCAGCGACAAACAGAATCTGATCGAGGTTCGCGCGCCAGCCGCCCGAGCTTGGATTGATTCCCACCGTTCGCATGGTAACAGTGTTGTAACCTTCATTCAGTGCGTGAACTCCTCCCCAAAGTGTGTCACTGCGAATCCAACTGCTGTACAGAGTCGGTGCGAACATGTCAGTAGCTGGCAGACTTGGCTGGCCATTAATCTCCATCGAGACGAACGGCGCGTTGGATGTCTTCCCAAAAAAGTAAGCCGCACGAAACGTACCAGCTGCAGGCGCGTAGAACCGAAACGTTACGTAGCTGCTTGAGTTTGCTCCAATCAACTGGTGAACCGCAAATCGTCCCCACGGATCCTGGTTGTCCGCTCTAATCCAGTCTCGGCACCACTCCTCCTTCAGACGAGTGCCGGCCGCACTCACTTTGTAGATCGTCTCGGCCTCGACTCTAAACCAGTAACGGTAGTGAAGCAGGCTATCACAAACGGCCGGTAGGCTGGCAATTGGGGTCGCCGTAACTTGATACTCCCCTTCGTACAACCCATGTTGAACGCGCACTCGCCCGGTAAGCGTGCCTACACTATTTGCAAACGGTTCTGATCCTAACCATGGAGAGGGCCATCCGGCAATAGCGATGCTGGCCGTTTCACCTTGTTGAAGTCCGTGAAGTTCGACATCCAGAGTGTCTCCTGCGTAAACAGTGTTGTCAATATCAGTGCGCACAGGCCTGAACCAGAGGGTTGGGCCACCCAAATGGCGCCATTCAGGATTTACAGTTTGATAACCATCATCGGTCCAATACTGCACGGCATAGCTTCCTGCCGGCAACGTATCCGGTGCAAGGAACGTTGCATCAAAAACTGAATCCGAGTTTACGTGGAGGATCGAGCCTTCTGCAAGTTCGAGGAACGCGCCACCCATAAATACTCCGAATACCGCTACATTAGGATCACGCCGCGCTCCGACGATTCGCAGGCGCTCGCCGCCGTGAGTAGCGCCGTCTCCGCTCGCATCGAGTATCTTCCATTCCGGACGCTCTACATACGCGAACGACATCGTTCGGTAATGGCCCTGGAAGTTATTGAATCGGCCCACTTCTGTCTCGTATCGTAGGCTTGTATTAAACGGGATGACGTCGTTATTGTGCCATCGATAGGCAGCCGCCGTGTCCCCGAGGTAGGCGACGCAGCCGTGCAGCTCTTCTTGATCATAAACCGGAGTCCAATATCGTCCGCCTTTGAAGTAATCCTCGGTTCCAGTGCCGTGCCAGGAAGGGGTTGATTCTCCATCGACAAAAAACACCTCATCTCCTTCGAAAACGTGCGGATCTGTTTGCTGCATATCCATTACCGTTCCCACGAAGTTTCCTGCGCCTGAGAATTCAGCAAGTTTGAAGTTCTCCCACAGCCGTGTCGGATTCCCCTCGCGATACAGCCCGTTCAGCCTGAAAGGCCCGATGTCTTCAACGACAGTTTCGATAGCCGCTGAAAATGGTTGCGCCTGAGATGTTCGATTCTCAAGTTCGACGCGAATTCCGCGATCTGCTGCAATGGGCAGGTTAAAGTAAAGAGTATCACCCACCGATCCGGTAACCACCGATTGATACGGCCGCCAACCCAAGGGAGTGCCCATGGCAACGGACAGTGGACCTTCAATATCTGGCAGCGGGTATCCATCAGTGAAAACCCTAATCCACACGTTCTCAAAAACCTGCTGTGTGCGGTTTTGCATGCGCAGTAACAACCGTCGCGTACGACCGGTAAAAGGTTCCGTAGAGAATGAAATCTTTGTCCCAGGCACCAAGACCGCGGTACAATCGACGCGTGCCTGAAATGGAGTAAATACCGGTAGACTGGGAGATTCAAGGCGCTGTCGAAGCGAGTCGAGCTTTACCATATAGGCGGGACTCGGTGGCATCGTGAAAGAGCTGATCGGCGTGCCTTGCGGAAACTTCAGTGCGCTTACATGAAAGTAGATAGAACCTGCGTTGTTATACGTGATCCTGGCTCTTCCTTGAAACGGAATAGGTACGTAACTATAATATCCTCCTGACGAACTGTCGGCGATTGGCGGAGAAAAAGGCTCCATATCCCCAAACGGATAGGTAATAGGAGTGTCAATCAAGGCAGTTGACATATTGTCAATATACAGTCGCCAGCGCCAAGCGTCCGTTGCGCCATCCTTCGTCCACCACATGTCTGTGATGACGCCAGGTCCTTCGATATCACAGAGAATCCGCCAGCCATATGGATCATTACCATAGTACCAGCCTAAGTCGCTGTTCCCATCATTTCTTGCCCAACTTGAGAAATGCACAAGCTCAGCCTCAAGCGGGTAGGTTAGACGCTCTGGATGCAGCATGTGATCCCAGTAGACCTGACCCAGTGCTGCCGATAACGGAATCAAAAGGAGTAATTGTAATAGTTTCTTCATACACCTCACCAGTTCATAAGGAGCCATGGATCCAAAATAGCACCATTGAACGCGAGTCCGCAATTCTCTGGCGCAACCTTTTCTACTCTGATACGTTGTAACTCTCGGCGGAAATGCTTAGTATTACGGGATCACTAAACCCGACAGCTTAAGTTTTTCAATAGTTTACAGCAAAGCCTACATGGAACTCCTCTTTTCTCCGTGGCCGTGGTACGTAAGCGGGCCACTTATTGGCCTGACCACGCCTCTCTTACTCTTGCTTGGTGGGAGGGCTTTTGGTGTCTCCAGTAGCCTTAGGCACGTGTGCGCTGCCGTCTACCCTCGAAACATCGAGTATCTGAAATACGACTGGCGGAAGGACGGACTCTGGCTGCTTATCTTTGCGGGGGGCTTGGTCGTTGGCGGGTGGATCGGTGGCCAGCTTTTCAGAGCCGAGAGTTCCGTTGCGATATCCGGTCAGACTGTCAATGACTTGGCCCACCTTGGGATTTCCGATATTCAAGGGCTGGCCCCAGCTTCGCTCTTTAGTTGGTCGAGCCTCTTGACATGGCCGTCGCTCTTGCTCATGACGGTTGGCGGATTTTTGATCGGCTTTGGAACTCGTTGGGCGAATGGGTGTACTTCCGGTCACGGAATCACCGGAATGGCAAACTTGCAGTGGCCCTCGCTCGTGGCGGTCTGCGGCTTCTTTGCCGGAGGCTTGTTGGCGACGCACCTACTCTTCCCACTGATCTTTTAGGTGAATATGAGCAAGAATGACTCTTCTACTCTCCCGCTGCGAGATAAGCTGATCTTTTTGGCGCTTGGGATCTATTTCGGGATAGTCATCTCAAAGTCCGAGGCAATTTCTTGGTTCCGCATTCAGGAGATGTTCCGCTTTCAATCCTTTCATATGTACGGATTGCTCTTTTCCGGTGTCATTACCGCAGCCATCTGCCTGAAAATCATTCGCAGCCTTGGTCTCAAAACAATTCAGGGCGAACCTGCGGTGCTGGCACCGAAAGACTCTTCGACTTGGCGAAACTACCTGTTGGGCGGAACCTGTTTCGGTATCGGATGGGCGTTTACAGGGGCTTGCCCGGGGCCTTTGTATACACTTATTGGGACAGGCTTAACCGTAATGATCGTCCCGCTTTGCTTTGCCTTTCTCGGCGCCTGGACTTATGGCTATCTGAAACCGAGATTGCCGCACTAAAACAATTATGTACTTCCGACAGATAGAAGACCCCTTTCTCGCACAATATGCCTACCTGATCGGCTGTCAGGCGACTGGCGAAGCGCTCTTGGTTGATCCGGAACGCGACATTGATCGCTATGTGGAAATTGCGGCAAACAACAATCTGCGAATTGTCGCAGTCGCTGAAACTCACATCCACGCTGATTTTGTGTCGGGTGCCCGCGAATTCGCGCATCGCTATCCCGTGACGGTGTACCTCTCCTGCGAAGGAGGCAAGGATTGGGAGTATCAATGGCAGACAGATACTCCTTCCCAAATGAAGTTGTTGAGGCACGGGGACATATTCTCAATCGGTAAGATTGATATTGAGGTCGTTCATACTCCCGGTCACACGCCGGAACACTTGTGTTTCATGGTCACCGACCGCGGCGGTGGTGCCGACAGCCCGATAGGCATGATCAGCGGAGATTTTGTATTTGTCGGAGATGTGGGCAGACCTGACCTATTGGAATCTGCTGCCGGCCAGGCAGGTGCGAAGGAACCCTCTGCCCGCGCTCTCTATCACTCTTTAACGAGATTCCTCAATCTTCCCGAATATCTTCAAGTCTGGCCGGGCCACGGGGCAGGCTCGGCATGCGGAAAGGCGCTCGGTGCGATTCCTGATACAACTGTTGGATATGAATCGCGTTTCAATCCTGCGATACGCGCGGCACGAAGCGGGGAAGAGCGCTTTGTTCGCGAGATCCTGCACGGACAGCCGGAGCCACCTCTCTATTTCGCACAAATGAAGCAATGGAACAAGCTTGGACCACCCCTGCTTCCAGAGCAGATTCACGTGCCAAAGCTGAAACCTGAGCTTGTTGCGTCGCTTGTCAGTGAAGACAAGACGGTGGTTATTGATACGCGCACCCCGCGGAGTGAATACCTATCCATGCACTTCCCTGGTTGTCTATGGATTCCGCTGAGCAAAAGCTTTCCGACGTATGCGGGCTCGCTGATTCCTTCAGACCGGAAGATTGTCGTGATCTGCGACACTTCGCAAGCAGAGACCGCCGCACGGCTGCTTTGGCGCATCGGTCTGGATAACTTGGCAGGTTACGTTTCCAAGAGCGACTTTGCAGACTGGATCCTGACGAAGCAATGTGCGGCTACTATGGAGATTATCAGTTTCGACGAACTACAAGACAGGAATAGTAGTTACTTCATTCTCGATGTGCGCGGGGAAGCCGAGTTTGATGAAAGCCACTTTCCCAATGCGGTTTGTGTTCCGCATACGCGAATCATGACTCGCCTGAACGAATTGCCGAAATCAGGACAAATTGCTGTCTACTGTTCCACCGGTTCCCGCTCAGCTTCGGTTGCGTCCTTGCTGTTGAAATTAGGCTTTCGTGTGACGGCAGTCAACCAGGACATTGAAGCAGCCGCGCCGTATCTCATTCAGGATGCAGTTGTTCAGTGAGTCAAATTTGCATTCAGTAATAAAGAGGGTCAAGCATCGCTTGACCCTCTTTCGTTCACCTAATGTCCCGTGCAACAGGGTGGAGGACCGTGGTCCACGGCCAATCCTGCGACACCGCGCCACAATAACACGAAGGCAGTGATTGCCAATAATGCACCTGCCGCGGCATTGCCGTATCTGCTCCAGCGAGCAGGCAGCTTCCGCAATAGAACACCAATGCCCAACAACGCGGGCATTGTCCCCACACCAAAAGCTTGCATGATGAACATGCCGGACCACGGCGATTCTACTGCCGCCGATCGCGCGACCATCGCATACAGCACGCCGCAGGGCAAAAATGCCGCCGCAAAACCTAATCCAGGAGACATCCACTTCCCCCAACGCAGCGCCCTCTTCGAAACTGCTATCGAGAATTTAGAAAGGAAGCCTCCGGACGTAGGGAGGAGGTACGCAAGCGCTAAAGCAAGCAGCATCAGCACTCCACCACCGATGGAAACCCAAGCCGTTGCGTGTTGAAGTCCTGCTGCGTCAAGCAACAAGGACCCCAAAAGAGCTGCAAGGTATCCAAGCAATGAATACGACATCAGCTTTCCGATTGAAAATCCAAGTGGCGCCCACGCTCCGCCCGTTAACTTAGAACGGCACCCCAGAGTTGCCAGTGGACCGCACATCCCGATACAATGAGCTGAACTTAGCAAGCCCACAAGAAACGCCGGAACAATTTCAGCAGACAAAGGGTTCATACTAATCTACAAACAAAGGAATTCTGTCGCGGAACCATTTCTCACGGTGCGATAATTCTGCGACACATTCCCATGCGCCGCGCGGCAATGGTGATCCGGTTCTCAACGCATACTGCCCATTTCCCATCGCAAGCAACGTAGTCATTGGGCGATCCAGGCTCTTGTCCGAAGGGCGGTATAATCCGCAAACTCCCACAAGGGAGTCACATGGCAAACCTGCGGCATCAACCACTGTCAGCACTACTAATTGCCGATCTAAGAGAGGAACAGTCGCCGTCACTTTCCAGCCGGTTCGCGCGGTAGCCTGCTTCTCATTCAAGACCTGTTTGAGGTTTGCTCCCTTCTCATAGTAATTCTCTACCATGAGTTCGGGAGGATTCTGCGTGGCAATAGTCAATACGGCCATGTTGGCAGCGACTGTAGAAACGAGAATCGCAATAATGATCATTGGCCACAGGTTCTGGTCGAGAAATTTCTGCTTATCCTTCTGTTTGACTTCAGTCATCGTGATCCCCCTTTTTGTTATCGTCATCGTCATCGTGATCTCGGTAAATCGGGCCAAGGAACTTCGCCGAAGCTCGATTAACAACTTCTGACCCGTCCATCAGACTTAGCTGAATAGGCGTAGACGAGTTTTTTATGGCCTTACGCGGCAGCATGACAAACGCTTCCGCCTTGACACGTTCGCCGGGCGAAATTTCAAACGGCGAACCCGGAACGAGAAGTTCCGCATGTTCTGCTCCTTCAAGCTTCACAGACACTGACCGCGTCCTCACGTCTGTGTTCGTCATGTGAAGTTGAAGCATGTTTCTCACCAGCCCGTCCTCCTGGACCAGATACGGCGCCCCGGGTGCGCGCACAACGGCAAAGTCGATAACCTCACGGGAAGACAAGCGAACCAGAAACAGCGTAAGCACGATCGCAGATACGCCGAGGTAGAGCAACGTGCGTGGACGAAGAAGCTTTCGGGACTTGTGCTCCATACCGGCCAGAGAATCATAGCGGATTAGCCCGGTTGGCCTGCCGATCTTGGTCATTACCGTGTCGCATGCGTCAATGCAGGCCGTGCACTGAATACACTCAAGCTGCAGGCCGTCGCGAATATCGATCCCCGCCGGACAAACCTGCACACAGCGGCTGCAAGCGATGCAATCCCCCTTCGGAGTCGGATCATTGGGTCGAATGTGGCCGCGCGGTTCACCCCGCTGAGTGTCGTATCCGATGATCAAGCTGTGCTCATCCAGGAACACAGATTGAATCCGAGCATAGGGACAAACAAAGTGGCAAAACTGCTCGCGGAACCAAGCGAAGTTGAAATACGTTAGAGCGGTTAGGGAAACAGCGACGACCATTGCTGCGGGATGCGCTTTCCCGAATGTCCAGAACATCTCGTAGGAAGCTTCCGGCCCTATGAAGTATGCCGTGAAGCTCAAACTCATTCCCGTTGACACAAGCCAGAATATCGCATGTTTGCTGATCTTCTTTGTCCAATACGCGTCGTCGCGCGGGCCGTTGTGCAATGCACGACGTGCCCTTGGATTGCCTTCAATCCAGCGTTCGATGCGGTAAAAGAAACTCTCCAGATAGACCGTCTGCGGACAAGCCCACCCGCACCATAATCTACCGAACATGGCAGAAAACCAAAACAATGCGAGCACGCTCAGGACAAGCAACAGCGCAAGTAGATACAAGTCAGTTGCCAAAAACGTTTTACCGAAGAATGAAAATCGACGGCTGACGAGATCAAATAGCATGAACGGATTGCCGTTAATCGTGAACCACGGGGCCGCCAGATAGAAGACGACCAGAACCGCCATTACGATGTTCCGTCTTCCCGACCAACGTCCCTTGGTTTGATCGTGAAAAACCCAGTTTCGCTTCCCGTGCTTGCCAATCGTCGCGCTCGTCGTTGGGATTGTCTCACGACTTACGACTGGCCGTTCCTTCAGATTACTCAAGATTCGCCTTTCAGCTCTCCGATCCTGCACTTTTGCTATATCTTCGTTGTCGTGTCTGAAGTTGCGGATTGCGACTCCGAGGGAGCCTCTTTTGGAGCGCGAATAGATGCCATGTCAAATGGTTCTCCTTCCGGCTTCTTGCCGGGAGTGGGAGGCTCGGTTTCCCACAGCGTCATAACGTACGCCGTAATCATCTTGATCTTTCGCTCTCCTAGAATCGGTCCCCACTGAGGCATTCCCTTGGCAGCCACGCCGTTTACGATAACAGCGGCAATCTGATTCTCGTTCGGACCGTGAATCCAGAAATTGTCCGTCAAGTTTGGTCCGATTCCGCCTTCACCGTAGCTCCCGTGACACGTAACACAGAATGTCCCAAAGTACTTTTTTCCTGCCCCAACGGGATCTGAATCATAAGCACCGGAGGCGATTAACTCCGCTTCACGCTGCTCTGCTCGCATCGCGGCTTGTGCCAAATCCCGCCGCAAGTAGTCCTTCGGAAGCAAATCAAACATGTGAACGATTGGCGTATAAACGACAGCGAAGACTATCGAAACCAAGAACAGATTCACCCACCATTTCGGTAGCGGATTGTCTGCCTCCTGAATGCCGTCAAAGTCGTGCTCAAGCAATTCCTGCTCGGGAATAAAGTCTCCTGGCAGCAGTTCCTCGTGATGTTGCGCGTCATGTCTTTCGCTCATGAGGGCCTATCCTCTCGCAGGGTTGTTGTGAGTTGCTTCGTCGTCGTCAAGCGGCAAACGGCTGTCGCGCTCGAATCGATTCTTCTTTCCGGAAAATGTCCAAATCAATATCGCCGTGAACGCCGCCAGCATAATCAAAAGCGCGATTATCGGCCAAGTTGTTTGTCCGGCATGCTCCATCACGTCTCGTATCATGGCGTGCCCGCCAGCAGTTGAAGCGGCTGCTTGCCCATTCGCTGCAAGTAAGCAATGACCGCGACCATCTCCTTGTCTTCCATATCGTGAATGCCCTCTGCCGCAAGGCGAGCGGCAATCTGGGCCGCCTGAGAGCGCATCGCTTCCGGTGCGTTCTCAACATCGAGATCAGAATACGGGACATTCAGCATTTGCATGGCCTTCAGCTTTGCCTGAATGTCCGTCGTATTCAATTTGTTTTCAGCAAGCCATGTATACTGCGGCATGATTGAACCAGGGGAGGTCGATCGCGGATCCATCATGTGCAGATAGTGCCAATGATCGGGATACTTTGCACCTACCCGCGCGAGATCCGGGCCAATCCGTCGCGAGCCCCACTGGAACGGATGATCGTATTCGAACTCACCGGGCTTTGAATACTCCCCGTACCTTAAGACCTCGTCTCGCAGCGGACGGATCATCTGTGAATGGCAGTTGTAGCAACCTTCACGGACGTACAGATCGCGTCCTTCAAGCTCCAACGGCGTGTACGGCACAGCCGCACTGGCGTGTATCGGCACATAGCTTTTAGGCATGATCAATGGCACTATCTCTACAATTCCTCCGACAGTGATCATGACCAGAACCAGCATTGTGAAAGCAAATGGCGATCCTTCCAGAACATGGTGCCAATTCGCCTTCCCCGCGTAGCTTGCAGGTTTCAGACTAGCCAAGGACGGCGCAGTTGCCTCTTCATCTTCCACTACCTGTGCAGATCTCACCGTCCGCCAAACATTGTAGCACATCAGGATGATGCCAGCAAGATAGAACAGTCCGCCTAAGAGACGTGTATGATAGAATGGTAGAATCCGTTGAGTCGTTTCCACGAAGTTTGGATACTGCAGTAGTCCGTCTGCGTCAAATGCCCGCCACATCAGTGCCTGCATGATGCCGGCAGTCCATATGGGCACAATGTAGAGTAGAATACCAATCGTCGCGATCCAGAAATGCGTGGTCGCGAGCCCCTTGGAGTAAAGTTCGGTTTTCCACAGCCTTGGAACGAGGTAGTAGAACATGCCGAACACCATAAAGCCGACCCAGCCAAGCGCTCCGCCATGCACGTGTGCGATCGTGTAGTCTGTATAGTGTGTAAGCGAGTTAATCGCCTTGATAGACATCATCGGTCCTTCGAATGTCGACATTCCGTAGAACGTCACAGAAAGAACGAAGAACTTAAGAATCGGATCCTGCCGGACCTTATTCCAGGCGCCGCGCAATGTCAGCAATCCGTTCAGCATGCCCCCCCACGAGGGAGCGATAAGCATAATGCTGAATACCGCGCCGAGCGTTTGCGCCCAATCGGGAAGTGCGGTGTAGTGCAGATGGTGCGGGCCTGCCCAGATGTAGATAAACACCAAGCCCCAGAAGTGGATAATCGAAAGTCTGTAGCTATAGACCGGTCGATTCGCAGCCTTGGGCATGAAGTAGTACATCATCCCGAGAAACGGAGTGGTGAGCAGGAATCCCACAGCATTGTGGCCGTACCACCACTGAACCATCGCGTCTTGCACACCGGCAAAGATGGGATAGCTCTTGACCATGGTCGCAGGTATCGCAAGATTGTTCACAATGTGCAGCATCGCGATCGTAACGACTGTGGCAATATAAAACCAGATGCCGACATACAGGTGTCGCTCGCGCCGCCTGATAATCGTGCCAAAGAAATTGATGCCGAATATTACCCAAACTACGGCGACGGCGATGTCGATTGGCCACTCAAGCTCGGCATACTCTTTGGAACTTGAAATTCCCAGCGGCAGTGTGATAGCTGCCGCAACTATAATCAGTTGCCAACCCCAGAAGTGAATTCTTGAAAGCGTGTCGTTAAACATCCGCGCCTTCAGTAGTCGCTGAGTCGAGTAGTACACGCCTGCGAAGATTGCATTCCCCGCGAAAGCGAAAATCACCGCATTCGTGTGCAGCGGACGGAGCCGACCGAACGTGAGCCACGAGGTGTCGAAATTAAGTTGCCAGAAGGCCAATTGTGCGGCTACGATAACACCCACAAGCATACCCACAACTCCCCACAGCAATGTGGCTATGGTAAACTTGCGCACAATATCGTAGTCGTACCGAAAGGTGTCCATCGACATACGGCTATTTCCCATCTTTATCTTGAGTTGAATTCGTTTCGTCAATCAATATACGGTGTGCGGGTGTTTCCAAATCGTCAAACTGCCCGCCGCGTACTGCCCACAGATAGAAACCTACAAAAACCAGAATAAACACGACTGCAAACCCTAATAGCCACGTAATGATGTTCACGGCTTGCTTCCCCTGACGGCCAAAGTCAGCACGGTGACCGATGAGATCGGCATCAGGATGGCTGCCAACAACGGAGACACCAAGCCGGCCATTGCCAGCCCTGCGCCGATCAGATTGTAGGAAAGTGCGATCACCACATTGCGCTTGATAGTGAAGAGCGTGTTCCTCGACACTAAGACTAATTCAGCAAAGGCCCTCGGCCCCCTGCGTGAAACAAAGACGTCGGCCGCACTCCGCGCCACATCTGCGGCTTCGGCCGCCGAAACACCTACGGTCGCTCTTGACAACGCTGCCGCATCATTGACGCCGTCGCCGAACATCGCGGTTGCCACGCCCAAAAGCTCAAGCTCCGACACGCGCGTTAGCTTGTCTTCGGGAGTTGCTTCGCCCCGGGCCTGTTCCAGTGACAATGCACGGGCCACCCGTTCAACTTCACCCTGGCGGTCTCCGCTGAGAAGTTCAACATGTATCCCGAGTGAGTGCAGGGCTTTAACTGCCTCATCTGCTTCGGGGCTGATTGGATCCGCGACTTGAAATGCCGCGACTACCAACCCGTCGCGAGCCACGAATACATTGGCATCAACCTCGGAAGCCCACGTTGGCAAAGGGATCTCGCTCTCCCGAATCCAACGACGGGATCCGATCGCTACACGCGACTTGCCGACCAACCCGCTGATGCCTTGAGTCTCGACATGCACGTCTTCAACTGCCAGAGTGGTCGTGCTAACCTCTTGCAATGCAGCGGCAATTGGATGAACAGAGTATCGTTCCAGCGCGGCGGTTATCGTCAACACATGCTCCTGTTCGCTTCGAGACAGTTCAGGAGCGTATACTGTTTGCAGCAACTCCATCCTGCCGGATGTCAGTGTTCCGGTCTTATCAAGAATCGCATGCTGCACTCTTGCGGCCCGCTCTAAGGCATCTGAAGACTTGATGAAGATTCCGTACTTAGCTGCTCGACCCATTGCAACTGACAGGGCGACCGGTGTCGCAAGCCCCAACGCGCAGGGGCAGGTTACCACGAGAAGTGCAGCGACGTTCCAAAGGGCACGAGACGGATCCGCTTGCCACCAGATTAGTGCCGTAATTGCGGCAAGCGATAGCACTGAAGCCACAAAGTACCCCGCTATCCGGTCATGCAGTCTGACAATCGGAGCGCGTTCGGTTGCTGCACGACGCATCATTTCACTTAGCTGAGCAAGCCTCGTGAACGCGCCGACGGCGGTGGCCTGCATCTTTAACGGCATGGTCACGACTTGTGAACCAGCAAAGATCCTGTCGCCTGCGGAATGCATCACCGGCGCGGATTCACCTGTCAGATGCGCTTCGGTTACCCAGCCGCTTTGCAGCGCAACGCCGTCCACGGTTACCACATCGCCCGGTAAGAAAACCAGTGAATCGCCGACGTCTGCAGCGGCCAATGCGATCTCTTCAATTCTGCCGTCCACCTCCCTGCGCACCGTCCGAGGCGCCTGCTCCATCAAAGTCTCCGAAGCGTCTGCCGCACGTGCCGTTGCCCGACTAAGCAGCAGCCTGCCCACCAATAGCAGAAAGATCAGCAACGCCATACTGTCATAATAAACGTCGCCCCGATTCTGTAGTGTTGCCAAAACGCTTACTGCAAAGGCGGCCAGTATTCCCAAACTAATTGGCAGATCCATGTGCAGCATACCGCCTCGCAAACCGCCGATAGCACCTTTATAGAAAGGCATTGCAGAGTAGATTACGACAGGAAGCGAGAGGCCGAAGCTGACCCATCGAAACAGACTCGCTTGGTCCGGATCTATCCCTGTGAAATCCCCTGCATAGAGAGCGACGGCAAGCAGCATGATATTGCCGGCGACTGCTCCGGCAACGCCCATTCGAAGCAGGAGACTGCGTCCCTCCTTCTTGCGTGCCGTCGCGATGCTATCTTCGTGGAGTGGGTGTGGTGTGTATCCGACTCGATCGAGCGCGCGTCCTAACTGACTGAGTGTCACGACCCGCGGATCAAACACAATCTCTACGATCGAACGACCCAAGTCAAGGTGTGCATAAGCAGCCCTCTCTCGCTCCATGAGCACCTTCTCGACGAGCCACGAGCACGCTGCGCAGTGCACACCTTCTAAATAGAAGCGAATAGATAACCGTCCTTCAGCGCGCGGTTCGGCGAACTTTGCCAAAAATGTCGCTTCGTCAAAGTACCTGTACTCCTTGCCTGAAACATTTGCCGGTCCGGTAATCAAGTTGCCGAGGTCTGCCCGAAGTGCGTAGTAGCCGTCAAGATTTGACTCATGCAGGATAGCATAAACCGACTCGCAGCCCGCGCAGCAAAATGAGTGCGCTTTGGCAAGTCTGCGCCGTGCCGCAGGGACCGGTAGGCCGCAGTGCGCGCAAGCCGCCGGATTTTCCTGCAAAGCGGATTTCTGCTGCTTGACTAACTCAGGAGTTGGCATGAGATGGGGCTGTTTCGGAGGCACAGTCTATTGAAGCATCTGGACAGGGGATTCGCAATCAGGAAACTTGACTTTCAATTTATAACCTGACCAATTCTGTCTGATTTTAAGCAATTGATTTCATTGCCAGCTACAGACACAGATTAATATAAAAAATTGCTTAGAAAGCGCTCGTATCTCATTTCGCATTCATTTCGGTATCATAGGATAACTATTCGGGAAATGCAACCCCAGTATTCTGTTTTAGCTCGCTCTCTGCGGGCATTGATAAGCCTTGCGCGATTTACCTCCAAAGAAAAAAAGCCGGGTTTCCCCGGCTTCTTGAAGGTTCTTCATCTGTTGTTATTCAGCAATCAATGATCGCACCCTTAATGGCATTAACACATCGGCCGGTCCCTGGGGCAGAAATACAAAACTCGTATCCTGTACAACGTCAATCGGTGACCAGTTCCCATCGGTGTTACACTCTTCAATCTGATACAGCAAGTCATCTGTCCCGCACAGCCTGGGAGACTGAGGTCTGAACCATATGAGCCGAAGTTCTCCAGACTCCAAGGCGCTTGTCGCGAGTCGACTTGGAATCCATTCAACGCTGGAATGCGGCGTGTAGAATGCTCCGATATCCGCGATTGACAAATCCGGATCACACCCTAAACTTGGATCCGCAGCGTCGAGGCAGGGAGACGACTCCAACAGGCTGTAATTCCCGCCCGCCGGATTAACAAACTGGGGATTGGCAACTATGTTACTGTAAATGTCGCTTGGAGTTCCCAGAGGGTTCTGATCAATCCGCCTTCCAATGTTTGGCGGCCCATGAATCTCGTTGTCGGACACGTATCTAAAGTCACCCGAGCGATTGTTGAAGATGTTGCAATACTCAACCTGTGCCGAAGCGCTGTTGGAAAAATATACGCCGTCCTGATTATCCGTAATCTGAGTCGAATTTATTCTGCACTGTGTGTCTTGCAGTCTGAACCCTGCTCCCTGATTCGCATCATTGAATGCTATAGTGCACCGCTCAAAGCTCGGGGCGCCTCGGATCACCCAGACACCGCCTCCCTGACCGGATGAATTGGATGCAAACAAGGTGCGCGAGAATCCAATACTGCATTGAATCAGGCAAGCGCCGCCTCCTGTCGTCGCCCCCACATTATTGCGAAGCGTTGAATGGGTTATCGAGCCGCCGGTGTCGGTCGCATAGATTGCTCCGCCTTGAATGGCGCTATTTCCTTGCATCATCAGATTCACGCCGTTGATAGTCGATCCTGATGCGTAAACCCCGCCACCGCTGCCGCTTGCGCTGCTGCCGTTTATGATTAGGCCACTCAAATTGCCAACGGCATTGCGTAGGAAGATCGCACCCCCATCCACCGCTTGATTTCCGAAGCACTCGGAGTTACCAATCATTATTGAACCACTCTCTGCAGATATCCCGCCGCCCGTGGTTGCGCTGCACCGCTCAATTCTACAGCTGTCCAATGTGGCTTGTTGTGCGCCGAGTACCTGAATGCCGCCCCCGCCTGTACCGGCTGTACATGACTCAATTCTGCATAACACGAGAGAAGGAGAACCCTGAACAACTCGCAAGCCCCCACCACTGTTACTCGTGCGACAGTTTCGAATCGTGCAAGATGTTAGAAGAGGCGAGGCACCCGAAAAACAGCCTACGCCGCCGCCGCTGCTGTCCACCGATCCAGCGATGCAATTCTCTATCACTGTGTATTTCAGCCAGGATTGTGAAGACTCGCTGCCGGAAAATCGAATGCCCCTCCAGGATTGGAGATTCTGCAAAGTGTCCGCGCTGAAGAATATGGAATCGCTCTCCCTGCCATTGCACGTCAGCGTTCCGTACACGATCACGGCGAATGGACCCATGAATTTCAGCCGAACGCCGGACTGAAGCAGTAACGCTTGTCCTGCCGGAACTATGATATCACCGTAAACTCGATAGGTATCCGCATGCAGCTCCCCATGTTGCTCCCCCCACATGATGTTTCCTGAAACCGCACTGGAATTCTCGTAACAACCTATGTCAGGAAGCCCGGCGGCACTCGCGCTTCGGGACATTCCAAGAATGTCGACACTGGCAAGATTGGGAGTGCCCGCATTTAACGCGGGACTGCCAATCGGAGCCGTCTTCAAACTGTAGGGTTCGTCAGAGGTCTGCGCAAATTGAGGCGGCAGGAACACGTTGCCGTAACCGTCGCACGAATCACCATTTGCCGTCACGGACGTCAGCGTGCCCACTGCAGGGGGCAATTCTCCCGAGAAGTCGGGTGAACCTACACGATAAATCAGAGAGTTTCTGATCGTCCAGCCGGATGAAACACCAGAAATCCCGGCTCCGGGATGAGGCGTTTCTCCGATTCCTGTCGCGGTAACATTGGTCAGCAGGCAATTGGTGATTTCGGCGGTCGTGGCGCTCGAGTGTAGCGAATGCCCTGTGGTCGCACGATTCGTTGCAATCGTGCAATGCACCAGGCGGGGACTGGATTGATCCGCATAAACTCCTCCACCTGATACGCCCGCGTAATTACCCGTAATGAGGGCATTGGTGATCGGAACTAATGACGCACTGAGGTGGATCCCGCCTCCCAAATGCGTGGCCTGATTATCTTGAATTCGAGTTTCTGATACGGTTGGTGAGGACTGCCGAAGAGCCAGTCCCCCGCCATGCCTTGCCCGATTATTGCTGATGACGGTACGCACCAGCGAGAAGCCTGTTCCTTCCGCGTAAACTCCTCCGCCTAAGGAATCACTTCGATTGCCGACAATTTCGCAGTCTATGAAGGTCGGAACTGCGGAAAGGATGTGTACCCCGCCACCACTAAATGTACAGTAGTTTCCTTCAATCAAGCAGTTTGTTATCGTTGGCACCGCAAGTAGACGCAAATACAATCCTCCGCCGCCACGCCCTCTTGCAATGTTGTTCCGGATAGTGCAATCAACCAGGGTTGCCCTGCTATACCTGCTGATAACGAGTGCTCCCCCTTCATCCGACGATATGTTATGCTCAAACAAACATCTCTCGAACAATGGATTCGCGCCGGAACGGTATGAGTGGATGGCACCCGCATCATCCGCAGACTCATTCCCGATGAACTGACAGTCGCTGAATCGCGGCGACGCTTCCCAACAGTAGACCGCACCCGCGTCTCGCAACAGAGTGCGGTTGTAGAGAAACTGGCAAGAGTCGAAACTCACTGTGGAGGTGCTGTCATTGAGGTAGACTGCACCACCTTGCGCACCCAGTGAAACATTTCGTTCAAAAACACAACGACGGAAACTCGGGGGGCCGTTGGCCACCAGCGCTCCGCCGCTGACATTTGAACTGTTCTGCGTGAATTGGCAATCAATGAACGTTGCATTGGCATAGCGATTGTGAACAGCTCCGCCTGTCTTGACGCAACTGTTGCCGTCGAATTCGCATCGTTCGAAACGTGAACCGTGGGCATTATTCAAGAAGACCGCGCCACCGTCCGCCCGCGCGCGATTCCCACGGAACACGCAATCATAACAGCGCACAGACGAGTTCGGTGCAGCGAACAACGCGCCCCCATTCGTGCCGGCATAGTTTCTGGAAAACTCGCAGTTCCTGAAAGTTACAACTGAACCAGCACCAGAGACATAAACGGCACCGCCTGCGCTATCGCTGCTGGTGCCGTTCGTGGACAATCCTCGATCGAATCGACAAAACTGAAAAATCGTGCTGTCTGCGCCGATCAACCGGAGTCCCTTCCAGCCCAAGTCGGGGTTGGTTCCGGTGTAAGTGAAAATCACTGAGTCGGTGGGCAATCCGGCAGCATTCAAATGGCCGTTCACGATGAACTTGTGGTGACCGCGGAACTCCACGCGAACCCCGGCAGCGATTTTCAGTCGGCTACCTTCCGGTACCGTGACATTCCCGCTTTGTATTACGTACGGGCTGCCGGAAAGCAACCAAGTCCCGGACACGTTGCCGGCCGGAACAATCGTCTCACAAGAGGCAGGAGGAGTGAAGGCACAAAACAGCACACCCCAAACACACATCCATCGGAGGACGCTCAAGTTCACAGAAACTCCGCTTTTTCATCGTTTTCCGTTACGTAGCCGCTGCATCCTCGTACGCGCGTATACTCTGGCCACGAATATCAAATGTTAAGTACAGTTACTACTACAGTCAAGAGATTTCCTATAATTACTTTACTTTGTTATGACAGAGAGCTTCTTTGGCCTCGTGAGGGAACTGGATCATCGCCCGCAAAATCAAACGACCCTCCTGTGATATTGTAAACTACTGATTTTACTTCTCTTGTTGAACGGACTCTTATCCTAAGCTCTGTGAATTTAATCAGTTAACGCGCACTCCACCACAAGAAGAACCGAGTTCTCCTCGAATTCTGATCTCGGTGCAAATCTAGATTAGTCCGCAAATAGTACCTTTCGCAAACGGAATTGCAGGGCTATGCCTAGAACCAGATAGCTGCCTGCCAAGACCCATGGGGCTGCCGATAAGTCGTAAAATTGAGCAAGGATAAGATTTGCGCCCGCATTGACAATCATAACCACGACAATCCAGGGTATTGCGAAGCGGGGTTGTCCAAGTCCAACTAAAACATTCACTCCCGTGCTAAACAATGGCTCGAGCAGGGCGGAAAGCAGGAGCGCAAGCACATAGGGAATCGCATCGAGATACTTCTGACCAAGCAGCGCCGGAATAATCGTGTCGGCATACCACCAAAGGACCAAAACCGCGGGAATCCCGATAGCCCAGACCCCTGACAAAGCGATCCGCAACTTGCTTGCAAGTTTTGGCAAGTTTCTTTCAGCCGCCAGTCTTGCCGCCATCGGGTAGAGCAGGAAGTTCATGGCTTGAGATACCAGCGCAAACAATCTCAGGAAGGTCTTGGCAGCAATATAAGGAGCCAGAATCGCGGGGCTGAGCACGGCGCCCAGTACCAACAAGTCGCCCTGTTGGAAGTAGATATCACCAACCGCCATCACCCCTGTCCACTTCCCATAACGTGAGGCTTCTCGGTAGTCTTTCATGTTGAAGGTAGGCTTCAACACAACTGGATAACGAAACACTCCAGCAAGCGATGAGAGAACGATGGCACCGGTATTGACAGCCAGTGCGGTACTCGCATGAATCAGCATACCTTGTTTCGCGAGCACCACAAAGCCGATCAAACTGCCCATAAAGTAGCAGGCTTCGATGACAAACACGCGGCGCAGGCGACTCTCGGCTTGTCCCAGCGCTATCGCGAGATCCCGTGGCACCAGAATGAGCAATGCCGCACAGGTTAGCATCGTTTCGGTCATTGACAATCCCAGTGCAGGCATGATTACTAAGCCTGCCAGCATGCCAATGAATGTTGTTCCTAATGAGAGTCCGACAACGGCTCCCAGAACGCGCTCGCCCGCACCGGAAGCCCATTTCTGAACCAAAGTCAGTGCCCATAAGCCGCGCGTGCACATGGCAGCCACATTCAAGAATGCCCATGCGACACCATATGAACCGTACTCCTCAACAGGAAGTGCGCGTAAGAGCACAAAAATGACTCCCAGCCCGTACAAGGCCGGAAGTCCCTTTATGGCGAGTGCCCAGCCTGCGCGACCAAGCGCACCAAAGCCGCCTGCGTGGTCCAGTAGCTTTTTCAATTAAACCTTTGCAGCCTGAAAACTGTCCAATCTACGCACATTCTACCTAAAATGGAAGCCCCTTGCCCATTCGGGCACACTTCGGAAACCGAAAGCCCCTGTTCGGAGTCTAACAAGCGGACTCACATTAACGGACTCTTGATGACCCTCATTCGATACGCTTTTCTCGTCTTTCTTGTTTCCTCGGCCTTTGGGCAGCGTCCCAATTTCTCCGTGCATGGGCTCGTTGTGGATTCGCTTTCTGGCGAACCGCTCGAATATGCCACCGTCATGCTTCATAACGCCGCCGACAGTTCTCTATTGACCGGCATGGCAACCACTGCTGGCGGCGGGTTTGTCTTGGACAGTCTCAGGCCGGGGCGCTTCTACGCACGCGTCAGCTTTTTGGGCTACGAAGTCAAAACCTTACCCCCGTTCAATCTAAATCGCGAGACTACCCGAGTCGATCTCGGCCGAATTCCACTGGCGCCTTCGGGTCTGATTGCCGATGAAGTCACCGTCACGGGGGAGCGGATGACGGTCGAATATCATGTTGAGAAGAAAGTCATCAACGTCGCCAAACAACAGATTGTGCCTACGGGAACAGCCACCGATGTGCTCGCCAATTCACCCGGTGTTTCTGTGGACATCGAAGGCAACGTTAAGCTGCGTGGCAGCGGGAACTTCACGGTCATGATAGACGGAAGACCTTCGATCCTTGACGCAAATGATGCCTTGCAGCAAATTCCCGCCGCCACCATCGATCGCATTGAAATAATCACCAATCCGTCGGCGCGATTCAGTGCGGAAGGCACCGCTGGGATCATCAACATCATTCCTTTGAAACGCGGCACGCAACACACTGCAGGACAAATCAATCTCCGCAGCGGAGTAAACGAGCAGCGCAGCCTTGACTTCTCTCTGCAGCAGCCTGTGGGCAGGACTTCACTGACGGTCGGAGGCGACCTTGGCAAGGACAATAGTCCGGGCGAATCACGGTCTGAAACCCGAACTACTTTTGGCGATGCTACGACGACTCTAAAGTCCGACGGTTCGTCGATCCGGCACTGGGACCGCGGCGGTCTGCGCGCAGAACTCGATGTGCCGCTAAGCTCGCGCAACAACCTGTCGTTAGGTGGCCGATTCGGAACCTATGAGTTCGGGCGCGATGCGGATCTTAAGCATCGACAAACGGACGACCTGAGCGAGACCCTGTTACTAACGACCTCTGACAATCGCTCGAATCGGGAGCATCGCTATGTCTCCGGATTCGCCAACTGGAAACACAGGTTCCCACAAGACAAGCACGTCCTGACGATGGATCTGTCGATTAGCCGTCGCAGCGGGGAGGAGGTGTCGACTAACGAGTCCTTTGCTCAGGACGGATCGATTGTCCATGGCTTGAGAACATTTGAAGACGGTCCAGGCGGACGAAGCGAGCTCAAGCTCGACTATGTGCGACCACTTGGCAACAGCCGCAGATTTGAAGCCGGAACTTCCGTGCAAAGTTCCGGTTTCCGCGACAACTATGCTCAAAGCAGATTCGACACGATCTCCGCGCAATACGTAGATCAGTCGCAACAAAGAAACTCCACGAGATTTCGTCGGAATCTTCCCGCGTTTTACACCATGTATGCAGATGAAGGTGGTCCGATTGAATATCAATTCGGACTTCGCGGCGAATATCTTGATCGCACCATTGAGCGCGTGCAGACGAGTGAGGAATTTTCAATTTCGCGATTTGACCTTTATCCAACTGCTCACTCGGCATACAATTTCGGCGGAGGCAAGCAAGCCATTCTCAGCTACACGAGACGCGTCCAGCATTCCCGTCCGTGGGATTTGGAACCATTCTTGAGCTGGGAAGATGCCTATAGCGTGCGCAGCGGAAACCCCGGCTTGAAGCCTGAGTTTATTGACTCCTATGAGCTCGGATATCAGACAAGCGTGCTTAAGCAGTTTGTTTCAGTTGAAGGCTTCTATCGCGTCAAGCACAACAACGTTGAGCGGTTGCGAAGTGTCTATGCGGAGAATGTGACGCTCGAACGGCCTGAAAATGTTGGCCGGCAATTCTCATTGGGAACGGAGCTTCGCACGGATATTCAGGTTCAAAAAGGCTGGAATCTGACATTGTCCGGCAGTTTCTACGATCAACGCGTCAAAGGTGAAGCGAACGGGATTTCCTTTGATGAGAATGACTTCTCTTACGACGGAAAACTGAGCAGCATCACAACAATTCTGCGTTCCACTCGAATTCAGCTGGACGGGCAGTATCGAGGGCCTTCTGTGACGTCGCAAGGAACAGCTGAAGCATCGGTCACATTTAACGGCGCGATTCGTCAGGACTTTCTCGATCGCCGTTTGAATGTTGCACTGCAGGTCCGAGATATTTTTGCCACAGGCAAGCGCGAGTCCACCAGCGAATCCCCCGGGCTTTACAGCTATAACTATTCGTCAACGGATGCGCCCGTTTTTACCTTGAGCGTCGGCTATTCCTTTAACAATTTCAAGAAGAAACAGAACGGTCGAGGCGACGAAACTGGCGAAGACTTCTAAGCTTGAATCCACTTGCTGAAGCAAAAGCGGGTTAGCCATTCGGCTAACCCGCTTTATGTTTGAAAAAAGATCAGTTATGAGGTTGCCTTGACACGCTCGCCCTGAGTCATGGTGGCGAGCTTCGCGATCTCGTCCGCTTGCAGACCCAATCCCTGTGCGACTCGCTCTCCGTACTCCTTGTCAACTTTGTAGAAGAGGGCTGTCTGACGCTTCTGAATCCTCGTCTGAGCATTCTTCAAGTGCGCCACTATGTTGGAGATCAGGTGTGTGCGATCCGTGTCAGTCATGACCTTTCTAAACAGAGCCGCAGGCTGCACAAAATCATCTTCCGTCAGCTCGTAGCCAAACCGGTCAATTACGCCGGTCACGGGAACCGGTGGCTCGGCATACGACGGCTCAGGTGCCGGTCCGCCGAAGCTATTCGGCCAGTAATTCGGCGCACCTTCACTGTTGTCGTCAGTGCGCATCGCGCCGTCGCGTTGGTAATTGTGCTCCCCGCTGACACGCGGTGCATTGACCGGAATCAGGTGGTAGTTTGTGCCGAGGCGATGGCGATGGGTGTCGTGATAGCTGAACAGCCTCCCTTGCAGCATCTTATCCGGCGACGGCGCGATTCCCGGCACCACGGTGCCCGGCGAGAAAGCGGCCTGCTCCGTTTCAGCAAAGTAATTCTTCGGATTTCTATTCAGCACCATCCGTCCCAACGGCTGCAGCGGGGCGTCCGCGTGCGGCCAGACTTTTGTGATGTCAAACGAATTGAAGCGATACTTCTCAACCTGCTCGGGAGTCATGATCTGAACGTAGACCTTCCAGGCGGGAAACTCGCCCTTTTCAATAGCCGCGTGCAGGTCGCGTGTCGCGAAGTCCGGATCCTCACCTGCGAGCCTGCCTGCGTCTTCGCGCGTCAGCGTCTTGGATCCCAATTCGCTCTTGAAGTGAATCTTCACCCACACATACTCATTCTTCTCGTTGTACCACATGAACGTGTGTCCGCTAAAACCGTGCATATGACGATAACCGTACGGCGTGCCACGATCCGAAAACAGAATCGTCACTTGATGAATGGATTCCGGAGTCAGCGAGAGAAAGTCCCAGAACATGTCCGGATCCTTGAGGTTCGTTGCCGGATTCCGCTTTTGTGTGTGAATGAAATCCGGAAACTTCAACGGATCGCGAAGGAAGAACACCGGAGTGTTGTTTCCGACGAAATCGTAGTTTCCCTCTTCTGTAAAGAACTTTACTGCAAATCCACGCGGATCCCGTTCGGTGTCTGCTGAACCCTTCTCGCCGCCAACAGTCGAGAATCGCGCGAAAACGTCCGTACGATTGCCAACCTTCGACAAGAACTTGGCGCGCGTGTATCTTGAAAGATCGTGTGTAACTTCAAAGTATCCCCAGGCGCCTGCGCCTTTTGCGTGCACCACCCGTTCGGGAATCCGTTCGCGGTCAAAGTGTGCGAGCTTGTCAAATAGATGAATGTCCTGCACGAGCGCTGGTCCGCGTTCTCCTGCGGTCTTTGTATTCAAGTCGTCTGGTACCGGTGCACCCTGACTTGTCGTTAGCGGTTTCTTCTTCTCTGCCATGGTATAATCCTGCTTTCCTGTGTTGGTCTAAGCTGCAATTGTATTCCTGGTCGATTGCTCAGACGCTCGGACGCGGCAAACACTCTGTCTCGGCAAAGGCAATCGGCTCTGTTTCTCAATTTTGTGTACGTGAACTGCGCATGCTCACTCTTTTCGCTTGCCGAGTGGCAGTTCCAGCGCAGAATCGGTGATTGCTTCAAGCTCTACGGCAAGTTCAGATTGTCGTTCCAAGTCCTCATCGGAGATTAAGTGCACGTCAAGCATCCCACCGCCGCGGTAGCCGGTTCTTTGGAAGTTTACTTCCTCTAAACACAGACTCCAGCCGTTTAGCCATTGTTCAAGCGATTTCTTCTGCTCACCGCTTCCCGCAAATCGAACTATCAGCTCAATCTTACTGGTCGGTCCTGCCGTGCTTTCCTTCGAACTTCCCGCAAGATACATCGCCTGCACTCCGAACGCGGATGGATTAATGTTCTGCGCAATCCGCTCGGCCATGTCCCGCCTCCAACCCCAGTGGTCAGACTTCTCGTGGCTCACTTGAGGCGCGCCTGCAGGATGCCTGCGAGCCTGTGAACCGGAGGGATGAGTGAACAGTCCTACTGCTTCATTGAGTTCAGCGTTCATCAGCACCTTCAACACCTTTCCTCCCGTGGCGGCGCGCACGTCAATCACTCGCACAACGTGCTCAAGCTGTCTGTACTGCGGCAGCAGGTCTGGAAGTTCGTTTTTGGAGTTCAACAGCAGATTCTCGTTGAACTTGATCCCTTCCTCGTCGGGATAAAGTGGCAAGTATCGAATCCCGGCCTCCACCAAGTCCTGAAAGAAGTGCGTGCCAAATGACAGATCCGGAGTGTACTTCCCGGTCCTGCGAGCTATTTCCGTCAAAACCGCCGTATTGTTGATGTCCGAATAGGTTACGCTCACACCCAGCTTGATGTCCCCCCGGCTGCCCCAGCGGCCCGGACCCATCAGAATGAACTGGCGCTTTGGTAACAGTTTATTCAGTTCGCCGATAGCTCTGCCTACGTCGCGCAGCGCGGTCAGGCTTTCCAGCGACGCATAGCCTGTCGGATCCACATAGACGATATGAGTCAAATCAGGAACAACGCCGTTCGAGACATACTTGTTGGCAGTGAACAAGACAGCACTGTCCGGCAAGTCGTGCGGGATTACTTCAGGCACGCTTTCCAATGTTGCGCTCTGCGGACGACATTGCAGCAGGTACAAGTGCTCACCGTCTGATGCGAACTCAATATCCACCGGAGTCTGCATCGTGTTCTCAAGAGTTTCGAGTATCGTGTGCAGCTGATCGAGAAAGGGTGTGTTCTCAAACAACGACCGGAATGTCACAACCGAAGCGTCGGTCACAAAGTCAATCCCGATCAGCGATGGCTTGCGGATGCGATCATCGTCAATGATCGAGACCATGTTCTCGATGCCCGGAAGCTCGTTGCCGCACTCTTCAAGAAACTGCTTGAGGTCCATCGTTTCAAAACTGTTCTTCTCGAGGTTGATGACGTCAATCTTGGATGGCGAGTAGCGGACGACTTCGTCCACAGATACATTCACCCGCAGACTGGGTTGACCGGGAGCCGCCAAAACCGGATAGTCATCACTCAATCGATCCACTGCTCGCGTCCCCAATCCCGGTACGATCCGAATCAGGCCATCTTCCCGGCGTATGCGTGGAGACCAGCGAAACTCGTTGTTGCTGAAGGCGACACCTGCCCAGGAGGGAAGGTAGTACTTGCCAACCCGCGTCCCCACAACCTCCTGAATCATCACGCTCATTTCTTCGTGGAAGTCTACCAGCCCGCGCTCAATCCGATACTCGATTGGATCGGGACCGAAAGTCGACGAATAGACCTCTGCGATAGCATCCATCAGTGCGTTCAGCCGCTCGGACTTGCTTCCCTGATTGGCCAAGAACAGGCTCTTGTACTTGCCCGAGAACGCCGCTCCAAAACGGTCCTCAAGCAAGCTCGAACTGCGAACTACGAGCGGCTTGTCGCCGAAATCGTCGAGTGCCATCGACAGTCCCTGAATCATCTCCAGCGGGAATTGCGAATTCTTGAAGAGCTGAATGATATGCGGATATTCCTGCCGAACTTGCGAGACGTCTTTGTACTTCTGCTCGACAACTTCCTCGAGATTGTTGTAATGCACAAAGCCAGTTTGTGCGTCGGATGCGATGTACCATGTCTTGGGCACGCGAATAGCCGCAAGATTCGAGTGCGTGTCGCAGTATTTCGTTAGAATACTCTCGGCGAGAAACAGCCCTGCACTCTTGCCACCCAATCGTCCGCGGCTGCCAGCCGGATGCACCAGCCGGCTTAAGAGATTGTGAAAGTCGTAAAGATTGACATACTCCTTCGCGATTCGAATGTAGTTCAGGTCGTCTGAGAAGATTCGCCGGATTAGCGCGACTCGAATGCTCTTCTTCGTAAAGTCCGGCAAGTCTATGGTTTTCGGCGACAACTGAACGTAGCGCCTCACGGCGCTGATCACTTCTGCGAGATCGGCCGCAGGATCCGAAACCGCCTTGAGCAGGAATCCCGCGCGATCCTGCTGCATCGAGTCTTGCATGTGACGCAGTATCTCGGCGTTCGGCAGATTGTTAGCCGCAAGCAGGAAGATCGAGTTGCTGATTGTCGCGATGTCTATGGTCTTCTCGCGTACTCTGGGCTGATTCTCGTTGTCGTAACCGTCGACGTCTGAAGAGGCTTGGTCTGTTCCGAGTAGATGCAATAGCTCTAATGCCTCCGAGTTTCCGGCGCGGCAAAGGAGGATAAGTAGCTTGCGCGCAATGCGATAGTACAAGACTTGATTCGTGCGCTCAAGTAGTTCAATGGCCAAACGCCATTCGCCGTCAAGCTGTTTCATATGCTCCGTATGCTATTGTTCATCAGAACGACACTGGTTACGCAATTTGGCAAGGCTCTGTCGAGAAACGCACCGCTGCTCCACGCTACATGACCCCATCGAGGACCGGGTGCCCAATCCCGACCGCCAAACAACAAAAGATACAACTCTTGAGCTCGCAAATCAATTGCGATTACCCTTCCCATATGTGCTGTCTCCGCAGGTATTCTGCCCCTTCCCGGCACTTTATGCAGGACAGAGAGGCATTGTCCTCCTTCTTAGAACAAAATGGAACCGATCACGCGGACCGGTTCCACTTGTTTCCAACGTATGCGCGGACTTGTGAGGTTAGATCTACACCCAGCCGCGATCTCGGCACGCGGCAGCAACGCGGTCCACGGCAATCGTGTATGCGGCATCGCGCATATAGAGATTCTTCTTGCTTGCCAGCTCGCTTACCGCGTGATATGCGGAGGTCATCTTCAGATCAAGCTTGCTCAGGACTTCGTCCTTTTCCCAGTAGTAGTTCATGTTGCACTGAACCTGCTCGAAATAGCTGCACGTCACACCACCCGCATTGGCCAGCAAGTCGGGAAGCATGAAGATTCCGCGCTTCGAAATCTCTGCATCCGCTTCAGGCGTGGTGGGTCCGTTTGCTCCTTCGGCAATAAACTTCACGCGCTTGGAAATCTTGCCGACATTGGCTGCCGTCACTTGATTCTCCATGGCATTCGGCATCAGGATGTCCACCTCCTGTTCAATCCATGCCTCGCCCGGTAGAACTTCGTAGCCCAAATCCTTTGCTTTGTCTTTGTCGACGCCGCCATAACGATCCGTGACCTTTAACAAAGCGTTAATGTCAATGCCATCCTTCTTGCGCAAAGTCCTCGCGGTTTGATCCTTTTGGTCCCAATAGGCAATCGCGATGACCGTTCCGCCTAATTGATTGTACAGCCGGATTGCGTACTGTGCGACATTTCCGAAACCTTGAACACTGGCAATCGTGTCGCCCGGCTTAATCCCTTTTTCTTTGAGCGCTTCCCGCAACGTGTAAACGACACCGTAACCTGTCGCTTCCGTGCGTCCCAGCGAACCACCCATCCCCACTGGCTTGCCTGTAATCAACCCCGGATACTTCGCACCGTGAATTGTCTCATACTCGTCGAGCATCCAAAGCATGTGCTGTGAATTCGTCATGACGTCCGGTGCCGGAACGTCGCGTACCGGTCCTATGTCGCGTGCAAGCTGACGCACCCAGCCTCGGCAAATCTGCTCCTGCTCGCGATGACTCAGATTATGCGGATCACAAATCACACCGCCTTTACTACCCCCCAGTGGAACGTCGACAACGCTGCACTTCCAGGTCATCCACATCGCCAATGCGCGTACAGTGTCAAGCGTCTCCATCGGATGGAAGCGGATGCCGCCTTTTCCTGGACCACGCGCGTCGTTGTGTTGCACCCGAAAACCGCGAAACACCTGGACCGAGCCGTTGTCCATACGCACCGGAATCGCCAGCGAGTACTCGCGTAGTGGAAAACGCAGCAGGTCACACGCCGCTTGGTCGAGCCCAATCTTCTTCGCCGTGTTATCAAATTGTGCTTGCGCCATGGCGAAAGCGTTAAATGACTTGTCAGCCATTCTTTGATTCCTCCTGAATCAGTAGATGTGCGAAATCGGACTGCACTTGTCACATTTCCGCACTGTAAGTATATGATGATTCGTGCAAGCTGACCAGCGCTCGTGCAGATGTCTGCGCCGCTTTGTTCAGCTATACAAAATGTACAAAGAATCTACATTGTAGTCCAATACTGCAAAGTGAGAGGTTGCTCACTACCCTCTTGCTAAACATCAGGATAGCAAAACGCTCCGCCAGTTCGCGCCGATTGAGAGGAATTTCACAAACTTTCCCCGCCTCTATGGCCACGAGGGCTGATGGGTCAGAAGCCAGTAAATCCTTAGACTTATTTGTCCTCTATCGCATTTCGGGCCTATGGTCTCTGAGACAGGACGTGCCAATCCACATCAAGTGGTCTGGATACCGCCTTTTTGGGCAAAAGCAAGGCCCTTAAGATTACTCCCAAGGGCCTGTTGTCTTATCTCTTTAGTGAGTTCGGCGCGATGCTCCGGGACTTTGCCGTCACCAAAGGTCACTTCGTCCTCGACTTACTCTCTACCCGATCCAAGTCACTCCGAGTATCAGCATAATCGCAACCACCACCATCATCAAGCCTTCGCCTGCAATCAATCCCGATGCAAGCGAGGCCCCGTAACGGTCAACGGCGTCCGGATTGCGTTTCGTGTAATACGACGTGATGACCGCGCCGAGCCACATGGCCAGCGACGAATAGGGGGTGACCATGAAGGCGATACCCAGCGCGATTGGCGACGGCAGCCATTTGCCCACACCTTTGATCTTTGCTACAAAGGGCATCAAGAAGCCGATTATCGCGCCCACCAGCGCTGCAGTCATCGCATATTCGGGCAATGACTTTATGCCGTTGGCCAGTAATTGCGCCATCGCGTGCCAAGCCATGACGGCCGGCCCTGTGAAGTCGTCGCCCGGGATCTGATAGGCAGCCGTCAACAGCCGATAGACTGCTGCTGCGGCAAACACGCCGACAACAACGCCGATGATCTGCGCGATAACTTGCCTGCGAATGGACACCTTCAGGATGTATCCTGCCTTCAAATCGTGCATTAAATCGCCCGACTGACTCGCTCCTGCTGCGGTGATGCCTGCGGCCATCAGGTTGGTCGGAATCTTGCCCGGATCGAGCGCACCATACACCACCTGCGTAATCTTGCCCATCGCGCCTACCGGATTAATGTCCGTTTCGCCGGTTGCGCGCACTGATATACTGGCAATCAAAAATGAAAGGACAACTGCAAGGATGCCCATCCAGGCCGGAATCCCGAAATACAGCTTCGCAAATACAGTCGTTAGCGTCGTGGCGAGGACCATGCCCACAGCCCACCACTTGATGGGGAACGGATCCGGCGCGTCGTCTTCATCGCCCGCTTCCGCTTCAACTTTGCGGCCTTGCATTAGCCTCTTCAACGTGCCAAATGTGTTGCCTATTGTCTTGTATTGCAGAGCAAGACTTGCAAATCCTGCCGCCACCATGCACGCCACACCGGGCCAAAGCAGCCAGCGAAACGCTGCAAGATAGACTCCGCTTTGGTCTTTGATCACCACTATCCCCTGATCCACCAGAATCGGCGCGCCGATTCCCCATGCGAGTATGGCCCCTGCAAAGAGCGACCAGCCGACTTTTGGTCCAACCAGAATCCCTGCGCCGATCATCATCGGAGAGAGACTTATTCCCATCCGTAGCGATGCCAGCGAAATACCGAGAATTCCTATTCCGGCAAGTCCGATATCGTCTAACGAAAAGTCACTAAAATGGCCGATTCCCAGCGGCTTAATGCTAAACAGCAGCTTGATCAGTCCCGCGATAGCCGCTGCGTAGAACAGCAGTTTTGCCTTCTTGACCGCTTCCGCTCCAGAGGAATACATTGCCTTAATCGTCTCGGCCGCGGCCGTCCCACTCGGGAAACGCAGTTTCTCCCGCACGATCATCTGTTTGCGCAGCGGCACCGCGAAAAACACGCCGAGAAATGCAATTGAAATCGCCCACAAGACCAGCTGGAAATACGACAAGTCGTTCCCAGGACCTGAGGTTTCGCGCAAGTACAGTTCGAGGGCGGGGATGCAGGCCACAAAGCCGCCCGCGGAGGCCATGGTCCCGGCAGCGCTGCCGGACGTCGCGGTAATCAGATTCTCTTTGGCGTTATAGGGGCTACGGAGCACGTTGCCCAATGCCTTGAACAATGCAAATGAAATGACTGCGGCGGTAATCGATGCGCCAAATGTCCAGCCGATCTTTAGACCGATACAGACATTTGAGGCGCCAATCAACGAGCCGACTATAATGCCCGAAGCAAGGGCGCGGAACGTTAACTCGCTGAAGGCCTCTTCGTGGATCAGCGGTTTGTTTGGTTGTAGTGCGGGGGTGTCAGCGGCCATGCAGGTTCCTCAAAGGGGGTGAACTTTCAGGTGTCCCACCGGAAGTGTAGGGGGACGGTGTGTGGACGGTCGCCGCAAGATAGTAATTCGCGCGTCCCCATTCAACTCAGGTGCGGCCCAATCGCGGGTCGCTTGCTATAAAGCCTGAACGGCGTTATATTTGCTTCGTCACAATTATATCCACTATTCCGGGCTGACCCTTCAAGCTATGGCGATTCTTCGCTGGCCTTTCCTTATCATGCGGAAGTTAGAGCGCGAAATCTTGCGACGAGACTATCTGCGAGAAGTCGCCGCGCAACGAAAGCTTCGCCAATCCAATCCTGCGGATGTTCAGAGGAATAGCTTCTCGCAAGCCGTTGCCTTCGCCAATCAGATGGCAACGGTTTCGCCTGCCTACAGAAAGAAACTCGACGAACTTGGCCTTTCGATGCCTCTCCCAGAGGACTATGACGCATGGCAGAAACTTCCCATCCTCACCAAGAAAGACTTTCAAACAGGACTCGACGGCTGGCTTAACTCAACCCTCGACCGCGGCAAGCTTCACTGGAGTTGCACGTCCGGATCCAGCGGAGAACCGTTTCAGTTTGCAGTCACGGAGGATTCCCTACGCGCGGAATTCGCCAGCAAGGAACTGACTTTGATTAGTATTGGGTGGAAGCCTGACTGGAAGGAAGCTATTTTCAAAGCGGAGACGGCCAACCTGGGCAAGGTTCAGAGTTTTGCGAGATGGTTGTCAGGTATCAGGCCTATCTCATTCTCGGCGCTTAAGCTTTCTGCAGGCGATACTCCGAGCATTCTCGCGCAGATGCACGCGGCTCGAGTCAACAACATCCGTGGCTTTCCTACTGCGCTGCTGGTTATTGCTGATGAAATGAAACGAAACGGCTGGCGTTTTCCTGTTAAAGTTGTGCGGGCCTATGGCGAGGGACTGAGTCCTTCCCGTGCCAAAGTCATTGAAGACGTCTTTGACTGCAAGGTCTATCGTGACTACGGCGGCAGTGAAGCCATGCACATCGGGCATGAGTGCTTGGAATACACCGGCTATCATCTCGATCTTTCGCGGTTCTTCGTCGAAGTTCTGGTCAACGGACGACAGGCTCTGCCGGGCGAATCAGGGGAAATTGTGGTAACGGCTTTTCGAAACTATGCGATGCCCTTCATCCGCTACAAGATTGGCGACTTTGGAACACCTGCTGACCCGCTGGAGCTCTGCCCTTGCGGAAATCGCATGCCCCGCTTGACCAGCGTGGATGGTCGCCTGCTTGAGATGCTCTATGCACCCAACGGCAAATCATTGAACTCAGGGTTTCTGGTCATTGTCCTTGAGTACTTTCACGAGTACATCTCTGCCTTTAAGGCATACCAGATCGAACCGGATTTGCTGGAAATCCACTACGTCTCAAAGTACGACGACATCAGTCGGCAGATGTTTGAAGTTGAGCAGAAACTTGCAGAGCAGACTAACGGAGGATTCCGCATAACGTGGAAGCGAGTTTCCGAGATCCCCGCAGAACCATCCGGCAAGCGACCCTTCTTGGTTCCACTCAAAGGTCAATGGCGCAATGCCGTCGACTGACCGTCGGTATCTAGACAAAAGAACGGGTTAGCCGCATTGGCTAACCCGTTGATTTTTAGTAGCGCGTACGGGATTCGAACCCGTGTTACCGGCGTGAGAGAACTGCAAATAAAGTCATGTAAATGCTTGTTTTAACTCACCGCTGGAACCAAGTGAA
>JAANMV010000902.1_pt1 | contig 34770 bp, 23 predicted proteins | sample 7279661 | NCBI WGS metagenome assembly JAANMV01 (sample SAMN14094540, study PRJNA606508) | bioreactor metagenome | isolation source: A lab-scale SPAN reactor treating ammonium-rich wastewater day 121 | place: Ireland: Galway | collected 2017-05-16
TGCCGCCGCCCTCCTCTGCAAGAGACCGACACCGCGCACGTCGATCTGATTCGTCCTGCCCCGAACGTTGAGCAAACGAATGTTCAGACTCAAGATCAGCTCCAGAGGGGAGGGGTTGCTCGAACTCTTGCGCCGACCGTGGGAATGAAGGTAGACTCGGTTGCGTTCCGTAAGCTGAGCCGCCGCTGTGGGGAAGTGCTATGCGCAAGCTGTTGTCCGTCCTGCTCTTGGCCTCGCTGAGCCAGGCCGCCGAGACCTGGGTGATCGCCGCCGGGGTCGAGCAGTACGACGATCCGGGCATCTCCGCGCTGCAGTACGCCGCGGCCGATGCCCGCGCGGTGGCCGAGGCGTTCCGCGCCGCCGGAGTGCCGGACAAGAACGTCGAGTTGTACGTCAGCGGCGCGGCCGAGCGGATGGCGCTGCCCACCCGCGCCAACCTGGTCCGCGCCCTGCAACGCGCCCGGACCCGCGCCACCGGCGACGACACGCTGGTCTTCCTGTTCGCCGGCCACGGGATCGAGCAAAACGGCCAGGCGTACCTGCTGACCGTGGACACCAACCGCGAACTGCTCAACGACACCGCGCTGTCGATGGATCTGGTCGACAAGGCGCTGTCCGGCTTCGAAGGCGGGCACGTGCTGTTCCTGATCGACGCCTGCCGGAACGACCCGGACGCCGGCCGCGGCCAGCGGGACGCGCCGTTGACCGACGGCTTGGCCCGCGGCCTGCGGCCGAAGCTGTCGGAAGCCGGCCGGTCGGGCCACCCGGCGGCGCTGCTGCTGGCCTGCGACGTGGGCCAGCGCGCCTGGGAGATGCCGGACGAGGGCCACGGCGCGTTCACCTACTGGCTGCTCCAGGGCCTGCGGACGGCCGGGCAAGCCGGGGGCGTGAGGGTCAGCGCGCTGGCCGAGTACGTCGAGCAACAGGTCGCCGGCTGGGCGAGACGGGCGAAGCGCGAGCAGACCCCCAGGTTCAACAACCCGTCGGGCCGGGACTTCACGCTGCCCTGCCCGGCTCCGGCGAAGCCGACCCCGCCGCCACCCAAACCCGAGCCCGCCGCCCCGGCCAACTGGGAGCAGGGCGTGCCACCCACCGGCCCTCCGCCGGCCGGCTGGCCGGACTACCTCCAGTGGCCGCCGGCGGCCAACGCGGAACTGCGCTTCCGGGTCCACCCGAAGGACGGGATGCCGCAGGTGCTGGTGCCGGCGGGCGAGTTCGTGATGGGCAGCCCGCGGAACGAAAAGGACCACGTCGGCGGCGAAGGACCGCAGAGGCGGGTCTACGTGTCTGCGTTCTGGATGGATTTGCACGAGGTGACGGTGGGGCAGTACCAGAGATTCTGCCAGGCGACGAACCGCGAGATGCCGTCGCGAACGATGTTCAGCTGGGAGGACCGGCACCCGGTCACCACCGTCACCTGGGACGACGCGGCGGCCTACTGCCAGTGGGCGGGCCGGCGGTTGCCGACGGAGGCGGAGTGGGAGAAGGCGGCGCGCGGGGGCCGGGACGGACAGACGTACGGCTGGGGCAACCAATGGCCGCCCCCGGGCGGCGCAGGGAACTTCCGCGACATGGCGGCTAACAAGACCTACAACACCCTCCGGCCCTTCATCGACGGCTACGACGACGGCTATGCAGGCGCATCGCCGGTGGGCAGCTTCGCGCCGAACGGGTTCGGGCTGTTCGACCTGCCAGGGAACGTGTGGGAGTGGTGCCAGGACCTCTACGACGCCGGCTGGTACGCCCGGATGCCTGGTCGCGATCCATGCAACACAACAAGAGGTCCAAAGCGCGTGACGCGTGGGGGCTGCTTCGACGACGCCGAAGGGCACAAAACACTCCGCGCGGCCTGCCGGAACTCGTACGCTCCTGGCGACAGGTATAACCACAGCGGGTTCCGCGGGGCTGCGGGCGCGGCGGAATGAAGCTGCCCAGTCCTGACCTCGCCGTGGTGCCAACCGGCAAGTTCACCGGGTACCTGCTCAACCGCCACCATCCCCGCGGTTCGGCGAAGGCGGTTTTCTTTCGGGCGTGCGGCTTTCGGGAAGGGGAGCCGGACGCGTTGCGGCTGGCATTGCTGCGCGTGGGAACCGACAATAACGTTGTGGCCACGGTCGTCACGGGGTATGGTACGCGGTACGTGGTGGACGGGGCGATGGCGTGCCCGAACGGGCGCGAAGTCAACGTGCGCACCGTCTGGTTCGTAGACCCCGGCAGCGACCGGGCGCGGCTGGTGACGGCGTACCCGGCCAGGGAGCAGCGCCATGATTCGTGAGCATGACGAGATCGTGCTGGCGGCCGACCTGCCGGACAGCGACCTGCGGGCCGGCGATGTCGGCGTGGTGGTCGACATCCACCAGCACGGCGCCGCGTTCGAGGTCGAGTTCATGACACTCCAGGGGGAGACCGTCGCCGTGCTGACCCTCACCCGCGAGCAGGTCCGGGAGATCCGAGCCGGCGAGTTGCCCCACGCCCGGGCGCTGTCGCGGGAGCGGGCGGCGTAGTCCGCCGCCGTTGACGTGGCCGCGGCGGGCTGCCTATAATTCGCGCGCTATGCGGCCACGGCGCCAGCGGCCGGTGCTCCGGCCGACCCAGCTCATCATCCTCAGTTTCTTGCTGGCCTCCCTGGCCGGCTGCCTCCTGCTCATGCTCCCCGCCGCGGCCGAAGACGCGCCGCTGACCTTCATCGACGCGCTGTTCAGCTCGGTCACGGCCATCTGCGTGACCGGCCTGGCGGTGATCAACACCGGGGCCGACCTGACCCCGTTCGGGCACTGGGTGGTGCTGGCCTTGATCCAGGTCGGCGGACTCGGGTACATGGTCTTGTCGACCGCCTTCATGATGCTCATGGGCCAGCGCATCCGGCTGCGGCAGCGGCTGGTGCTCCAGGAAGCCATGGGCGGCGTGGCCGTGGGGCACGTGACCTCGCTGCTCCGGGCCGCGGTGGTGGTGACCTTCCTCACCGAGGCGGTCGGCGCGGCGCTGCTGACGTCGATGTTCCGCGGCTACGGCATGCCATGGCCGCTGGCGGTCAAGCTGGGCATCTTCCATAGCGTCTCGGCCTTCTGCAACGCCGGGTTGGATCTGTTCGGCCGGCCGGATTATCTGCGCTACCTGCCGCCTGGGGAGGGCAGCCTGACCCACTTCGCCCACGATCCCGGCGTGCTGCTGGTCACGGCGGTGCTGATCGTGCTCGGCGGAATCGGCTTCGTGGTGGTGGTCGATCTGCTCGGCGCCGCGCGCGAGGAGCGGCGGCGGCTGTCGCTGCACACCAAGATCGTCTTGGCCGCGACCGGGGTGCTGATCGCCGGCGGGGCGCTGGTGATCCTCCTCCTGGAGAGCGGCAACCCGACCACGCTGGGCCCGCTGAGCTGGCCGGACAAGCTGATGGCCGCGCTGTTCCAGTCGATCACCGCCCGTACCGCCGGGTTCAACACCATCAGCCAGGCCGCGCTGTTCCCGGCCAGCAAGCTGTTCACCACCGCGCTGATGTTTGTCGGCGCCTCGCCCGGCGGGACCGGCGGCGGGGTCAAGACGACCACCTTCGTGGTCCTGGTCCTGGCCGCCGCGTCCTCGGTCCGCGGCACCGACGAGGTGACCGCCTTCCGGCGTCGCATCACCCACGGGTCGGTCTACCGCTCGCTGGCGGTGATGATGACCTCGGCGCTGGTGGTCGGCTCGCTGACCTTCAGTTTCGGCGTGCTGGAGGCCAGGGCACTGGTCGAGACGCGGCTGATCGCCGGGCCGGCGACGGACCAGACGGCCGAGGAGGAAGTCTCGCACCAGTTCCTCGAGTATTTCTTCGAGGCCACCTCGGCCTTCGGCACGGTGGGCTTGAGCACCGGCATCACGCCGGGGCTGTCGTGGGCCAGCAAGCTGGCGGTGGTGGTCACCATGCTGTTGGGCCGGGTGGGGCCGGTGACCCTGGCGGCGGCGCTGGCCGAGCGGCGGCGGCGCTGGCACCTGCGCCATCCGGCCGAGTCGGTGATGATCGGGTAGCGCCCGAGAGGAGACGGACGATGCGGCGGCTGCGGCGGAAGACGTTCATGGTGATCGGGCTCGGCCGATTCGGCTCCGCCCTGGCCGTGGCCCTGACCAAGCTGGGCCACGAGGTGATGGGCGTGGACCGGTCGATGGACGTGCTCGAGGACCTCAAGGATCTGGTCTCCGAGGTGGTGCAGCTCGACGGCACCAATCCCCGGGCGCTGCGCGACCTGGGCGTGCAGGACTACGACGCGTGCATCGTCGGGCGGGGAGAGGACCTGGGCGACAGCATCAGCATCACCATGAACCTGCGCGACCTGGGGGCCAGGCATATCATCGCCAAGGCGGTCAGCGACCGCCACGCGCGGGTGCTGGAAAAGATCGGCGCCGACCAGGTGGTCTTCCCCGAGCGCGACATGGGCGAGCGGCTGGCCCACATGCTGGTTTCGGCGCGGATCAGCGACTTCTTCGAGCTGGCGCCCAATGTGTCGGTCCTGGAGATCGAGCCGCCGACCAGCACGGTCGGGCGGAACCTGGTCCAGTTGGCGCTGCGGCCGACCTACGGCATCACCGTGATCGGGATCCGGAGGGGAGAGCAGTTCATGCACTCGCCGGGAGGCGACACGGTGGTCAATGACGGCGACCGGCTGGTGGTGCTGGGCGAGGAGACCGCCATCGAGGAGTTCCTGGCGAGCTGATGGACCACGGCGCGGCACCCCCACCGACGGGCCGCGGGACGCGGGGCGAGACCGCTTGGGTCCTGCTCTCGGCGGGGCTGCTGTACCTGGCCCAACGCCCATGGGCCGCGCTGCCCGGCTGGGCCGAGGCTTGGCTGCCGGCGGTCTTGATCGTGATCGCCCCGGCGCCGCTGCTGGCCGCCTTCGCGCGCTCCGGCGGGGCGCGGCGGGCGAGCGGCTGGGCGTTGGTCTGGTGGGGGCTGGGCGGCTGGTGGGTGACCCGGGTCGATCCGCTCCTGGGCTTCTTCGCCTGGCTGGGCATGGTGCTCTTCGCCGCCGCCTTCACCTGGCCGTTGGGCACGCTGCTGGGCTGGCTCCGCGTCCGGCGCGGCGCCGACGCGATGCTCTGGCTGGCGCCGCTGCTGTGGTGCGGTTGGGAGCTGGCCCGCACCTGGGGGCCGTTCGGCTGTCCCTGGTTCGCCGTGGCCCACGGGCTGTGGAAGCTGCCGGTGCTGTGCCAGGTGGCCGAGGTGACCGGCTACCGCGGGCTGACTCTGCCCCTCATCACCGTCAGCGCCGGTCTGGCCAGACTGATGCTCGGCGACCGCCGCGCCGGCGCGCAGCTCGCGTTGGGTGCGGTGCTGTTCGCGCTGATCGCCGGGTACGGCGCGTGGCGGCTGCCGCGAGTCGACGATCTCGCCGGCCGGCCCGTCAGGGTCGCCCTGCTCCAGGCCAACGTGCCGCTGGAGGACAAGGCCGCGCTGGATCTGTGGGCGCTGTTCGACCGCCACACGGCGCTGCTGCGCGAGGTGCCGGCCGGGACCGAGTTGGTGGTCTGGCCCGAGACAGCGGTGCCGGGGCCGGTGTTCGAGATCGACGCCATGCGGGCCGAGCTGCGGGCCGCGGCGCGGCGGCTGGGCGCGACCTTCATCGTCGGCGCGGTCCACCCCCGGCACACCGCCGACGGCCGTCGGCAGGTGACCAACGCCGCCTTCGTCATGGCCCCGGACGGGCGCCTGGCGGATGTCTACGCCAAGGTCCACCTGGTCATCTTGGGCGAGTACCTGCCGGCGCGGGAGTGGCCGGTGGTGCGGTCGCTGGCGAAGATGACGCCCCAGTACTGGGCCGGCCGCCGCTTCCGGGCGGTCGCCACTCCGGTGGGCAGGCTCGGCATCCCGATCTGTTACGAGAGCGCCTTCGCCGGCGATGTCCGGGCCATGGTCCGCGACGGCGCCACCGCGCTTTGCGCGCTGACCAACGACGACCAGTTGACCGAGGTCGGCGCGCGGCAGCTCTACCAGCAGACGGTCTTCCGCGCCATCGAATCGCGGCGCTGGCTGGCCCGCTGCGCCAACAGCGGGATCTCCTGTTTCGTGGCGCCCAGCGGGCGGGTGGACGTGGCGAGTCGGTGGGATGCCCGGACGGTCTGCTCCGGCACCATTCGGCTCCGTCAGGAGGTTACAATCTACCAGCGGTACGGCGATTGGCTGGCCTGGCTGTGCCTGGCGGCGGTGCTCGCGGCCCTGATCCGGCCGCGGAAGGCGGATGGGGCATGAACGGCTGGATCGCGGTCCACAGCACGCACGAGGCGGCCGACAAGATCGGCGGGATCGGCACGGTCCTGCAGGGCCTGCTGCCCGAGCCGGCCTACAAGCGCGCGTTTCCGCAGAACCTGTTGGTCGGCGTGTACCCGTTCCCGGCCGAGGAATCGGTGATCGACGACCCGGAGACCCGCGAGCGGCGGGGGTGGGAGATCGAGTTCGACTCGAGCTGGCAGGTACGCGATCCGCATGGCCTGACCGCGGCCCTGATGAACGTCGCGGAGCGGCACGGGGTGCGGCTGGTCTACGGCTGCCGCCGGGTCGGCCCGCGCCGGGTGCCGGCCCTGATCGCCAGTCCCGAGGGCGTCTTTCGCGAGCGGGTGGACGCCTTCCGCCACCGGCTGCGGGCCCACGACGGGGTGGATCTGGCGCGGTTCGACGACTACCCGGCGGTCACCGACCGGGTTGACCGCCGGCTCGAGCGGCTGCTGGGCGGCAGCCAACCCGATCTCCCCGAGCGGCTGGTGGTGGACGGCAACGGCCGGCCGTTCCCCGGCGGCGCCGCCTGGGCCGAGGGCCGGGCCCTGTTCCCGCCGGTGGCGGCGCTGGACGCGTTCCAGGGGTACGGGCGGGCGAACAAGTACCTGCTCGAGCTGCAGTACCACACCTTCGCCGCGCCGGCCTTGTGGGAGGCCACCCGGTGGGTGCTCCACGACTGGGCGCCGGCCGGCGACGGGTACGAGGCGGACCGGGTCATGCTGTTCGCCCACGACTGGCTCGGCGTGCCGCTGTTCTGGGCCATGGCGGCGGCCGGCGACCGGGTCGGGCGGTCGGTCTACTTCGCCCACGAGGCGCGCATCTTCCGGCTCCTGGCCGAAGGCGCACTGCGCGACCGCGAGCCGCTGCTGGCCCCGGTCTGCCATCCGGACGGCTACGACTCCGCGCTCTACGCGCACCTGCGCTGGGCGCTCGAACAGGGCTGGGGCCTGGAAGAAATGTTTCCCGGCACGGTCGGCTTCCCCGACGTCTTCCACCACGTGCTCAATCGCGAGGCGCGGCGGTTCGAGCGGGTGGTGGCGGTCGGGCCGCTGGTCCGCGACGAGACCACGGTCCTGCTCCGGCCGAGCCAGGTGCCGGTGGCGCTGTGTCCCAACGGCATTCCCTCGGATCGGCCCGAGCCGGAGGCGGTGGCTGCGGCGCGCGAGCGGCTGGCGGCGGTGATCGAGCGCCAGGCCGGGTTCCGGCCCGACGTAATCATGACCGGGGTGATGCGCTGCGAGCTGTCCAAGGCGCCGTGGCGCAATGTCGGGTTGTTCCGGCGCTTCGCCGAGCTGCGGCCGAAGGACAAGGTGGCCCTGGTCTGGCTGTCGGCGCCGCGGCCGCGGCCGACCCGCGCGCAGGTCCAGCGCTGGGCGGCCAGCTACCGTTGGCCGCTCGGCCACCGCGGCGGTGAGGGCGGCGATCTGCGGCCGGACGAGGTCGACCTGTGGCGGGCCATCGAGACCATCAACGAATCCTACTGCGGGCAGGCTTCCATCCTCTACATCAACCAGTTCGGCTGGGCGCCGGACCTGCTCGGCGCCCTGGACCCGCTCGAGTCGGTCTTCGCCGATCTGCGGCTGGGGACCGACGTGGAGTTGGGCCTGTCGGTCTACGAGCCGTTCGGCATCGCGCCGCTGGAGCCGTTGGCCTCGGGCGCGGTGTGCGTGCTGTCCGACTCGTGCGGCTGCGCTCGGCACCTGGCCGCGCTCGACCTGGCGGACCTGGCCATCGTGGGCAAGTTCTGCGAGCACGACCACGAGCCGCAGGAGGTCGATGCGGCGGTGCTCCGGGAGATCGAGCAGGCCGCCTACGACGGGATCGTCGCCGAGCTGGTCGAGCGGCTGGGCCTGAAGGGTCGCGAAGCCGGCCGCCGCAAGCTGCGCGAGCAGCGGATCCGGCGGGTGGCCGAAGTGATCGACCGCCTGTCCTGGGCCAACGCCGTCGAGTCCTACCTGCTCCCGGCCATCAGTTGACGGTGCGCCGGCGAGCGCCGGCCGGCCCGGCCGGTTTGACGGCCGCCGTGGGCGCGGCCTAGACTGGCGGCGGGAGAGGCGCGGTGGAACGACTCTGCGCGGTCCTGCTGCTGGCGGCGGCCGCCTCGGCGGCGAATCTGGTGAGCCAGCCCGGGTTCGAGGACGAGGGAGGCTGGGAGCCGGTCGGGAGCGGCTACACGCGCGATCTCGCGGTCGCCCACTCCGGTCAAGCCAGCGCGCGGTGCGTCTGCGCGCGGGTGGGCGACGTGTCGGGCGTGATGCAGACTGTGGTCCTCAAGCAGGCCGTGGCCCGCCCGGTGCTGCTCTCGGCCTGGACGCGCTCGGCCGTGGAGACCGGTCGGATGGGGCCGGGGTACGCGCTCTGGGCCGATGTCGAGTACACCACCGACTCGCGCCCTGGCCGGGTCGATCTGCCGGGTCAACTGGTCCGCTGCCGGCTGACGACCGAGTGGCGGCGGTACGAGGTGTTGATCACCCCGGACATGCCCATCGCCCAGATCAAGATCTACGGGCTGTTCCGCAGGGACTACGCCGGGACCGTCTGGTGGGACGACTTCGAGCTGAGCGAGCTGGAGCGGCAGGTGCTCTCGGTGGACGGCGAGCCGCCGCCTGTCCCACTCGAACCGGCCGGGACTCGGGGAGCCTGGCAGCGGCCAGCCGCCGGGCTGTCCCTGTCGTTGGCGAGCGACGGCGCCTGGGCCGGGCTGACGGCGCAGGGCGTCGAGGTGTTGGCGGGCCGGCCGGCCGGGCTGTACCTCGGCGACTTCCACGAAGGGGTCTGGCGACCGCTGACCGGGCTGACGCGGGAAGAGCCGGACGGCGCGCTGGCGGTGGCCTGGGAGCGGCCTGAAATGGGCCTGACCGGCACGGTGTCCTACCGGGTGCGGGGCGAGGGTCTGGAGCTGACCGGCACGGTGCGCGACACGCGGGGCACGGACCGGGCCGTGGACGTGTTGCTTTGGCTGCCGGTGCCGTCCGCCGGTCTGCGGTGGGAAGGCGAGCTCGACGAGCCGCAGCCGGTGGCCGGCGGGCTGCGCCGGTTCAGCCGCGAGGTGCCGCTGGCGGCGGTCGGCCGCGCCGGCGGGTTCGCCCTGGGAGTGGCCATCCCGCCGCGCTCGCCGCAGCGGTTCGAGCTGGGCGTGAGCACCGCGCCGGCCTGCGCCGCGGCGGGGCTGGCGCCGGTCTACGCCCGGGCGCTGCTGGGCCTGGCGCCCGAGACCCGGCCGCCGGGTAGCGGCGGCTTTGCTTTCTACCTGGCCGCGCCCGACCCGGCCTGGGGCTTGCGCGACCTGGTTCGGCGCTGGTACGGCGCCTATCCCGACGCGTTCGAGCGCCGGGCGGTGAAGGAGGGTCTGTGGCAGTTCGCCATCGACACCGACAAGCTGCCCAATCCCCGCGACTACGCCTACCACGAGGGTTCGCCCAACTCCCTGGCGGCGGATGCGGCCAATGGGATCCTGACCATGCCGTACCTGATCCCGACCCAGCTCGCGCTGTACCGCATGGCGACCCTCCCACGCACCGTCGAAGAGGTCGAGGGACTGCTCGACCAGGCCGACCGCCGGGCCACGGACCGGGGCGGGGTCGAGCTGCCCGAGCGGATCCGCAACAGCGTCGTCCGCGACGCCGACGGCGGCTACACCTTCGTCGCCCGCGACGACGTCGGTGCCGACATCAAGCCGCCGAAGCCCATCAACAACGTGGTCTTCCCGGTCAATTGCGATCCCGATCTGATGGCGGACCAGGGGCGGCCGAACGCCGGGCGGTACTACCTGGACGCGGCGCGGGCGCTGGTCGAGCAGTACCCGGGCATCGGCGGGATCTACCTCGACTCGGTCAGCGGCTGGGTCAGTCGGTACGACAACTACCGGCGCGACCACTTGCCCTATGCCGCGCTGCCGGCGACGCGCGACGAGCGCGGCCGGGTCTGCCTCGACGGGCGCTGGCACGTGGTCGAGTACCTCCGCGCGCTGGGCGAGCTGCTCCACCCGCGCGGGCTGCTGGTCTTCCCGAATCTGGGGACGCGCACCCGGTCGACCTTCTTCTACCCGGACACCGACGTGGTCGGGCTGGAGGGTCACGGCGTCGATCTGGCGATGCACCGCTACTACCGGATGATGAGCTGCCAGAAGCCGATCCTCCGGCTCGACTACCTGGGCCTGATGGGCAAGGACACCGAGCTGGCCACGGCGGAGGGCATGGCCTGGCACGTCAAGTCCTGCGCGCAGTGGGGCATCCACCCGTCCATCGGCCGCCGGGCGGACGAGGCGTACACCACGAACCGGGCGTTGATGGACTGCTGGCTGCCGCTGATCCGCGAGCTGTCCGCGGCGGGGTGGCAGCCGCTGCCCTGGGCGCGCGCCGAGGGGCTGCTGGTCGAGCGGTTCGGCGACGGCGACCCGGCGCTGCTGACGGTGCTGAATCCGGGGAAGGAAGCGGTCCGCTCGACGCTCAAGATCGACGCCGCCGGGCCAGATGCGCGCCGGCCGGTGGTGGTGGTCGATCGGGTCAACCAGCGCGACCTGCCCGTCCGCCGCGACGGCGACACGCTGAGTTGTGAGTTGGCGTTGCCCGGTCGGGACGCGCTGGTCCTGGAGCTGCGCGGGACGCGGGAGGAGCCATGAGGTCCTTGTTCATCGTCGGGCTGGCGCTCGGCGCCGCCTGGGCCGACGTCGACGTCGGCGGGATTGTGCTCAAGGAGGGACCGCTCGATCAGGTCAAGGTCGAGCAGCGCGCCTGGTGGTGGCAAAGCGGCGCGAACAAGATGCCGGCGGTCTCGGTGTCGCTGACCTCGGGTCGGTTCAAGTACGAGATTCGCCACGACCAGGCGCCGGGGCGAGGGACCATCGGCCTCTCGGCGCCGACCACCGCCAACTGGTACCAGGCCGGGATGCTGGCCCTCCTGATCAACGGCGAGAGCTATCCCATCGAGGTGGCCAACGCCGAGCAGATGGACGTGGCGTCCGGCCGCCGCGGACGGGTCTCCTTCTCCTGGTCGAACGCCACCGCGGAGGTGCGCTACACCTTCGTCCTGTACAGCGATCAGGACCGCTTGCTGCTGGCCATCGACCTGGACCCGAAGGTGCCGGTGAAGAGCCTCGCGCTGCGGCTGCAGAACTACGCTGGCGGGTTCAACCGCCAGCCGGACCACTACCTCTGGACGCCGGTCCGCGAGGTGACCGCCAAGGGCGGGGTCAAGCTCGACCCGGCCACGGAGTACGGCCTGCTGCTGGCCGACCGCGCCGCCGATCCCGCCGCCGACCCCGAGGCGCCGGGACCCAGCGCCCTGGTCTACGATCCGGCCGTGGTCGCGCAGGCGACCAGCGGCCTGGGTGGCTACGGCGTGCCGGTGCAGCTCACCTGCGACCCGGCCGCGCGGTCGCTTCGGCTGTGCTTCTGGGAGTACCCGCAGACGCCCGTCGCCGAGGCCGTCGAGCGCTTCCGCGCCGGCTACGAATCGGCGTTGCAGCAGCTTCGCGACGCGGCCACGTTCGCCGGGGAGGTGGCCCGATGAAGGAGCTTCTGTGCTGCCTGCTGGCACTCGCCGCCGGTGCCGCCGAGCTGGGCGACAACGCCTTCGAGGCCGTCGACGGGACAGTGGTCACGCCGCATGTCGAGTGGGCCCGACCGCTGGCCGGCGGGCCGCTGACGATGCTGGTGGTGGCGCCGGCCTGGTCGCAGCGGGAGACGGTCGAGCTGGCGCAGCGGTTCGATCTGGACCCGAGCGTGGTCATGTGCCGCACCCACCGCGAGTTCGCCGGCGAGGAGTCCTACCTGACCCCGGACAAGTGCGCGGCGCGGTTCGACCAGGCCCTCAGCCGCGATATGGACGTGATCGTCATCGGCGGCTTCTACTGGCCCGGCCTGCTGCTGGAGCACCGCGCCGGGATCCTGCGCCAGGTGCTCGACGGCGCCGGGCTGGTCTATGTCTCGCCGCCCAGGAACGACGAACTGGCGCAGCTCTGGGCGAAGGGTCCGGTCGGCGTCCCGCCGGAGGTGACCGCCGGCGTGCCGTGGGACAGGTTGACCGCCTTCACCGGCCAGCGACCCGAGGCGGTGGTCCAGGCCGGCACCTTCGGCCGCGGGCGGTGGGTGCGCCTCGACTATCCGACCCACTCGACCAACCAGTCGCTGACCCCCCGCCTGGTGCCCTGCCCGGCGGCCTGGGAGTACGACCATTACCTCAACCTGGTCGGCCGCGCCGCGCTGTGGGCCGCCGGCCGCGAGCCGCGGGGCGTGATGGTGACCGCCGGTCCCGGTGGGCGGGTCACCGCCGCCGCGCCGGGCGCGGCCACGGTGAAGTGGTCGTTCCAGCGACTGCCCGACGGCGCCGAGCTGCCCGGCGGGGAGCGGATGGGCGGCGGCGAACTGCCGACCGAGACGCTGCCCACCGGCGAGTACGCGGTGCTCGTCCGCGCGCTCGACGCGCGCGGCGCGGCGCTGGACTGGGCGGCGGCGGTGGTCAACGTCGACCGGGGCCTTGGCGTCACCTCGCTGGCGTTCGACCAAGAACACCTGGAGCGCGGCGAGCCGGTGCGGGCCGAGGCCGTGCTGACCCGTCCCCTGAGGGCCGGCGAGCGCGTCCGATTCCGGCTCTATGGCCCGCTGGACCGGCTCCTGGCCGAGAGCGAGGTGACTAGCGGCGGCCGGGCGCGGTTCGAGCATCCCGGCGTCGCGCCGCTGGGCGGCAGCCTGCACCGGCTGGTGGCCGAGGTGCTGGCCGGTGCGTCGGTGCTGGCGCGGGCCGAGGCGACCTGTGCGATCCGCGGCCGGGCGCGGCCGGCGTTCCACCTGGCGGTGTGGGAGGAGCCGGAGACCGACCGGGTCTCGGCGCTGTCGTACCACGCGTTGCGGAGTCTCGGGGTGGACGCGGTCTTCTACCGAGCCGATCGCGGTCTGCGCGAGGATGCCGCGCGGCTCCTTGCCGAAGCGGACCTGTGGGGCGCGCCGAGCATCCCGATGTACAACCCGAAGCCCGAGCCCGGGCCGCTGGGGCCGGTGCATCCGGTCAGCATGTTCGACCCGGCCTGGCGCGCCGAGGCGAGGCGGAAGGCGCTGGCCTCGGCCACGCCGTTCGCGCCGTACGGGGTGTTGTTCTATCCCACCGGCAGCGACGTGAGCATGCACGGCAACTCGTTCGACGAGCACACGCTGCGCGCGCTGCGAACGTGGCTCAAGGAGCGGTACGGCGGGCTCGACCAGCTCAACCGGATGTGGGGCACGACCTTCGGGAAGTGGGACGAGGTGGTGCCGGACAGCTTCGATCAGGCCAGGCAGACCAAGAAGTACGTCAGTTGGGTCGAGCACACCCGGTTCATGGAGACCGGCTACGCGGGGCTGCAGGAAGAGCTGACCGACGCGCTGCGGACGATCGATCCCGAGCCGCTGTTCGGCCAGGACGGGTACGGCCGCCTGGACTCGACCGACGGCGCGGACTGGTGGCGTCTGCTCGGCTCGTCGGGGTTCTACAACCTGTACACCTACCAGGACCCGCCGCAGATGGAGATCACCCGGTCGCTGGCCCGCGACTTTCCGGGCGTCAAGCTGCGCAGCCTGTACTACGGCTCGTACACCGGCCAGTACGCGAACCACCGGTTCATGCGCTGGCTGCCCTGGTACGCGGTCCTGCACGACTACAACGGCCTGTTCTGGTGGTGCGCCAACGGGAAGAGCACCTATCCGGGCATCACCGGCCCGCTGCTCGGGCCCGACTTCCGGCCGACCAAGACCTTCCGCACCAGTCAGGCGGAGATCGAGGCGATCCGGGGTGGCTGGACGGAGTTGGCCGCGGCCGGCCAGCCGCAGGCCGCGGTGGCGATCTTCCACGACCAGACCGCGGTCCACGCCGTGACCGCCTACAGCCACCCGTCGCGGCTGGTGCAGAACCTGGCCGGCTGGCAGGCGCTGCTGTCCGATCTCGGCCTGCCTTACGACTACCTGGCCGCGCCGCAGATCGCCGCCGGACGGCTGACGCAGGGCGGGTACCGGTTGCTGATCCTGGCCCACGCCCTGGCCATCGACGCGCCGGCGCTGAAGGCGATTCGCGCCTTTCAGGCCGCTGGGGGAACGGTCCTGGCCGACGTCGCGCCCGCCGGCTACGACGAGTACCTTCGCCCGTTGGCGCAGCCGGGGCTGGATCAGGTGGCCCTATTTGAGGACGGCCTGGCCGCCTACGCCTACGAGCGCGAGCCGCGCAAGCGGTTGGACACGCGGCGCAAGCTGGCCGAGGCGCTCGACCCGCTCGGCCTGCCGCGGCCGGTGCGGCTGACCGGCGCCAACGCCGACGACCCCGGCCTCGAGCACGTCGAGCTGGTGGCCTACGCGGTCGGCGACGCGCTGCTGGTGGGCCTGCTCAACAACGGTCCGCCGGTCCGGGCCACGGCCAGGCTGGCCGCCGCGCGACGGGTCTACGAGTCGCGCGCCGGCCGCGATCTCGGGTTGACGGCCGAGTGGCCGGTCGAGTTGGCCGACGGCGAGACCAGGCTCTACGCGCTGCTGCCGGCACCGGCCACCGCCCCGGAGGTGGACGCCGCGCGCGCCACCGCTGGACGAGAGGCGGTCCTGTCCGCGGCGCAAACCGGCGCGGCCGGGCGGGTGCTGTACCTGGCCGTGACCGACGCCGCCGGACGCGCCCGCGCCGAGTACGGCGGCGCGGCGGTGGTGGCGCCCAACGGGACGGCGGTCTGGCGGCTGACGCCGGCGCTCAACGACCCGCCGGGCAGATGGCGGCTGAAGGTGACCGACGTGGCCACCGGCCTGGCGGGTGACGGAGAGCTTGAGGTGAGTCGATGAGCGTGCGCTTCGCGGTGATCGGGCTGTGGGGCCACGAGGTCTATGCGCGGCAGATGATCGAGCATCCGGAGACGGAGCTGGTGGCCGTGGCCGGGTGGGCCGGCGTGCCGGAGGAGATGGCCGAACGGCTGCAGGCCCTGGCCGCCGAGAACGGCGTGCCATATCTCGCCGACCACCGCCAGCTTCTGCGCCAGCACCGCCTCGACGCGGCGGTGGCCATGGTCCCGCCGCAGCACAACGCCGAAGTTTGTGCGGCGCTGCTGACCCAGGGCGTCTCGACCCTGTCCGAGAAGCCCATCGCCGACAGCTTCGCCGCGGCCGAGACGCTGGCCGCGGCGGCTCGGGCGAGCGGCGCCTGGTACACCACGCTGCTGCCCATGGCGCGGTTCGATCCCTGTCTGGACGCCGGCCGCGGGGCCGTGGCGGAGGGCCGGCTGGGGGCTATCGAGGCGGCCTCGTTCACCTACCTGCAGGGCTACGGGCCACGCTACCTGGCCACCACACCGCACTTCCGTGACCCCGAGGTGACCGCGCCCAGCCTGTCCGGCGGCGAGGCGGCGATGTTCTCCAGCTACGGCATCGTGGCCTTGGAATCCATCCTCGGCGCGCGCATCACCGCCGTCCGGGCCACCGCCGCCAGCGACTGGTACCCCTACTACCGAGAGTCGTACATGGAGGACCTGCTCCACGCCACGCTGACCTTCGTCGGCGGCGCGGTGGGCTCGCTGACCGTCGGCCGCACGCCGCTGCCCCGGCCGGGGCTGCTGGACTGCGTGCTGATCGGCTCGGCCGGCTACTGGGACTACCGCAGCGAGCGCGACGGCGGCCTCGACCCCGGCAACAATCAACGCGTGATCACCGACTTCGTCGCCGCCGTCCGCGACGATCGGTCGCCGTTGATGACCGTCGATGACACGCTCGCGACCATCGAAGTCTTGTCCGCCCTCTACCACTCCTGCCACCTGGGGCAGGAGGTGGAGGTGGTACGGTTGGGGAGTCCTGGCCTGCCCGCCGGGTGAATCACGGTTCGCCGGCCGCCGACCACCGGTGATCCGCCCGGCGGGCGGGGAACCGGCCCGGTCCCGCACAGGTCAAGGCACCAGAGGCAAGCCATGAGAGCTCGGAAGTCTGGCTGGCTGGTCCTGCTGACAGCCTTGATGATGCCGGCGGCGGGCCCGGACGGTCGGCGGCTGGCGCCGGCGCGGGTGCTCTACGAGACCTCGTTCGAGGAGGGTCAGCACCTGCCGGAAGGCTGGGCCATCGCCTACGGCACCGCCGGGGAGGTGGCCTGGGAGGAGTCGGCGGCGCGCACCGGGCGGCGGGGGATGCACCTCACCGACCGGAGCGACAAGGCCTCGGCCGGGTTCCGCTCGCCCAAGCTGCCGGTCGCCCCGGGCGAGCTGGTCTGGGCCACCATCTGGCTGAAGGCGCTGGGGCCGGGCGGCAACACGCTCTACTTCGAGTACTGGGACGCCAAGGGCACGCGGATGGCGGACAAGGTCCATACCCAAGGTCTCCGGTCCGGCGCCGAGTGGCAGCAGACCCGGGTGCAGGACGAGGTGCCGGAGGGCGCGGCGACGTTCACTTGTCTGGTCTACTCCGGCTCGGCCGGCACCTGCGACGCCGTCTTCGACGACCTGGTGATCGGTACCGGATTCCAGCCGACCCACGACCGGACGCCGCTGCCGCCGGCGCCGGTGCAGCATCCTTGCGGGCCGTACTCGCGCGACGACCTGGCCCGGGCCACGGCCAACCTGGCCAGACACGAGTGGGCGCGGGAGCAGTTCGAATCGTTCCGGCGGAACAGCCAGTTCTGGATCGACCTGCCGGACGAGCAGATCGATTCCTGGCTGTCCGAGTTGACGCCGTTCCGGGCGGTGTTCTGCCCCAAGTGTCGGTACAACTGGGACTACTGTTGGGAGCATCTGCCGGGCGACCGGCTGCGCTGCCGCAACTGCCGGACCGAGTTCCCCAACCCGGACTATCCGGAGGACCGGTCGGTCGACCTGATCACGCCCACCGGCCGGGTGATCGCGCACCCGTACTATCAGGATGCCCAGGGCCGGCGCTACTTCCTCAGCGGCCGGCAGCGCTACGCTCGGGTGATCGCGGTCAGCCGGCTCGGGTCGCTCGGCCGCGTCTACGCGCTGACCGGCGAGGAGGTCTACGCCCAGAAGGCGGTCCGGGTGATGCGCGCCCTGGCCCGCGTCTACCCCGACTGGGTCCCGCACGACTGGGACCGGGTCTACTCCGATTTCAGCAACACGCAATCGGGCCGGATGTCGGGCTGGAAGCTGCACGACTGCTCGGCGATGCTGGAGATCGCCCTGTGCTACGACTTGATCTACGACAGCCCCGCCCTGACCGAAGCCGACAAGCTGGCCGTCGAGAACAACGTCTTCCGCGAGTTGGGCGAGATGCTGCTGCCCATTCCGCAGCAGGGCTGCTGCATCAACGACGGGCCGTTCCAGATGTCGGCCGGGGCGTACCTGGGCGTGCTGCTCGGCGACCACCGGCTGATCCGCTGGGCGGTCGAGCCGCCGGGCGGGTTCCTCGGCTTCCTGCGCAAGTACTTCTTCCGCGACGGGCACTGGGAGGACGGCTCGCCCAGCTACGAGGCGATGGCCCTGAATCAGCTCTACCAGCTCCCCGAGATCCTGCAAGGCTACTCGGACCCGCCGAGCTACACCGGCGCCGACCGGTACGACAAGCTGGACGTGATGGCCGACCCGCTGCTCAAGAAGATCCACCTGGCGCCGCTGTTCACGATGTTGCCGGACCGGACCATGCCGCCGGTCAACGACGGGGCGAAGGGCACCGGCTACGCCACCCGCCACGCCGAGGTCAACCACCACTGGTATCCGACCGAGCGCAACCTCGGCATCCTCAGATGGGTCCTGGGCGACGAGGGCGCGGCCAAGGGCACCGAGTACTCCCTCTTCCGCCGCGACCCGGACCTGGACTTGGCCGGGACCCGGCCGGTCTGCCTGAACGAAGACTCGGTCGTCCGGCCCGGGCTGGGCTGGGCCATCCTGCGCGCCGGCGCCGGCGGCGAGCGAAGCGACCTGATCCTGGACTACGGCGAGCCGTGCGGCGGCCATGGACATCCGGACCGGCTCAACCTGGTGCTCTACGCCAACCGCCGCGAGGTGGTCACGGACCTGGGCTACCTGGGTGCGCGGCACCCGGACCGGCCGTGGATGGTCGCACCGGCGGCGCACAACCTGGTGGTGGTCGACGGCGCCACCCAGGCGCGCCAGGCCGGCCGGCTGCTGGTCTTCGAGCCGGATGGGCCGGTCCAGGCGGTGGCGGCCGAGGCGGCGGCGGTCTACCCGCAGTGCCGGCGGTACGAGCGCGTGCTGGTCCGCCTCGCCGCGGGCGGAGCGCAGTACCTGGTCGACGTCTTCCGCGTCGCCGGCGGGCAGCAGCACGACTACGCCTTCCACGGCGACGGCGCCGAGTTCACCTGTCCCGCGCTGACCGGGGCGAAGCCTGCCGCGGAGCCGGTCGGGCCGAAGGCCGGCGGCTATGCCTGGCTCAAGTCGCCGCGCGTCGTCGCCGCCGGCGGAGAGATCGTCGCCGACTGGCGGTTCGGGACACAGGACGCCCAAGCCGCCGACGTCGGCGTGCGGCTGCGGCTGCTCGACACGTCCGGCGAGCTGATCGTCGGCCGGGCGCCGAACCTGCGCAGCCGCAGCACGCCGTTCGACAAGCCGGTCCTGGACTACCTCTACCAGCGGCGGCCCGGTCCGCTGAACACCTTCACGGCGGTGATCGAGCCGGTCAAGGGCCGGCCCGTGGTGCAGTCCGCCCGTTGTCTGCCGGTCGAGGGACCCAGCTTGGACGGCTTCGGCGCCGTGGCCGTCGAGGTCCGGCATCCGGGCGGTACGGACCTGGTGCTGGTCGCGCCGGCTCGGGCCGGGAGCTGGTCGACCACCTTCGCCGACCGCCCGGTGCGGCTCGACGGCCGGCTCGGCGTGGTCCGGCTCGACGCCGCCGGCAAGCTGCTCCAGCTCCGCCTGGTCGACGGCACGCGCCTGGCCTGGGGCGAGCAGGCGGTCACTTCGCCGCCGAGCCTCGCCGGCCGGTTGGTGGCGGTCGACCAGGAACAGGCCACGGTGACCGCGGACTTCGCCGCGGCAGACCTGTCCGGCCGCCTGCTCCTGGCTCCCGACCACGTCGACGGCGCCTACCCGATAGCGCGATCCGAGCAGCGCGACGGCCACACGGTTCTGCACCTGGCCGACGAGCCGGTGCTCCGGCTCAAGGTCGGCGACGCGGTGCGCATCCCGTTGGGGAGCGGACGACCGATGGGTGATGGCGAGCCGTGAAGACCTATCCGGCCTCGGTCCCCTCCGCCTCCTCGCCCAACGCCCGGCGCAGTTTGCGGGTCATGTCGGCGACGGTGTAGGGTTTCTGCAGGAAGCCGTTGAAGCCGGCGTCGGCGAAGCGGTCCTGGAGCTCGCGCTCGGCGTAGCCGCTGGCCAGGACGACCGGCACCTCCGGCCGGATCCGCCGCAGTTCGGCCAACGTCTCGGCGCCGTCCATGCGGGGCATGGTCAGGTCCAGGACCACCGCCCGGATATGCTCCCGGTGCGCGGCGAAGACGTGCGCGGCCTCGTCGCCGTCGGCGGCGGTCAGGACCCGGAAGCCGAGGTGCTCGAGCACCTGCCGGCCGACCTGCCGCACCGATTCCTCGTCGTCCACCAACAGCACCGTCCCCGAGCCGTGCCAGGCGGCCGGCGGCGGGGCCGGCGGCGGAGGCGCCAGGGGTTGGGCGGACGTCGGCAGCAGCACCCGGAAGGTCGAGCCCCGGCCCGGCGCGGTGTCCACCTCGATCGCGCCGTGGTGGCCGCGGACGATCCCCAGCACCGCCGGCAGGCCAAGCCCGCGGCCGGTGAACTTGGTCGAGAAGAACGGGTCGAAGATGCGCGCCCGGGTCGACTCGTCCATCCCGCAGCCGGTGTCGCCGACCTCCAGAAAGAGGTACTGCCCGCCGGGCAGGCAGTCATCCACCAGCGTGCGTGCCAGCGCCTCGCTGCTGCGGTCGACCAGCCCGGTCCGGACGACCACCTCGCCGGGTCCGTCGCCCAAGGCCTCGGAGGCGTTGAGCACCAGGTTCCCCAGCAGTTGCCGCAACTGCGTCGGGTCGGCTTCCACGGCCGGCAAGTCGTCGGCCAGCTCGTAACGCAGCTCGGCGGCCTTGCCGGCCGAGAGCCGCAGCATCGGCGCCGCTTCACGGACCACGGCGCTGAGATCGAGCGGCGCGACCACGATGCGCCCCAACCCGGCGTAGGCCAGCAACTGCGCGCACAGCTCGGCGGCGCGCTCCGAGGCGGTGATCACGGCGTTCAGGTTGGTCGTCAGTCCGGACGACTTCGGCAGCGCGGCCAGGGTCAGATCGGCCTGGCCGAGGATTACCGTCAGAAGGTTGTTGAAGTCGTGGGCGATGCCGCCGGCTAGGACAGCCAGGCTCTCCAGCTTCTGGGTGTGGCGGAGCTGCTCTTCCTGCCGCTGCCACTCCGCCTCGGCCAGCTTCCGGTCGGTGATGTCGACGTCCATGCAGATCACTTCGTCGACCGTCTCGCCGCTGACGACGGGGAACATCGACGAGTAGACCCAGTGCGCCATGCCGTCCCGGTCGCGCACGTGCCACTCGCGTTGCGGGGCGGGCCGGCCGGTCGCGCAGATCTCGGCCAGCTCGAGCCGGAACGCCTCGGCTTCCCGGTCGTCGAGCACCAGCTCGGGGATGGTCCGGCCGATGGCCTCCTCGGCGCGGTAGCCGTAGAGCACCTCGCAGGCCGGGTTCCAGCGGCGGACCACGCCCTGGTGATCGAAGCCCTGGATGGCCACGCCCGGCGCGTTGGTGACCACGGCTTCGAGCCGGGCCAAGTGGTCCCGCTCGGCCCGCTCGGCCCGGCGCCGGGCGGTGATGTCGCGCAGCACGCCGACGATCAGGCGGACCTGCCCGCCCTCGTCGAGCACCGGATTGAGGCGGCCCACCCAGACCTGGTCGCCGTCGGGCCCCGGCCGGGCCACCTCGAACCCGCTCGGCCGACCGGCAGCCGCGCCGGCGACCGCCTCGGCAACAGGAGCGCGGACGGCCTCCGGCCACAGCTCCGGCAGTTCCGACCCGACGATGGAGCCGTCCGTCGCCAGTTGCTCGGCCGGCGCGTTGGCCGCCAGGCAGCGCCCGTCCGCGTCGAACAGGGCGACCCCGTCGGGCGAGCCCTCGACCAGCGTGCGGTGCAGCCGCTCGGACCGTTTGATTTGTGCCGCGGCGTCATGGAGCACCTGTTGGCTGACCATCGAGAGCAGCAGCAGGACCGTCACCAGAAGCGTCGCCAACAACGGCCAGAGCCGCTCGCGGCGGACGTTGTGGAGCCAGGCGGCGGCGTCGAAATCGATCCCCAGCGCCGCCACCACGCCGCCGGTGGCCGGGTCCCGGATCGCCGTCAGCGCGCTCAGCCAGACGCCCCAGCGGTCGGCCAACGGACCCTCGAAGAGATCCTCACCGGTGCGGAACATGGCCTTCAGCTCCGCGCTGGCCTCCTCGTAGACCTGCCCAGGCGGCGAGTAGCCGTCGGAATTGGGCTGCTCGGAATCGACCAGAAAGACGATCTCGCCGTGGCGCTCGCCGAACAGGTAGAAGAACCGCCACCGCGGGTGCGCGTGGCGCATGTCGGTCAACTGCTGCTTGAGGAGCCGGTAGCTGGGCCGAGCGAGATCCGTGTCGTCGCCGGCCAGGCCGGCGATGGTCCGCTGGTCCAGCGCCGCGGCGGCGGTCAAGGCCACCGCCTGCATGTGCCCGCGCTCCCGCTCCTCGGCTCCGCGGCCGACCACCGCCGCGACCACGAACCCGGCCACCGCCGCCGCCGCCAGGGCCATCGCCGTCCAGCGCTCGAAGCGCAACCCGACGGCCACGCCGCTGGCCGCGTCGACCACCGCCCGGACCGACCAGTAGCGGCGCATCACGGCCGCCGCGATGACCGCCGCCAGCAGGCAGCGGAGCACTTCCACGGGGAACCGGAACAGCTCGGCGAAGGTGCCCTGGTTGATCAGGGCGGCCGGCCCGGAAGGGGTGGCGGGTCCGATCAAACCGGCGGCTACCGCGTAGCCCGCCATGGCCACGGAGGCGAGGCGGAACGGCCGCCGCTCGGGCGGCGCCAGCCCGGTCCCGTCTCGCCACATCGCCACCGCGGCAAGCCACGCGCCGGGCATCGCCAGGAACCAACGGGCGGCGGCTTCGGAGGCGGCCAGGCCCTGTGGCAGCGCGCCCAGCGACGGGATCAGGAGGAGCACTTCCAGCCACGCTCCCGGCGCCCGGCCCCCGGTCGAGCGCAGACCGAGGCGACCGAACCGGAAGAGGAGCACGAACGACACCACCAGGAACGCCGCGCGGGGGACGACGACGACCGGCTGGTCGCCGTGGCTGAGGGCCAGCAGCGCGAACCAGTCGGCCACGGCGTGAGTCAGGCCGAACAGCCCCAGGCAGCGCCACGGCAGGCGCCGGTCACCCGATCGGTGGCAGGCGAACGCCGCCGCGGCCAGCAGGCCGAAGGACAGCCCATAGAGAAACAGTAAGTAGTCCATGGCTGGTGGCACCAAGACCGTGCCCAACCCCCGCGCGACCCCTCCAGGCCTCACGCGCCAGCGTCACCAGTTCCCGTCGCCCTGGAGCTTACCTGCCCGCCCCGGTGAGTTTTGCGTCAAGCCCCGGCCGGCGGGAGGATCGCCCCGTCGCGCAGCCAGCGCTCCAGCACCTCGGCCACGCCGTCGGCGTCGTGGTCGCCAGCCACCTCGTCCGCCGCGGCCAGCAGCTCGGGCCGAGCGTTGGCCATGGCCACCGCGTACCCCGCCGCCTCCAGCAGCGGGAGATCGTTGCGCGCGTCGCCGAAGGCGGCGGTGGCGGCCAAGTCGATGGCGAGCATCCCGCACAGCGAGTGCAGCGCCCAGCCCTTGGTGGCCTCCGGGTTCATGAACTCCAGGTACTCGGGGTCGGAGATGGTCACGTACAGCCGGCCAGCCATCCGCTCGCGCCAGACCGGCAGCAGCGACTCGATCACCGGCGGCTCGTCGAGGAGCAGCAGCTTGGTGCTGGCGCGGCCGTCGAACCACTCGTAGAGATCGTCGCGGCACACGTACCGGGCCCCGGTCCGGCCGGCGTAGAGCCGCGTCCAGTCGCTCTCGGCCCGGGTGTAGAGCCGATCGCCGGAGTACAGGTTAAGCGTCCGCCCGGTCTCGGCGGCGAACTCGATCACCGGCCGGCAGAGCTCCGGCGGCACGGGCTTCTCGGACATCGGCCGGCCGTCGGCGTCGAGGATGACCGCCCCGTTGTAGCAGATCACCGGCGCCTGCAGGCCGAGGCGCGCCAGGTGCGGCGCGGTGCAGTCACGGAACATCCGCCCGGAGGCGACCACGCACAGCACGCCGCGGGCGGCCATCGCCCGGACCGCGGCGATGGTCCGGCCGGTGAGCTCCTTGCGGGCATTCAGCAGCGTGCCGTCGAGGTCGAGGGCGACCAGTCGCGGGAGTGGGCGGGCGCCGGCGGTGCTCACTCTTCGGAGCGCCCCTGCCGGTCGAGCTGCCGCCGGACGAAGGCCGGCATGTCGAGATCCTGGGCGCTGCCCCCGCCGGGCGGCGGCGGGATCGGCGGCAGGCTTGCCGCCTCGCCCGGCCGCGGCTCGGCGCGCCGCGGCGGGGCCGAGCGCCCGAACGGCCGGCTGTCGGCGGCGCGGTGGGTGGTCACCGGGGTGGTGAAGGCGGCGGCCAGGAGGGTCAGCTTGACGGTCTGCCCCAGGCTGTCGTCGACCACCGTGCCGAAGATCACGTTGGGCGCCTCGGTCTGCGTCGCCCGGGCCACCGAATCGGCGATATCGTGGACCTGCCAGAGGCTGGTGTCGGGGCCGATGGTGACGTTGAGCAGGATGTTGGTGGCGCCGATGATCCCGTTTTCCAGCAGCGGCGAGGCGATGGTCCGCTGGACCACGTCCTCGCTCGGCGATTCGGCGCCGGCCTCGCCCATGCCCATCAGCACCGGGCCGGCGTCGCGCAGGACCGCGCAGACGTCGGCGAAGTCGACGTTGATGGTGCCGGGGATGGTGATCAGGTCCGACACGCCCTGCACCGCCTGGCGCAGCACATCGTCGGCCATGGCGAAGGCGTCGGTCAGCCGGGTGTGCTTGTCGACCTGCTCGATCAGCCGCTGGTTGTCGATCACGATGAAGGCGTCGACCACGTCGGCGATGGTGTCGATGCCCTGCTGCGCGTGCTGCGCGCGAACCTTGCGCTCGAAGCCGAAGGGCTTGGTGCAGACCGCCACGGTCAGCGCGCCGAGGTCCTTGGCCATGCGGCAGATGACCGGCGCCGCGCCGGTCCCGGTGCCGCCGCCCATGGCCGCGGTCACGAACACCATGTTGGCCCCGGCCAGGGCCTGCTCGATGTCCCGGGCGCTGGCCTCGGCGGCCTGCGCGCCGAGGGCCGGATCGCCGCCGGTGCCGAGGCCCGAGGTGACGTCGTGCCCGATGGTGATCCGGTTCGGCAGATCACAATCCTTGAGCTTCCGGACATCGGTGTCGAGGGCGAACAGCTCCACGCCGCCGACCTCCTGACGGAGGATCTGCGCCACGGCGTTGCAGCCCCCGTTGCCGACGCCGAACACCCGAATGACAGGACCTTGCATCATCCACCTCACCCCGACACCGTAGCGGCCCGCGCCCGGTCAGGCTACGAACATTGACAGGCCGCCCCACCGTTGGTTGCGCCCGCGCCGCGTCAGGCGCCGCGTTTCTCGATCGCCGCCTTGGCCTGCTCGGCCATCGGCTTGACGATGCTCTTGGCCGGCGCCGGCGCCTCGTCGATGATCTTGTTCAGCAGCGGCAGGCTGGTCTTGTCGCCGACTTGTTCCAACACGTCGCAGGCGGCCGCGACCGGACTGATCTCGGTCTCCGGTCCGCGGACCACCTCTTTGTGCGTGCCCTTGGCCATCATCCGCTGCAGGAAGGCGTGGATGGTCTTCAGCCGGTCGGCGTGGTCGAGCGTCTTCATCCGCTCCAGCGCGTAGTACTGCGCCGCCGGCGCGACATCCGCCTCCGCCGTCTCCAGCAGTCTGACCAGGTAGGGCCAGACGCCGGCGTTGCGGTAGTCGGCCAGGGCCTGGGCGAACATGGTCTGCGGGACCTTCTTCAAACTCGCCGTGAAGCGCGTCCAGAGCGGCTCGAGCCCGCGCGGGTCGCCGATCTGGGCGAGGCACCAGGCCGAGCCGGTGACCACCCCGCCATCCGGGCTGTCGAGCCCCTGGAGCAGCGCCGGCACGGCCTCGCCGCCGTAGCGGATCAGGTGCGCGCAGGCGTTGTCGTTGGCCGTCAGCTTGACCAGCGCGGCGTACTTGGCCTCGGCCGTCTCGGACTGCTCGGCGGCGAGGATCTCCCGCAGCACCGCGCCGGTCTGGATGGCGGCGCTGCGGACCGCGCCTTCCTTGTCGCCGGCCAGCTTGTTGAGCGCCGCCAGGGCCTGCGCGCTGCTGGTGTAGCCGAGCGCCAGGGTGACCTGGTAGCGCACCCCTGGGTGCCGGTCGTCGGCGGCGTTGATCAGCACCGGGGCCGTTTTCGGCCCACCGACGCGCGACAGCCCGTAGGCGGCGTTGGCGCGGGCGTGGGCCTGCGGGGCGCGGAGCAGCTCGGCCAGCGCCGGAATGGCCCGCTCGCCCAGTTCGGCCAACTGCTCCAGCGTCCGCCGGGCCGGCTCCAGTTGGTCTCGGAACAGCGCGGCGCGGGACGCCGGCACCCGGCCGTCGGGCCAGAACGACGCGCTCTGCGAGAGGACCTGCCGCAACAATCGCTGGGCCGTCTCGGCGTCCTGAGCCAGAGCCGGCCGCACCAGGGCGACCGCCACCAGCACCAGACACCATGCCGTACGCCTCATCCGCCGCTCCTTGCCGACCCGCCTGGGATCGTAGAACCTTGCACGAGCAGTGTCAACTGCGGGCAGTAGGCAGTGGGCAGTAGGCAGTAGGGTTGCGTCCGCCACGTCCACCGTGTCCACCGTGTCCACTGCGTCCACCCGGTCCAACAGCCAGCGCGGACGGAGTGGACGCGGCCCGACCGCCGATTGCCGATTGCCCACTGCCTACTGCCCACTGCCTACTGCCCACTGCCGTACGCCCGGTCCAAGAGCACCGCCGTGTGGATCGCCTCGACCGCCAGGCCGTGGCGCTCCACGCCGTAGCGGAGTTGGACCAGGCAGCCGGGATTGCCGGTGACCACCCACTCGGCGCCGGTGCCCGCGATGTTGGCCATCTTCCGGTCCAACAGCTCCACCGCCGTCTCGAAGTGCGTGACGTTGTAGATCCCGGCGCTGCCGCAGCACCAGCCGGCCTCGGGCAGCTCGACGTACGTTACGCCCGGCAGGTTGCCGAGCACCGACCGCGGCTGCTCCGAAACCTTCTGGGCATGGTTCAGGTGGCAGGCGTCGTGGTAGGTGACGGTCCGCTCCAACGGCCGCAGGCCGCTTGGCTCCAGCCCGTTGACCGCCAGCCACTCGGTCAGATCGACCACCTCGGCCGAGAACGCCTCGGCGCGGTCCCGCCACTCGGGGTCGTCGTGGAACCAGTGCCCGTACTGCTTCATCGCCGCGCCGCAGCCGGCGGAGTTGAGCACCACCTGGTCGACCCCGGCGGCCTCGAACGCGGTGATCACCTTCCGGGCCAGCTTGCGCGCGCCGTTCAGGTCGCCGGCGTGGGCGTGGAGCGCGCCGCAGCAGGTCGTTCGCGGCGCGACCACCTCGGCGCCCTGCCGCGCCAAGACCCGCACCGTGGCCTCGTTCTCGGCGGCGCAGAGGACGTCCATGACGCAGCCCAGGAGCACCCCGACCCGGGCTTTCCGCTCGCCGACGGCGGGGGTCAGAACCGGCACGGTCCGGGTGCTGAACCGCCGCGAGACCGCCGGCAGCAAAGCCTCCATCTTGCCCAGCCGCCCGAACAGCTTGAGCAGGCCGGACCGCCGGACCAGCCAGCGCAGGCCGGAACGCTGGTAGCAGCGCACCAGCAGACCCACGCCGCGGAGCAGCGAGAGGTGCTCGAACAGCCGGAAGACGAACCGCTTGACCACCTGCCCCGGCTGCAGTGGCGAGGTGTGCTGCTCGACCTGGGCCCGGGCGGCCTCCAGCAGCGAGCCGTACTGCACGCCCGCGGGACAGGCGGTCTCGCAGGCCAGGCAGCCGAGACAGAAGTACATCTCGTGTCCGAACAGATCGCTGACCTCGAGCCGGCCGTCGGCGATGCCCTTGATCAAGGCGATCCGCCCGCGGGGCGAGGACCGCTCGTGGCCGGTCAGCGCATAGGTCGGGCAGGTCGGCAGGCACAGGCCGCAGTGCATGCAGTTGAGGATGGCGCCGTATTCGGGCGCGTCGGCCGGGCTGAAGTTGCCGGTGCGCCCGCTCTGGGCCGCCTCGTCGGTCATCCGTCTACGCTCCATTCCGGGGGACTGCTCACGTCGGCGTCAGGTTCCCGGACCGAGGCCGGTTCCCTGCCCGGCCCGGCCGGCGTGCTATAATTGCCGCGACCGGAGCCGGCAGACGGTCGGCCGACCGCCTGCCGGCAGGCACGGATGTCGCGTGAGTCAAGCCCGCCAGCCCCGCTCCCGTTCGCTCGGCCGCGCCGCGCTGTTGGCGGCGGCGGTGGCCGGGCTGCTGGTCATCGCCGGTCTCGGCCACGCCCAGCGACGCTACCACCGCCTGCTGCAGCCGGCCGGGGGCGAACAGCGGCTGTTCCAGGTCAAGGACGGCGAGCCGGTGGCGACCATCGCCCGGAGGCTGGCGGAAGCAGGGCTCATCCGCGACGCGGCGGCCTTTCGCCGGCGGGCCCGGCAGCGGGACCTGACCCGCGGGCTGAAAGCCGGCTGGTACCGAGTCGACCCCACTCAGAGCGCCGACGGCGTGCTCGAGCTGCTGGCCAGCGGCCGGGTCGCGACGCGCAAGATCACCTTCCCCGAGGGCTTCACCATCGAGCAGATGGCCGAACGCTGCCAGGCCGAGGGGCTGTGCCGAGCCGACGAGTACCGGCGGCTGGCCACCCGCGGCGCCGGCGCCTTCGGCTTGGACGGGCTTCCGGCCGGGTCGTCGCTGGAAGGCTACCTCTTCCCGGACACCTACCTGCTGCCCATGGACGCCGGCGCGCGGGAGTTGATCGAGCGGCAGGTCAACCGCTTCGTGCAGGTCTGGCGCGAGCTGGCCGCCGGCCTGAGCCCGGTGCCCGCCCGCCACGCGACGGTGATCAAGGCGTCGCTGATCGAGAAGGAAGTCAAGGCCGACGAGGAGCGGGCCAAGGTGGCCGGGGTGATCGAGAACCGGCTGGCCCGGGGGATGAAGCTGGAGTTCTGCGCGACGGTGCTGTACGCCCTGGGCGAGCACAAGGACCGGCTGCTCTACCGCGACCTGCAGGTCGCTTCGCCGTACAACACCTACCGCGTGCGCGGTCTGCCGCCCGGCCCCATCGCCAGCCCCGGCCGGGCCAGTCTCCGGGCCGCGCTGCACCCGGCCAGGCACGACTACCTGTATTACGTCCTGGCCGCCGACGGCCGGCACCTGTTCAGCCGCAGCGGGGCCGAGCACCTGCGGGCCAAGGCGGCCGGAGAGCGAGCCCGGCACGCGCCATGAAACGGTACCTGGCCCCCGACCTCACGGTCGCCTCGATCCTCGACATCTCGCCGGAGCTGCTCGACCGGCACGGCATTCGGGGCCTGATCCTGGATGCCGACAACACCCTGGTGCCGCGCCAGCAGTATGCCCTCGACCACGCCGTGACGAACTGGATCCGGCGGCTCCAGGACCACGGCCGGAGGCTGTGCATCCTGTCCAACTCGGGCCACGTGCGGAAGGTTGCCGGGATGGTGGCGCCGTTCGAGATGGCCGCCATCTCGCTGGCCAGAAAGCCGTTTCCCTCCGGCTTCCGCCGCGCCCTGACAGCGCTCGGCACGACCGCCAGGGAAACCGCCATGGTCGGCGACCAGATGCTCACCGACATCCTCGGCGGGAACCTGGCCGGGATGCTGACCATCATGGTCGAGCCGCTGAGCACCAACGATTTCATCGGCTACCGGCTGATGCGGCCGCTCGAGCGGCGGCTGATGAGGCGCTGGTCGGCACCGGTCGACCTCACGGTGCGAGGGGAGGACTGAATGCCGGACATCTGGGGCACCACCCGGGTGGTGGGCGTGATCGGGCACCCGGTGCGCCACAGCTTCTCGCCGCCGATGCAGAACGCCGCCATCGCCGCGTTGGGGCTGGACCTGGTCTACGTCCCCTTCGAGATCGCCCCGGACGACCTCCCCGACGCGGTGCGCGGGTTCCGCGCCGCCGGACTGCTCGGCTTCAACGCCACCATCCCGCACAAGCAGGCGCTGCTGCGTTTGGTCGACCACGCCACCGACGAGGCGCGCCTGACCGGCACCGTCAACACGGTCCACTTCACCGAGCAGGGGATCGTCGGCGACAGCACCGACGGGCCAGGCTTCGTGGCCGGGCTGACGGCCCGCGGCGGGACGGTGGCCGGGGCCCGGGCGGTGCTCCTGGGCGCCGGCGGCTCGGCCCGGGCGGTGGGCGTGTCGCTGGTCCGCGGCGGCGTGGCCGAGCTGGTCATCGCCAACCGCACCATCGACCGGGCGCGCGCGCTGGCCGAGCTGCTCAACGGGCAGCGGGCCGGCGTGGCGACGGCGGTCGAACTGGACCGCTCGGCGGCGCATCTGGCCGCGGCCGAGCTGATCGTCAACACCACCTCGGTCGGGATGCACCCCAACCTTGACGCCCAGCCGGTGGAGCTGCCGGCCCTGCGGCCCGGCGCCTGGCTGGTGGACATCGTCTACAACCCCCTCGAGACGCGCCTCCTGCGCCAGGCCCGCGAGCGCGGCGCCGAGGCCCTCAACGGCGTCGACATGCTGGTCCACCAGGGCGCCCTGTCGCTGCGGCGCTGGACCGGCTGCGAGCCACCCATCGAGGTCATGCGCGAGGTGCTGGTACGCGAGCTGCAGCGCCGCGCCGGCGGGTGATCAGCTCCCGGCGCGGAGGCTGGCCACCGCCTGGAGCGTGCGGGTCAGGTCGCCCAGGTTGAGCGGCTTCTGGATCCGGTAATCGACCTCTTCGGCCGCGCTGACCTCGCTCGGCAGCTTGGCGTCGAACCCGGTGATCAGCACCACCGGCGTGTTCGGGCTGAGGCCCTTGATGGCGCGGGCAACCGCCAGGCCCGACATGCCCGGCATGCCCCAGTCGGTGATCACCAGGTCGTGCTCGGCCGGGTTGAACCGCTGCACCGCCTCGCGACCATCGTCGATCATGGTCACCGTCAGGCCCAGCGCCGAGAGCATGTCGCCCAGGGTCTGGCGGACGTTGGGCTGATCGTCCACGACCATGGCGTGGAGCGCGGGGATCTCGCGCTGCTCCGGGTCGTCGGCCACCGCTTGGACCGCCCGTTTGGCGCCGGCGACCTGGTCCGAGGTCGGCAGCGTGATGATGAACTCGGCCCCGAGCCCCGGACTGCTGACCACCCGGATGTCGCCCTTGTGGCGCTGGATGATGCCGTAGGCGACCGACAGCCCGAGCCCGGTGCCGCGCTCGCCGCCGGTGGTGAAGAACGGCTCGAAGCACCGTTGGCGGGTCTCCTCGCTCATCCCGATACCGTTGTCCTTGACCGTGACCACCACCTGACCGTCCTCGTCCCAGCTCCGGCAGAGCACCCGGCCGCCGTCCGGCAGGGCATTGACGGCGTTGAGGATGAGGTTGATCAAGACCTCGCGGATGGCCGCCGGCTCGACCTCCGCCAGGAGGGTCGCGCGCAGCTCGGTATCGACCGTGATGGGGTGCTCGATCCGGTCGGCGTGGTGCCGCCAGCGCGGCTCGGTCATGGCCACCGCGTCGGCCACCAAGTCGTTGATGTCGGTGGCGGTGGTCTTCGGCGGCTCGGACTTGGTGAAGGCGCGGATGCGCTGCACCAGCAGCGAGGCGTCCTGGGCGGACTGCTCGATGATCCGCAGCCGGTGCGCCACCGGCTGGGGCAGATCGCATTGCAGCACCACCTGGGTGGTGCCCAGGATGGCCGTCAGGGCATTGTTGAAGTTGTGCGCCACGCCGCTGGTCATCTCGCCGATGGCGCGCATCTTCTCCAGATGAACGACCTGCTCCTGACTCCGTTGCAGCTCGCGGTAAGCCTGCTCCAGCGCGGCCTGCTGCTCCTCCAGATCACGCTCGTGGCGGACCCGGACCAAAGCCATCCCGGCCTGGGTGGCGAAGGCCCTGACGCGCTCCAGGTCGTGCGCGCCGAGGGGATCGCGGGAGCCCAGCGCGAGCAGGCCGATCAACTCCTCGCCCGCCGCCAGCGGGACCGCGATCGAGCTTTGGAAGGCCAGGACGCGGGCCACGTCAGGCACCAGGTGCTGATGCCGCGGTGGGACTTGGGCGGTCAGCACGCGCTCGAAGTCCGAGGTGATGATAGGCTCGCGGGTGCGCACCGCGTACTCGGCCAGGGTGCCTTCGCGCAGCGGGATGCGCAGCTCGCGCAGCGGGCGGCCGAGCAGCGATTCGACCGCCGCCACGCGCCGCTCGGCCGAGGTCGAAAAGCGCACCAGGCGCAGGCAGCCGGCCTCGGGCTCGCGCAGGAAGATGGCCGCCTGGCTGGCCGGAACGATCTCCGCCACGCCGTCCACCACGCGCTGGAGGACGGTTTCCAGGCTGTCGCTGGCGTGGATCGCGGCGTCCACCTCGCGCAGTCGGAGCAGCTCGCGGTGGCGGGTGTTCAACTCCTCATTGGCCCGGCGCAGATCGGCCGTGCGCTGGCGCACCTCGTCTTCCAGGCTGTTGGCCAGGCGGCGGTACTTCGATTCCGATTCGGTCAGATCGGCCTCGATCCCGGCCAGGGTCCGGACCAGGTAGTTGTTGACCGTGGCCGCCGCCAGCAGCGCGCCGATCACCACGCCCACCGCCGCCAGGAGCTGGAGCGTGGGGTCGCTGGCGGCCGGCGGGATGGCCAGCCAGTGCCGGTAGGCGGCCAGCTCCGCCAGGGCGTACCCGCCGCCGCACAGGCCGGCGGTGAGGAACAGCCCCTCGCGCGGCGAGAGCAGCGTGGCCACGAACAGCGGGAAGAGGAACAGGAACAGCACCGCCGGGGTGAGCGCCGAGCCGTAGCGCACCGCGGCTACCGCGGCCAGGCTGTCCAGGAGCATCTGCGCCCAGCTCAGCCGGACAGCGCCGGCCTCGCCCCAGAGCCGCCACAGCCGGCCGATGACCGCGTTGTACGCCATCACCAACAAGCCGACCCAGACCGCGCCGCCGGCTGGCGGCCCGGCGGCCAGGCGCGCCGCCAGCCCGACCAGGAGGATCACCGCCGCGAACAGCCACCGCGCGCCGATCACGCGCAGCACCCGTCGCGGGACCTCGATCCGGGACATGGAGCCGCTCACGGTTGCAGGACTCCGCTCAGCGGCCCGGGTTCCAGATCATGCGCGCGGAGCAGGGCGATCAGCCGCGGCAGCGCTTCGGCGGTGGCCGGCGACGCGGCGTGGGTGAGGATGATCGCGCCCGGCTCCAGGCCCTTGCCGCGGACCGCGTCGAGGACGGACTCCGCGGTGGCCTCCTTCTTCCAGTCCAGAGTGTCGACCGTCCAGTAGACCGGGAGGTAGCCGTGTTGGATGAGCAGCCGGCAGGTGCGCGTGTCGCGGTCGCCGAAGGGCGGTCGGAAGAACGGCTTGTAGGCCCGTCCGGCCAGCTTCAGCAACGGCCGCTCGGCGCCGGCGAGCTGCTCCATGATGCTGTCGTCGCTGAGCTTGGTGAAGGCCGGGTGGTTGAGGCTGTGGTTGCCCACCTCGTGCCCGGCGGCGGCGATCCGCCGCACCGCCTGCGGGTACCGCCCGGCAAAGGTGCCGGTCAGGAAGAAGGTCGCCCGGACCTCCTGGGCGTCCAGGATCTCCAACATCCGCGGGACCAGCGTGTCCTCCCAACACCCATCGATGGTCAGCGCCACGCGGCGGTGGGTGGTCAGCCCGCGCGTCAGCTCGTTGGCCGGGACGTTGAGCGCCGCCGCGCCGCCCGTCCATTCGGGGGTGAAGCCTTCGGGCAGGAGCAGGCCGGCCAGCCGGCCGCGGCGTTGGTCGGCGGTCAGCAGCCCGGGCGGCGCCGGCGCCACCGGCCGGACGACCGGCCGGGCGACCGGCTCGTCCGGCTCGGGCCGCGGCTCATTCGGCTCGGGCCGCCTGGGCCGGGCGATGGGCTCGTCCGGCGGCCGGGAAGGCTTGACCGGCAGGTGAGCGTCCGGCGGGTCTTGCTCCGCGCGCGGCGCACGGCTCAGCCAGGCGCGCCGCGGTGGCTTCTCCAGCGCGGGCTCGTCGGGCTCGGGCGGTTCCGGCTGCGCTCGGCGAGGCCTGGCCGACGGGCCGTCGATGCGCACCACCAGCCGCTGTGTCCAGTCGGCGGGGAGTACCCCGGCGTTGTTCAGGGCGACCAGCCCGCCGACGACCAAGATGGCCACCAGCGCGCCGCGAGGACCCTCGCGGCGCGGCGGCGGGGCCGGCGGCTTCCGCTTGGCGGAGGCCGGCTTCTTGGTCGGCGTCGATCGGCGGCTCCCGCTCACGATGGCGTGGTCCCTCCACCGGCGGCCACCGGCTCCCGCCGCAGCTTCTCCCACAACGCCGCCAGCCGCTGCCGCAGGCCGGGCGCGTTGGTGTCCAGGTCCCGCTGCGCCCCGGCGATGTCGGCGAGGATGGACTGGGCCGCCTTCTGCCTGGCCGGCTCCGCGCCGGCCCAGGCAACAATCCGGGCCGTGGCCTGGTCCAGCTCGTGCCGGGCCTCGCTCAGCGCCAGCGTCTCGGCCAGCTCCCGCGCGCGGCCGACCGCCGCTCGGGCCTCGGTGGTCAACACCGCCCCACGAAGCGAGGCCAGCGCCGTCCCGGCCGCGCCGCCGCCGCGCAGGGCGAGCCGGAGGTCGGTGGCCGCCGCCTCGACCACCGGCAGGCCGGCCAGCGCCGAGGCCCGCTGTAGCTCGAGCCGCGCCAACCGCCACCGCCGCGCCGCCACCGCCGCCTCGGCCTCGTCGAGCACCTCGGCGGCGCACTCGTTCAAGTCCCCGGCGAACCGTCCCGCGGCCAGCTCGCCACGGCCCGCCGAGACAGCCTCGTCGAGCCGCGCCAGGGCCTCTTCGGACGGGGCGGCGGAGCCGTCACCAAGGTCGGTCAGCGCGGCCTGCAACCGTTCCCGTGCCCCGGCGCCGGGCATCATCCGCACCAGGCGATCCAGTCGCTCGAGCGCGGCGGCGCGGGCCAACTCGGCATTCCCGGCGCCAGCGCCCGAGCACTGCGCCACCGCTTCGGTCAACGAGGCCAGGAGGTCACCCGTGGTCTCCACCGTCGGCGGCAAAGCGGGCGGTGCTGGTGGGGCGGCCGGCGGCGCCGGCCGGCTGCAGCCCGCCATCAGCCACACGGCCCAACCCAGTGGCAGCCAACGTGTCATGCGCCGCGCATCCCAAGCCCGGCCGCCGCGCCGTACCGCGGCGGACCAACAGTTAGAGTTCCCCCGACCCCTGCTTGGTGCGGCCGGAGCGAACCGATCCGTCACAACTACTGTCTCAACAAGCAACCGGCCGGCCGAGGAACACCCGCCCGCTAAATCCGGGGACAGTATAGAATGTTGAGTCGATAGGGCGAAAGTAGCCCAGGCTCTCAGGCGGCCCGCCAGGTCCCGCCGTCCGAGCCCGCAGATCCGATT
>JAANMV010000904.1_pt1 | contig 34743 bp, 29 predicted proteins | sample 7279661 | NCBI WGS metagenome assembly JAANMV01 (sample SAMN14094540, study PRJNA606508) | bioreactor metagenome | isolation source: A lab-scale SPAN reactor treating ammonium-rich wastewater day 121 | place: Ireland: Galway | collected 2017-05-16
ACCGCTCGACCAGATCGCCCAAAGCGTCGAAATCAATCGAGCCATCCCCCTGGAACGGCGTGATCACAGGCGTGTAAATGCCTTCAAGAACCATGCGGGTCTTCCTTTGCTTTCCATGGCTCGCGATCGACGCCGGGCAAGGTTCATGCCTTCGCGCGCAGCGACACGATCAGCTTGGCGACCATGCCGAACAGGGTCAGCAGGATCAGCGCTACCGAGATCGCCGCGATGACGGGATCGACGTTGTCTCGCAGCCCGGCCCAGATCATGCGCGGCAGGGTCACGATCTTGACCGAGGTGACGAACAGCGTGACCGCGATTTCCTCCCATGACCTCACGAAGGACAGGAAAGCGGCGGTCAGCACGCCGAAGCGGATATTGGGCAGGACCACCCAGAAGGTCGTCTGCCAGATCGAGGCGCCGAGGTTGCGCACGGCAAGTTCGATCCGGCGGTCGACCTGGCTCAGCGTGACCAGGAGCGCCACCACGGCATAGGGCACCGACATCACCGCGTGCGAGATCACCACCCCCGGCAGCGTGTCGAAGGTGTTGGTGGGGTGACGAAGAAATAGAGCGCCAGCGCCGAGATGATCGGCGGCACCGCCAGGGGCGCCAGCACGATGCCGATAAAGGCCGCGCCGTAGCGCGATTTCGCATACCCGATCCCGATGCAGAACAGCGTCGCGAAGACGGTCGCCAGCCCTGCGGCGAGCAGCGCCACCAAGGCGCGCTGGTCAGGATGCCGTCGTGCCATTGCGCGCTGGACATCAGCTCCCGGTAATGGCGCAGCGACCAGTCGCCGTCCGGCATCGACAGGAAATGCTTGGGCGTGAACGAGATCGGGATCACCGCCAGCAGCGGCGCGATCAGAAACAGCATCGCCGCATAAACGCAAAGGGTGCTGATCCGGCCGGGTTGATCGTTGCGCATGGTGGCTCTTTCTGGCTGGAAGCGACGGGGAATGGATCAGAGCAGCCGGTCGAGCCGGACGATCCGCGACAGGATCCAGATCAGGCCGACGACCAGCACCAGCAACACCGCCGCCAGCGCCGAGCCGAGGCCTTCGAGCGCATCCACCGCTCGAACCTGATCGGCATGGGCATCCTGCCGCTGCGCCTGCCTGCGGGAACGACGCCGCAGTCGCTGGCGCTGACGGTCGCGGACCGGGTCGGGATCACGCTCGATCCATCGCGGCTGGAACCGCGCGGGCCTGTCCGCGTGGCGATCCACCGCGCCTCGGGCAGGGTCGAGGCGTTCGAGGCGAGCCGCCATCGAGACGAGCCTTGAGGTCGAGACCCTGGCGAAAGGCGGGCTCATGCCGCTGATCCTCGACCGCGCGACCCGCGCCGAGGCGGCGAACCTTACCGCCGAATAGCTGCCGCTCATCGAAAGCGGAAGGGCGGGGTGTTCGAAGCCCTGGCCCCGACCGGGGCAGTCATCCCAGGGTGCACGGATGCAGCCAGGGCCAGGATCAGGGCCGCAGACCGCACAGCGGCGCAGCACGGGGACGAGGTCCAGCGCCACGGCCGCCCCGACCCCCGGCGCGAGGGGTTGGGTCTATGGAATGTATACCGCCCTGAAGTCGTTGACATTGGTCAGGGTCGGCCCGGTCTTGACCAGGTCGCCGAGCCGCGCGAACAGGCTATAGCTGTCATGGCCCGCCAGCACCGCCGCCGGGTCCAGCCCGGCCGCGCGGGCGCGGGGCAGCGTGTCGGGGGCGATGATCGCGCCCGCCGCATCCTCGGTCCCGTCGATGCCGTCGGTGTCGCAGGCCAGCGCGTGAATCGAGGTGCCGTCCAGCGCCAGCGCCATGGCCAGCAGGAACTCGGTATTGCGCCCACCGCGGCCGGGCTTGGCCGCGCCGATGGTCACGGTGGTCTCGCCGCCCGACAGCAGCACGGCCGGGCCCCGGACCGGCTGGCCATGCAGCGCGGCGGATCGGGCGAGGCCGGCCATGACCTGGCCCGCCGCGGCTGCCTCGCCCTCGATGGCGTCGCCGAGGATCAGGGGCGTCGCCCCCTCGGCGCGGGCGCGGGCCGCCGCCGCCTCAAGCGCCAGTATCGGCGTCGAGATCAGCCGGTAATCCGCCCCGAATGCCGGCAGGGGCTCGGGCGCTTCCAGCAGCAGGCGGCGCGCCGGCTCGGGCAGGTCGGGGCCAAGCATCCGCACCACCTCGGACAGGTCCGCCCCCGCATCCGGGTCATGCACCGTCGGTCCCGAGGCGATGGCCAGCGGATCGTCCCCCGGCACGTCCGAGATCGCCAGCGCCACCACCCGCGCCGGCGCCGCCGCCAGCGCCAGCCGCCCGCCCTTGATGGCCGATAGCCGCCGCCGCACCCGGTTCATCACCGAAATCGGCGCCCCGGAGGCCAGAAGCAGGCGGTTCACCCGCATCTTGTCGTCCAGCGTCAGCCCCGGCGCAGGCGCGGTCATCAGCGCCGAGCCGCCGCCCGAGATCAGCGCCAGCACCAGATCCTCGGGGCCGAGCCCGCCGACGGCATCCAGGATGCGCCGCGCCGCCTGGGCGCCGTTCCGGTCTGGAACGGGATGCGCGGCCTCGATCACCTCGATCCGGCGGGTCGGCACGGCATGGCCGTAGCGGGTGACGACCACCCCCGACAGGTCCACGCCGGGCCAGGCCTCCTCGACCGCGCGGGCCATGGCGGCGGCGGACTTGCCCGCCCCCACCACGACGACCCGGCCGCGCGGCGGGTCCGGCAGATGGCGCGCGACCGTCTTCGCCGGATCGGCGCTGTCCACCGCCGCGGAAAACAGGCGCAGCAGGAAATCCCTGGGGTCGCGAGCCATCGCCTTGCCTCAGATATTGGCGCCGCGGATGGCCGCGCAGACGGCATCCGTGACCTGCTGCGTGGTGGCCGTCCCGCCCACGTCGGGGGTCATCACGCCATCGGCGCAGACCTGCTCGACCGCCGTCATCAGGCGCCTGGCCGCATCAGCCTCGCCCAGATGCTCCAGCATCTGCGCCGCCGTCCAGAAGGTCGCGACCGGATTGGCGATGCCCTTGCCGGTGATGTCGAAGGCCGAGCCGTGGATCGGCTCGAACATCGAGGGATAGCGCCGTTCCGGGTCGATATTGCCGGTGGGCGCCACGCCCAGGCTGCCGGCCAGCGCGCCCGCCAGATCCGACAGGATGTCCGCGTGCAGGTTCGTCGCGACGATGGTGTCGAGGCTTTGCGGGTTCTTGACCATGCGCACGGTCATCGCATCGACCAGCATCTTGTCCCAGGTCACGTCGGGAAATTCCCGCGAGACCTCGGCCGCGATCTCGTCCCACATCACCATGCCGTGGCGCTGCGCATTGGACTTGGTGACCACCGTCAACAGCTTGCGCGGCCGGGACTGCGCCAGCTTGAAGGCATAGCGCATGATCCGGGTGACGCCGACGCGGGTGAAGATCGCGACCTCGGTGCCGACCTCTTCGGGCAGGCCCTTGTGGGCACGGCCGCCATGGCCGGAATATTCGCCCTCGGAGTTCTCGCGCACGATCACCCAGTCCAGGTCGCCGGGGCCGACGCTTTCCAGCGGCGACCGGATGCCGGGCAGGATCTTGGTCGGGCGCACGTTGGCATATTGGTCGAAACCCTGGCAGATCGGCAGGCGCAGGCCCCAAAGCGTGATATGGTCGGGCACGTCCGGCGCACCCACCGCGCCGAAGAAGATGGCGTCGAAGGCCCGCAACTGCTCCGGCCCGTCCTCGGGCATCAGCGCGCCGGTCCTCTTGTAGCGGTCCGAGCCCCAGTCGAACTCGGTCACGTCAAAGCGGAAGGTGCCGTCGCGCCTGGCCAGCGCCTCCAGCGCTTGCAGGCCGGCGGCGATGACCTCGGGGCCGATCCCGTCGGCGGGAATGGCGGCAATGCGATAGGTGCGGGATTCGGTGGTCAGCTCTGACGCTTTCTGTGCAATGGTCATGGGGTTCAGCTTTTCTGGATGGCGTTGGACGAAAGGGCGGCCGAGCGGCGCGCCGTGCCGGCGATGATCAGGGTGACGACGGCCGACAGGATCAGCAGGCCGGCGACGAAATAGAGGCCCCATTCGAAGCTGCCGGTCGCCTGCTTGATCAGGCCGATGACATAGGGGCCGACGAAACCGCCAAGGTTGCCCAGCGAGTTGATCGTGGCGATGCCGGTGGCCGCGGCCGAGCCGGACAGGAACATGGTCGGCATCGACCACAACGGCGGCTTGGCGGCGCTGACGCCGGCATTCACCACCACCAGCGCCAGGACGACGGCGGCCAGCGAGACGGCAAAGCCGGCGAAGAACAGGCCCGCCCCGGCGGCGATGCAGGCCAGCGTCACATGCCAGGTGCGCTCGCCGGTGCGGTCGGAATGGCGCGACCACAGATACATGGCGACGACGGCAAAGATCGGCGGGATGGCGTTGACAAGGCCGGTCTGGAACGAGGTCAGGCCCAGCCCGTGCAGCATCTGCGGCGCCCAGATCCCCAGCGTGTAAAGCCCGGCCGAGGTGCCGAAATAGACCAGCGCCAGCGCCAGCACGCGCGGATCGGTCAGCCCCTTCAGGATCGAATGGCTGGCCCCGGCCTTGTCCTTGGCCGCGCGCTCGGCGTTCATGGTGCTGGCCAGCCATGCGCGTTCGTCGGCTGCCAGCCATTTCGCCTTTTCCGGCCGGTCGGTCAGGTAGAACAGCACCACGACGCCCAGGATCAGCGCCGGCGCCGCCTCGAGCACGAACATCCACTGCCAGCCGTGCCAGCCCATCAGCCCCTCCATCTCCAGCAGCGCACCCGAGATCGGCGAACCGAGCGCGACCGAGATCGGCGCCGCGGCCATGAACAGCGCCGTCACCTGCGCGCGGCTTTTCGCGGGGAACCAGTAGCTGAGATACAGGATGATGCCCGGAAAGAAGCCAGCCTCGGCCGCGCCCAGCAGGAAGCGCAGGATATAGAAGCTGGTCGGTCCCTGCACGAAGGCCATGGCGCCCGAGATCAGGCCCCAGGTCAGCATGACGCGGGCGATCCAGATCCGCGCGCCGAACCTTTCCAGCGCCAGGTTCGAGGGCACCTCGAACAGGAAATAGCCGATGAAGAACAGCCCGGCGCCGAAACCGAAGATGGCGGGCGACAGGCCCAGATCCTCGTTCATGTGGATGGCCGCGAAGCCCACGTTCACGCGGTCGAGGAACGCGATGAAATAAAGCAGCATGATGAAGGGTATGATGCGCCACGAGATCTTCCTCATGACGCGCTTTTCGAGCGCATCGCCCATCTGATCCTCCCCGATGTGACCGGTAAAGGCGCACTCCTCCGCGCCTCGGGAGAAATTACGGGCGTGGGGGCGCTGTTCTCAATCGTTCGTTGATTATATAATAAAATGGAACAATTAGGATGAGGCCGGCATGGAGCTTCGACAGTTGCGCTGCGCCGTCGCGGTGGCGGACGAGATGCATTTCGGGCGCGCCGCCGCCCGGCTCGACATGCTGCCGGCCGCGCTTGGCCGCGCCGTGCGCCAGCTCGAGGACAGCCTGGGCGTGCAGATCTTCGAGCGCACGACGCGCTCGGTCGTCATCACCGCGGATGGCATGCGCGTCATCAAGGAGGCGCGCGCCCTGCTGGCCGAGGCGGACGCGGCCCAGGCACGCTGGCGCAGGCTGGGCCGCAAGGGCGGCCAGGTCCTGCGGCTGGGAGCCATCGACACCGCCGCCAGCGGCCTGGTGCCCGGCCTGCTCCAGGCGGTGCATGCCATCCTGCCGGACCTGAGGATCCAGCTGGTCGAGGAACGCTCGATCAAGCTGATTCCGCGGCTGCTGGCGGGCAATCTGGATCTGGCGCTGGCGCGGCCGGGGCTGAAGCCGTTTCACCGCCGGCTGCGCGGGCATTTCCTGCTTAGCGAATCCTCGGTCGTCGTCTTGCCGCCCGGCCATCCGCTTTCTGCCCGGCAGGAGGTCGATATTCCCAGCCTGCGCGACGTGCCGCTGATCGTGCCGGATCGCCGCTCGCGCCCGCATAGTCACGATCTGGTCCTGGCGCTTTTCGAGCATGCCGGGGTCGAGCCCCGCATCGTCCAGAACGCGGACGAGAAGCAGACGATGATGAACATGGTCGCCGCGGGAATCGGCGCGGCGATCGTGCCGCGCTGGTGGTCCGGGTTCGTGCCGCGCGACGTTCATGTCTGCGCGCTGGCCCTGCCCGACGACAGCCTGCGGCTGAAATTGCCGCTGCATGTGGTCTGGGCGCGGGATGTCCGCGATCCCACCAGGGACGCGGTGGTCGAGACCCTGCTTTCGCTGGTGGACCGTTACGCCGGGAAGGCATAGGCGAATTTCGCCGGCAGGCTCGCTTTCGAATGCACCATGCGGCGGCAAAGACATATACCGGGAAGCGGGTAGCGCTTCTCGGTATGGGGTGCAGGTCAATATGGATCGCAGGGCTTGCCCGAAAGGGACCATGCCAGAATGATTTTCCGACAGGGTCCGGGCAACCGATTATGGATGATGGCGTTCCTTCAAGCCGCCGGTATGGGGGTCTATTTCCTCAAAATGGCCATGCACTTCGATATCGTCCAACAGCCCCTTCCACAGCGATGCGCAAAGCCCGACCATGACCACGAGAAATGGCGCGGCCGCGATGATGGAGGCGGTCTGGAGGCCGCCCAGCCCGCCGACGACCAGCAGGATCGAGGCCGAGGCGCCGGCCAGCAATCCCCAAAGCACGACAATGCCGGCACGCGGATGGATCGTCCCGAACGAGGACAGCATTCCCATCACGACCGAAGCGGCATCGGCGCCCGATACGAAGAAGATGGCGACAAGGAACATCGCCACGGAAGAGGTAAAGGCATGCAGCGGATATTGCTCGAGCAAGGCAAAAAGGGAAACCTGCTCGCCTTTTCCGGCAATGGCCTCGACCAGCCCGCCCGGTCCGGTCAGTTCCGAGAAAAGCGCGCTGCCGCCCATGACGGTGAACCAGACGAAGGTCACGGCGCTGGGAATCAACAGAACCCCGACCACGAATTCCCGGATGGTGCGGCCGCGAGAAATCCGGGCGATGAATACGCCGACAAAAGGCGCCCAGGAAACCCACCAGGCCCAGTAGAAAATCGTCCAGCTTGCAAGCCATTTGCTGTCGCTGAAGGCCGAGGTTCGAAAGGACATGGAAACCAGATCGCTCATGTAAAGGCCCATTGCCTCGATCAGCGTATCCAGGATAAAGACCGTCGGCCCCAGCACAGCCAGGAACAGCAGCAACATAAGGGCCGCGACCATGTTGATATTGCTGAGAAACTGGATGCCTCGGCCCACGCCGGAGACCGCGGACAGGATGAACAGCACGGAAAGGACCGCGATGATGGTCAGCGCAATGGTCGGGGATTCTCCGGTATTCCAGAGATAGTTCATTCCGCTGTTGATCTGCTGCGCGCCAAGGCCAAGGGATGTCGCGGTTCCGAACAAGGTGGCGATGATCGCCAATATGTCGATCATGCGCCCGATCGGCCCATGGATGCGGTCCCCCAGCAAGGGGTGGAAAGCGCTGGAAACCAGCGTGGGAAGGTCGCGGCGATAGCTGAAATACGCCATTGCCAATCCAGCCATCGCATAGATTGCCCAAGGGTGCAGGGCCCAATGGAAATAGGCATATTGCATGGCCACCAGCGCGGCTTCCTGGGTCTGGGGCTCGGCCAGGCCGTGCGGGGGCGTGCCGAAATGGCTGATCGGCTCGGCCACGCCCCAGAACATGAGGCCGATGCCCATTCCGACGCTGAACATCATGCAAACCCATGACCGGGTGGAGAATTCGGGCTTTTCGTCATCGTGGCCCAGCTTGATCCGGCCAAATCGGCTGAATGCCAGGAATATCGCAAAGGCAAGGAAAAACGCCGTGGAAATCACGAAACTCCAGCCGAAAACCCGGATGATCCAATTCAATGTGGCAGATGCGACGGCAGCCAGGCTGTCTGGACCCAGGAATCCCCACGTCACGAATCCTCCCGCGACGGCCAACGCTGGCCAGAACACGCCAGGGTTTATCCTTCGTGATCCACTTGGTTGCATAGCTTCCTCCTCCAGAACTGAGCAACGATTTCTTGCCCACCCCCACTTCCTGAACGAAAATCGATAAATTTTCCTGCCTTACCGGCCGTTTCGTCGCAGTTTTACGGCTGTTGCGTCGCACCTATTTGGGCGATCCGAAGCCTTGGATTTCGCCCTCTCTCGCTTGAACTCGTTTCATAGCTGCAAGACGATATGGACATGAAAAGGCTGCGCTTCGCTTATGGAAACGCAGCCTCCCTTCAATTTTATTCAGCCTTCAGGCCGCTTTCAGCATGTCATGCGGATCAAGGACAAACTTGACGGCCGCGCCCTGATCGAAGGTTTCATAGCCCTGGGCCGCATCCTCCAGGGAAATGATCTTCGCATTGACGATATCGGCAATCGGCAGGCGGTCATGCAGGATCGCCTGCATCAGCTGGCGATTGTATTTCAGCACCGGGGTCTGCCCGGTATGGAACGACTGCGCCTTGGCCCAGCCCAGCCCGAAGCGGAGCGACAGGCTGCCCTGCCTGGCGGCGCTATCGACCGCGCCCGGATCCTCGGTCACATAGAGGCCGGGGATGCCGATCGAGCCGGCGGCGCGGGTGATCTCCATCATCTGGTTCAGCACGATGGCCGGCTGCTCGCCGCCGGCATGGCCGCGCGCCTCGAAGCCCACCGCGTCGATGGCGCTGTCCACCTCGTTCGTGCCGATCACATTCGCGATCAGGTCGCCCAGGCGGTCGCTTTTGCCCAGGTCGATGGGCTCGAAGCCCACCTTGGCGGCATGGGCCAGGCGGTCGGGGTTGAAATCGCCGATCATCACCACCGCCGCGCCAAGGATCCGGGCCGAGGCCGCCGCCGCCAGCCCGACCGGACCGGCACCGGCCACATAGACCACCGAGCCCACGCCGACGCCGGCCTTGACCGCGCCGTGAAAGCCGGTGGGAAGGATGTCCGACAGCATCGTCAGGTCGCGGATCTTGGCCATCGCCCGGTCGCGATCGGGCAGCTTCAGCAGGTTGAAGTCCGCATAGGGCACCATCACGTAGCGGGCCTGCCCGCCGATCCAGCCGCCCATGTCCACATAGCCATAGGCGCCGCCGGCGCGCTCGGGGTTCACCGTCAGGCAGACACCCGTGTCCTGCGACTTGCAGGTGCGGCAGCGACCGCAGGCGACGTTGAAGGGAACCGAGACGATGTCGCCGATCTCCAGCATCTCGACATCGCTGCCCTTCTCGATCACCTCGCCGGTGATCTCATGGCCCAGCACCAGGCCCGGTTCGGCGGTGGTGCGGCCGCGCACCATATGCTGGTCCGAGCCGCAGATATTGGTCGAGATGACCTTCAGGATCACGCCATGCTCGATGCGGCGGCCGCTGGGTGCCTCCAGCCTTGGGTCCGCAATGTCCTGAACCTCGACCTTGCCGGGTTCCATGTAAACGACACCCCGATTTCTGCTCATGATCGCCCACTCCTCCATTGACACAGGGTTGCGGCGGCACCTCTCCTCGCGCAGCGTCAGGCCACGCCCGCCAAGGCCGGGAAATGCGCGCGCCGAATGTCGTTACGTGACCACAGTCCGCGGGCCGGCGGCTATCACGATAGCGAAGTCGAATTTCGCGAATCTGGAATTCTCGCGCTGCCGGCGATCCCTTGCGCAGCCGCCGCATGTTCGCCCGCGCCGCCACGAAGCACGGGCCGGAACCCATCCGGCGACCTTCGGCGCGGCATCGGCCACCTTCACGCCTCGACCTCTAGCTTTCCAAGCGGCCGCGAGCAGCAGGCAAGGATGTAGCCTTCCTCGATTTCCTCGTCGAGGATCCCGCCGTTGTGGTTTATTTCCACCTCGCCCGAGAGCTTCAGGATCTTGCAGGTTCCGCAAAGGCCGGATTCGCAAGCGGCGGGGATGCGCACGCCCGCCGCGCGCGCGGCCTGAAGAACGGTCTGCCCCGGAAGGCATTCGCCCTCGACCCCGGACATGGTGAAGCTGACCGCGGTGACGCCCGTGCCCTCGACGCCGTCCACGCCATCGGGCGTGAAGACGACCGGCTCGGTGGGGGCCTCCTTGGGCGGCTCGCCGAAGCTTTCCTGGTGATAATGCGCCATGTCGAAACCGGCATCGCGCAGCAGATCCCGGATATCCTGCATGAAGGGTTCCGGGCCGCAGCAGAACACCTCGCGCTCAAGCAGGTCGGGCGCGAAAAGCGGCAGGCGGACCGCGTCGATCCGGCCCAGGTGCCCGGCCCAGCTTTTGTGAAGCGACCGCTCTTGCACGATGAAGCCAAGCGACAGGGCGGGCATGCGATGGCTGAGCAGCTCAAGCTCCTGCCGGAAGATCAGCTCCTCGGGCCGCCGGGCGCAATTGACGAAGGCGACGTCGGTGCCCGGCGCGCAATCGGAAAGCCAGCGCAGCATGGACATCATCGGCGTGATGCCCGAACCGGCCGAGATGAACAGGTATTTCGAGGCGGAATGCGCGAAATGCGTGAAATGCCCCGCCGGCCCATAGGCCTTGACCAGGCTGCCGGGCTTGAGGCTCTGGAACATCCAGCGCGTGCCGATGCTGGTCGGCTGCGCCTTGACCGTGACCGAAATCGAAAACGGCCGCGAGGGCGTGGACGACAAGGTGTAGGTCCGCATCAGCGGACCGTCGTCGGCGGGCAGATCAAGGGTGATGAACTGTCCCGGCTTGTATTTGAACCAGGTCTGCGCATCGGACCGGAAGGTGAAGGTCTTCACCTCCGGCGCCTCGTCGGTGACGCTGACCACCTCCAGAACCTGGAGGCGGTCGTTCCACGGCGTCATCTCGTCGAGGTGGCGATAGACGTGGTGATCCGTCGGTTGGCCTGCCTGCGTCACGTTATGCGACACTCTTCAGGGGCCTCGGGTCGCTGCCTTCCAGACGCGATCCCATGAAGGTCTTGTACCATTCGACGAACTGGATGACGCCGCCCTCGTGCAATTCGGAATAGGGGCCCGGCTCATAGGCGGGGGATTCGATGCCGCGGGCGTTTTCCTCGACGATCTGGCGGTCCTGGTCGTTGGTGTAGGTCCAGACATGGGTCAGGCGTTCGACATCGTAGTCCACCCCCTGGACGGCATCCTTGTGGACCAGCCACTTGGTCGTGACCGCGGTCTGGTTCGGGCCGATCGGGGTGACGCGGAACGTCACCGCATGGTCCATCAGGACATGGTTCCAGGTGGTCGGATAATGAAACAGCATCAGCGCGCCGATATGGTCGGCCCGGACATCCGACAGCGTGCGGCCGACGGCGGGCTTGCCGTCCATGGTATAGCTGACCGCATCGCGCAGCAGCGGCGACCGGATCGCCCGGAACTGGCCGCTTTCATGCATGTGGAAGCGCGCGGGCAGCCCCGCGGCCTCGCATTTGTCCCAATGCGCGGCCATTTCCGGGTCATCGGCGCCGCCGGATACGCCGGTGACGTTCGGCGCCTCGGGATAGGTGCGGCAAAGCTCGGGGTGGTTGGCCGCGCAATGATAGCATTCGCGGTTGTTTTCCCACACAAGCTTCCAGTTGCCTTCCTCGATGATGGTCGTCTCATGCGCGACCTTCGCCTCCAGCAGGTTGTGGGGGGCGAAGTAGGGCTCCATCAACGCGCGGAACGGCTGGAAGTCGGCCGGCTCCTTGGCAAGGCAGATGAAGATGTAGCCGGCCACGGTCTCGCAGGCGACCGGCTTGAGCGAATGCGCCGAGGTATCGAAGCCTTCCGCCATCTGGCGTGCGAAAAGCAGCTTGCCGTCCAGGTCGTAGGTCCATTGGTGATAGGGGCAGACCAGCTTGGCCGCAGTCCCCTTGGCCTGGGTGCAGACGCGGCTGCCGCGGTGGCGGCAGGCGTTGTGGAATGCCCGGATGTCGCCGTTGCGGTCGCGCACGACGACGACCGAATAAGACCCGATCTGCAGGGTGAAATAATTGCCGGGCTTGGGAATTTCGCAGTTATGGCCGGCAAACAGCCAGTCACGATACCAGATCATCTCAAGATCGATCTGGAAAAACCCGGGATCCTTGTAAAAGGCCTGGGGCAAGGAATACCCGAATTGGTGCATTCGGATCATGTTCAGCATTTCACTTCGTATATCCATATCGTGGCTTCTCCCTGCACGACCATTCCCGCAAGCGCATGCAATGGGTAAATCCCGACACGAGCTTGCATTCCCCCGAGCGGCGCGGTTCATTCGCTGGCTGCTGGAAGGGAACTTACCCGATACGGAATCGGCAGGTTGGCATCTTAACGACGCAAGTCCGGCGCAAACATATCAGCGCGCCTTATCCGCCCCGGCCGCGATTCGCCGAAAGCGCGCGGCAGCTAGGCGGCGCGGCTAGAGCCCCTTGGGAACATGCGCGGGACCGTCCCCTTCGGGTGCCTCGCCCAGGCCCATGCTGCGCACGTCCTGCGGCGTGCAGCCGTAGAGGCGGCGGAACATGCGGCTGAGGTGCGAGGAATCGCAAAAGCCGCATTCGACCGAGATCATGGCGATCGTCTTGTTGCTGGACACCAGCAGGTGCCGGGCCAGCGCCAGCCTGAGGCCCATGAACGCAGCCTGGGGCGAGGTGTCCAGCGCCGCGCGGAAATGCCGTTCCAGCCGGCGCTTGCTGTGCCCCATGCGCTGCGCGATCTCGGACACGGAAAGCGGCGTGTCGATATGCTGCTGCATGATCAGCAGCGCGCGCTGGACCAGCGGATCATCGGTGCGCAGGCCGATGGGGATGCCCGGCTGGGGCTTGTCCGCCTGCAGGACGCCGTCGATGATCATGATGTGCAGGCTCTTGTTCGCCTGCGAGCGGCCGACGTGCTTTTCCACCAGATAGGCCGCAAGATGGGCGGAACTGGCCCCGCCGGAACAGGTCAGCCTGTCGCGATCCACCACGAAGATCTGGTCCGAGACGTGATCCAGGCCCTGGAACTGTTCAAGGAAATCCGCGCTGTGGAACCAGCTCACGCAGCATTTGTAGCCATCGAGCAATCCCGCCCGGTGCAGCACGAAGGCGCCCGAGCAGACCCCGATCAGCGGCACGCCGGCGGCGGCGGCCCGGTGCAGATAGGTCTTGTAGGCATGGCTGACGTTCTCGAGCGCGTCGGTCAGGCCGCCGACCACGGCGATATAGTCGAATCGCGTCGGATCGCCCAGCTTCTCGTGCGGCTGCACGGCGACGCCGCAACTGGACATCACCACGTCCATCGTGTCCGAAAGCACCGACCAGCGGCACAGGATGGGACGGCTGCGGTCCCCCTCGTCTGCGGCCAGCCGCAGCACGTCGACGAAGTTCGCAAAGGCGCATAGCGTGAACTGCCGGGTCAGGAGGAAGCCGACCGAAAGCCGGGGGCCAGCCTCCCTTGGCCGCAGGGATCCCTTGGCGACAGGGTAGGAACGGGAATGCCCTTCTCTCACGCCGACACCCATCTTCGATCTCCGATGATGCGCCCTATGGCTGGGTTTGTCGTAGCCATCTTGCTTGACCGGCGCAATTGTTCTTCTCGATCCCCGTTTTCGTCGCAATAGTCCGACGAACATTGCCGGGAACGCCACGGCCGCCACAGGGGATTCTGCACGAAAGGCAGGCCCGGCCGGCGACGGGGTGCCGCTTAGCTTCCGAAGCCGTCGGGAAGCAAGGGGAATCCGCGGCGGTCGGGAATGCGCAGCAAAGGGGGAACACTTGCGCTACAGGCTTCTACCCTATCCCGTGGCCGGGTCGTCCGGGCCGGCGGCCGCCGCCGCGGGGCCGGCCAGGCTTGCCGCAAGGGGCGCCTGCCCCGCCCTCCTCTGCCTCAACATCTGGGAAAGGACCGCAAGATGAAAGTATTGGTGCCCGTCAAGCGGGTGGTCGACTTCAACGTCAAGATCCGGGTCAAGGCCGATGGGACCGGGGTCGATCTGTCGAACGTGAAGATGTCGATGAACCCCTTCGACGAAATCGCCGTGGAAGAGGCGATCCGCCTGAAAGAGGCGGGCAAGGCCGAAGAGGTCGTCGTGGTCTCGATCGGCCCGGCGCAAGCCCAGGAGACGCTGCGCACGGCCCTGGCCATGGGCGCGGATCGCGCCATCCTGATCAAGGTCGAGGACATGGTCGAGCCCCTGGCCGTCGCCAAGCTGCTGAAGGCCGTGGCGGATGCCGAAGGCCCGCGGCTGGTCGTCCTGGGCAAGCAGGCCATCGACGACGACGCCAACCAGACCGGGCAGATGCTGTCGGCCCTGCTGGGCTGGTCGCAGGCGACCTTCGCCTCGGCGGTCGCGCTTGAGGGCGACAAGGCTCGTGTCACGCGCGAGGTCGACGGCGGCCTGCAGGTGATCGAAGTCACCCTGCCCGCGGTCGTCACCGCCGACCTGCGCCTGAACGAGCCGCGCTATGCCAGCCTGCCCAATATCATGAAAGCCAAGAAGAAGCCGCTCGAGGAAAAGACCCCGGCGGATTACGGCGTCAACGTCGATGCGCGCCTGAGGGTGCTGAAAACCGAGGAACCGGGCACCCGCAAGGCCGGCGTCAAGGTCGCCAGCGTCGCCGAGCTGCTGGACAAGCTGAAGAACGAAGCCGGCGTTCTGCAATTCTGATCGGAGAGAGATCCCATGGCCATCCTGCTTTTCGCCGAACACGACAACGCCGCCCTGTCCGACCAGACCGCGCGCACGCTGACCGCCGCCCGCCGAATCGGCGGCGAGATCGACATCCTGGTGGCCGGCAAGGGCGCCGCCGCCGTGGCCCAGGCCGCCACGGCCTTCCAGGGGGTCCGCAAGATCCTGCTGGCCGAAGCCGATGCGCTGGAGCATCGCCTGGCCGAGCCCGCCGCCGCGCTGATCGTTTCGCTGGCCGGCGACTACGACACCGTGATCGCCCCGGCGACCACCACCGGCAAGAACGTCCTGCCGCGCGTGGCCGCGCTTCTGGACGTGATGCAGGTTTCGGAAATCGTCGAAGTCGTCTCGGCCGACACGTTCAAGCGGCCGATCTATGCCGGCAACGCCATCCAGACGGTGCAGGCGACCGACGGCAAGAAGGTCATCACCGTGCGGACCTCGGGCTTCGAGGCGGCGCAGGCCGAGGGGGGCAGCGCCCCGGTCGAAACCATCGGCGAGACGGCCGACCCGCGCCTGTCCGGCTTTGTCGAAAACCGCCTCTCGGAAAGCGAGCGCCCCGAGCTGGCCTCGGCCCGCATCATCGTCTCGGGCGGCCGCGCCCTGGGCTCGGAAGAAAGGTTCCGCCAGGTGATCCTGCCTGTCGCCGACAAGCTCGGCGCCGCGGTCGGCGCCTCGCGCGCGGCTGTGGACGCGGGCTATGCCCCGAACGACTGGCAGGTCGGCCAGACCGGCAAGGTGGTCGCGCCCGAGCTTTACGTCGCCTGCGGCATTTCCGGCGCCATCCAGCACCTGGCCGGGATGAAGGACAGCAAGGTCATCGTCGCCATCAACAAGGACGAGGACGCCCCGATCTTCCAGGTTGCCGATTACGGCCTGGTCGCCGACATCTTCGATGCGCTGCCGGAGTTGGAGCGCGCGCTCTGACCCCGCCGGATCGCTTGGCACGAGGAGGATGCCCATGACGGCACAGACAATCGACGGGAAGGCCCATGCCGACGGCCTTGGCGCCCGGATCAGCGGCGCCATCCCCTCCTTTCGGGAACAGACGGGCCGGCCGCCGGGCCTTGCCGTGGTCCTGGTCGGCACCGATCCGGCCAGCGAGGTCTATGTCAGCAGCAAGGGCCGCATGGCCCGCAAGCTGGGCATGGCAAGCTTCGAGCATATCCTGCCCGAGGCTACCACCCAGCAACAGCTTCTGGACCTGATCGCGCAGTTGAACGCCGATGACAGCGTCGATGGCATCCTGGTCCAGTTGCCGCTGCCCGCGCACCTGGATTCCCTGCCGGTGATCGAGGCGATCGATCCCGCCAAGGACGTGGACGGGCTGCACCCGTCCAGCGCGGGCCGCCTGGTGTCGGGGCTGCCCGGCCTCGTCTCATGCACGCCCCTGGGATGCCTGATGCTGCTCCGGTCGCAGCTTGGCAACCTTTCGGGGCTGGATGCCGTGGTGGTGGGCCGCTCGATCCTGGTGGGCAAGCCGATGGCGCAGCTGCTGCTGGCCGAGAACTGCACCGTGAGCATGGCCCATTCCCGCACCCGCGACCTGCCGGGAAAGATCCGCCAGGCCGACATCGTGGTCGCGGCCGCGGGCCAGGCCGAGATGATCAAGGGCGACTGGATCAAGCCGGGGGCGACGGTGATCGATGTCGGCACCAGCCGCATCGTCCGCGACGGCCGGAAGACGCTGGTGGGCGATGTCGAGTTCGCCTCGGCCTGCGGGGTCGCGGGGGCGATCACCCCGGTTCCCGGCGGCGTCGGCCCGATGACGATCATGTGCCTGATGCACAATACGCTGCTTGCCGCCTGTCGGCGCAAGGCGCTGGCCGAGCCACGGCTATGGTAGCGGCCCTGACGGCACATGCATCGACAACTGGACAAGGCATGACCCGCTTTGCGGGCCATGCCGTCGCATTTGGGCAGCCCGGCTTCGCCTGCTGGCGGTCACGGGAACCCTTACGTCACAATCTCCCTTCAGACATCGAGAGGACAGAACATGTCGGGATTTCCTGATAGAGCGCGGGTGGTCATCGTCGGCCTTGGCGGCATCGTGGGCGCCTCGGTCGCGCATCACCTGATCGAGCGCGGCTGGGACGATATCGTCGGCATCGACAAGTCGGGCATCCCGACCGATATCGGCTCGACCGCGCATGCGTCGGATTTCTGCTTTGCGACCAGCCACGATTTCCTCAGCACCTGGACCACGCTCTATTCCATCGATTTCTTCGAGAAGATGGGCCATTACGCCAAGGTCGGCGGGATCGAGGTCGCGCGGGTGGGCGACGAGACGCGCATGAACGAGCTCAAGCGCAAGGTCGCCTCGGGCAAGGCCTTCGGCACGCGGGCGACGATGATCAGCCCCGCCGAGGTCAAGGCGAAATTCCCGCTGGTCGAGGAAGACCAGATCCAGGGCGCGCTGTGGGATCCCGACGCGGGGCTGGTGGTGCCGCGCTCGCAGACCGTGGCGGGCAAGCTGGTCGACCAGGGCGTGGCCTCGGGCAAGCTGCGGGCCTTCGCCAATTGCCCGGCCACCTCGCTGGTGATCGAGGACGGGCGCATCCGGGGCGTCGTCACCCCGCGCGGCACCATCATGGCCGACCTGGTCATCGTCTGCGCCGGTCTCTGGGGCCGCCTGATCGCCGAGATGGCGGGCGAGGACCTGCCGGTCTTTCCGGTCGACCATCCGCTGACCTTCTTCGGGCCCTACGACGAGTTCGACAATACCGGCAAGGAGATCGGCTATCCGCTGCTGCGCGACCAGGGCAACTCGGCCTATCTGCGCGACACGGGCGACCCCAAGACCACCGAGGGCGGCCAGATCGAATGGGGCTATTACTACGAATCGGACCCGCGCCTCTGCCATCCGCGCGACATCCTGGAAAAGGAATACGCCCGCCTGTCGCCCTCGCAGCGCGACCTGGAGCTGGACGATGTGCTGTCGCCGCTGGAACGCGCCATCGAGCTGACCCCGATCCTGGGCGAGCTGGGCTATAACGAAAGCCATTCCTTCAACGGGCTGTTGCAGACCACCACCGACGGCGGGCCGTCCATCGGCGAAAGCCAGAAGGTGCGCGGGCTGTGGTATGCCGTGGCGATCTGGGTCAAGGACGCGCCCGGCATGGCCAAGCTGGTGGTGGACTGGATCACCGACGGGCGCACCGGCATCGACCATGCCAGCATCGACTATTCGCGCTTCAACCCCTTCGCATTGCAGGAAAAGTTCATAGAGGAACGCTGCATCGAGACGGCGGCCAAGATCTACAACCCGCCGGTCCACCCGCGCGAACCCTTCGCCGGCGGCCGCGGCATCCGCCGCTCGCCCTTCTACGAGCGCGAGGTGGAGCTGGGCGGCTACTTCATGGAGCTGGGCGGCTGGGAGCGCGCCCATGGCTATGCCGCCAACGAACACCTGCTGGAGAAATACGCCGACCAGGTGCCGGTGCGCGAGCATGAATGGGACAACCGCCATTTCTGGCGCGTCTCGAATGCCGAGCATCTGGAGATGAGCGCGGATTGCGGCATCATCAACCTGTCGCATTTCCACATGACCGACATTTCCGGCCCCGATCACGTCGAACTGCTGGAATGGCTCTGCGCCGCCAAGATCGGCGGCGAGGGCAATATCGGCAAGGGGATCTACACGCATTTCCTCGATGACGAGGGCAATGTGCGCGCCGATTTCACCGTGTTCCGCCTGGCCGACCGCTGCCGGCTGGTCAACGGCGCCGATGCCGGGCCGCGCGACCTGAACTACATGCGCCGCGTGGCGCAGGACCGGGGCCTGGACGTCGCCATCGCCGACGTGTCCGAGCAGTTCATCACCATCGGCATCTGGGGTCCGAACGCGCGGGTGAACCTGCAAAAGGTGGTCGAGGATCCGGCGGGGCTGGAAAAGGACGCCTTCCCTTTCGCCGCCATCAAGCCGATCCGCATCGCCGGCCGCGACGTGACCGCCTTCCGCATCTCCTATGTCGGCGAGCAGGGCTGGGAACTGCACATGGCCTATGAGGACGGGCTGGCGGTCTGGGACGCCTTGCGGTCCGCGGGCGTGATCGCGGTGGGGGTCGAGACCTACGCCAACTCGCGCCGGCTCGAAAAAAGCCTGCGGCTGCAGAACGCCGACCTGCGCACGGAATACAACCTCTACGAGGCCGACCTGGCCCGTCCCAAGGTCAAGGAGGCCGATTTCCGCGGCAAGGCCAAGCACCTGGAATATCGCGCCCGCGACCACCAGCCGGCGATGCTCTGCACCCTGGTCATGACCGACAACCTGGACAGCAACGGCATCGCCCGCTATCCGGTCGGTATCCTGCCGGTGCAGGATGCCGAGACGGGCGAGGTTCTGGTCGACACCCTGGGCCGGCGTTCCTGGACCAGCTCGATCGTCTACGGCCCGACCATCGGCAGGAACATCGCGCTGGCCTACCTGCCCTGGTCGCATTGCCAGGAAGGCCGCAAGCTGACGGTCGAATACATGGGCGAAACCTTCCCGGTCGAGGTCGCCGCCGTCGGCTACAAGCCCCTCTACGACCCCGAGAACCTGAAGCCCAGAAGCTGACACGCGCCAAGCAGAAGGACCGGGCGAATGCCCGGTCCCCTGATCGCCCGGCCCCTATTCGGCGCGAATGGGCAAAAGAATATCTGCCGGGGCCGGGTGTCGGACGGACCCAAGACCGCATGATGAAAACCGGCCCGGCGCATTGCGCACCGGGCCGGTTTTCGTTTGACTGCCGCGATCTGGTCCTGAGCCCCGCGTTTGATTCCTTGCGCAAGCCTGGCGCTGGACGGAACCGTCAAGGCCAGAGAAACGAGCGGATCATCCCGCGTCGCTCCCTGGCCCTTTTCGTCATTATCCCATGCGCTCCGAGGCATATTCGCCCGGCGATGCGGGAAAGACGACGGTCTTGTTTCCGTTCAGGAAAACCCGGTGATGAATATGGGCATGAACCGCCCGAGCCAGCACCTGCGCCTCGACGTCGCGGCCAAGGCTTACATAATCGGCGGCGCTTTGGGCATGGGTGACGCGGATGATGTCCTGTTCGATGATCGGCCCCTCGTCCAGGTCGGCGGTCACGTAATGCGCCGTCGCCCCGATCAGCCGGACCCCGCGCTCATAAGCCTGCTTGTAGGGGTTGGCGCCCTTGAAACTGGGCAGGAAGGAATGGTGGATATTGATGATCCGGCCCGACATTTCGCGGCACATCTGGTCCGACAGCACCTGCATATAGCGCGCCAGAACGATCAGCTCGGCCCCGGTGTCGCGCACCACCTGCATGATGGCAGCCTCGGCCTCGGGCTTGGTTTCAGGCGTGACGCGGATGCAGTGAAACGGGATGTCCTCGTTCACCACCTGCCTCTGGTAATCGGTATGGTTCGAGATCACCGCAACGATTTCGACCGGCAGTGCCCCGATGCGCGAACGGTACAGAAGGTCGTTGAGGCAATGGCCGAAACGCGACACCATCAGGACGACCCTGGCTTTTTGCGACAGGTCGCGGATTTCGTAATCCATCTGGAACTCTCGGGCCGTGGCGGCAAAGCCCTGCGCCAGCCCTTCGCCGTCCCGATCCGACTGAAAGCGCAGCCGCATGAAGAACCGGCCGTTTTCCTGATCGGTGAATTGCGAACTGTCCTGGATGTCGCAGCCGGCAGCGGCCAGATAGCCCGATACGGCGGCAACGATGCCCGCGCGCGTCGGACAGGAAACTTTCATCACGTGATTGGTCATATCTTTTCTCTCCCCCCGGAAATCAAGAGCCGGGCAAATCCGCGGGAATGCCGCCCTGCTTGATTTCGAAGCATTTCAAGATCGTGCTGCGTCGGTTTCGCCCCAGGCCGCAGCGCAAGCCGCGCGACGCCATGAAGCAAGGCTTGAAATGCTTCAAAACATGGCATGTCGCGACCCGATGGTTATGGCGTGTCCGAAATGGTTACGGCCTGTCCGAATTTCGCGAAAGAACAACTGCGTCATCGAAACGTAACATTGCGCCGCGCTTTTGCGCGATATGGGCGGAAAATGCCCTTGCCGCTTTGCCCCCCCGAACCGTGATCGCCATCCGGTTCGACACGTCCCAAAATTACCGGCACGCCGTCGCAGATGTTATTGGACCCGCGCCGCCGTTAAATTACCTCCCTTGTCCTGGCTGACCCGGCATCTGCATATGCGGGGGCTGCCGCGGCCACGGGGCAACGCTTCACATGAACAAGTTGGCTAACAAAGAAAAAGCGTTCATATTCCTGCTCATGCCGGAATTCACGCTGCTTGCCTTTTCATCAGCCGTCGAAGCCCTGCGCATGGCGAATGCCGCCATCGGATACGATGTCTATACCTGGAAGGTCGTCGCGCCCCAAGGGGACGAGGTCCAGTCCAGTTGCGGCGTGCAAATCCATTGCGACAGCTCGGTCGCGGCTTTGCGTCGCTCGGTGAATGCCTCGATCCGCGATTCGACGATCATCGTCTGCGGCGGCCTGAATATCCAGATCCATTCCGACAGGGCGATCGAGTCCTGGTTGCGCGAATGCAAGCAGAGCGGCTGCATGATCGGCAGCCTTTGCACCGGCGCATATATCCTGGGCCAGGCCAAGCTTCTGGGCGAAAGGAAATGCGTCATCCATTGGGAAAATGCCGCCAGCTTCGGCGAGCAATTCCATGACGCCTCGGTCCGTGCCGCCCTGTTCGAGATCGACAACGGGATCGCGACCTGCGCCGGCGGGATGGCCGCGTTCGACATGATGCTCTACCTGATCCAGCAGGAACATGGCGAGGAAATCGTCGCCGCGATCTGCGAGCGCGCGATTGTCGACCGCATCCGCAATCCGGGGGACCGGCAAAGATCCATTCTCACGTCGCATGTCAACAGGCAAAACCAGGTCGTGACAACCTTGATCGAGCGAATGCAGGAATCGCTGACCGATCCGATTCCCGTCAAGGACATATTGTCGGGCATCGGGTTGACGCGCCGCCAGGTCGAAAGGATCTTTCAGCAGGAGTTGCATATTTCCCCCGCCAAATATTACATGAAGCTCAGGCTGGAACGCGCCAGGCTTCTGCTGCACCAGACGAATACCCCGATCGTGGACATCGCCATGGCAAGCGGGTTTTCCTCGGCCTCGCATTTTTCCAAGGCCTATCGGGATTTTTACGGCCATTCGCCCCACAGGGCCCGCAAGGGCGCCGGGATCAGGAAGAATGAGCCGGACGGGTTCACGCCTTCCCGCCGGAAAGGGACGCCCTGACCGAAAGCCCGATCGACAGGAACACCATCGCCACGCCCAGCCCCTGCTGCGCGTCCAGCGTCTCGTGCATGAGGCCGATGCCCAGAAGCAATGCCACCACCGGGCTAAGGAATGCCAGCACCGAAACCCGGCTGCCCAGCCGCTGCACGCCGCCGACCCAGAGCCAATAGCCCAGGGCGGTCGCGAACAGAACCAGATAGCCCAGGCCCAGGCTGTTGCGCATGTCCCAATGCGCGGGCAGGCCCTCGACCAGCAGGGCAATGGGCAGGATCAGGGCGCCCCCGATCAGCAATTGCCATGCCGTCATCTGCACCGGCGGCGCAAGATCGCGCCAGCGCTCCATCAGCACGATGCCGAGCGCCATGGACAATGCCGCGCCGATACCCGCCAGGACGCCGGCCGGGTCGAAGGCGAGGCTGCCGTTCAGCACCATCAGCCCGACGCCGGCCATGCCCAGCACCGCCAGCGCGATCTGGCCCATCCCCGGCCGCCGCCCCAGCAGCGGCCATGCCAGGAACGCGACCAGCAAGGGCTGGCAGGCGGCCAGCGTGGCGGTGATCCCGCCCGGCAGCCGGGCCGCGCTGATCAGCAGCAAGGCGAAGAACAGGCCGATATTGGTCAGCGCCAGCACGGTGACGGGAAACAGGATGCGGCGCGGCGGCAGGCGCCGGACCAGAAGCAGCAGCAAGAGCCCCGCCGGCAACGCCCGCAGCGCCGAGATCAGCACCGGGTGATCCGTCGGCAATGTCCCGACGAAGACGACATAGGTCGTGCCCCAAAGCATCGGCCCGATGGCGGTGCCGATGAAGCGGCCGGCGTTGTGGTCAGCCATGCCAATCCTCGCGATCGGGATGATCCTTGCCGGCGCGCCGGTCAGCGCGCCAGTTCCGGCGTCCAGTCGCCGGGCTCGGGCTGGCGGGTCAGGTAGCTGATCACCATGTCGACCAGATGCGCCTGCCGATGCTCGATATTCTCGGGCGCGCTCAGCTTTCGGTTGAACAGCATCGACAGCGTGTGCTGGTTCGACAGGTAGAAATAGCCCAGACCCGAGATCGAGATATACAGCTCGACCGGATCGACGCCCTTGCGGAACACGCCCTGCTCTTCCCCGGCCCGCAGGATCTCGCGCAGGTTTTCCGACAGCCGGTCATACATGCTGCGGATGATCGTGGACTTGGCGATATGCCGGGCGCGATAGAGGTTTTCCGTGTTCAGCATCACGATCACGTCCGGCTCTTCGACGAAGACCCGGAAGGTGTTCTCGCAAAGCCGGATCATCGCGCTGAGCGGGTCGAGCCCGTTCACCGGAACGTCGCTTTGCCGGCGGCGAAGCGTCTCGTAGGTGCGTTCGAGGATGCGGATATACAGATCCTCCTTGCCGCGGAAATAGTGGTAGAGCAGGTTCTTGCTGACCTTGGCCCGCGCCACGATGGCGTCCACGCGCGCGCCGTCATAGCCGCGGCGCGCGAATTCGGCCTGCGCCGCCGCGAGGATCTTTTCCTGCGTCCGTATCGCATCCCGGATAGCGGGTTTCTCCGCCATCTGCCCTCCTACCCCTTCCGGCAAAGGGCCGTTCAGCACGGCACCTTCTGCCTTTCCCTCACAAAGGGCGCGCAACGCTCGACCGAAACGGCGACCGTTTCGTTGCCGTCGCGCAACCACCAGTCGAACTTCGAGAACAGCTCGATCTCGAAGGGACCGTCATAGCCGATCTCGTCGAGAAGCGCCTTGCACCCCGCGAAGTCGACCACGCCGTCGCCGATCATGCCCCTGTCATGGTATAGATCGCGGGTCGGCACAAGCCAGTCGCACAGATGGAAGGTCAGGATGTTTTCCGGCCCCGCCTGGCGCAGCCCCGGCAGGAAACCGGCGTCCCACCAGCAATGATAGGTGTCGGCGACGATGCCCGCACCGTCGCCCAGGCTGCGGCAAAGATCCAGGCAATGCGCAAAGCTGTTGAGACAGCTGCGATCGGCGGCATACATCGGATGCAGGGGCTCGAGGCCCAGCTTGACCCCGACCTGCCGGGCATGGGGCAAAAGCTCTTCCAGCGCGCCGATCACCCGCGACCGCGCCGCCGCCAGATCCTTTTCCCCCGTGGCCAGCCCGCCCGGCACCACGACCAGGCAGGGCGCGCCGATCTCGGCCGCCGCGTCCAGGCGGCGGCGGTTTTCGGCAAGAGCGGCGGCAAAGCCGGCCTTGTCCGCGATATTGACCCAGGCGCTGGTGCAAAGGCAGGGCACGAACAGCCCGGCATCGCGGATCAGCCGGGCGCCCCGCCCGACCCCGGCGGCGTCCAGATAATCCATCCAGACCCCGATCCCGGCCACCCCCTGGCGGGCATAGCCATCGACCGCCTGTTCAAGGGTCCAGTCGCGCGTGGTGATCTGGTTGATCGCAAAGCGGCGCAGATCGGGCATCAGGCCATCTCCGGTTGCAGGTTGCGCAGCTCGGCCGTCGCCTTTTCGTCGATCCGGCCATCCTCGATCACGACGCGGTAATGCTCGCGGGCGAAGGCCGGGGTGATCTTGCCGTCCAGCGCATCCTCCAGCACCTGCTCCAGCGGGCGCTGCAACGGGTCGCCATAGCCGCCGCCGCCGGCCTGTTCGTGGCGGATCACGTCGCCCCTGATGACATTGCGCGTGACCTTGCTGTCCAGCAGCTCGAACGCGCCGCCGTTCAGGCTCAGCAGGTTGCGCGAGGACGCGGCCGGATTGCCGCCGAAGAGGCCATAGGGCCGATGCTGGTAACGGTCGGCGCGCAGTTGCAGCACCGCATCCTCGGCCAGCAAGCGGTATTGGCGCACGACGCCCAGGCCGCCGCGCTGCCTGCCCGCACCGCAGGAATCGGTGCGCAGCGAATATTCCTCGATGCGGATCGGATAGGTCGATTCCATCAGCTCGACCGGCATGTTCGACATGTTCTGCGACGGGTTGGTGATCGCGTCGATGCCATCCTTGGTGGCACGCGCGCCCAGGGCACCGTTGATCATGTCGACCATGACGAAGGGCTGGCGGGTTTGCCTGTCATAGCCGCCCAGGCAGACCACCGAATTGCCGCCCTCGCCCGCCGCCGCGACGCGGGTCGGCACGATCTTGGACAGCGCGCCCAGCACGGTATCGACCACGCGATAGCCGGTCAGGGCGCGCGCCGCGACCGGCGCCGGGAAATGCGGGTTCAGGAAGCAGCCCTTCGGCGCAGCGATGTCGATGGCGCGATACATGCCCGAATTGTTCGGCACCTCGCTGTCCAGCGTGCAGCGGATCGCCAGGTAGGTGGCCGATTTCACGAAGGACAGGGTCGAGTTGATGGCGCCCTTGACCTGTGGCGAGCTGCCGGTGAAGTCCACCTCCAGGTGGTCGCCCTTGACGGTGATCGTCACCTTGATCGGGATCGGCGCCGGATCGAAGCCGTCGCCGTCGATGTAATCGGTGAACTCGTAGCTGCCATCGGGCCATTTGGCGATCTCGTTGCGGGTCAGCCGCTCGCCATAGTCCAGGAAGTCGGCAAGGAACTGGTTGAAGACGGGCGCGCCGTATTTGTCGACGATGCGCAGCAATTCGCGCTCGCCAAGCGCGCAGGTCGCCAGCTGCGCCTCGATGTCGCCGATGACCAGGTCCGGCAGGCGCACGTTGCGGCCGATGATGTCGAAAACGATGTCGTTGCGGACCCCGCGATCATAAAGCTTCAGCGGCGGCAGGCGCAGCCCCTCCTGGAATATCTCGGTCGAGTCGCTGGCGTTCGAGCCGGGCACGCGGCCGCCCACGTCGCAATGGTGGCAGATCACCACCGAGAAGCCGAGGTGTTCGTCGCCATGGAAGATCGGCTTGAACATGAAGATGTCGGGCAGGTGCATGCCGCCTTCATAGGGATCGTTGAAGATGATGACGTCGCCGGGGTGCAGGTCGCCCTGGAACCGCGCCAGCAGCGCCTCCATCGCGTCGGGCACGGCGCCCAGGTGCAGCGCCACGGTCTTGGCCTGCGCCAGGATGCGGCCCTTGGCGTCGCACATGGTGGTGGAATAATCCAGCACGTCGCGGACGATGGGCGAACGCGCGGTCCGCATCACCGTATAGGCCATGTCGTCGACGATGGATTCGACGGCGCTTTTCAGCACGGCGAAGGTGATCGGGTCGTTGGCGGAAATCTCGGCCATGACGGCGCTCCTTACGAAAGGCGGATGTGAAGGTTCAGGAAATCGTCGCGCTCGACCGTGGCATCCGGCGGAACGACCACGGTCGAGTCGTTCGATTCCAGGACGACCGGGCCGGTCAGCTTGCGCGGCGAGCGGGTGCGGTCATAGACCGGGGTCTCGATCCAGCCCGCATCCTTGCCGAAATAGACCTTGCGCCGCGAGACCGGCCCCGCCTCTTCGTGATCCGGCGCCGAGAGCTTGCGGAAATCCAGCCGCCCCTGGCGCAGCCCGCGGCCGGTCATGCGGATGCCGACCACCTCGACCGCGTCGGACGACACATAGCTGTAGATCGAACGATAGGTCTCCAGGAAATCCTCGCGCACGCGGGCCGGATCGAAGGGTTCGGCAAAGGGGATCGCCAGCGACATTTCCTGGCCGCGGAAGCGCATGTTCGCCTCGGGCAGCAGTTCCATCGCCTCCTCGGGGATGCCCTCCTCGCGCAGGTTGGCGATGGCCTGCCGGCGCAGATCCGCGGTCGCGGCGGCAAGGTCTTGCAGGTCCACATCCTCGACCACCCGACCGATGGGGGCGGTGAAATAGCGCTCGATGTCGCCCGAAAGCATGCCCATGGCGGTAAAGACGCCGGGCGTGGCCGGGATCAGCAGCTTGTCCATCGACAGGAGCGAGGCGATGGCGGCGGCATGAACGGGGCCCGAGCCGCCGATGGCGACCAGGGTGAAGTCGCGCGGGTCCACGCCGCGCTCGACAGTCACGGCGCGGATGGCGCGGGCCATGTTGGCGTTCACCACCTCGCGGATGCCATGGGCGGCCTCGGTCGCCTCAAGGCCAAGCGCGTCGCCGAGCCGGGCGGCGATGGCGGCCTCGGACGCGGCCTTGTCCAGGTGGCGCGCGCCGCCGGCCAGTTCCTCGGGCAGGTAGCCCAGCACCAGGTTCGCGTCCGTCACCGTGGGCGCCTCGCCGCCAAGGCCGTAGCAGACCGGCCCCGGATCCGCCCCGGCCGAAAGCGGGCCGACCCGGATCAGCCCGGCGCTGTCCAGCGCGGCGATCGAGCCGGCGCCGCTGCCCACCTCGGCCACGTCGACGGTCGGCACGCTCATCATGTAGCCGCCGGCCTTGATGAAACGCGACGGCGTCGAGATCCCGGCGCGGAACTCGTATTCGCTGACCCGGCTCAACTCGCCGCCATTGACCAGCGTGGCCGAGGCGGTGGTGCCGCCCATGTCGAAGATGACCAGGTTTTCCTGGGCCAGCGCCTCGCCCAGGCGGGCGCCGCCGACGGCGCCGGCCGCCCGTCCCGACGAGATGAAGAACACCGGCTTCTCGCAGGCGGTCTCGGCCGAGGCCAGCGCGCCGTTCGAGTTGCTGACCAGCAGCGGCGCATTCACGCCCAGCCTTTTGATGCCGGTCTGCAGGCGCTGCAGATAGGCGGCCAGGACCGGCCCGACATAGGCATTCACCACCGTGGTGCTGGTGCGTTCGTATTCCTTGGCCTCGGGCAGGACCGAGACCGAGGTGGTGATCTGGACCTTGGGGAAGCGCGCGCGGATCAGTTCCTCGGCGCGCTGTTCATGGACGGGGTTGCGATAGCTGTTCAGGAAGCAGACGGCGATGGAGTCCACCCCCGCCTCGACCAGGGCGGCGGCGGCGGCGATGACGCTTGCCTCGTCCAGCGGCGTGATCACGGTGCCGTCGGCGGCGATGCGCTCCTGCGCTTCCAGCCGGTGCCGGCGCGGGATCAGCGGCGCGGGCTTGTCCCATTGCAGGTCGAACATGTTCGGCGTGCGCAGCCGGCCGATCTCCAGCACGTCGCGGAATCCGGCCGTGGTGATCAGGCCGGCGCGAGCGCCGACCTTTTGCAGCAGCGTGTTCGAGCCGACGGTGGTGCCATGCACGATCTCGCGCACATCGGCGACCGAGATGCCCGAATCCCGCACCAGGTCCGAGATGCCGGCGATCACCGCCTCCTCGGGGGCCGCGGGGGTCGAGGGCACCTTGGCATGATAGAGCCGCCCGTCGCCCTCGATCATCACGAGATCGGTGAAGGTGCCGCCGATGTCGACGCCGATTCGCGCAGTTCTGGTCGCTGAAACCGTCATGATTCCCATCCTTGTTGGACTAGTTGGTTAGTTTAGTAACACGCAGGTTTCCGAACCGACAAGCGATTTTTTATTCTATATATTCCAATATATTACTGATGTTTTTCGCCGGATACGCTAAAGAAACTTGATTACAATTGGACTAGTAGTGCTATTAATCATCTTGGAAACAAGAACACCCGCGGGCGATTCGCCGCAGGCCGCACAACAGGAGAGGACGAATGAGAAAGATGCAGATCTTGCCGCCAGCCGCCGCCGCTGCGCTGCTGATCCTGGCCGGGCCCGGCCTGGCGCAGGACAAGCTGACCGTGCGGCTGGACTTCTCGCCATGGGGCAGCCATGCCGCCATGCACCTGGCCCAGCAGCAGGGCTGGTTCAAGGAAGCCGGGCTGGATGTGGACGTGCAGGACGGGCGCGGCTCGGGCAATACCTTGCAGCTGGTCAACGCCGGCCAGGTCGATGTCGGCCAGATCCAGCTGGGCCTGGTCCCGGCGGCGCGCCAGGGCGGCGCCAAGGTCAAGGGCATCGCCGGCTGGGACCGCCGCACCGATCTTTGCGTGCTGGTCGACAAGGATGCGCCGGTCGAGCAGATCGCGGATCTCAAGGGCAAGAAGATCGTCGTCTTCGCCGCCAGCCCCTGGGCGCCCTATATCGACACCTTCCTGGCCGCCGGCGGGCTGGATCGCAACAACACCCCCATCGAGTTCGTCGATGCCTCGGCCCTGTGGGGCACCTATACCTCGGGGCGGGCGGACGGGATGATGTCCACCGTCGCCTCGGCCCTGCCGTTGGCCGAGGCGCAGCGGCCGTCGAAATGCCTGACCTCGGATTCGGCCGACCTGTTCTTTCCCAGCTACGGCCTGGTCGCCTCGGACGACACGATCGCCAACCGGGCGGAGGCGCTGGAGAAGCTGGTCGCGGTCCAGCAGCGCGCCTGGGCGGAAATCGCCAAAAATCCCGACCTGGGCGTCGCGGCGATGCTGGCCCAGCGTCCCGATGCCATGCTGAACCCGGACGTGCTGCGCGAGCAGATCCGCCTGACCGTGGAATATTTCGACACGCCCGCGACCCAGGGCAAGCCGCTGGGCTGGCAGGCGGACGAGGATTGGGAAGCCGCGCTGAAGGGCATGGAGCGTGCCGGCGTGGTCAATCCCGGCTGGCAGGTCGCCGACTATTTCACCAACGACCTGATCCCGGAATGAGGCGGTGGGCATGAACATGATGGCCGGCACCACCCCCGACACCTATCTGCGCATCAAGGGGGCGGGCAAGACCTACCCCTCGCAGCACGGGCCCGTCGTCGCGCTCAGCGACATCAACCTGGACGTGCGTCCGGGCGAGTTCCTCAGCATCGTCGGGCCCAGCGGCTGCGGCAAGAGCACGCTGCTGAAATGCCTTGCCGGGCTGGAAGACATCACCTCGGGCGGCATCACCGTTTCCGGCAAGCCGCTGGCCGGGCCGCCGGACCGCATGGGCGTGGTGTTCCAGCGCGACGTCCTGCTGGACTGGCGCACCATCCTGGACAACGTGCTGTTGCAGGCCGAATTCCTAGGCCACCCGCGCGAGCAATACCGCGACCGCGCCTTGCAACTGCTGGAGCGTTTCGGGCTCAAGGGCTATGAAAAGCGCCATCCCTGGGAGCTGTCGGGCGGCATGCGGCAGCGCGCCTCGATCTGCCGGGCGCTGCTGTGCGATCCCGACCTGCTGCTGATGGACGAGCCCTTCGGCGCGCTGGACGCGATGACCCGCGACGACCTGAACGTCGAGCTGGCCCGCATGTGGCAAGAGACCAGCAAGACGGTGATCTTCATCACCCATTCGATCTCCGAGGCGGTCTTTCTGGCCGACCGCGTGGTGATGATGTCGCGCGGGCCGGGCCGCATCGTCGATGTCTTCGACGTGGACCTGCCCCGGCCGCGCCCGCTGTCGGTGCGCGAATCCGATGCCTTCGGCGTCTATGCCCAGCGTATCCGCCATCATTTCGCCGAATTGGGAGTGCTCAAGGAATGAAAGACAGCCTCATCGCGAAAATCATGCGGGACAATCGCTCGCTCGACATCGTCCTGGTGCTGCTGGGAACGATCCTGCTGTGGGAACTGGGGGTGCGGCTGTTCAATCCGCCGGCCATCATCCTGCCCGCGCCCTCGGCGATCTGGGCGGCCTTCATGCAAAGCCCCTGGGTGTTCATCCGCAACATGCTTTACACGCTGATGACCACGGGCCTGGCCTTCGTCATCTCGGTGGTGCTGGGCGTGATCATGGCCGTCGGCATCGTGCAGTCGAAATTCCTCGAGCGCACGGTCTACACCCTGCTCATCGCCATCAACTCGGTGCCCAAGGTGGCGCTGGCGCCGCTGTTCGTGATCTGGCTGGGCACCGGCGTATCCTCGCAACTGGCGGTGGCGGTGATGCTGGCGATCTTTCCCATCGTCATCAACACCGTCCTGGGCCTGCGCTCGGTCGATCCCGACATGCTGAACCTCGCCAAGGCGACGCGGGCCTCGAAATTCGACATCATCTACAAGATCCGGGTGCCGAACGCCCTGCCCTCGCTGTTCTCGGGCATGAAAGTGGGCATCTCCTTCGCGCTGGTCGGCGCCATCGTCGGAGAATTCGTCGCCGGCGGCCGCGGCCTGGGCTTCCTGGTGCTGACCGCACAGGGCCAGTTCGACACCACGCGCGTCTTCGTCTCGCTGGTGCTCTTGGGAGTAATGGGGACGATCCTGTTCTATGCCGTCGACGTGATGGAGCGGATCGCCCTGCCCTGGCACAGCTCGCAACGCCAGCCCAATGCCTGAGCCAGGGGGCCGTCCAGCCCCCTTTTCCCAGCCGATCCGAAAGACATCCCATGTCCTCAACCAATCTGCTATGCGCCGGCGGCCTTGCCACGCCGTTCCACTCGATCCCCGCCGACGAGGCGCTGTCGGTGCTGGAGACGCATTACGGCCTGACCGGCACCCTGCAGCGCCTGGACACCGAAAAGGACGACACCTTCCGGCTGGCCACGCCCAGGGGGGAACGCTTCATCGCCAAGTTCTCGAACCCCGACGAGGATCCGGCCGAGCTGTCGCTGCAAGCCGACCTGCTGGACCATCTGGCGCGCGTCGATCCCGGCCTGCCGGTGCCGCGCGTGGTGCGCAGCCGCGACGGCCTGGGCTTCTTCACCGTCACCGACAGCCACGGCCAGCCGCGCATGGTGCGAATGCTGACCTATCTGGAAGGCACGCCGCTGGACCGGATCGATCCCACCCCGGAGGAGCGCTTTCGGCTGGGTGCCACGCTTGCCCGGCTGCGGTTGGCCATGGCCGGATTTTCGCATCCGCACGAGGCGCGTGAGATCGCATGGGATGTCCAGCACCTGCCGAAGCTCGCCTTCCTGCTGGACGGCGTGACCGATCCCGACCACCGCGCCATGCTGACCGAGGGGATGGCGCGCTTTCGCCAGATCGAAGGCAAGCTCCGGACCTGCCGGCGCCAGGTGCTGCACAACGATTTCAATCGTTCGAACGTGGTCGTGGACCGCAGCGACCCGGCTTTCGTCACCGGGGTGATCGATTTCGGCGATGCGCTGCGGACCCATATCGTCATCGACCTCTCGACCGCGCTGCTGGCCTATCTCGAACCCGAGGGCGGGCCGGCGATGTTCGACCGCGGCCGCGACCTGCTGGCCGGCTATCTCTCGGTCGCCGACCTGACCCCGGACGAGCTGGAAGTCCTGCCGCATCTGGTCATGGCCCGCGTCATCGCCCGCGCGCTGATCACGACATGGCGGGCCCGGCAGTTCCCGGATAATGAGCCCTATATCATGCGAAACACCCATCAGGGCTGGCAGCAGCTTCGGCAGTTCCTCAGCCTGCCGCCGGACCGGATCAGCCGGACATTCGCCCCAGGCGCCGCAAGCCAGGCGGCCCGCAAGACAGAGGAAGCACGGATATGAATGCGCATGACAAGCCCCGGATCAACGTGGGCATGGTGAACGGCTTCGACCCGGACGACATGGACAGGCTCGATCCGGCGATGCAGGATCTGATCCGCCGGCGCCGCAGCCTGCTGGGCCCGGCCTATCGCCTGATGTATGCCGATCCGGTGCAGATCAGCCGCGCCCTGGGCACGAAGATGTGGGACCGCGACGGCAAGGAATATCTGGACGCCTACAACAACGTCGTCTCGGTCGGACATTGCAACCCGCGCGTGGTCGAGGCGGTGCATCGGCAGATGCAGACGCTCTGCACCCATACCCGCTACGTGCAGGACGGCATCCTGGAATTCGCCGAGCAGATCGTGCCGACCTTTGGCGCACCGATCGAACATGTCATGTTCACCTGCACGGGCTCCGAGGCGAACGACCTGGCGCTGCGCATCGCCATGCACCAGACCGGGCGCAAGGGCATCGTCATCACCTCGGAAGCCTATACCGGCAACTCGCACCTGACGGCGGGCCTGTCGCCCTCGCTGGGCAGGAAAAGCCCGCTGGGGCAATGGGTGCGCCGCATTCCCGCGCCCGATTCCTATCGCATGGAGCCCTCCGAGATCGGCGCCTTCCTGGCCCGCCGGGTCCGGCACGAGATCGACGAGCTGGAACGTCGCGGCGAAGGCATCGCCGCCTTCATCGCGGATTCGCTGTTCTCCTCGGACGGGATCTATGCCCATCCGACCGACATCCTCCAGCAGATCGCCGAGGTCGTCCATGCCGCCGGCGGCGTCGTGATCGCCGACGAGGTGCAGGCGGGCTTCGGCCGCTCGGGCGACCGGCTCTGGGGGTTCCAGCGCCACGGCCAGCGGCCCGACATCGTCACCATGGGCAAGCCGATGGGCAACGGCTTCCCGGTCGCAGCGGTCGCCGTGCGCGGCGAGGTGGTCGAGCGTTTCGGCAGCGAGATGCGCTATTTCAACACCTTCGGCGGCAATACCGTGGCCATCGCCGCGGCGCAGGCGACCTTCGATGTGATCCGCGACGACAGGCTGCAGGAAAACGCCGCCCGCATCGGCGCGATGATCCAGGACGGCTTGCGCGAGATCGCCCAAGAGGACGGGCGCATCGGCGACGTGCGTGGCGCGGGCCTTTATATCGGGGTCGAATTCGTCAAGGACCGGGACGGCAAGGAACCGGATTCGGCCACGGCCCTGGCGGTCGTGGACGGGCTGCGGCAGCGGCGGGTGCTGATTTCGGCCACCGGCCATCACGCCAATACGCTGAAGATCCGTCCGCCGCTGGTATTCTCGGAAAGCGACGTGGACCGGCTGCTGACCGAGACGCGCAACACGCTGGCCGCGATCTGACGAAGCGCCGCAGGCGGCAGGGACGAACCCAAGGGAACAGGACAGATGATCACCGGCAACACCCGGATCTTCTTCATGCTTGCAGACCCGATCCACCATGTCCGCACCCCCGAAGTCCTGAACCCCTTGTTCAGGGCGCGGGGCATCGACGCGGTCATGGTGCCGGTCCACTATGCGCCTGCGGATTTCGCCGCCGCCTGGCAGGCGATGAAGCGGATGCGCAACCTGGGCGGCATGGTGGTCAGCGTGCCGCTGAAGGAACAGGCGCTTGAACTGGCCGATCGCGTCGGCGCCGAAGCGCAGGAGCTGGGGGCCGCGAATACCGTCCGCCGCGAAGCAGACGGCACCATGGTGGCCGAGAATTTCGACGGCCGCGGCTTCCTGCAGGGGCTGCTGGGCGGCGGCGCCGATGCCCAGGGGCGCGAGGCGTTGCTTCTGGGCGCCGGCGGCGCCGGGCGGGCCATCGCCTTCGGCCTTGCCCGCAGCGGCGTGGCCTCGTTGCGCGTGCATGACCCCGACGCGGCCCGCGCGCAATCGCTGGCCGACAGGATCGCCGCCGGCTATCCGCAGCTGCGCGTCAGCGCAGGGCCGAACGACCTGGACGGGGTCGACCTGCTGGTCAATGCCTCGCCCTGCGGGCTGCACCCCGAAACCGACCCGGCGCCGGTCGACCTGTCCCGGTTGCGCCCCGAGATCCTGGTCGCCGACATCATCATGAAGCCGCGCGAAACCCCGCTGCTGCGCGCCGCGCAGGACAAGGGCTGCCAGGTCCGCCATGGCGCGCCGATGCTCGACTGCCAGCTTGAGCTGATGCTGGAGTTCTTCGGGCTCTGAGCCGGCCTCTGCGGCATCAAAGCCCCCCGCCAGGCGTCACCCCCGGCCGAACGGCTATTTCCCGACGAAGGAGAAGTTCTGCGAATAGTTTTCCTTCATGAACTCGATGAAGTTGTCGCGGAATTGCCGGGTATGGGCATGGGCCAGCGCATCCGCCCGCTCGACGTCCCGCGCCCGGATCGCCTCGAGCATCTCGCTATGCTCGTCCGTCAGCAGGTAGCTGTCGTTGCTGCGCTCGATATAGTCGAAATGCAGGTGCAGCATGCGGCGGCCCTGGTTCAGCAGCCGCTCGTAGAAGGCGGCCAGATAGGGGTTCCGGCCGGCGCTGGCGATGGCCATGTGGAACTGCTTGTTCGCCTCGGACATCAGCAGGTGGTTGCCGTTCTTGACCGCCGCCTCGAACTCGGCCTGGCGCGCGGCAATGGCCTTCAGGTCGGCCTCGCTGCGCAATTCGGCGGCCAGGCGCGTGTTCATGCGCTGCGCCACGTCCAGCGCCTCGACATATTTCGGAAAGCTCAGCACGTCGATCGGCGCCACGA
>JAANMV010000908.1_pt1 | contig 34665 bp, 27 predicted proteins | sample 7279661 | NCBI WGS metagenome assembly JAANMV01 (sample SAMN14094540, study PRJNA606508) | bioreactor metagenome | isolation source: A lab-scale SPAN reactor treating ammonium-rich wastewater day 121 | place: Ireland: Galway | collected 2017-05-16
TGCAGAACGTGCCTGGCCACGCCGAACGGGTACCGCAGCTGGAACAGCGCGTAGCCGAGCTGGATGAACAGTTGCGCACCATCGATGACAACTGGAAGGCCCGCGTGCAGGGAATGCAGGAGACGCTGGATGCGCGCAAGACGCTGATCGATGAGCTGGAGGCGCGCCGGCAGCAACTCGACAGCTCGCTGAGCCAGAGCCAGTCCGAGCTGCGCGAAGCACAGGCGCGGCTGGGCGATGAGAACAAGCAGGTGCTGATGCGCTACATGGTCTACGGCGGCAGCATCGCCGGTGCCGGCCTGTTGCTGGGCCTGATCCTGCCGGCGATGACGCGCGGGCGTAAACGCAACGATCGCTGGTTCTGATACCAGCGCCCCGCGCCTCTCATTGCACGCGAGGCACGGGCTGCTGACTCGGGCAGGTTCATCGCCCCGCCCCTTGCCTCGCTGATCTAGCGCGCTGCCGCCGCGCTCGCCGGCAGCACGCGCCCACGGCATTCGCCGAAGCCGATCGATGGATATCCCTCGCGGCGGCAGCGCGCCTTGAGGATGATCTCGTCGCCATCTTCGAGGAAGGTACGCGTCTCGCCACTGGGCAGCTCCAGCGCACGTTTGCCGCCTTCGGTGACTTCCAGCAGGCTGCCGCAGCTGTCGGCGCTCGGCCCCGACAGCGTGCCGGAACCGAACAGGTCACCCGGCTGCAGGCTGCAGCCATTGACGCTGTGGTGCGCGACCATCTGCGCCACGGTCCAGTACATGTTCTGCGTGCTGCTCAGGGCAATGCGCTGGGCTGGCAGGCCCTGCGCGCGCATGGCCTCGGTGAGCAGCAGCACCTCGAGCTCGATGTCCAGCGCGCCCAGTTGCTGGTCCTGCTCATCGAACAGATAAGGCAGCGGTTGCGGGTCGCCGGCCGGGCGCGGCGGTTGTGCGCAGCGGAACGGCGCCAGCGCCTCTGGCAGCACCACCCACGGCGACACGCTGGTGGCGAAGCTCTTGGACAGGAACGGCCCCAGCGGCTGATATTCCCAGGCCTGCAGATCGCGCGCCGACCAGTCGTTCAGCAGGCAGAAGCCGGCCACGTGCGCGGCCGCTTCGCCGATCGGAATCGCCTCGCCACGCGCATTACCCGGTCCGATCCAGATTCCCAGCTCCAGCTCGTAGTCGAGCCGCTTGCTCGCGCCGAAGACCGGCTCGTTCGCGCCCGCCGGCAGGGTCTGACCGTTGGGCCGCCGGACGGGCGCTCCCGATACGTCGATGGTCGACGCGCGACCGTGATAGCCGATGGGCACGTACTTGTAGTTCGGCAGCAATGGATTGTCCGGACGGAACAGTTTGCCGACGTTGTTGGCGTGGTGAATGCCCACGTAGAAATCGGTGTAGTCGCCGACTCTCGCCGGCAAATGCAGTCGGCACCGGCTCATGGGTTTGAGCAGCGTCTCGCCCATCGCCTGCAGTCGCGTACGTTGCGCGCTGTGCTCACCAAGCAGCTCGCCCAAGCCGGTGCGCAATGCCATGCGCGCCGAGGCACCGCGCGCGAAGAAGGCATTGAGGCTGCTGCCCGCCGCGCTCTGTGCCGCCTCCAGTGCCGCTCCCGCGAACAGCCCAGCATCGCAGGCGGCGGCCAGATCCAAGATGAAATCTCCGATGGCCACGCCACCGCGCGGCTCGTCGCCGCCCAGGCTGAACACGCCCAGCGGGAGGTTGGCAAGTGGAAAGTCCGGGTGGCCGTTGGCCGATTCGACCCAGCTGCGTAGCTCTGTCTGTGCGCTCATGTCATTTCCCCTGCATGTCGAAAGTTTTATCCAGGCCGGCCCAGCAGCTGTCGTAGTCGCCTTGCAGCTGCGGGCTTTGCAGCGCCTGGCGCGTGGGCCGCAGTACCTGGCCGGTCTCGAACATGAACGCCAGGGTGTTATCGATCTTGTGGGGTTCGAGTGCCGCATCGATCGCCTGTTCCGTGGATACGCGATCCGGCCCGTGCGCGCTCATGCAGGTGTGCAGCGAGGCGCCGCCGGGCAGGAAGCCATCGGCCTTGGCGTCGTAGGCGCCGTCGATCAGGCCCATGAATTCGTTCATCAGGTTGCGATGGAACCATGGCGGACGGAAGGTGTGCTCGGCGACCATCCAGCGCGGCGGGAAGATCACAAAGTCGATATTGGCCATGCCCGCAACGGCGCTCGGCGAAGTCAGCACGGTGAAGATCGACGGATCGGGATGATCGAAGCTGACCGTGCCGATCGTGTTGAAACGCCGCAGATCATATTTGTAGGGCACGTTGTTGCCGTGCCAGGCCACCACGTCCAGAGGCGAGTGATCCAGCTCCGTCGCCCAGAGTTCGCCCAGGAACTTCTGCACCAGCTGAACCGGCCCGTCATGCTCCTCGTAGCACGCCACGGGCGCGAGGAAGTCGCGCGGATTGGCCAGGCCGTTGCTGCCGATCGGTCCGAGCTCCGGCAGGCGCAACGCGCAGCCGTGGTTCTCGCAGACATAGCCGCGCGCCGACGCGTCCAGCAACTCGATACGCACGCGCATCCCGCGCGGGATCACGGCGATTTCCAGCGGCGCGACGTCGAGCACGCCCAGCTCGGTGACCAGCCGCAGCGCCCCCTGCTGCGGGACGATCAGCAGCTCGCCGTCGGCATCGAAGAACACGCGCTGCATCGAGCGGTTGGCCACATAGCAATACAGGCTCGCACCGCTCGCTTGATCGGCTTCGGCGTTTGCCGCCAGGCACGACAGACCGTCGAGGAAATCGGTTGGCACGGCCGGAATGGGCTGCGGATTCCAGCGCAGGCGATTGGGGGTGATCGCGCCCAGCCCGGCATCCAGCTGTCGTTCCAAACGCCGGTAAGGACCGTGGGCGGCGGATGGCCGCATGCGGTACAGCCACGTCCTGCGCGCTTCGCTGCGTGGCACGGTGAAGGCGGTGCCAGACAACAGCTCCGTGTAGAGCCGGTAGGGCACCTTCTGCGGCGAGTTCTGCCCGACCGGCAACGCGCCGGGCAGGGCTTCGCTGCTGAATTGATTGCCGAAACCGGACAGATAGCCGGCAGGCGCTGCAGATTGTGGCTGGGATCGCATGGCAACCTCGTTTTTTTGTAATTAGATTACGCAAAACGTAATTTGAACTCCCCACGACGTCAAGCTATAAACAGCGCCTTTGCCACCGGACCGCCTCGCATGCCAGACCGCAACGCCGACACCGCGCCCCGTCGCCAGAAAGTACAGGCCGCCGAGGTCGGCACCGATATCCTCACCGCGCTGGCTGAACTCGCGCCGGCGACCTCGCTGTCTCGCCTGGCCGAGCACGTCGGCATGCCGGCCAGCAAAGTCCATCGATATCTGCAGGCGTTGATCGCCAGCGGCTTCGCCGAGCAGGATGCCCAGACCAATCACTACGGTCTGGGGCGCGCTGCGCTGTTCGTCGGGCTGGCCGCGCTCGGGCGGCTGGATGTGGTTCGCCTGGCGACGCCGCACCTGGCACAGCTGCGCGATGATCTCAACGAAACCTGCTTCCTCGCCGTCTGGGGCAACTGCGGACCGACCGTCGTGCACGTCGAGCAGGCGCTACGGGCCGTCACACTGGTGACCCAGATCGGTTCGGTGCTGCCGCTGCTGGGTTCGTCCACCGGCCTGGTGTTCAACGCCTTCCTGCCGAACCTGGAAACAGCGCCGCTACGCGAAGCGGAACTGCAGCTGCCAGCGGCACCCTCCTCCGCGGCTCTGACGCAACAGATGAGCGAGCTGCAGCACCGCCACGTGCAAGCGGTACACGGCCTGTTGATGGCCGGCGTCAATGCACTGTCGGCACCGTTGTTCAGCGGCGACCGGCGCCTGGCGGGGGTAATCACCGTCGTCGGTACGGCGCCAGGCTTCATGGCGGAAGTGAATGGCGATGCGGCGCAGCGCCTGCTCGCAACGGCACACGCAATCAGCGAACGCATGGGCGCGTCGTTCTGAGGGGAAGTCCCCGCGCGGCCGGCCATTTGCGCCGCACAGCCTGCGATGTTGGCTAGGCGCCGGCAACCCCACCTTCACGCGCCGCGCAGACGCGGTTACGCCCATTCTGCTTGGCGTCGTAGAGCGCACCGTCGGCCTTGGCCAACAACGGCTGGAGGTCGTCGCGGCCAGCCGGCGAGCTCACCAGGCCGATGCTCACGGTCAGGGGGATCGGGCCGGCCGAGGTCGGGATCGGCGCTTCGGCGATTGCACGCCGAATTTTCTCCGCTACGGACAACGCGCCCTCGAGATCCGTGCTCGGCAACGCGATGGCGAACTCCTCACCGCCGAGCCGGCCGAGCAGGTCGTGCGCGCGAAGCACCCGAGAGCAGGTCGCCGTGAACGCCGTGAGCACTTCATCACCTATCGGATGACCGTAGGTGTCATTGATGCGCTTGAAGTGATCGATATCGAGCATCAGCAGGCTGACATCCTCACCATGCCGCCGCGCCCGGGAAAGCTCCGCTTCGCAACCGGCCAAGAACGAGCGGCGGCTGCTGACACCCGTGAGCACGTCGGTGTTGGCCAGCTGCGTCATCTGCTCGTGGGCCTCGCGCAGCCTGGCGGTATTGCGGAAATGTCGGCGGCTGAACGCATATATCAGCAACGCGACTGCCAGCAGCAGCAGGGAAATGATGCTTGCCGAGACGATCAGCAGCTTGCGATGTTCCTCGAACGCCGCCATGAAATCCTTCGGCGACAGCAGTACGAGCACCAGGACCCCCTCGTCCTCCAGGCGCCGATAGGCACCGAGGTGGTACTCGCCATCGAGCGAACTGACACCCTCGTAGAAGCCAACCCGCGCGCCATCGACGAAGTAGGGCTTGTCCTCGGGTAGTTTGAAGCGCCCGTAGCGACCGGGGATTGGCGCGCCGGAGGCGATGGCGCGGACGCTGCGGTCAGTGCCCAGCAGCACGATGCTGCCATTGGCACCGACGTCGATCTGCTGGAAGTAGTCGGAAAACAGATCGGCCGGCACGGACAGCACCAGCACACCGGCGAATTTCCCACCGTCGAAGATCGGCCGGGTGAACTGGATCGACCACCGATGCGACAGCCGCCCGAGCACCGGTTTGCTGATGAACAGCCGATCGGCCTGCGGATTGTCGCGGTGTACGCGAAAGTGCTCGCGATCGCTGAGGTCGATCGGCTTGCTGATCGGCGCGAGATTGGAAAACACCAGTTGGCCGCTTGCATCGATCACGCCCAACTGCGAGACGAAGCTGCCATAGGCTTGCAGCTCCTCCTTCACGTGATTCTGAAAGTCGTCCGGCTGTTCGAGCACGTCCTCGCGCATATCCAGCAGCACGATATCCATCAAGCGGATGGTGCTGCGCACATGCGCCTCGAAGGCAGTCGCTAGGTTCATCGCATCCTTGCGCGCGGCCGCTCCGGCCAACGCACGCTCATGCCGGATCTCGCCCAGCACGAACGCCCACATCGGCACCAGCGCAAGCAGCAGCATGGTCGATGCTAGAAACCCGGCTGCTCTGTCTTTCAACGCTTTGCTCCGCTCGCGCCACGCCCCACATGGCAGGCATTCTCGTGACTCTACGACGCGCGACGACCTCGGCCGGCCACAAAATAATGCGCAATGGCCATCATTGAAGGAGGCGGTGTGCGAGGCGCCCGTCAGCCGCTACCCTGTGGTCGGCTCAACTCTGCAAGCTGGCGGTGAACGTGGACAGGTTTCAGGAAATGAAGGTGTTGGTCGCGGTTGCGGAGGCGGCCAGCTTCGCCGGCGGCGCCCGGCTGCTGGGCATGTCGCCGCCAAGCGTGACGCGGGTGATTGCCGGCCTGGAAAACCGCCTGGGCACCCTGCTGCTGGCACGCAGTACGCGCAGCCTGCGCCTGACCGAAGCGGGCCGGCGTTATGTCGAGGACTGCAAGCGCATCCTGCTCGACCTCGAAGAAGCCGAAGAGCTGGCGGCCGGCAGCGCGGTTCGCGTCCGCGGCAACCTGACGGTGACGGCGCCGGTGATGTTTGGCGAGTTGTTCCTCATACCGCTGATCACCGAGTACCTGGCGGCTCAGCCCGAGGTGACGCTCAACGCCGTGCTGGTGGATCGCGTGGTGAACATTGTCGATGAGGGCGTGGATGTCGCCGTCCGTATCGGTGAACTGCCGCAGAGCAACCTGCAAGCCGTCAAGGTCGGGCATATCCGGCCGGTGATATGCGCCTCGCCGGGCTTTCTCGAACGCGTCGGCCGACCGCGACAACCGGAGGACGTGCTGACGCTGCCGACGGTGATGTCGTCGACCAGCACCCTGCTCACCGACTGGCAGTTCAGGGTCGGCGACCGTGCCATCGCCCTGCATCCCGAACCGCGCCTGACGGTCAGCTCCAATCAGGCGGCGATCAATGCGGCGCGCCTGGGCTGGGGACTCACGCGGGTGCTGTCCTACCAGGCCGCCGAGTGGGTGGCCAAGGGCGAGTTGGAGATCGTCCTCGAGGCATTCCAGACCCCGGCGCTGCCGGTGCATGTGCTGTATCAGGGAGGCAACCGGGTTCCCGCCAAGGTGCGTACCTTCGTCGATCACTGCGCCAGCCGATTCCTCGCCGACCCGGCACTGCAGGCCATGCCGGTAACCTGACCGTGAGTCGATATCGCCAGGTACAGACCTTCGCGGCCGTGGCACAGGCTGGCAGCCTGGCCGCCGCGGCGCGCCAGCTGGGACAGTCGCCGGCGACCGTCATGCGCACCATTGCCGCGCTGGAGGCGCGCCTGCAGACCAGCCTGCTGATGCGCGGACCGCGCGGCGTCGCGCTGAGCCCTGCTGGCGAGCAGTTCGCACAAAGCTGCCGGCTCGTCCTGGAGCAAACGGCGCAGGCCGAGCGCTCCGCCGCCGGCATGCATGCCAGCCCCGACGGGCAGTTGACGGTAGCCTTGCCGCTGCTGATGGATCTGCAGGTATTCACACCCATCGCCGTGGCCTACCTGAACGCCTTTCCTGACGTGCGGCTGGATATTCGCTCCTGCGAAGGCGTACCCAAGCTGCTCAAGGAAGGCATCGATATAGCGCTGGTTCTCGGCCAGTTACCCAACTCATCGGAGTTCGCCGTGCCGCTGGGCGCCGTCAGGCCGATTGTCTGCGCGTCACCCGCCTATCTCGGCAAATGGGGTCGACCGTCGACGCCCGAAGACCTCAAAGCACGTCGAGCGGTGGCCACGAATGCGGCGGGCTACGACGCGCACTGGCATTTCCGCTGTGGCCGTTCCATCCGCTCGGTAAAACCCACGCCGGCCCTCACCTGCACCACCCAGCGGGCGGCCATCCATGCGGCCACCCTGGGGCTGGGGCTGATTCGCTGCATGAGTTACGAAGCCCACGACGAACTGCGGCGTGGCCTGCTGGAGCCGGTACTGAGCGCGTTTGCCGGCCCCGACGTACCGGTGCAGCTGATCTACCGCCATGGCCGCCGCGCCGAGGCGCGCGTGCGGACCTTTATCGACTTCGCCGCGCCGCAGCTTCGCGCCCATCCCGCCTTCCAAGCGCGCTGACCGAGCGTTCTTCCGCCGCGCCGCGCCTGGCGTTATTCCAGAAAACGAAATTATGGATTGCGCCGCATGGTGATTCTGCTCAACCCGGCGAGGGCGCAGCATGGCTTCGCCAGCGCAGGATTGCCGCTGCGCCCCCCCCCTTTGAATCCATTGCGGAGCCAGCACCATGTCTCAGCCGATCAAACTCTACCGTCACCCGCTTTCAGGGCATGCCCACCGCGTCGAACTGATGCTTTCGCTGCTGAAGCTGCCCTATGAGCTGGTGTCCGTCGACTTGGCCAAGGGCGAACACAAATCCGCCGAGTTTCTCGCCATCAACGCCTTCGGCCAGGTGCCCGTCATCGAGGACAACGGCACCTTCATCAGTGACTCCAACGCGATTCTGGTCTACCTCGCCAAGCGCTACGGCGGCGACAGCTGGCAGCCGCAGGACGCACTCGCCGAGGCACGCATCCAGCGGTGGTTGTCGGTGGCCGCCGGCCAAGTGGCCTACGGCCCCGCAGCGGCCCGGCTGATCACCGTGTTCGGTGCGCCATTCAATGCCGATGAGGTCATCGCCCGCGCTCACAGCCTGCTCAAGGTGATGGATGCCGAACTGGGCCGCAGCCCCTTCCTGGCGGGCGCCGAACCCAGCATCGCCGATGTCTCCAACTACAGCTACATCGCCCATGCGCCGGAGGGCAACGTCTCGCTCGAGCCCTACCCTAATGTGCGCGCCTGGCTGCAGCGCATCGAGACCCTGCCCGGCTTCGTACCCATGCAGCGCACTGCAATCGGCCTGCAAGCCGCTTGAGCCAAATCGGACTGCCGGGCCTCCCGGCAGCCGCAGCCGTCGAGGAGCCAGTCATGGATCGCCTTCCCGAGCACCCTGCATTGCCCTGGCATGCCGGTGAGAGAGCGCTGCAGGAGCGCTTCAACGTAGCCGAACGGTTGGCCGTACTCGGGCGGCAAGTCATCCGCGATTACATGCCTGAGCAGCACCGCGAGTTCTTCCAGCAGTTGCCGTTCATGGTGGTCGGCGCGGTGGACGCCGACAATCGTCCCTGGGCCACCCTGCTCGAAGGGCCGGAAGGCTTTGTCACCTCTGCCGACCCGCAGCACCTGTTTCTGGCGGCGCACGCCGACCCGCAAGACCCGGCAGCTGCCGGGCTGCGGGCGAACCAGGCGATCGGCCTGCTCGGCATCGAGCTGCATACGCGCCGGCGCAATCGCATGAACGGCGTGATCCGGCGCGTAGCGGCCGATGGTTTTGAGGTGATGGTCGAGCAGTCCTACGGCAACTGCCCGAAGTACATTCAGGAGCGCTCCTATGCCCGCGTGCCGCCCCCGGCAGACGGCATCGCGCCGCGCCAGGATTTCAGCACGCTGGACGAACGCACCCGCGCGCTCATCCGTGCCGCCGACACCTTCTTCGTCGCCAGCTACGTCGCGCGTGACCGCAAGGCGCGCGCCGTGGACGTCTCTCATCGCGGCGGCCGTGCCGGTTTCATCAAGGTTGAAGGCAACCGCCTGACTATCCCCGATTACGCCGGCAACCGGTTCTTCAACACCTTGGGCAACCTGCAGACCAATCCGGTCGCGGGCTTGCTGTTCATCGACTTCACCACTGGCGACCTGCTGCAACTCACAGGCCGCACCGAACTGCTGCTGGACAGCCCCTCGCTCGACGCCTTCGAGGGCGCCGAGCGGCTCTGGGCCTTTGAAGTCGAACAGGCAGTGCTGCGCCCGGGCGCGCTGACGATCCGCTGGCAGTTTCACGGCTACGCCCCCACCAGCCTGGCAACCGGCACCTGGGCGGAAGCTGACCAGCAGCTGCATCGGCAGGCACAACACCGGCAGTGGCAGTCATGGCGGGTCACCCATGTGCAACAGGAGAGCCGCGACATCCGCTCGTTCTTCCTCGAGCCGCCGGACGGCGCTGCCGTGCCATTCGCCGCGGGCCAGCACCTACCGATCCGCATCCACACCGCCGAGGGCGATGCCCTGCTCAGAACCTACAGCGTTTCCAGCGCGCCGTCGGACGGCTACATCCGGATCAGCGTCAAGCGGCAAGGCCGGGCTTCGGCCCATCTGCATGACAAGCTGCGGGCGGGCGATCTGCTGGAGGTACGGCCGCCGCTGGGCAGCTTTACCCTGCAAGAAGACAGCGGACGGCCAGTGGTATTGCTCGGCGCCGGGGTCGGCATCACGCCGCTGATCTCGATGGCCCGAGAGCGGGTGGCGCAGAACCGGCAGCAGCGCAAGGCGCGTGCGATTCATCTTTTCCAGAGCGCCAGAACCCTGGCTGACCTGCCCTTCCAGAGAGAACTCACCGAACTGCAGCAACGCTCGAACGGACTGCTGCACATCCACCGCGCACTGAGCGCACCCGGCTCGGCGCAGCCAGCGCGCGATTACCAGGTGACCGGCCGCCTGGACTTCGCGCAGGTCAAGGCGCGACTGCCGCTGGATGATTACGACTTCTACCTGTGCGGCCCGGCGGGCTTTCTCCAGGACATGTACGACGGCCTGCGCAGCGTGAACATCCCGGACCAGCGCATCCATGCCGAGGCATTCGGCCCGTCGGCCTTGCGACGCTCCAAAACCGGGCGGCCGCCGGCGCAGTCCTTTGCAGCCAGCGCACCGGTGCCGGTGCACTTTCGCGCATCAGCCACCGAAGCACACTGGACACCCGACAGCGGTAGCCTGCTGGAACTGGCGGAAAGCCGCGGCCTGAACCCCGAGTTCAGCTGCCGTGGCGGCTCCTGCGGTACCTGCAGCACCAGGCTGATCAGCGGCAGCGTGCATTACCCCACCCCACCGGCGCAGAGGCCTACCAGCGATCAGGTGCTGATCTGCTGCGCGGTACCGGCGCAAACGGAGGGCGATCCGCAACCCCTGGTTCTCGATCTCTGACGTGACCGACGCAACTTCCTCGCCGCCCAGGGCGTTCTCTCCCGACCGCCAGCCGCGAAGCCGCCATGCCATTGTGCGACTCACCTGCCACCGCAAAGGCTCAATGCGCCGGCTCCAGAATGGGCGCACCGGCGTCCTTGAGCAGAAACACCAGGAACCGGGCGGGCTCGGTGGAGCTGGCATTGCGCCCGACCGTGTGGATGTCGTCCGGCCCCTCGTAGAAGGCCTGCCCGGCGCTCAGCGTGACCGGCTCGCCACCGCGCACGCCCATCACGATCGAGCCCTCCAGCACGTAGATGAACCCGTGGGCGTCGTGCCGGTGCACCGGGTCGCCGCCACCCGGCGGGTAGGTCACCTCGATAACCATCGTTTCCTTGCCGGGATATTCTGCAAGGGCCTTGCTCATCAGGGTGTCAACCTCCACCGGTGGCGCTGACGGCTGCGCGCTGACGGAGCAGGCGGCCAACATCAATGACGCAAAGATTGTGGAATGCTGCATGGCGGGCCTCATGTTCTGGAAAAGAGGAAATGTGTGGGCACCGAACGCACCCACACGCGCGTCGATGGCGGGTCAGAACAGTCCGGACTTGTCCACGCCAAATGCCTTGTCATAGGTGCCGGGCACGACCCGGAAACCGACGTTGACCCGATTCCAGGCATTGATCGCCATGACCTGGAAGGTCAGGTCGGACAGCTCCTTCTCCGAGAATTGCGTACGTACGCGCTCATAGAGGTCGTCGGGCACCCCTTGAGCGGAAAGCTGGGTGAGACTTTCCGCCCAAGCCAGCGCCGCACGCTCGCGCGGGCTGAACAGCGTCGATTCGCGCCACGTCGCGACATGGTGCAGTCGCAGCGCCCGCTCGCCATGCTGGGTGGCTTCCTTGACGTGCATGTCGACGCAGAACGCGCAGGCATTGAGCTGCGACACGCGCAGGTCCACGAGCTCGCGGATCGATTGCTCGATGGCAGATTGTTTGAGTAGAAGGCTGAACTCGACGAACTTCTTGAACAGCTCCGGAGATTGCGTCTGGTAGTCGATGCGTTGAGTCATGGCTGAAACCTCGATAGGCGATGTTGCGTTGGGTCTTTTGGGATAGTCAGGCGCGCTGCGCGCGGCTAAGCCAGTTGTGGAAGCGTGTCGGCCCGAGGCGCGGATGTGCGCCGGGCAGCAGCGAGCGGTCAGACAGCTGGCTGCCGAAATAGCGCGCATGTACGTCGGCGATGACCTGGCGGCGGTCGTCCTGTGCCACCAGGAACTTGCGCGCGATCTCGTCGATCGGAAAACAGTCGGGGCCGGCAATTTCCAGGGTGCCGTTCAGTGGCGCACCAACGGCCAGGTCGGCCAGCAGGGCCGAGACATCATCGGCAGCGATAGGCTGCATCAGCGCCGGCGACAGCCGCGCCACCTCACCATCGATATTTGCGTCGATGATGCTGCCGATGAACTCGAAGAACTGCGTGGCCCGCACGATGGTGTAGGGAATCCGGGACGCCTTGATCAGCGTCTCCTGGGCGACCTTTGCCCGGAAATAACCACTTTGCGGAAGCCGATCGGTACCGACCACGGAGAGCGCGAGGTGGTGCTCCACACCGGCGTCGACTTCGGCGGCGAGCAGGTTACGGCCGGAAGTCTCGAAGAACTCCAGGGCGGCGCGGTCCTCAAACGACGGCGAATTAGCGACATCCACCACCACCTGCGCCCCCGCCAGCGCCTGCGCCAGGCCCGCCGCCGTGACCGTGTCGACGCCGGTACGGGGTGAAGCTGCAACGACCTCGTGCCCGTCGAGACGCAGCCTGCCTACAATGTTCGCCCCGATAAGGCCGCTTCCGCCAATCACGACTATTTTCATGTTCTGATCCTCGATTACGGCGCTTATCTTTCGTGCGCCGGTTGAGGTTCAGCATGCGGCCCGAGCTGGCGAATGACCTTGCGGAAACCTTGTTTTTCCATGGGGTATTCGTCCAGCTCACCAAAGCCGGTAGCAGCGTCTGTACGCCCGGAGTAGCGCGACGCACAGACCGGACAAGGAGCGATAAATGCAATGGGTGTTCGAGGACTGCCGGCTCGATTTGGCGCGACGCGAACTCTGGCGCGATGAGCGAATCGTCGCCACGGCGCCCAAGGTATTCGATCTGCTCGTCTATCTGCTGCAAAACCGTGAGCGGGTGGTCAGCCGCGATGAGCTGATCGAGGCGGTATGGGCCGGTCGTATCGTTTCGGAGTCAACCCTGGCCAGTCACATCAACGCGGTGCGCAATGCCGTTGGCGACAGTGGCCGGCAACAGCGGGTGATTCGCACGGTGGCACGCAAGGGAATTCGGTTCGTGGCAACCCTGCGGAGCGAACCCGCGGACAATCTCCAACCGCCCGCGCACTCGGACAGTCCTGCCGACGCCACGGCCGACTCACCGGCGCTGCCAGCCAAGCCGTCCATCGCCGTGCTGCCGTTCGTGAACCTGAGCGGCGACCCCGCGCAGGACTATCTGGTCGAAGGCGTGGTCGAGGACATCATCGCGGCGCTGTCGCATTACCGCTGGCTGTTCGTCGTCGCGCGCAATTCGAGCTTCGCCTACAAGACGCGCGTCGTTGACGTGAAGCAGATCGGCCGCGAGCTGGGTGTCCGCTACGTTCTCGAAGGCAGCTGGCGAAAGGCTGCCAACCGCGTGCGACTCACGGGCCAGCTGGTCGATGCGTCATCCGGTGCGCACCACTGGGCCGGGCGTTTCGAAAGCGTCCTGGACGATATCTTCGACCTGCAGGACCAGATCACCGAAAGCGTCGTCGGGGCGATAGCGCCTCAGCTCGAACGTGCGGAAATCGAGCGCGCCAGACGCACACCAACCGCCAGCCTCGACGCCTACGACTACTACCTGCGCGGCATGGCGCAGCTGCATCAAGGCTCTCGCCGAAGCATCGGCGAAGCCCTAACGAACTTCCACAGCGCCATCGACGTCGATGCGCAATTCTCATCGGCCTACGCGATGGCCGCCTGGTGCCACTGCTGGCGCAAAGTGAATGGCTGGATGGAGGATCGCCCGAACGAAACAGCGGAAGGCATCCGGCTGGCGCGGCGGGCGGTGGAGTTTGGCCGGGACGATGCGGTTGCCCTGACCCGCAGCGGACATGCGCTGGGCCATCTGGCTGGTGAGCTACGCGAAGGCATTGCGCTGGTGGATCGAGCCCTTTTGCTCAATCCCAACCTCGCGGCGGCCTGGTTTCTCGGTGCATTCCTGCGTATCTGGTGCGGCGAAACCGATGCCGCGATCGAGCATCTGGGACATGCCATGCGGTTAAGCCCGCTCGATCCCGAGCTGTACCGAATGCGAGCCGGCATGGGCCTGGCCCACCTCTTCGCCGAAGAATTCGATACGGCCGCTTCCTGGGCAGAGGCAGCGCTTCGGGATCTGCCAACGCTGCTGCTGGCCGTTGCCGTACTCGCCGCCAGCGACGCGCTCGCCGGACGGCTGGCCGAAGCGCGCCAGACAATGGAGAAACTGCGCCAACTGGACCCCGGTTTGCGCGTGTCAACACTCAGGGATTGGCTCCCCATCCACCGCCCGGAGAACTACGCGACGATTGTTGCGGGGCTGAGAATCGCAGGGTTGCCCGAGTAGGAAGGTTCCGGCGGGCGCGCGTACCATCGAGCATCGCCACGCAGCCCCCGCTACTGTTGCCTCGCCTGCCCGCCCCACAGCCGCCCCAGAAACGAAAAAGGCCCGCATCGCTGCGAGCCTTTGATTTCATTGGTGCGGAGACAGGAACAGAACGTGACTATCAAAAGCCATTACTGGCAAGCCCTGTAAAGATTTAGACCTATAAAAAGGCACTCAAATAGGTACTCATGCTATCACCGCCCGCTCCTTCAAGTTGTCGTACCCACGACACGAACCTGCGCAGAGGGTCTACTTTCGGCCAAAAGCAGCCGGTCAGGCAGTTGGCTTTGCCATCCGCTGCACCTCTGTCGTTAACTCGATATCCGTGAGGGTCACCGCACTGGTCTCCTTTATCAGCTCGATGAATTCGACGATGTAAGGCTTGGAGCTTTCCGATTCGAGCGTGGCCGCCCAGATGTCGGCAAACAAGCCATCGCGTGTGATCGGCTTTGCCGTCACGTATTGCCGCTGGAGATAGTGCTGCACGGCCCATCTCGGCAGCACGGCGATACCTCGCCGCGTGGCAACAAGCATGAGGATGGCGACCGTAAGTTCGGTTGTTCGTCGAGCGGGTGTGATGCCCGCCGGCTTGAGCAGCAACTGGACGATATCCAGCATGTCCTCTTCGACGGGGTAAGTGATCAACGTTTCGTCATTGAAGTCTTGCGCCTCCAGGTAGCTCTTCTGGGCAAGCGGATGATCGTTTGCCACCAGCGCAACCAGCCGCGACCGGAACAGGTGGTGGAAATCCACACCGGCTTCAGGTTCGCGGCAGGAGATCATCGCGAGGTCCGCGTCCCCCCGATGCAACAGGCCAACGGGGTCGGCCTGGTAGCCAGAGACCAGATCCACTTCCACCTCAGGCCAGCGCGCACGGAAGGCATCGACCGCGGGCATCAGCCAGTCAAAACAGGTGTGACATTCGATGGCAATCCGCAAGGTGCCGGTCGTGCCCTGGGCGATCCTGAGCAAGTCTCTCGTGGTTTCGTTCAGAACCGGTATCACCCTGTCGGGCTTACCCGGAAAGGGAAAAGGCCCTCGCCTGCCTCAACTCCAGGTGCCATCGATGCTCTCGCTATTCCAACGAAAACTCCAACTACCAACGGACTCGCCCCCCTCCAGCGGAGACAAGGAAAAAGGACTGATGCGGCCGGAGCCGGTCGCGTCGCTGCTGTCCACAACGCGCCGGCAGAAACTGCTGGAGCACATCTGGCAACGTACCTCGCTCTCACGCCAACATTTCGCCTCGCTCTACCTGGCTCCGCTGCAACGCTATGCCGCGCTGGTCCAGCAGTTTCCTGCTTCGGAAGCACATCACCATGCGTATCCAGGAGGGATGCTGGACCACGGCCTGGAAATCGTTGCGTATGCGCTCAAGTTGCGGCAGTCGTATCTCCTACCCAGTGGCACCACACCCGAGGACCAAGTAGTACAGGCAGAAGCCTGGACCGCCGCCATCGCCTACGCCGCGTTGCTGCATGACATCGGCAAGATCGCCGTCGATCTGCACGTCGAACATGCCGACGGCAGCACTTGGCACCCCTGGCACGGCCCGCTGACCCACCCCTACCGATTCCGCTACCGGCAGGATCGCGAATACCGCCTACACAACGCGGCCACGGGCTTGCTGTATCGCCAGGTGCTCGATGGCGAGATTCTCGACTGGCTCAGCACCTTCCCGCCACTCTGGTCCGCACTGCTGTACGTTCTGGCCGGCCAGTACGAACACGCCGGCGTCCTCGGTGAGCTGGTCATTCAGGCCGACCGTGCTTCGGTTGCCCAGGCCCTGGGCGGCGATCCTGCACGGGCTATGGCGGCCCCGAAGCAAGCGCTGCAGCGCAAGCTGCTCAATGGCCTGCGCTACCTGCTGAAGGAGGAGCTGAAACTCAACCAACCCCAGGCGTCGGACGGCTGGCTGACGCAGGATTCTCTGTGGTTGGTCAGCAAGACTGTTTCGGACAAGTTGCGCGCGCACTTGCTGGCACAGGGCATCGAAGGTATCCCTGCGAACAACACTGCCGTGTTCAACGTGCTGCAGGATCACGGCATGCTCCAGCCCACCACTGACGGCAAGGCAATCTGGCGAGCAACGGTCACGAGCGACGCAGGCTGGTCGCACACGTTCACACTGCTGCGATTGGCGCCGGCTCTGATCTGGGAGGGAGATGGTCGGCCGGAGCCGTTCACTGGCACTGTCGTGATTGAGGTAGAGCGCAACGATGCGACCACAGAATCATTCATCGATAGCGGTGAAACCTCACCCGTGGCGACCGCCGCACGTGCGGCCTCTGCTGCACCCGCTGCCGATAGCGTCGACGCCCTGCTGGCATTGCTCGGCACCTCAGATACCGAACCGCACCCACAGAGGCCGGAGGTTGAACCACCCCCAGCAACGGGCATCAATGACCCGGCCGCACCTTCCCAGGCGAACGATTCAATGCTGCCCCCTGCCGCTGTACTTCCGCCCATCGAAAACGGTGGAAACTCACCGGAGTCACCTTCCGGCGAACATTTCCTGGCTTGGCTGCGGCAGCGTGTACAGAGCCGCAAACTCATCATCAATGACGCCAGGGCCCTGGTGCACACCGTGGCCGACACGGCATTTCTGGTTAGCCCCGGTGTGTTTCAGCGCTACGCACAAGAGCACCCGAACACGGCCACGCTCGCCAAGCAGGATCAGGTTGCAGATTGGCAGTGGGTGCAAAAGCGCTTCGAAAAGTTGCAACTGCACCGCAAGCAGGTCAATGGTCTGAACATCTGGACCTGCGAGGTGACAGGACCACGCAAGTCACGACGACTGCATGGTTACCTGCTGGCAGATCCGAGGCATCTGTTCGAGGAAGTGCCGCTCAACAACCCGTTCTTACAACTTGGCGTTGATCGCAGCTGACCCGACTTGAGCAAGAGAATGTCGCTAGTGTGGACTACGAAAGTGCCGAAGCCTCGCTCGTTGCAACATACAACCATCTCTGGACTCAGCAGCTACTCGGGCTTTTGTTGTCTGCTTATTTGCTCCCGGAGGCCTGGGTGGCGCCTCCAAACCTCCGGGTAAGCTGCGAATGAACACGCTACCGTGCGATCACCGCAGACTGCGCTGCTTGACCAGCATGTAGATCGCCGGAATGACCACAAGCGTCAGTACGGTGGAAGAAATCATCCCACCCACCATCGGCGCGGCAATGCGTCGCATCACCTCCGAGCCGGTACCGGTGCCCCACATGATCGGCAGCAGGCCGGCCATGATGGCCACTACCGTCATCATCTTCGGCCGTACTCGCTCGACTGCACCAGTTATGACTGCCTGGTAGAGATCAGCCACCGTTAACTGCTCGCCGGCTGCTTCCCGTTCGGCTCGGCGCTCGGCGAGCGCATGGTCAAGGTAGATGAGCATGATCACACCGGTCTCGGCAGCCACGCCAGCCAGGGCGATGAAGCCCACCACCACGGCCACCGAGAAGTTGTAGCCCAGCGCCCACATGAGCCAGATACCACCCACCAGCGAGAACGGCACCGAGAGCATGACGATCAGCGTCTCGGTAAGCCGGCGGAAATTCAGGTACAGCAGCAGGAAGATCAACACCAGGGTCAGCGGCACGACGATTTTTAGCCTCTCCGCCGCCCGCTCCATGTATTCGAACTGGCCGCTCCAGGTCACGTAGTAACCGGGTGGAAAGGTCACCTGATCATTGACCGCCTGCTGTGCCTCTCGCACATAGCTGCCGATGTCGCGGCCGCGAATATCGACATAGATATATGCTGAGAGCAGCGCGTTTTCGGTACGAATGCTGGGCGCGCCCTTGGAAACGCTGATATCGGCGAGCTGCCCGAGCGGAATTTGTGCGCCGCCCGGCGTGGGCACCAGCACCTCGGTGGCAATACGCTGCGGGTCGGAGCGCAGCTCCCGTGGGTAGCGAACGCTGACGCCGAATCGCTCGCGCCCTTCCACGGTCGTGGTCACACGCTCGCCGCCCAACGCAGTGGCTATGACCATCTGCACCTCCCCCACCGTCAGGCCGTAGCGGGCCAGGGCATCGTAGTCGGGGGCAATATCAAGATAGAAGCCACCCGTGATGCGCTCGGCAAACGCGCTGGTTGTCCCGGGCACCGCCTGCACAACCTTCTCGATCTGGGTGGCCAGCCGCTCGATCCCGGCGAGGTCCATGCCAAACACCTTGATGCCAATGGGCGTTCGTATGCCGGTAGATAGCATGTCCAGGCGCCCCTGAATGGGCATGGTCCAGCTGTTGGCCACACCCGGAAACCGGAGCGCTTCATCCATCTCGGCGATGAGCTTATCCATCGTCATTCCCGGCCGCCAGTGCTCTTCCGGCTTGAGGTTGACCACCGTCTCGAACATTTCGATCGGGGCCGGGTCGGTGGCCGTGGCCGCGCGGCCCGCCTTGCCGAATACCGAGGCTACCTCGGGAAAGCTCTTGATGATCCGGTCCTGCGCCTGCATGAGTTCCGCAGCCTTGGTGATGGACATGCCCGGGAGCGAGGCCGGCATGTACAGCAGCGTGCCTTCGTTGAGGCGCGGCATGAATTCGCTGCCAAGCTGGCGCGCCGGCAGGATGCTCACGCCCAAAACCACGAGCGCCACCACGATGGTTGTCACCTTCCATCGCAGCACGATATGGATGATCGGGCGATAAATCCAGATCAGGAAACGGTTCACCGGGTTCTTGTGCTCGGGGATGATCCGCCCGCGCACGAACAACAGCATCAGCACCGGCACCAGCGTCACCGAGAGTACCGCCGCACCCGCCATGGCGAAGGTCTTGGTGAAGGCGAGCGGCGAGAACATCCGTCCTTCCTGGGACTCCAGCGTGAACACCGGTAGGAAGGAAACGGTAATGATCAGCAGCGAGAAGAACAGCGCCGGCCCCACCTCGCGGCAGGCTTCAATGATGACCTCTGCCCTCGGCTTGTCCGGCGACGCTCGCTCCAGGTGCTTGTGCGCGGCCTCAATCATCACGATGGCCGCGTCCACCATTGCGCCGATAGCGATGGCGATGCCGCCCAGGCTCATGATGTTGGAATTGAGCCCCAGCCAGCGCATGACGATGAAGGCGATCAGGATGCCCACCGGCAGCATGAGGATGGCCACCAGCGCACTGCGTACATGCAGAAGAAACACAATGCACACCAGCGCGACGATGATCGACTCTTCCAGCAGCGTGACCTTGAGATTGTCCACGGCGCGCTGGATAAGATCCGAACGGTCGTATACCGGCTCGATCTCGACACCTTCCGGCAGGCCGGGACGAATCTCCTCTATCTTGGCCTTCAGGTTGTCGATCACGTTCATGGCATTTTCGCCGTAGCGGGCGACGGCGATGCCGCCGACCACCTCGCCCTCCCCGTTGAGCTCGACCACGCCGCGACGCTCATCAGGGCCGAGCTCGACGCGCGCCACATCGCGCAGCAGAACCGGCACCCCGCCCGCGGCCTTGAGCACCAGTTTCTCGATGTCCGCTGCACCACGCAAATAGCCGCGACCGCGCACCATGTACTCGGTCTCGCTCATTTCCACGATGCGACCGCCCACGTCGGCATTGCTGGTGCGAATGACGTCGGAAATGCGGCTCAACGGGATGTCGTAGGCCTGCAGCTTCTGCGGATCGACGGTGACTTGGTACTGCTGGACGAATCCGCCGATGCTGGCGATTTCGGACACGCCCTCGGCCTTGGTGAGTTGATAGCGCACAAACCAGTCCTGCAGCGTGCGCAGCTCCGCAAGGGTATGCCGCGTACTGGTCAGCGCGTATTGGTAGACCCAGCCAACGCCGGTGGCGTCCGGCCCCAGCGCCGGTGTCACTCCAGCTGGAAGGCTCTTGGAGGCGAAGTTCAAGTACTCAAGCACCCGCGAGCGTGCCCAGTAGATATCGGTGCCGTCCTCAAAAATCACATAAACGAAGGAGGCGCCAAAGAACGAGAAGCCCCGTACCACCTTGGAATTGGGTACCGAAAGCAGTGCCGTGGTGAGCGGGTAGGTAACCTGGTCCTCTACCACCTGCGGCGCTTGCCCCGGAAACTCGGTGTAGACGATCACCTGCACGTCGGACAGGTCCGGCAGCGCGTCCAACGGGGTTTTCACCACGGCGTAGACGCCGGCGCCGATAATGATCAGCGTGGCGAGCAACACCAGGAAGACGTTGCGAACCGACCATTCAATGATTCTGGAGAGCATATTCAATGCCCTCCATGGGAATTGCTGTGGCTATCCGGCATGACGTGGCCGGAATGCGCTCCTGGCTTAGTGTGGCTTTCGTGGTCATGCACATCATCCGGCGAAGCATGAGTCTCGCTGCTCCCGTGACTGCCCCCATGATTGTCGTCGCTGCTTTCAGTGTGGCCAGCATGGCCGCTGTGTGCGTCGTCATCGGTCGGGGTGGCGGCATGGCCAGGACTTTCGTGGCTCCCATGATCATGGGCATCGGCTGCCGCCGACTTCGGGCTCATGCCGCTCAGCGCTGCCTTGAGGTTGCTCTCGGCATCGATCAGGAAGTTGGCCCGCGTGACCACGGACTCTCCCTCGCCCAGCCCTTCAAGCACTTCAAGAAAGCCGTCTGCCAGTCTGCCGGTAAGCAGTTCGCGCGGCTCGAAGCGACCCTCACCCAGGGCGACCAGTGCGACCTGCCGAGTGCCGCTGTCGATCACCGCCGAGTCGGGAACCGCGAGCACGGGTGTGCGCTCCCCAGCAGCCAGCTGGGCAGTGCCAAACATGGCCGGCTTGAGCAGGCCGTCGGGATTGGACAGCTCGATACGAACCTTTACAGTGCGGGTCTGCGGCGAGAGATCGGGGTAGATGAAGGTCACCTCGCCAGTGAAATGGCGGCCTGGATAGGCGCTGACCGTGAGCTGTACCGCTTGCCCCGGTTTTACCAACGCCAGGTCCTGCTCGAATACCTCAGCGATAAGCCAGACGGTATCGAGGTCCGCAATTCGGTAGAGAGCGTCCCCGGCCTGGAAGCGCATGCCTTCCAACGCCGGTTTGTCCAGTACGACCCCATCCACCGGAGCGGTGATCGTCAAGGTACGGCTGGTTTTGCCGGTACGGCGCAAGCGCTCAAGCTGTGCTTCGCCAATATCCCAGTTGCGTAGCCGCTGCATGGCAGATTCTGAGAGTGAGGCGACCCCCTGCCTGGCATTCGCACTGCCAGCCGCTAGGCGCTGTCGTCCAGCATTGGCGATCAAGAACTCCTGCTGCGCCGAGACCAACTCGGGGCTATAGACGTCTATCAACGGCTGGCCCTTACGGACCGGCTCACCGGTGGTGTTCACATGGAGCTTCTCAATCCATCCGTCGAACTTCGGCGCCAGGGTGTACTGGCCACGCTCGTCCACCTGCACCGTACCGACGGCACGCACCGTGCGCGTGAGCACGCGGCGCTCGACCGGCGAGGTCAACACACCCAGTAGCTGGATCTTCTCGGGACTGATGGTTACGGTACTTCCGGATTCCTCACCCTCGTAGACGGCGATGTAGTCCATGCCCATGGAGTCCTTCTTCGGCACTGGCGAGGTGTCCGGCAGGCCCATGGGATTACGGTAGTAGAGAACCTTGCGCTCGCCCCGCGCGCCAGCGGGCGCCTCGTTGGCATACACCGGGATGTAGTCCATCCCCATCGGGTCCTTCTTCGGCACCGGCGAGGTATCGGCCAGGCCCATGGGATTGCGGTAGTAGAGAGCCTTGCGCTCCTGTGGCGCGCTGCTACCGACGTTCTCTGAGGAAGTTGGCTTTTGCGCCATCAGGTAACCGCCTGCAAACCCGGCGATTGCGGTGGCGAGGGCAAATGCGCCGGCGCCCAGAATCATGCTGCGTTTCATAGCTCTGCTCCGATAAGACGCTCCAGTTCCACCACCCGTACGCGCTGCTCCAGTTCATACGAAAGGAGCGACAGCCGCAGTTGACGGATCTGTCGCTGGGCATCGAGCAAGGTGGCGAAATCGACGTTGCCGGTCTGATAGCTGGCGAGCGCCGATTGATAGGTGAGTTCCGCCTGCGGCAAGAGCGTTCTTTCGGTTAGCGCGTGCTGCCGAAAGGCTGTCTCCAACGCCGACCATGCTTCACCGACGCTACCGGCGAGGCGACTGTTGACCGCTTCGCGCCGCGCCTCTGCGGCATAGCGCATTGAGACGGCCTCGCGCTGCTCGGCGCTGCGGCGCCTGCCCCACAGTGGAACGTTCATCTCCAGCATCAATTCGAATTCTTCTGCGCGGTTGCCCATCTGCACGACGGCGGTGCCGACGGTGATATCCGGAATCCAGTTTCGATTCGCGAGCTCCTCGGCGCGCCGGGCTTCCTGAATCCGTGCATTGAGCTCGGCCACTTGAGGATTGCCGCCAAGGATTCTCGCCTGCAGCTCCGCCAGGGTAGGCACCGCGGCAGGCAGCGCGGGCCAACCGGCAGGCGTCGCCAGCGGCGCGTTCGCCGGGCGCGCCAGAATACCGTTGAGCCGCGCCGCAGTACCGCGCCGGTCACGCTCCAGCGTTAGCAGCTCGCTCTGCAGGCTGCTGTGCTCGGTCTGCGCCTTGATCACGTCTTGTTGCGGTGCAAGCCCGACCCGGTAGCGCGCCTCGGCGATGCTCTCAAGCTCATCCACCAGGCTCCGCAACTCCTCGGTCACCTGGGTGGCGGCATGGGCGTACTGGTATTCGTTGAAGGCCAGCTTGACCAGACTCCTGAGCTCGACCCGGCTCAGGCGCTCGCGCGCCACCGCCTGCTCTGCACCCGCCTCGGCGATCTCGCGGGCAAGCCCTCGCTTGCCGCCCAGCGGAAAGGTCTGACGGAACGCGTAGCGCGTACTGCCGACGCCGCTCGGCGAGAGGCTCGGGTCGTCACGGGCGATACCCATTTCCTCGAACGTGAGCATCGGATCAGGAAGCGAGCCGGCCACATCGGGCCGCTCCCAGGCAGCCTGACGCTCATGCCCTGCAGCCCGAAGCTCAGGACTCTGGCGCTCAAGCAGATCGAGCAACGGAGGCAAGGTGGCCCCCAGCTCGGCGGACTCTGCTGCCTGAACAGCGCTGCTCAGAACAAGGCCCAGAGCGACAGTAGCCAGCAGCACGCGCTGGCTGCGAGGCAACGGTTGAACGATCCGTGTCATGATTTCCCCTTCCCGCCAAAACGGCCCCTTTGATTGCCACAAAAACTTGAGTCTTCATGGGTTTTGGTTGTGGTCATCACATCGCCCCCATCACGGAGAGCGGAAACGGGCACGCCAACCAGGCACGACACTTGCCCAAGACATTCATCAGATCTAGCTCCGTAGCACGCGGAGTCGGCACAAGAAAAAGCATGGGCTCGTTAATGATCCGAGCCTCAAATTAAGAAGCGATCTTTATTGCCTGGCTTTATTGCAGATCAGACCTTTCGGACAAATGACCTGAACATTACATTAATGTCAGCCTATAGCCTTAGGGTTCCCATAGACATCACAGTCCGCATAGCGTTTTTACGCTACCGACTAACCGCTTCTCGGTTTATAGAGGCGCTCGATGTGGTAAATCGACACACACGCCCTGGCTGATGCGTTCGCTCGAACTTCGTCAATAAAACTTCGCTCATCGCCGCGCTGTCCTGGCAGTCAACAATACAGCTCATGCTGCAGCCGATCCCATGAGCAGCAAGCAGTAAAAAATAACCAAAATGTAATTTTCAGGAAAGGCTCCAGTAAGGACATCAGCGCTAGCCTCAAACCAAACAAACAAGAGGTAATACTGATGAAAAGCATAAGCGGGCTTTTTTTAGCACTGGCACTCACCTCCACCTCGCCCCTAATAATGGCTGCGGGTGATGATGCGCAGACCATGAAGCACGACCATACAGTTGGTGACGGCCATGAGGTAATGCTAAACCTACTAAAAACCGGGAAAGTCTTGAGGGTCACCCCTGCAACGGAGACTAAACTCAACACAGGTGACGTTAGAACTTACGAAATCATTATTAAAACCCCAGATGGAGTCACTCATTCCGTTGAATTTCGTGGAATGCCAGTCGGCATTAGAAATGGTTAACTTTTTGTAAGTGTTAATTCACGCCCTTCCAGATAGACAATGATCTCCGTGCCAGACTGCAGAACTGGCGCGGAGACTTAAAGCTCTCGCAAACTCAAGAGGCAATAAAAAACTGCCGGTAACCAAGAGTAACGCTCACCTGCCGAGCGACTGGAACACCGCTCGCCTATGAGCACGCTATTTGCCAGAGAGATAACCCTCCCATCTCCGAGCGCTCAGGCGACTTTATCTATCGCGTTCAACGTAGCAAGCTCAAACGCTTTATCACCCAACTCTGGCACGTGAATGTTCCTTGGAAGGTCATCAGTAGAACAATCTTGTGCCATCGCGAGCGAAGCATCCAGTTCAGAGATGATGAGAAATCATCAACGCCGACGCTGGCCACGCCAACGTCGCCTCCGGCTAACACTTCAGCGCTATCAATCGCGCCCGCCGCCATCAGCAGTTATAACTGCTTCTTCCTCTCGGACCCTCAAAACCATACCCGGATGCCAGCGACAAAACGCGCCTCTGAAACATCCCCGTCATCCTCACGTACCAGGTCTGCGGTGTTGCCGTAGGAGCGGCTCCAGGAAACACCGATATAGGGCGCAAACTGCCGGACGATCTCATAGCGCAGACGCAAACCAAGCTCGGTATTGGCTAGCCCAGAGCCCACGCCTCGTTCTGGATCGTTCTTGCCATAGAAGTTCACCTCGGCTGTCGGCTGGAGAATCAGCCGGTTGGTAAGCAAAATATCGTACTCACCCTCGAAGCGGGCTGCGGTCTGGTCATTCTCACCAATAAATGCGGTAGCCTCTGCTTCGAAGTCATAGAGCGCCAGCCCCTGAATGCCAAACGCCGCCCACGTTTGAGGTGACTCCGGCTTAAAATCCTGGCGGACGCCGGCAACCACATCCCACCAAGGTCCGATTGAGCGCCCATAAAGCAGCTGCAGTTCAGCATCCTCGGTAACGCCGTTGGTGCGCTCCCCCTCCGAGCGAAACCAGACCCGATTGATATCACCGCCCAGCCAGCCGGAGGCGTCCCAAGCCAAGGTGCTGCCTTCATCGGCATCCTGATACTCGAATCGATCAAGCAGAAAGAAGCTGTTGATGGCACTGTCATGCACCTGATGGCCTGGCAGCGGCGGAAACGCTGCCTCACGGTCAGCGTCCGTAAGCACCGGAATGGGCGTACGACTGGTCGCTCTCGCGGCGTCAGCAGAGCCATGGTTCATTTTGGAATGATCCATGGCGCCGTGATCCATCTTGCTGTGATCGGCCGCAGGAGTCTGGTTCTGCGACGTTCGCTCCCTGGTTGGCTGGCTATGATCCATGCCTCCCATTACGCTCGGGGCAGAGCCATGATTCATCTGGCTGTGGTCCATGGGCATGGAGCCGTGGCCCATCGCGGAATGGTCCATTTCGGCAGCTGCGGTGAAACCACCGCTGAGGGCGCTCAGCGATACAGCCATCGCTATGAACGAAGGACGCGTGATCCTAGTGGTCATGGTTCGAACCTGCCTCGGCTTCGCCGCCATGCCTACCCATCATCTTCTCGTGATCCATCCCCTCATGATTCATCGAGCCGTGATCCATAGCGCCGTGGTCCATGTGCTTCATCTGAGAGGTCTTTTCTTGTGACGCAGGAGCCGCTTTACCACTAGCAGCCTTGGGCGTTTCAGCCGAGTGCTGGGCATGCTCGTTGTGACCTTCATTTGCCATCGAGGCAGGGGCGTACAGGGTGGCTACCAGGCTCAGCACGGCGATACCACCAAACAGCGCTTTTCGTTTCAGCAAATTGCTCATTGAATCTCTCCTCTACTCGTCCACACGAACTTCACGGAACATGCCCATTTCCATGTGAAGCAACAGGTGGCAGTGGTAAGCCCAACGCCCCAATGCATCGGCCGTCACGCGATAACTACGTTTCGAACCCGGCGGGATGTCGATGGTGTGTTTGCGCACCAGAAAGTTGCCGTTCTCGTCTTCAAGATCGCTCCACATGCCATGCAGGTGAATTGGGTGGGTCATCATCGTGTCGTTGACCAAAGTGATACGAACACGCTCGCCATACTTGAGTCGCAGCGGTTCGGCATCAGAGAACTTGATACCGTCGAACGACCAAGAAAACTTCTCCATGTGCCCGGTGAGGTGCAGTTCAATGGTGCGGCTCGGATCGCGGCCGTCCGGATCGAGGAAGGTGCTGCGAAGATCAGAGTAAGTGAGGACTTGACGCCCGTTGTCACGCAGGCCGATTCCCGGGTCGCTCAGATTTGGCGCCGGCGTCATGGTCTGCATGTCAACTAAAGGGTTATTGGTTTCGGAAGCAGGGTGCGACTGCATCGTGCCATGGTCCATCCCCGCCATTTGGCTGTGATCCATACCGGACATGCTGCCATGGCTCATGCCTGCCATTTGGCTGTGGTCCATGCCTGCCATCTTGCTGTGATCCATACCGGCCATAGAGGCCATCCCGCTCTGCATAGAGCCATGCTCCATGCCATCCATGCTGCCGTGATCCATGCCCATGTCGGCCATTGAGATCAGCGGACGAGGGTCGACCTCTGGGACAGGCGCGCTCAGCCCTTCGCGAACCGCCAATGTGCCTCTGGAATAGCCAGTACGATCCATGGATTGGGCGAAGATGGTGTAAGCCTGCTCGTCTTCGGGTTCGACGATGACGTCGTAGGTTTCGGCCACGGCGATACGGAACTCATCGACACTGACCGGTTTGACGTACTGCCCATCAGCCGCAACCACCGTCATCTTCAGACCAGGAATACGGACATCGAAGTAGGTCATGGCTGCAGCATTAATGAAACGCAGTCGAATTTTTTCGCCCGGCTTGAAGATGCCCGTCCAGTTGCCGTCCGGCGCCTGGCCGTTCATGAGGTAGGTGTATGTGTAGCCACTGACGTCGGCAAGATCCGTAGGGCTCATCTTCATCTCGGCCCACATCTTGCGGTCGGCAATAGCAGCGGACCATCCCATCTCGCTCACGTCATCAATGAAGTCACCGACGGTGCGTTTGTGATAGTTGTAATAGTCCGATTGCTTCTTCAACTTTGCCAGGACCCGATCCGGATTCTCGTCGGTCCAGTCGCTCAACAGCACCACGTAGTCACGATCGTAGCTGAAAGGTTCGGGATCTTTCGCATCGATCACCAAGGCACCATAAACTCCGGCCTGTTCTTGGAGGCCCGAATGGCTGTGGTACCAATAGGTACCATTCTGGTTGACATCAAATTTGTACTCGTACATGCCGTCCGGAGCGATGCCATGGAAGCTCAAGCCAGGCACACCGTCCATGTTGGCCGGCAGGATAATGCCGTGCCAGTGAATGGACGTATCCTCCTGCAAACGATTGCGAACCCGAAGGGTGACTGTGTCTCCTTCCCGCCAGCGCAGAACCGGCCCTGGAAGTGAACCATTGATAGTCATTGCGGTGCGGGCCGCGCCCGTTATGTTTACTGGAATCTCACCAATGAACAGATCAAAGTCGTTACCGGTCAGCACGTTAGCTTGTCCTGGGCTAGTGACCGCCCAAACCGGCACGCGCCACATGCCCAGGCCACCAAGTATTCCAGTTGCGGCTAACCCTTTGATGAAAGTTCGCCTTGTGGGTTTTCTATGCATATTTCTTCATCCAATTATTAGATGAGCTGGTAGTTCATAATCCAGCCTCGGGCTTGTAGCGCCCTGATGAACATTTAAAGCACGCAGTAACTCAAACAACTTGCTGATCAGTCCTGATAAGCGAACTTACAAGATAGCAACCATGCCCCACTCATTAAGCAGGGCAATACTTTTACGTTAGGCGCTTAACGTATCTCTACCTTGCCGACCATTCCCGCTTGATAGTGTCCCGGAATATTGCAAGCAAACTCCAGATTCTTGGTTTTCGAGAACGTCCAGATCAACTCTTCGCGGGCGCCGGGCTCGATCAGAACGCTGTTCGGATCATCGTGTGTCATCCCGCCATCCATTTCACCTTCCATATGGCTCATATCATGAGCACCAGTCGGGGTAAGCATGCCGCTGCGAAACATCGCAATCATTTCCTGCTCGTGCGCGGCATGGGTGTCCGAGTAGCCGAGGTTGAATTCATGAAGCAGGGCTCCATCGTTATGCAACACAAAACGGACAGTCTCACCTGCCTTGACTTCAATCGTCTCAAGCGCAAAGACGTTATCGCTCATTCGTACCTCAATGGTGCGATCTACCGCCTGCGCGTCTCCCGGCTGTCCAAAGTCGAGCGCATGACTATGGCCGGGGGCGGCCATTGCAGCAGTAGCGCTGAAGACCAAACCAAGTGCGGAAAAAAGGGAAAGAGAATAAATTTTCATTGGTTGGAGCTCATTCAAGTTATTGAGGAGTACCCAAGAGTAGGACGGCTGACCTGCCGGCTGGCTTACCCTAAAATTACATTTGTGTAACGTTCGGCCTGCCTCATCGCCAAAAGCCGCAGGCAAAAAAAAGGCGCCCGAAGGCGCCAGTAGGCCAAGGAGCAATGTGGAGGCCTGGAAAAATCTACTCGCCATAACGCCGTTCGGAGCCTCACTGCATCGTGAGCACAACAGATACCCTGCAAACTCTAGACACCCAGTTCTGTCAGCCACCTGAAGCGGACGTTACATTTTTGTAAGCTTCTGGTTGAGGGCCCTAATTGCCTGCACACTCAGGCTGTCGAGTTTCGGAGTCTGTACGCATGAAATTACTGGTAGCTGAAGACGAACCCAAAACCGGGGCGTATCTGCAACAAGGCCTGACTGAAGCCGGATTCAACGTTGACCGGGTCATGACGGGTACAGATGCGCTTCAGTACGCGCTGAGTGAAACCTACGACCTTCTGATCCTGGACGTGATGATGCCCGGGCTGGATGGGTGGGAGGTGCTGCGTATGGTCAGAGCAGCAGGGAAAGACGTACCGGTATTGTTCCTGACAGCACGTGATGGTGTGGAAGACCGCGTCAAGGGTCTTGAGCTCGGCGCGGACGACTACTTGATCAAGCCGTTTGCCTTCTCCGAGCTTCTGGCAAGGGTAAGAACCTTGCTTCGCAGGGGCAGTGGCTCCCCTACCCAGACCACTCTAAAAATTTCGGATCTCGAAGTGGACCTGCTGAAGCGCCGTGCCATCCGTGCCGGAAAGCGTATCGAGCTGACCGCAAAGGAATTTGCGCTGCTGGAATTATTGATGCGCCGCCGCGGCGAAGTGCTTCCGAAATCCCTGATTGCCTCTCAGGTATGGGATATGAACTTCGACAGCGACACCAATGTCATTGAGGTCGCGGTACGCCGTCTGCGCGCAAAAATAGACGACGACTTCGAGCCCAAGCTGATTCAGACCGTGCGCGGCATGGGCTATATGATGGATGCGCCGGAATGAGCGTGCGCCACCTTTCGCTGACAGCCCGCATGAGCCTGATGTTCATGTCTGTAGTGGTGGTGGTTCTGACGATGGCCGGCCTGAGTTTTAACGTGCTCAGCCAGCACCACTTCGAAGTGCTGGATCGACAGGCCCTGGTCGAGAAGCTCGAATCGACCCGACACATCCTTAATAACGCACGCAGCGACGCAAGCCTCACCGAGGAACTGCCGCAGTTACGAGCGCTGCTCGGTGCCCATCATGATCTAGCGGCGACCATCCTGAGCGGTGATGGCAGGGTACTTTTTTCCGACCCCAAGGCTGCCGATGTCCCGGAAAGCTTCAGGCATGCGGAAGAGCAAAGCATGTGGGAATGGCAGAATGCAGGACACCTGTATCGAGGGATGACTGCGCAAATTTCCGTGGCCGACAAGTCCGAGCCCCTCACGGCGCTGTTGATTCTCGATGTCACGAGCCATGCGCACTTCTTCGAGACCCTGCAGCGATGGTTCATTGCCGGGCTAGTAATCAGCGCCCTGATCAGTGCGGCTTTAGGCTGGGTGGTTGTACGAAGCGGGTTAAGACCTCTTCGGCAAGTGACCCATCTCGCGACATCGATGTCAGCCCGGTCGTTACAGGAGCGAATCCCGCTGGAGCCGGTTCCGCTGGAGCTGCAGCAGCTCGTTCTATCCTTCAATGCGATGCTGGGCCGCCTGGAAGATGCCTTCGTACGGCTGTCCAATTTCTCGGCTGACATCGCGCATGAACTGCGAACCCCTGTCAGCAATCTCATGACCCACACCGAGGTAGTGCTCACCCGAAAGCGGGACCTTGATGCTTACGAGGAGAACCTCTACTCCAATCTGGAAGAGCTGAAGCGGATGTCACGCATGATTGACGACATGCTCTTCCTGGCAAAATCCGACAACGGATTGATAGTCCCCGAACAGGGCTCAGTCGAACTTTCCAATCTGACTTTAAAGCTTCTTGAGTATTACTACCTGCTGGCCGAAGAGCGCGGCATACGTCTCTCAGCTTCAGGCAGAGGCGAGATACTGGGCGACAAGTTGATGCTCAATAGAGCCCTCTCCAACTTGCTATCCAACGCACTGCGTTATACCCCGACCGGGGAAAGCATCTCGGTAACGATTAGCGGGACGGAAGAGACAGTCACCCTCAGCGTCGAAAATCCTGGTGGGACGATTAAGCCAGAACACCTGGACAAACTTTTCCATCGCTTCTATCGGGTCGATCCAGCGCGGCGCGAGGGCAGCCCAAGCAATGCCGGCCTCGGCTTGGCAATCACAAAATCCATCGTTGAGGCCCATAAAGGCACAATCTGGTGTACCTCGAAAGATGACGTGACTGGCTTCCATATGCAATTCCCGGCTAAACCGTATAGCAGCAAAGAAAAACATATTTAATATCAGATAGCTGCAGCGCACGAACAACCTTACAACATTGTAATGTAACTCATCGAAACAGACGGACTCCAGACCGGTCTATCGAGTGGGCTTGGCTGATGAAAGCCTCTGCCCGCTTAAGGCTCAAAACTAATCATGAAGTTCTGGAGGATATATGGACAACAAAATGTTTTATAACTGCATCCAAGCTTGCTCTAACTGCGCCCTTGTGTGTGAAAGCTGCGCATCTGCTTGCCTACGCGAAGAGAACGTCCGAGCCATGGCACGCTGCATTGAACTCGACAGAGATTGCGCTGACGTTTGTGCTCTAGCCGCCAGACTCATGAGTCGACAGAGTGAGTTATCGAAAGAGTTCTGCGCACTGTGTGCAAAGATTTGCCGGGCCTGCGGCGAAGAGTGTGCCAAGCATCAAATGGATCACTGCCAAGAATGCGCGAAGGCTTGTATGGAATGTGCTGAGGAATGTGAACGCATGGCTGCGTAGTCGAAATCGCTGCCTTTGCCAAGGCGATATCAGGCCTTGGCAGAGCAGCGATTGGCCTTTTTACAATCAGCCGTTATTGATACCGACCGGCACGCCGCGGAACTCTACCGAATGAATAACACCGTCGGGTGTGCGAATCTTTATCTCATATGGCCGTACACGACCATCGGACCGACCCATAACTCTCTTGCCCTTTTGATTTACGCTTAAAACCTCACCACTTTTAAGAAGTTCATTTAGAACCTGCTTGCCATCAGCCGCCGAATAATCATGCCGCATCGGGGATTCCCGACCAGCTTCAGTTGCCATCGCCAAAGAGGTGACCATGGTTAGAGCGAGAACAGTGAGTGTTTTTTGCAGGCCTTTCATGATTAATACCTCCGGGTAGTTGACGCCTATAGCTTAAAGGCATCACCCTTACGGCATGCTGATTCGATTATTACAACTTAGTAAGTTAACTAATTATTTATATAGGGCCATATGCTGGCGGCATGCACGGATACCCGAGAGCGAAAACCCGCCACAGGCTTACAGAAATGTAATGCTTGGGTCAGGCCAATGTCAGCCGTTCGCGGGTACTCTATATAAAATATCTCCGAGTGCGCGCAGGGTTTAACAGGAGCGGTAATGTCTCAGGCCAATCAGCCACACCCCACACTTCAGACCCCATCGGATCGTGACCCTGTTTGTGGCATGACGGTCAAAGCCGACAGCCCGCATCAGACCAGCCACGCCGGCCAACAACTGCTTTTCTGCAGCCAGCGCTGTCTGGAAAAATTCACTGCCGAGCCAAGCAGATATCTGGATGCCGGGCATGCTCATGGCGAGACGCCGACCGTCGATCACGGCGCCGAATACACCTGCCCGATGCACCCCGAAATACTGCAGATCGGCCCAGGCACGTGCCCCAAATGCGGCATGGCCCTGGAGCCGGTCATGCCCGAACTGGAAGAAGAGGACAACCCGGAGCTCAGGGACTTTTCTCGACGCTTCTGGTGGACGTTGCCGTTCACCGTGATTGTCACCGTGCTGGCCATGGGCGGGCATGCCCTCAGTCCGTTCCACGGCGCCACGCAGAACTGGGTCGAACTGGCACTGGCCACCCCTGTGGCGCTCTGGGCTGGCTGGCCCTTCTACGTGCGCTGCGTGCAATCGTTCATCAACCGTAGCCCGAACATGTGGACGCTGATCGGCCTCGGAACCTCCGCCGCCTACCTGTACAGCCTGATCGCCACCCTGGCGCCCGGCGTATTCCCCGACCACTTCATGCAGGGTGAACGCATCGGCGTGTACTTCGAGGCGGCAGCGGTAATCATCTCGCTGACTCTGCTCGGCCAAATCCTGGAACTCAAGGCGCGCTCGCAGACCTCGGCGGCGATCAGATCGCTGCTCGGTCTGGCGCCCAAGACCGCCCGGCGCATCAACGCCGATGGCAGCGAAGAGGACATTCCCCTCACCCACGTGCACAGCGGCGACAAGCTGCGGGTGCGCCCAGGCGAAAAAGTGCCGGTTGATGGCATGGTGGTGGAAGGCGAAAGCGCGGTGGACGAGTCGATGCTGACCGGCGAGCCGGTGCCGATCATGAAACGCGCCGGTGATAGCCTGATCGGCGCTACCCTCAACAGCCACGGCAGCTTGGTGATGCAGGCACAAAAGGTCGGCAGCTCGACCGTGCTTGCGCAGATCGTGCAGATGGTAGCCCAAGCGCAGCGCTCCAAGGCGCCAATGCAGCGGCTGGCCGACGTCATTGCCGGGCGTTTCGTGCTGGCGGTCATCGCCATCGCTGCTCTGACCTTTGTCGTATGGGGCCTGTGGGGGCCGGAACCGAGCTGGGTGTTCGGTCTGATCAACGCAGTCGCGGTACTGATCATTGCCTGCCCCTGCGCCCTGGGCCTGGCCACGCCGATGTCGGTGATGGTCGCCACCGGCAAAGCGGCCGGCAGCGGCGTGCTGTTCCGCGATGCTGCCGCGATAGAAAACCTGCGCAAGATCGACACTCTGATCGTCGATAAGACCGGCACCCTCACCGAAGGCCGCCCTGCTTTCCACAGCGTCGAGGCGGCGCCCGGCTTCACGCGGGACGAGGTGCTGCGACTGGCCGCCAGCCTGGATCAGGGCAGCGAACATCCCCTGGCACACGCCATCGTCGATCATGCCCGTGCCCAGGGCCTTGCGCTGAGCACGCCTGAAACCTTCGAATCGGCCTCCGGCATCGGCGTGCGTGGCAAGGTTGACGGCCGCGACTTGCAGTTGGGCAACACCGCGCTGATGAATGATGCCGGCGTGGATGCCAGCCCGCTCAAGGGGCATGCCGAACAACTGCGCGGCGAAGGCGTGAGCATCATGTTCCTGGCCGTGGACAACGTACTGGCCGGTCTGCTGGCGGTTTCCGACCCGATCAAACCGACCTCAAAACTGGCGATCCAGCGCCTGCAGGCAGACGGCATACGGGTGATCATGGCCACCGGCGATGGCCTGACGACTGCCCGTGCCGTAGCCCGCGAACTGGGTATCGAGGAGGTGCACGGCGAGGTAAAGCCGCAGGACAAGGAACGCCTGACCGCCTCGCTGCAACAGCAAGGGCACCGCGTGGCCATGGCCGGCGACGGCATCAACGACGCCCCGGCCCTGGCGCGCGCCGATATCGGCATTGCCATGGGCACCGGCACCGATGTGGCGATGAACAGCGCCCAGGTCACGCTGGTCAAGGGCGACCTGCTCGGCATCCTGCGCGCGCGCAGCCTGTCGGTGGCCACCGTGCGCAACATGCACCAGAACCTGACCTTCGCCTTTCTTTACAACGCTCTGGGCATTCCTTTGGCAGCCGGCCTGCTCTACCCGCTGACCGGCCTCCTGCTGTCACCAATAATCGCAGCGCTGGCGATGAGCATGAGCTCCGCTTCGGTGGTGTTCAACGCCTTGAGACTGCGCAAGGTATCAATCGACTGAAACTCTTGACCTTGCCAACTTGGCAAGGTTGAGAATTGCCTCAACCCCAGCAGCAACCTCGCAAGGAGATTGTCATGAGCTGAACCTCCTGGTGCTCGGGGTCGTGCTGCACGGGGACACGGTGCCGCTCGTCTGGACCGCTCTCGATCACGACGGGAACAGTGGCACGGTCCGGCGCATCCAATTGGTCTCGCGACTCCTGAAGGGTCGCGGACCGGGAGTTCATCGGCGGCGAATGGTTCCGCTTCCTGAGACGCAAGGGCATCAAGAGGGCCATCCGCATCCGGAAGAACGCCGTCGTCGACGAGCTGCGCGTGGACGCGTGGTTCGGTGATCTGAAGGTTGGGGAGGTCCGCTGCCTGGCTGAGCGGGCCAACGTCTACGGGGAGGTC